>PVMK01115364.1_pt1 | contig 13518 bp, 9 predicted proteins | sample 1853481 | NCBI WGS metagenome assembly PVMK01 (sample SAMN08533507, study PRJNA380276) | Marine sediment metagenome, whole genome shotgun sequencing project. | reverse complement strand
GCAATATGGCATCTCCCGCTTTTCATCTATTCCAAATTTCAGCCTACAGCAGTTATAGATTTACCCTACTCTAGGTGGATCGCTCAAGTTGGACTCTTAGTGGCTATCTTGATAAACACTATGCGGTTCCTTATTCCATGGTCTATCTTCTCCACCTGGATATTCAATAACACAAAAGGGAGTATTCTTTTGGTTGCTGTTCTGCATGGGTCTGAGATTTGGGTTGTCTACTGGATGTTTAGTACGGGGATTAATTCAAACAATCTCCACAATTACTGGGGGTATGGTGCGGTGATGGTCCTGATTGCTATCATTATCGTCATAGCAACCGGGTCGCAGAACCTCTCGCGTAAACACACGAGAATTGTTCACTATCAAATGGACTAATAGTTATCGTTGAGAGTATTTGAGGACTTTCGGCTAATCGGATCAAAACTCTGATTAGAGACGGCAAGGCTCAGGCTAGAGGGCAGTCACCACGATTATTTGGTTTGATTGTGATGTGTTGGTTGGACTGGATAGTACTCGCCGAATCTTCACACATCCACATGCTGATTTATGAATAGCAATATTATGAAGAATAGATTTTAGCAGGGTTAATTTCTATTGCGGTACGGAAATTATCGTCAGGAACTTGGCGATCCAAGATGATCTTGAACCGAGTATGTGTACCCATCTGCGATGGAGTTGGTCGCCGCTAGATGACGTTTGATATACTGCCCACAGTTGCTTCCAATCAGGTTTTCTTCAACCTCGCCAATACTCACGATCACCTGGTAGCCAGCTTTTTTGAGAGCATCTACAATCTCGTAGCCGTTATCGGAGACATTTGGATCGATATAGGATGAGAGATTGTTCTCCATCGCCTGGTAAGTTGGATTGAGCGGGGTGATCTTGATTAGAAATTTATCCGGATCGAAATGGTCCATTAATATCTGGGGTTCGACGGGCATATCCTGCGCTAATGCAAAGTTCAACGTGATCTTGCGATCGCCTGGTGTGAAAAATCGATCGCCGTAGGCTTTCATCTGCTCGAAACTCCACTTCTTGACGGGAATAATTTGATCTCGTAATGCTTCGTCTGTCGTATGAATGGAGAATTGGAATTGAAAATGCCCACCTGAGAAGCGATTATGTTTAATCCCCATCAACCGCTCTAGAAAAGCATCACAACCTTTTGGGGCAACGGTTGAAATAGAAGGCATTAATCCAGGAGCTTGGTATCGGTCTGGGAGTTGGTCCAAGACATCTAAAACGGCAGGATTTAAGGTAGGCTCACCCATGCGAGCAAACTGGATTTTGAACTGCCTGGCTGGAATAAGGCCATCTGGATATCGTTTTCGGACCAAAAAATCGATCTGCTCAAGGATTTGTTCTGTGGTTGGCTTTCCCTGATAATGTCCCCCAGCATCACACATTGAGCAGCCAATTGGGCAGCCAAACATGGTAGATACCAGCAGCACCCATTTCTCCTCCCGTGGAATGGGAGGCTGGATGGATTCGACACATTCAATCAATCTATTCTCCCCCATGTCCACTACGTATACCATGGCAACATCTTCACTACCAGTAGAAGCAATAACGTTCACTACTCGTTCTCCTTGAGGTACTTATAAATTTTCATCGCAGCCAGTATCCCATCGCCAACAGCGATGGCAGTCTGGCGGTATAGACCATTGACCACATCTCCGATGTAATAAAGCTTACCAGAATTTTCCAATTGTATGGCTTTTTCTGCAAACTGACCAGATATGAAATCAAGATTTGGGTCCCGTCCTATCGCACATATAAGGTAATCCACAATGTAGTTATTGGACCCCAGAGGAGCATCGCATTCAATAGCAATTTTCTGATCAGGACCAGCAGAAATGAGGGTTATTGCGGTTTGCGGGAGGTAATGAATGCGAGCATTCAATTTGGCTCGGTCCCATAACAGCGGCAAGCAGCTGATCTTTTCCCCACGGTTTAGAATATAGACATCATTATCCCTTGCCAGGTTCAGCCCGTAATCAAAAGCTGCATCCCCTGCCCCAATAATTGCGATTTGTTTGCCTTTTTCATCCAAAAGCGGGTAAACCTCATAATAAATTCTTTCTTGGACCTCATCCGGGATCTCGATATCTCTCAATATGCGGGGCTTTGTACCGGACGCAATGACCGCAAGTTGCGAGTGGAGAGTTCCTCCTTCAAAAGAAAATTCGAAGCTATCATTTGAATAATCGAGGTTCTCAAGGTGAGCATGCAGCAAATTTAACTCATAATCTTTGACCTGTTGCTCAAATAGGTCAACCAGCCGCGGACCGGGAATTCCACCCGGGAAACCAGGATAATTCTCGACCAGATTTGCGTTGTGCAGCAAACCCCCAATCTTTTCCTCTTCAATTACCAAAGGCCTGATCCCGTAGCGTTCCAATTGCAACGCGGTTGCTAAACCAGCGGGTCCGGCTCCGACGATGATTACTTCTTCGTTATTCACAATTTCTAAGTCTCTGAAAGATGATCAAAAGCAGATTGAATATCCCCCGATAGAGCGGGAGTTGCAAAACCGTGAGAGAGATTGAGCAGTGCAGCCAGGTGGTGTTCTTTGTTGTAGGTGGCAGTGCCATCGATCAGGAAGAAAACCTCAAAGCCGCGCATGAAGGCGGAGCGAGCAGTTGTCTCGCAGCACAGGTGGGTCATTACGCCAGATACCACCACCTGGGAAATGCCCTTATTATTGAGGTTTTCCTCCAGGTCAGTTTGGTAGAAAGCATCATATTGATTTTTGCGCAAAACGTAACGGTTGGAGAAATTATAATCAGCGATGATGGCGCTTAATGGATTATCAATGGTTATCAGATCTTGCCACCAGCGGGACATCGATCCAGCATCCTGAGAGGAGTTGAGGTGCTGGGTGAATATTACCGGCAGGTTGTGAGCATAATAAGATTGTGCAAGATCCTTGAGCCTCGGAACGATTGCAACTGCGCTGGGAACAAAAGCATGCGAGGAAGGATCGAGGAAGTAGGACTGCATATCGAGAATCAACAAAGCCGACCGCTCTGGATGGAAAATTGAATTCCGTTTATTTGAGAATGCCGGCAGCGCGTTTGCCAGCTCTTCAGCTTCTTCGTCAATATTCTCGGGAGTGAAATAATTTGTCTTCATTTGCAGCAGATGATTTGTTTTACCTCGTTTCCCAGTGTGCCCAATTCCGCGCGGTTCAAGATATTTCTAGGTTTGGACCTCTACAAGAGTTAAGATCATAACAGACTAATTTGAGTTAATCTGAGATCTGGATGTATGTCCCTGTAATGCTTATGTAAGATGTATTTGCTAATATTTGAACTGGAAACTGAGCCCTGTGAAATAAATGATTCGGAAAAAACTCTTAGATAAGAAAATGAACTCGCGTTTACCATTTATATGCTTAGGGATTCTATTCTTGCTGGGCTCATGCGTATCCAACCGAGCAGTGATCGATATTCCAAGCTCAACCTTAGAGCCTGCCCATAGAACTGAGGCCACAGAGAGAATCCCTCTTACTACGACACCAGTTGTTGATGAAACACCTGCAAGCATGATAGGTGTCCACGCCTTACTCGATCTGCTGTTGAGCGAGGAGCAGGAAGAGAAAGACCTTGCTCTTCAGCAGATTCTCGCGAGCGACGATGCGCGTTTCATTGCGGTCCTTATCGAGCTGATGCGAGCCGCACAAATCGGATTAATACCCTTGACCGATTATCCGGCAGTGGTTGACGTGTTGGAAACGCTAAGCGATCAAACGTTCGGTCGGGACTGGCCAGCCTGGATTGAGTGGTACGGGGGTAGTGAGCTTGTACCTCCTCCAGGATTTACTAGCTGGAAGGGGCGTTTACTCTCCAGGATTGATCCCAGGTTTGCTGGATTTTTACAGGACGAATTTCCATCCCAGATACGGGTCGAAGAAATCCAGTGGGGGGGCGTCCTGGTGGATGGGATACCAGCTCTGAACAACCCAGAAATGATTCCTGCTGAAAAGGCCGATTACCTTGACCTGGGAGAACCTGTTTTCGGGATAGCATTGAATGGAGATGCGCGTGCTTACCCGCTGCGGATCATGGACTGGCACGAGATGGCTAATGATGTTGTCGGAGGGGTACCTGTTTCGCTGGCATACTGCACATTGTGTGGGGCAGGGATTGCATTTGATGGTCGCGCACCCGATGGGAATACTTATACGTTTGGTTCTTCAGGCTTCCTCTACCGCAGCAATAAGCTGATGTACGATCGTGAAACCAGCAGCCTCTGGAACCAGCTAACTGGTGAGCCTGTGCTGGGTGAACTGGCTGATGAAGATTTGCGACTCTCAATATTACCGTTGGTGCTCACGTCGTGGTCTGATTGGTTGGCACAGCATCCTGATACGCAAGTGCTCTCGCTGAATACTGGATATGAGAGGCCTTATGAACTTGGCGCAGCTTACGGGGATTATTTTTCTTACGAAGAGACCATGTTCCCTGTCTGGCAGAGGAGCGATGAACTGCCGGCCAAGGCTCGAATTTATGCTTTATACCTGCATGGGCTACCCTAAGGCATATGCGCTGGAAAGGTTAGTTGAAGAACAAGTGGTAAACGATACCCTGGGTGAGACTTCGATTGTGCTGGTAGCCGAGCGTGGAACAGTTGAAGTTGAGGGGTTTAATCAGCGAGCAGGTCAGGTCAATTATGACAGCGGTGGTGAAGTGCGCGTTTACGATAGAGGGGAGCATTCATTTTCTCCAGGTCCCCAACCTGGAACTTTGCTGGATGAGAAGGGAAATCCCTGGCAGGTAACTGAAGAGAAAATGATTGGACCTGATGGCCAGCTTGCAGACCGGATTAGTGGGCACCTGGCTTACTGGTTTGGCTGGTTTGCATTCTTCCCCAACACGCTAGTTTACAAATAATTTACTGTTTGACCAGAATTTTCACAAATTCATGGATAAGAGCTTATCAACAACAATTTTTTGATTATTCTGGCACGACAATTGCGACTCCCCGGGGGATGACACTAATGGTGTAAGGTGTGGGACCATAAAGCTCGCCATCAATCCACGAAGTTTGTGGGGGATCGGCTTCAACATGAATCTCTTTACCTTTCCAATGATGAACACCGATCTGGGATTTTCCAACATCAAGCAGATAACTTGCCAAGGATTGAACTGAAGATAATTTAGTACTAACCATAAAGACATCCAAGAGACCATCGCTTACTTTAACTCTATCGGTAGCATGGAGATCAACACCACCAATACTGCCAGCGTTGAGAATCAAGCAGGTGAGCCCTTCTTCCTCGATTTCGAGGCCGTCAATGTTGAGCCGGTAATCAGCATGGGGTGGATTTTTTAGCCCATGAAGTGTATCCAATATATAAGCCAGATTGCCATACCGATCTTTATTTTCACGGCTCGTTTTATCACTTTCTTCAATCCCTGAGTATGCGCGCAGCATAAAATACTGATCACCGATCCTGGCGAGATCGATTTTTTGTAGTTTCTTGCTTTGACAGATCAATTCTGCAGCTTGTTCTAGTTCGCGAGGGACTTTCAATTCAAAGGACATGGCGTTGCCAGTACCGCCTGGTAATATCGCCATGGGGGTCTTTGTGCCCATGACCGCATTGGCGATCTCCATCTGCGTACCATCGCCACCATAACCAGCGACGAGATCAACACCATCCGCGATCGCTTGTTTCGCAAGCCTGGTTGCGTCACCAAACTTCTTCGTGATGCTCACCTGCCAGTCGATCCCATACTGGTGAAAAACTTTGTTGATCGTGTTTAGAATGGGTTCATCCTTCCCAGCCGCGGGATTAATGATCACGTGCACTTTTTTGTATGGTATGTTCATGAATGTCACTTTACTCCGGTGAATAACAATGTTCTGATTCGCTTGATTTCAAACACATCATCTTAGAAAACAGTTTGTTAGAGTTTGCTTGATGAGTACTATGTTGCCTCTGATCACCGAAATGGGTTTCGTGAATGGTATCTCACTGGGTCTCAATCAATCAGGATTTCGTTATTGATTGTACCCTTCGAAAAGGAAAAATATATTCTTGTTTGGATTCTTATAAAGTGAGTGCGGAATGGGTGATAATAGAATTTTGGAAAATTAAGTGCAAAAACAAGCGTGCGTGACGCAAAGTGAACAGTCGTTATGATGCTCACCTTTTATTATAGGAATGAAGTTTGATTTGGTTTCGGTTTGGGAATGAATACTTGATGTTTTGATATCTCCTCAACAAGGGATTGGAATTCAATATTCTCTGGATCGATTACATGAGCACCATTATCAATCAGTTCATCTGTTCCTGAACTGCCAGGTATCGCATACATAAGACGACCTTGTTTTTGCGCCCTTGCAGCTGTATCCAAGCTTCCACTGTTCTTCCCTGCCTCTACAACGATCACGGCCTTACTCAAACCACTAATTACACGATCGCGGGCCATTAGTTGTGGTCCACGTGGAGGAGCATTTGGATGAAATTCTGACAATAATGCACCACTGGTGATTACTCTCTTAGCTAATTCAGAATTTGATAGCGGGTGAACAATGCGGATTCCAGAACCTAACACGGCAATCGTGCGACCGTTAATTATCTTTAGAGCGCCCTGGTGAGCTGCAGTATCCACACCTTCAGCTAATCCGCTTACAACTGTCACTTCCTCATTAGCAAAACCATATCCCAACCTTTCAGCGATATTCACAAACTCCTTGGTTGGTTTTCGGGTCCCGACGATAGCTACCGCACAAGCATCATTATCTGCGAAGTTCCCGCGCATGAAAAGGATGAGTGGTGCATCGTGAACCGGTCGGAGATTGGATGGGTACTGTGGCTCATCCCAGGTAAGTAATTCAATACCTTCATCGCTGAGATTTATCAGCTCTTCTTCTATCTGATCGAACGGCGAGTTGAGTAATTGATTGGCAATAGTAATAGAAATTCGTGGAATTTCCGCAATTTCTTCTGGTGTAGCATTGAAAATTGATTCAATATCCCCAAAACGATCCAGTAATTTTCGGGTGGTGACCCCTCCGATACCTTGGGTAAATGATAGTGCGAGCCAGTAGACGCTATTCATCAAGAATAATTATAGGTTGGAATGGATTGTTTTAGTTAAAGTTAGCACGACTATGCTTGCGGGTTGTCCTCGAGCCAGAGTGCGGGCAGCTTCACAGAGTGTTGCGCCTGAGTCATACAAATCATCAATGAGCAGCAGGTGTTTGCCATTTACATCTCCATTTAGTTGAAACGCACCAGCAATATTCCTTTCTTTTGCTACCAATGTAATTAATCTTTTCTGTTGTTGAGTGTTGCGGGTTTTACCCAAGGTGTCGATCATAACTAATATGTCAAGGCTGGTGGCTAATTGATTTGCCAGTTCCATAACTGGCTCGAAAGTTCGCAATATTGAGGATGGAATAGGAATCACTGCATGCGGGCCTGGAAGATCTGGATGCGTAGCTAATAGTTCAACCCAATATCGAACCAAATCTTTTGCCAGATGGTGTTCACCTTTGTATTTGTACTTATAGACAAGGTTGCCAATTGTGCTCCGAATTTGATTGCGCCCTACATAACGGGAGTGATGATCCAAAGCCCAACCGGCAAGCCAGGGACCATTTAGAGTACGTGGACGAGGTTTACTCAGGAAGGTCCTAACTGAATCACTTGTAATGTCGGTAGAAAGATCATCTTCAGATGGTTTGAAATGCCTGGTTTCAGTGGATGGCTCAGGCGGCTGGTTCGTCGCTGAAATTCTTAATTTGCGGAGAGCAGTTCGGGCTGATTTGCGATTGTACTCTTTTTCAGAGAGGTCCTTGACTATTTGTTCGAGTTTGTTTCTAGCACGCTCATCTCCAATTTTGCCAAGAGCTTTGATGGAATATTGTCGAACTTGGAGTTTGGTCTCCACTTCAAGTAAAGCTATCAGTGGTTCGACTGCTTCACAAGATTTCATTTTTCCTAAGGCAGAGGCTGCCAGCCTGCGAACATTCCCATTGGGATCTTTTAATGCCATGATGATTTCGGGCAGGTCATCAACTGATCCTACAACGCCGAGAGAATGTATGTGAGCAGCTCGATCTTTTTCCTTCGACTTACATGCTTCAGATCTGTCGATGGTTTTTGAAAGTTCATAATTCCAGGCTGAGATTACACAACTGATTAAATTATGGTCAATCGGATCAGGTAAAAGGGCAATGATCGAGGATAGGTGCTCTGTAGATCCAACCTCTTCAATAGCTGCACGGATAATCTGCTGGTGTGAAGTGGGAACGATGGTATCAATATTAATTTTTCCCGAACCAATTAATTTTGAAATGTGTGAGTAAATTGTCCGCAGAGTCAAACCGCGTTTTTCTGCGACATCTTCTGGGGAAAACCCTTTTGCAAGGAAAAGATACGTTTCTTGTAATGTGTCGCTGGTTACTTTGTTGGGTATTGGTGGTTTTTTTCTTAGAGAGGATAGTTTTTCTAAATGTATAGGTCCATGATGACTGAGAGTAATCTCCCCCTTGGGAGTTAGTGCCAAAGTGGGGTAAACGTTGCCAATATACTTTACGTAGTCTCCCAGGACCAAACCTTCTATAAAGGATTCAATGTCCTTTATTCGTTGATCATCAATAATCGCGAAATTAGGATGGTTTCTATATCTCTTCACACCTTTTGCGGTAGAACCCTTTAGTATTTGAGCAATTTTTCTTTTTCCGATTCCCCACTTAATATTAGAAATTGTATTGAGAATGATCAGCTCACAATCGTCCAGGCCAGATTTTTCAGCATGAATTTCTTCTTTGCCAGTCTCTTTTCGGGACATACAATTATCACAGCAGATTGGAACCTCGCTTGATGATGGGTCTCCAAAGTAATCAAGAATTGTGCGACGTCGGCAATCATTCGTTTCAGCATATCTGACCATATTTTTAAGGACAGCGCGTTTGTGTTGCTGACGGGAATTGATTACTGAATATATTCTTTGTATTTCTTTGTCCGAAAGATTCCGAATACGCAAGCATATGAAATTGCCAGCTTCATTAGGTAAGCGAGTAAAACCACCAGCAGCTTCAATTTGTTCAATTGCCACACGCGCCTTCACTTCGGGGAGAGATGCAGCAATAACGAGATCATCTAAATGGAATCTTCTGATCCCATTTTTTGGTTCGTTTGATGATGTTGGTAGGTTGGATACATATCGATGAACTGTGCGCAGGTCATCAATGGTTGGTGAATCGTTGTCGATAAAAAACTCCTGCAAAGCGGTGTCATCAGGAGAATAAAGTAACACGGCTTGCGCAGGTTTTCCATCTCTTCCAGCTCGACCAGCTTCCTGGTAGTAAGCTTCTAGCGAACCTGGCATTGTGTTGTGGATTACGAAGCGCACATCTGGGCGGTCGATTCCCATACCGAATGCGTTTGTGGCAGCAACAACCGTCAATTTTCCAGACATGAATAAATCCTGGATATCATTTCGAGCTCTCGGGTCAAGACCTGCATGGTAATATCGCGCAGATTTGCCAATAACTTCATTGATAAATTCAGCGACTTCTTCTGCATCACGCCGTGTACCTGTGTAGATGATTCCGGCTCCATCCACACCACTTAGAAATTGGTGAAGGTAGCTGAATTTTTCCGTCAAATCAAGATGGTATGCTACTTCGAAAAATAGATTTGGTCGGTCAAACCCGGTAATTACCTTTTTCATGCTCTCCCGATTAAGTATTCTAATGATTTCTTTTTGAACCCGAACTGTCGCAGTTGCAGTTAAAGCTAATATAACCGGATCACTATATTCCTGGCTGAATTCTGGGATGTGTAAATAATCGGGGCGAAAATCATGACCCCAATGTGAAAGACAATGAGCTTCATCGACAACCAGCAAGGTGATAGGAACATTGGTAAGAGCTTCATTAAAGGCGCGATTTCTTAATCGTTCAGGGGCAACAAGAAAGATTTTATATCCACCCTCGGATAATATGCGCAAGCGATTTGATTGATCAACAGAACTCAGGGAGGAGTTTAAGTAACTTGCTGATATCTTGTTTCTGACTAGGCTGTCTACCTGATCTTTCATCAGTGAGATCAGTGGAGAAATGACCAGTGCTGTATGGGGCAGCAATAGGGCAGATAATTGATAAATCAATGATTTCCCGTAACCAGTTGGCATTACAACCAAGGTATCCATTCCAGCAAGAATATAACCTATTGCTTCTTGCTGCCCGGGTCGAAATCGATGAATACCAAACTGCTGATTAAGGGTTGAAGCTATCCTGTTGGAAGTTATTTGATCTTCCATATGATCCCCTGAATTAAACTAACTTCCTGCACATGTGGAGGTGGGCGCCAATGAAGTGCTTCACGCTTCCCACGCAAATATTATATATCATTTGCTCATCGCCCTCGTCTCGCTTATGTGAACACATTCTGAATGAAATTTTCGAGTTGAATCCAAAATCAAAAACGATATGGTGAATTGAAGGAACTATTTACTTTCCGAGTGTTTTTCAGCCTGCTGGAAATTTCCGCAATTTGAAAGATGGTTCACTGAATTGGAAGCGTCGAAATGTCAAATCGATTGGAGACCAGGTATTCAGCTAAACCATGTTCGATTTCCTCCATGGTCAGTAATTTTTCACTCGAACATGGTGATGTATGCCCAGGAACTTGGCCGGATTCCCATGTTTTCGTAATGATATCAAACTGGTACCAATTCTGACAGTTGATGATATTGAAGAAAGAAAATTGGAAGAAGGGTGGTTTTACTTGCGCTGATTCAATGACCCATCTGCGCTGCTCATTACGAGTTACGAGAGATGTTCCAGAGCTGAAAATCAAATCATTTTCCAGAGTGTTGTCATTCAACAATGATTGACCTTCCATCCACTCCGGTGGGTCAATATTAAGGAAATCCAAAATTGTCGGTGCAATATCAAGATTTTGAACATTCGTCTCAATCCGACCGGCAAATTGGTGATCGGGAAAATGAAACACTAATGGCATTCGCCACCTGACATTAAACTGCATCGGATGATCTGAATATACGATCAGGATCGTATCATTGATCTCCCCGGATTGTTCGAGGGTATCCAGCAGTCTGCCAATTTTGCGATCAAAGTTAAGGATGCTGTCGTCGTAAAAATCGATAGACCAATCTTCTTCTTGAGATCGCCCAATGGAGAATTCTTTTTCTTGCGGGTCGAATCGGGGACCATGTGTGCCCATCAAGTGAACATGCACAAATAGAGGATCGTCTGATTCTCGGAGTAATGTGAGAAGATGATCGAGCTGCTCAGTATCATGTTTGGTATCTGTGGTTTGTGTGACCGTGGCGAAAGGGTTTCCCATTTCCCTGATAAAGTATATATGCAGAATTCGCTCAACAATGCGGTCTGACATCTGAGATAGGAAATAAGAGATATTCCCCAAACCCAACTTTCGTGCGAATTGGATCCCTTCGTTTTCACCAATTTCTCGATCGTTGACTACGGTAAATCCCTCCAGCAAATTGGCTTTGGAAGCGTCGACATAGTGTGGTACTCCCAGCTCATAAGCCTCGTAACCTTCATCACGCAAAATGCCAGGCAAATGTTGGATGGCGTTTGCCCCTTCGAGAATATTCGGCGGGTATAAGACCCTGGTTCTTGCTGGCGGCTTACCAGTTAAAATGGAGATGATCGATCCAGCAGAATTTGATGCATTTGCAAATACATTTTCTGCCACAAGAGAGGTGTTGCCCAGTTCGCTCATTACGGGTGTGGTGTCACGTTCATAGCCATATAATGACATATTTGTGGCATTTAAACCATCGCTGCCAATGAGAATGATATTTGGTTTGCTGATAATTTCCGAGCTTTCATCTGCAAGACCAGCGATGCCAGCATTGTTGTTTCGATAGCTGTTGATGATCAGACGGATTGAAATAATCGCAGAAACAATAAATATTGCGACCAAAGCTGCTCTTATGAAATTCGGGACCTGGAATGATGATTGTGACTCACCGCGTAGACCCATTAGCCCTAAGATCCACCGATTAATGAATATGCAAAGCGTAATAAAGCCTAACGCATAAAGAAAGCGCACAAATCCAGTGGATGAAACAATACCGAAGTTAAAAATCGTATAAGTAAAATTATCCACCAGAATTAGAGAGATAGCTGCCAGGATAATGGTGGGAACTAAAGACCCAACAAATATCAGAACCCTGGTTTGGCGGAATCGGGAGATAATCCAATCAAGTCCTGCAATAACCAAGACCAAGACAACACCAATCACCATTAATCCAAAGCTAGGGACAAGCAGGATTTCAATTTTTTCCAACCAGCCCATAAAATCCAAAAATGAGGGCTTGGTTACAAAGAAGATCCATTCCATAAATACGAAAAAAAAGGAAGCGCCAATGGTTAGCAGCAGTATAAAGGTCCACAATTCCCACTTGAATTGGTGAAGGGGCGTTGTATTCGTGATCGGGATAAAAAATCTAAAAATTTCGCTATCGAAGAAATCTTCTAACAAATTCAAAGCAGTGAATGGATCGGTTAGTAATGATTTTCTTCTGGTGGGGGATTTTAAAACAAATATCAGAAACCAGGTAAGAGTAAGGCTCAAAAGAAATAGAATGGATAATCCAGCAGAACGATTAAAGAAACCTGGCTTGAGAAATAGGGTGTATTGTTTTCCATTATTCGTGGGATCTTCATTATTGGTGGGAGAAAATACCATGTTGTAAATGCCATCCCCTTGATCGGCAAGTGAATAACTTCCGAGGCTCCTTTCTATGACATCTGCGGTGAAGGTTCGGTCAAGAGGTTGGTTATCCTCATATAACAATACCCCTTCAGGTGGAAAAATCAGGGAGTTGAGATACAAAGGAAAGTAAAACGCTTGACCATCAAAGGATTTGATTTCTTCAGCAGATACGCTCTGTTTGATGTGGAGTAATGAAGCCCCAGGTTTTATGGTCAGGAGTATTGAGAACAGCACAGCAAATATGAAGATTATTACAAAGATAATTAGAAATATTTTCTTCATGTGATTATCGCTCGGCAGGAATCCGAAGAAGCGCGCCCATTATAATGGAAACCCCAACTGTAGGTATCAGACTGAGATAGTTTTCTTTTTTGATTGATAAGCATATTAAATGAGGAGCCGATATTAAGTTTCAAAGTGATTATCTACCCTAAAACTTCCCCGGAAATTAGAATCTCGGCCTCGGGATTGTAATGCACTGGGCTGACCCGCAGAACGCTGCCTATTCCTTTCAATCACAATAATCAGGTGATCAAAATAAATCCCGCTCCAGGAGGTTTTTCTCATTTGCTGTGGGGGTGGAATTAAATCAATTTATCCAGGTTCCGAGAATTTTCCAAGCTGACTCTTTTTTCCATAAGTTTGTAATTTCCCCAGCGAATTAATTATTATCAATTCGAAATTTGATCAGTCCAGACGGATTGTGTAGCCGCTTGAATCGCCAAGGATTTCATGGTTGTCGGTCCTGGTGATTATTAGTCCCAGCCGGT
>PVMK01125994.1_pt1 | contig 13519 bp, 13 predicted proteins | sample 1853481 | NCBI WGS metagenome assembly PVMK01 (sample SAMN08533507, study PRJNA380276) | Marine sediment metagenome, whole genome shotgun sequencing project. | reverse complement strand
TTTGTAGTCATGCCGATCCATATATTCGAGACTGACACGATCTGACTTGATATTTTCTACAGCAGCACGGATACCACTCTGCGTATAACAACGTCGTTCATCGTTACAGGTCCGATCAAAGATGCGCACCTGCTTCGCACCGGCATCGAGACAAAGCTCCACCAGGGTTTTAACGACTTCCGGATGGGTGTTGGCAGCCAGTTCGACGGTGCGGTCCCAACCGATATTCGGCTTGACCACGACAACTTCACCCGGCTTGACAAAAGCCTCAATGCCGCCCAGAGCATGCAACGTCTCCTTAACCAGATGCGACACATCCCGCCCTTTACGCACGGCAAGCGGCGGCATTTCTGCCGCATGTGCCGGCAACGCCAGAAGATCGAGCGCGGGCAGGCAGCCAACGGCAGAAGTTGCTACGGCAGTCCGGATGCTCTGGCGGATAAAGGTGCGTCGGTCTATTCGAATCATCATCAGCTCTCGTCAGATAAATCGTTTCTCTTTCAAAAACTTCCGTGCCACATCCCTTGGGTTTCCAGCGGCACTTGCAACTTCCAGTTCCTTCATGGTCGAGTCATCGATAGCACCCCCGAGTTTGTTAATCAAGCGGGCCAGAGCCGGGAATTTTTTCAAAGTATCCTTACGGACCACAGGGGCCGCAACCGCAACCGTACCTTCCGGAGCATAACGTGCATCGGAGAAGCCAAAAGGTTTCAACCAGATCAGGTTAAGTTCCTGATTGTAACGCTCCTTGACCGCCTTGTAGAGCTCATCGGAATCAGCAATCGGTTGATCATTCAGGATTGTCACCTGGCCAACGCCCGTGTATTCAACATACATATCCAGCTCGGCACGAATCATTGCATCGTGAGCTTCGGCATGGCCTTTCACCGGCACCACCTTGACTGTCGTCCCGGTACGTTCACTGATCAGTACCGAGAGCATTTCTGCCAGAACCTGCTGTTGTGGATCATCCAAAGCTCCCACCACCAGAGTTTTGCCGACACAGGCACTCACTGACGAGACAGAGAGAGATGTCATCATCAGAACCAACAACAGTGAATTAAGGACGAGATAACGCATAGCTTTCATGGTGCGGCTCCTTCGTGTTTTTGCCAGTCACTCACGTTGACCGGTTCTGTCAATGGCTCTGGAGCACTGACATGACCGAGACTGACATCGATTTTATGATCTAGAAAAGTCTCTTTGACGGCATCTGGTGTCAAGCTTCCCCACCAGTTATTTGGCAGGGTCACATCGCCCGGCTGTTGCCAGCCCAGTTTGACGTTATACTGACGATTGCCGGTAATATTATTCTTTTTGATTTGTGCTCTATCCGTAGAGCGAGTCACAACAAAAATCCCGACCTCATTGTTCTGGATATCGTTGTGGTGAATCATCGCTTCACTGCCACGTTCTTCGTAACGCAGGCCATGCTGGTTGTCGTGCATGCGATTCCCGGCCACAAACAGATTGACCGTTGAGAATCTCAGCCCATCCACATTGTAACGGAAAATCGAATTGGTGACCCGGGCGCGACAAAAGTGTACCTGCAACCCGCTGTATGCATATTCGGAAACGATATAATTAATTTCGACATCACGCGCAAAATCGAGATAGAGATATTTCCAGTCTGCTGGTTTCGGCTGATCGGCAGCACTAGTAAAGATGATTGGCTCCTCTTTTGTACCACGAGCGGTCAATGAGCCCTCAATCAGCAGTTCCGCATCGCCGATACCGTCGCCATCGTCATCTCTCGGTTCAAACAAAATACGTGTGCCCGGTTCAATCACCAGATGTCCGGACTTCTTGACTGTAACAATCCCATCGATCCTGACTTCGCCACTCCAGACAACCTTGCTCTCAATCACACCACTTTTCAGTTTAAGGGCAGGTGCCCCTAAAGTGCAACTGGCGAGCAAGCAGGTTGTTGCGGCAAAAAGCAGCGGACGTATGAAAGTTAGAGTCAACATGTACCTTTAGTGATAATTCCCCGTCGCATCATCGACAGGCTGTTTAACGGATACAATCTCACCAAAGGTCTGCTCATAGATGTCAATATTCCCCTGCAGAGCAGCCATAAAACGCTTGGCATGCTGAGGTGAAAGGATCACTCTTGAACGAACCTTCGCCCGGGGCGTCTGCGGCTGTACAAAAATGAGATCAACGACGAATTCAGATTCATTGTGATTGACGACGGCCAGATTAACATAGGCCCCTTGAGCAACATCTTCGTCCAGTTGAATTTCCAGTTTCACTTCTTGCGGTTTCTTTTCTGCCATGATGATCGTTACCTTTCTCTTGAATTACAGACAGAACAGCTCAACGCCAGACTTATTCCAAGATATTCTGTCTCCCTGAAGTTCAGATAAACAGTCGGAGTTTTCAGGTCTTACCATCCTATCTATCCTGTCCATCCCTGTTAAACAAAAGTCCTTAAAACAAAATCTGTATTCACAGGGATACACAGGATGAACAGGATAAAGCTATAATCTGAACACCTTAAGGAATTTTCTCTGCTTTAAATACCTGACTTTGTTCGAATCATATCTCCATCACTAAAAAATTGCGAGCGGCTCAACAACGATGCGAACATCAGCAAGGTTTTTGCCCTTTTCAAGGGTCAGACCATGATCGGCGCTCTCTTCATACATGCCAAACAACTCCCCCGGAGCGGGAGAATCGCCGTATGCCTCGCGGGCACCAACATAGTAAGTTCCCGGTTCCGGCAGGTTGACCACAAAACGACCGTCATCTGCTGTCGGCGTAGAGATTGCGGCGGGTCTCTGATGGCCGATGACCCGATCGACATAAGCAAAAACATGCACCCCGGCAACGCCTTGTCCCGAAGTATTCACTACCGTCCCACTCAGAACGGGACCGGTTGCGCGACCGAAGGTTTCGCTGCCACTAGCATCCTTCAGCTTGGTCACGCTGTGCATTTTGACTTGCTGCACCCGTCCAGACCTTGCTGTCAGAGGATTACCGGGGTAAATGCCAAACTGGTCACCCTCCTGCACCGGACCAACCCTCTGTCCGTTCTGACGATGTCGAACAACGAGATAGTAATTGCTCTCCGGCAAACCATCGAAGCGGAAATAGCCATCCGTGCCCGTCGGTAACGAAAGACGATAGCCCTGGCCCTTCAGATCCTCGGCCACATCAAGATAGAGGTAAACATAAGCCCCTGCCAGAGGTGAGCCATCGTGCAGGACCTGACCTTCGATTGCGGCACTATAGTCATCGTCATAGACAGTGTTCGTCGATGTTTCGACCGGTACGGCTTGTAAGCCAACCCAAGTTGATTCTTTCGTCAGGTTAACCGGGTTTCGCCCGCAGAAAGCAAACTGGCTCTGATCATCATTCCAACCAAAGAGCGCATAAGTACCAGGCGGCAATTCCATTTGATAAAGACCATCACTGTCACTGACAACTGAACGCGCAAGCGCTTTGGTCTTAAAATCAAGCGAACTATGGGCCGTGATCACAACCCCGGCAAGCGGTTCATCACCACTGACGATACGGCCTTCAATCATCGCGGCAAGCAGCAAAGAGGGCATAGCCAGCGATATCAGCAAAAGACACCATATCATCAAACCGGGCAATCGTTTCATTGCGTCTCCAAAGGCCCAACACCCTTGACCGGAGCATTCAGCCACGGTGAAAATTGTATCCAGTCGAGCTTGTAAACACCGGGCCCGTAATCCTTGTAGGTGACCTCCGGTTCATCGTGCCGATCATAGAAGAGGGGACTGTTGCCCTCCCCACCGACTTTGGCCAATTGCACCCGTATCGTCACCCCACCAGTTGCCACTGACATCAACGAAATCATTGAAGGTTTCCGGAGCTTTCGCCAACATCGGATTCTGGCTTTTACGTGAACTCGCTTCGCGCTGCATGATTTTTTTGGAGCCGGAGCGTCGCTCCCAGTCTGCACTCTGGTAAATACCAAGTTTGACAGCGACAGTATTGCCCAGAAAATTGTTCTGCTTGATTTCCGGGTAGGCAGAAAAATCACAGTAGAGTGCCAGGTCATTCTTTTCAAAGCTGTTCAAGCGCACCTTGGGGTTTGACTTTCGGTAGCTGTAGAGCGCCGTTCCGTTGTCGCGGAAGAGATTATTCTCAACCAGAGGAGAGCCGTATTGATCATTATGTATGGCGGTCTTGTTATCGACAAAACGATTGTTTTTAATCACAGGGTAAGAGAAGGAAAAATTCAATACACCATATTGGTTGCGTTCAAAACGATTCTCTTCGATCAACGGTGTACTTTTGGTCTGACTACAGTAGATGCCCACTTCATTCTCGACGAAAGCGTTTCTACTGATACGATCCTGATAATTCTGCAGCAAGGTAATCGCCTGCTTGTTTTTCTCAAACTTATTATCGACTATCATACCATTACTGTTGTGCGAAGCCAGAATTGCCGAGCGACCATGATTGATAAAACGGTTACCACGGATTTCGGGGCCCGACTTCATTTCGTTGGCGACGCCGACCTGGTTGTTCTCAAATAATGAATTGATAATCACCGGGCTCGATTCACGTAACAGCCTGACACCGAATTCACCCTCTTTGAAGGTACAGTTTTCGACTTTAAAGTCAGTGGCAAAACTACTGATCGCCGCCTGTGCAGAATAAAATTCAGTCCAGAGGAAGGTGCTCCCAGGGGGAGCTTCCATAAACTCAATTCCCAGCCAACCGGTCGGGCCCTTAAAAACAATTGGCTCCGAAGCACTGCCATTAGCCTTTATAAAGCCTCGCACACTTATTTTTACCTGAGGATTTGCAATCGATATCTTCGTTCCGGGGGCGATAGTCAAGGATGCACCAGGGTTCACCACCACCGATTCATTCAGATCGATCTGACCAGACCAGCGGACTTTCCCTGACAACTCCTTGGCATTGCAATAACCAGAGAAGCAAAGGACTATGGCAGCAGCAATCAAACTAGACTTTACCCACCTAAAGACTCTGGATGGGTAAAGTTTACGTTTCTGGTTTGGAAGCCAGTATTTTTTCGCAAGGTCAAGGAAATCAAGCATTTGAGCGGAGGAGTAGTACTTTACGCCGCACAAGCAAATATGCAGATTGACGCAGAGATTGCGGAAAAGGGCGGTTTCTGGACAGAAACTAGTCTTTTGGTGCCACATGAATCACAACCTCCTCTTGTTCTGTTGAGACGGAAATGGCGCGGGGGCCGCCATTGGACATCTGTAGTTTGCCATACAGCTCATCGCTACCCGCCGGGCCACCAAAAGCCTGTCGTGCCAGTAGATAATAAGGGCCACTATCGGGCAGAGTTATCTCAAAGTGACCATCCGGCCCGGTCGGTGCGGAGAAGAAATCCGGGTTCCCGGTCATCTCAGCCTGCCGGTAGGCAAAGACATAGAGCCCCGCCCGAGGCTTACCTGCGGCGTCAACCACTTGACCGCTGATACCTTGTAAATCGACAACATCCTCTTCGAGCATCGAAAGCCGGGTCACTGTCTCAATTTTGATCTCGTGAAGCTGACCTGCCTCAATATGCACAGGGTTGCCAAAGTAATAGTTGAAATAGTCACCAATTTCTATTGGCCCGAACTGGCCACCCTTCATCCGTTTACGAGCCAGCAGGTAGTAGTCACCAGGTGGCAGATTGAGCCGGAAGTCGCCGCGAGCCACCGGCTGGATGAAATACCCCGGTCCTTTGAAATTCTTAGCAGGATCTTTGTAAATATAGAGGTAGGCCTTCTCAAGCGGTTCACCCTGATAGCTGAGTTGGCCATAGATACCGGAACGTTTCTCCTCTTTGACAGGTTGTTGCTCAGGAACGCGAATCAGGTTGAATCCCCACATTGCGATAACCATCAGCTGGCACCTGAATCGGGCTGCCACTGTAGTAACAGAAAAGATCACCAGGCTTGAGTGCACCGGAACTGTTACTGGCGGTCAGAACATAATTACCAGGCTTCAGATCAAGTTGATAAAGCCCATCCAGATCGGTCGCTGCCGAAACGGCAAGGACTTTTCCTCCGGCAATATCAGCAATCTGACGATAAGCTCGTACAGTCACCTGCGGAATCAATTCGCCACGCCAGGCAACCCGTCCACGCACGCCGCTCTCCGCGAAAGCAGACGCACTGACCAGGCAGATCAGGGCAGAGACAAAAAATGGACGATACCACTTCATCGCTTTAACTCCGTTAAGGGAACCGTACTCCAGGGGGCATGAGCAACCTTATCGAGCGGGAACTCCTCACCGGCATCAACAAATGTGCACTGGTCCCTGCCATCATAAATAAAAGAAGGGTTACCAGTTGTGCCGATCTTCATCAATTCAGCGGTGCCACCCTCACCCCCACCAGTTGTCACCAGCACTGACCCGTACCATTCATACGTTTGGCGCGTCGGTCGTCTTCTGTCACGCTACGCATACCTTGACCGGCAAAAGCGCTGCGAGCCGTGGTCTCGCCAGCACGGGCATCAGCACCGCGCTGTGACTCCCAGGCTGAAGACTGAAACTCCAGTTTGAGCGCCATCTCATTCTTTAAAAAATCATTGCCGGTTATCTGCGGGTACGAAGAATAAGCCACCAGCACTCCAACGCCATTTGCCTCAATAAGATTGCCGGTCACCAAAGGATCGGAGCGTCGATAAATATAGAGGCCCGTCTGGTTGGCGCGCAACTGGTTGCCACGAAGCTCCGGACGCGCGGCGCGATCAACCTGAATGGCAATGTTGTTCTCTTCGAAGCGGTTGTTCACCACGATCGGATCACTACCATGATAAGCAATCATCAGACCGATATCGTTCTTGATAAAGTCATTGCCCTGAAACGCCTGCGGTAGAGCATGATAAAGATAAGCACCGTAACGAAGGTTATTTTCAAAGCGGCAATCAATCACTGCCGTTATGCTGTCATCTTTGATGAAAAGCCCGACTTTATGGTTTGCGATAAAGCGACAGTCAACGATCTTACCCGCAGCCTTGCCGCGCAGTTCAATACCGACCTTATTGCCAGAGAGCGTCAGCCTTTCCAGAAGTGGTGAACCGCCCTGCACGAAAATTCCCGTGGCAGCCCCCTTGATAACGCAATCAGAGATGCGCGTTGTGGCGTCGACACCTTTGAGGCGCAAGCCCTCCCAGCTTTCCCCGGAGAACTCGACACCTTGCGCCACCAAGCGCCCGGCAATCTCCAGTCGCGCCCCTGAGAAATGTAGTTCTGAGCCGGGTGCGATGGTCAAGGTCGCCTCTTGCATGACCAGTACATCCTCACTGAAAGACTGCTTGCCCGTCCACAAAGTATCCTGATCAATCACCAGGGCAGCGGCCGGTGTTACACAAGCCAAAACCATTATTATGAGTAGACAGAGTCTCACCAGAATTCCTTTACGACGATCGTACCGAGATCCTCATTGGTACCCTGTTTAACAATCACTTTGTGATCCGGCTCACCATCAAAAGTTCCGACCCATTCGCCAGGTTCCAAAGGCCCGCCAAAAGCACTGCGGGCACCAATGTAGTAGGTACCACCATCACTGAGAAACATTTCGAATTGACCATCGCCACCGGTTGGCACCGACATATGCACCGGCTTGCCCACCATGCGGCTATCGAGATAGGCGAACACATAAACCTCGCTGACTGGCAGATCATCAGCATCAACAACCTGACCATGCAGGACCGTCTCCGTCTTGGCAAAAATCCCGTCCGCCTGACGTTTGGCATGAAGCTCCGCATCAACCTTCGTCAGCGCGAATTCATCCATGACCAGCCGTTCGCCGCTGCGCACATCAATCGGGTTGCCCTGATAATGGGCATTCAGATCACCGGGAGCTAAAACTCCGGAGCGACCGCCATCTACGCGCTTGCGGGCAACCAGAGAATAGTGTCCGGCAGGCAGGTTGATGGTAAAACGTCCTTCTTTATCCGTCTGCACCGCCTCTCCGTATGAGGGACCGATCAGACCTGTATCAGTTTCGGTGTAGATATAGACAAAAGCTCGCGAGACCGGTTTACCCTGATGAGTAATCTGACCGGAGACTCCGGTTGCAGCATCAGCCACCGGCAGCCCTTCCCGACCCATTTCATGTAAGTTGAAGCTTATCACCGGGGAGACCCCGTCCAGGACCTGATGCGGGTTGGCCGGTGATTCTGCCATCAACATGCGGATCCGACCATCGTCTGTAGACTCGCGTTTCTTGCCAATGACAAAGTAAGAGCCCTCTGGCAAGGTGACTTGATAACGCCCTTCAGTATCCGTTGAGACAATAGCAAAGGGCTGTACGGAGCGATCTTTATCTGCTTTGAGGTAAATCTCGACCTGTGCCGACTGTAGCGGTTGATCCTGAAAGAGGAGTTGTCCACTCAGGCCGCTCTCGCCCTCTGGAGCGCATGCCGAGAGCAAACCAAACAGGAAAATGACCATTATTGAACGGATATATTTTAAGGCTAATGACTTCATAATTTATCTACAGACCGATCAAAAAACTAGATTAACGCAAAGACGCGGAGACGCAGAGAGTAATAATTATGGTTGAGACGCTTAAAAGCTTTTCCTCTGCGGTCTTTGCGCCTCTGCGTTAAACCCTTTTTCTGGCTATACAACTTTTAAAATTTCTCTGCACGCGCACCCTTAAAAACCGGCATCAACGCCAAGAGATAAAGCAGAGTCCCCACCAACAAAGTCACGGTAAAACCTGCATTCATAGCCACAACAACCGCCAGAATCGCGCCGAGCACACTTGTCGCGCTATTAACCCCCCAACTCCAGGGGACCAGATCATTGCTGTCGTGCAAGAGTCGCATTCCGATCGGCAAAGGCATTCCCATCAACAGGCCCAGCGGCACCAGCAGCACCCAGGCCAGTAAACAACGAGCAAAGACCGGCAGCCCCATGCAGGGTCGAGGATTGATGAGAGGCCAAATACATAGACGATAGAGAGCAAGACCAGTGCCAAGAGGATTTTTGGCAGCCAACGGTGCAAATGTTCGGACGGCAGGCGAGACGACAAGAGCGCGCCGACACCGGAACTGATCAGAAGCGAGCAGAGGACGACCGCCAGCGAGTAGATCGGTGGACCAAGGAAAAGAATGAACCGCCGCAGCAGGCCGATCTCGATAAACATGAAGCCGAGACCGAGGCAGGCAAAGTAGAGCACCCGCCAACCACTGCCGGAACTTTTCAACCCCTCCGGCGCCATAAGATCAACGGCAGGACCAGAAACGCAGCGACACAGGTGCCGACCACAACCAGCAGGTGCGCAGGTGACAATCGCCCGGTCTTCAAATTTGCCCTGCTCGGAAAGCTTAAAAGCTTTATGAAATCAGCAGGTTTGAGCATGTAATAGAAAAACGCCGGTCGTCAGTGACAGGTCTGATGTCGAAAGGAAAATCAGCATAGAACTCCGCGCTGCCGTTGGCGCGGATCAGTTCGAGAAAAGCACCTTTGCCGTCGCGGCGATCCGGCAGGTAGACTTCCTGGAACTCCAATCGGCCATCAGCTCTCTCAGGTTCGTCACTCTTCGGCTGAAAAAGGCGTCTTTTTGAGCATGAAATTTGCCAGCCCGCGCTCACGCACCACAGCGATGTGAGCGGCCGGTCAGCCACGCCCTGTTCTTGCAATAAAGCCAGGCCAAGAGAGACCAGACGCAGGGTTTCTCTTTCAAAAATAAAGCGTGAGATTGTCAGGATTCCGTCATCATTCAGGTGATCCCAGTAATCGGTAAAGGCCTCCAGGTATAGAGGTTGTTCTCCGACAGGGTAAAAGCTCCGGCTGCCGGGGCCATGCGTCCAAAGACTGCAGAAGCCTGAATAATATCGTAGCGACCGGGATCGCGGCGTATGAAACTGCGCCCTTCATCGACCACAGAACGCACTTGTGGGTGACGATAGAGCTCTCCGGTCAAAGAACCGAAATGGTCGTTAACCGCATCGACAATCAAAGGATTGACTTCGACAGCGGTCACTTTTTTGGCACCGGAAGCAAGTGCGGTCAGAATATCTTTGCCGCCACCGGGACCGATCACCAGAGAGGTCGGCTGTTCCTTAAGTTGGTAGGCCAGGCCGATGACATTTTTACGGAAGAAATCGAGACCCGTTTTCCGATCCCAACGATACATGGTGGTGTAACCGGTGTCGTCGACGACCATACCAAGCTGATCGGGGATCGGCCCCCGGTAGGTGCGAGACAAACCCCAGACCTGATCCTTGGCCTGACCTTCTTCAGGGTAAACGGCCACCCGCGAAAAGGAGTTCCAGGCACTCCAGAGCAGATTCGGTTCATAACGACCGCGCACAAAGCGAATTTCAGCAAAACCGGTCATGGCATGAACAGAACCGAGGCCCAGGAGCAGGACCAACATGAAAAGAGCACCCCAGCGATGAATCGGCTTGATGTCATGTGGCAGCAACAGAGCCGCTCCGGCAATACCGACCGCAGCGATTAACAGCAGCGAGGTGATGCCGCCGAACAGTTTGAGCAGAAGAATAATCAATAGGCAGCCGCAACCGGCACCGATCAGATCATAAAAATAGAGGCGGCTGAAATCCTTGTGGAAATGTCCGAAAAGAACAGTGAGAGAAACTCCGGCAAAGAAAAAAGGCAAAGCCGTCACCAGGTAGAGACAGGTCAGAGCCAGCAGCATATTGATCGGCAGGCTGGCATCGGCAGTGCCTTGCTGGAAAGGTTGGTAGAAAGGCTGATGAAAAAAAGACAGCACTTTGAAACCAATGTGTGGCTGCCAGCGAAAAAGCACAAACACGGCGAAGAACAGCGCGACACTCAAGCCAAAGAGGACCGCACTACGAGCGGCCAATAAACGTGCATCTTTGTCTTGAAACCAGTGTGGTCGCAACTGGACAGTCAAGGCAGCAACACCAAAGCCGAAGAGGGCAAGAGAGATCGCCATGGAGGCAAAGTGGTACCACATCAGAACCGAGAAGATCCGGGTCAGGATCAACTCGTACATCAAGGTGGCAAGACAGAGGAGAAAAACTCCCCAGCAGACAGATTTATTTGCTGGTTGATTGATCATAGAGTTACTTACAGTTTATCCTTTAAAACAACTCAAAATTTTTAACGCCCGTTCGCCTTTGCTCTCTCAAGACGCAGAGACGCTAAGATTGTAAATTCAGGATTTAACCTTTGTGACTTTGCGTCTCTGCGTTAAAGATAAGGTGTTGCTTTTGTTCATGGTGTCGACGGCTCAATCAGAGTGAAGGCATGAACCTTATGGTCACGACTGCCAATCAGCAGTTGATCAGACCAGATCAAGGGGCGCCCCTGGATTTCACGATCAAGTTTATATTGCGTCACAAGTTGGCCGCTGTTGGTGCCGAACACGCGTAATACGCCGCTGTTGTCGCCAATGAAGATACGACCATTGTCAATAAGAGGCGTGGCGTAAGATGGCCCGGCAAGTTCAACTCGCCAGACCACATCACCTGTGACGGCATCAAGCTTCCAGAGCCCGTTACCAGCGGTTGCCACAAAGAGTGCCCCCTCATAGTAGAGTGATGCGCCGTAGTAGCAGATTTCTTCGAGTTCACGCTGCCAGAGTCTCTGGCCGTTCCGATCATAGGTAACGACCTGCCCTTCCCGACTGACAACTGCGACTCCTAAGGGCAAGAGCGCAGGAGTTCTCAGCAAAGGAGCTTCTAACGACTTTTGCCAACGCAGAGAGCCATCCACACCCAGGGCAGACAAAGTCCCATCGCCGCTGGCCAGGTAAATATTTTCACCATCGTAGACCGGCTGAGCCCGCAAGGGCTGTCCACCGGAGAAACTCCAGCGTCGCTCACCGCTCACTACATCAAGGGCAAAGAGGGTGCCGTTCCACGCTGGGACCAGAACCAGATCGTCAACAACCAGCAGCCCGGCCTGACGATGGTCGTCAGCCCGCGAAGGCGAGTAATCGAAGCGCCAGCGCACATCGCCACTTGCCGCATCAAGTGCATAGACCTCGCGACTCCAGCTCTGCACAAAGATTTGCCCAGCAGCCAGAGCCGGTGTCGCATCGAGGGTGTCACCCAGTTTTTTGGTCCAGAGGACTTCACCCTGAGCATTCATTGCCCGCAGTTTACCATCCCAACTCGCCACATAAAGCCTGCCATCACCGGCCTCCAGATCGGCATCGACATAACCGTCGGTCACAAACTCCCATGTCGGATCGATGAACAGGGCATCGCGCGGCCCGGTTGCGGCCACCCATTGCTCTGCCGCTGGATCGTAACCTGGCCGATCTCCGGTCCTTGCCGCGGTCATAAATAGTGGCCTGGCCGCTTCGGGATCGGCGGTCCCCCACCAATTGTCATGCACGGCCACATCACCAGTATAGAAATCACCGAGACGTAAACTGTCCAGATTGCCGTAAAAGTTGTTGTCATGAATGTCGATGGTCCGGTCATTTTCAAAGAGGAACATTCCAGAGCCGTTAAAGCGCAGGATATTGTGATGAACGGCAACTGTCGAATTGCGGAAGTTAATGCCCTTGCCCTGGTTGTGTTCGATCAGGTTGTTACGAAAAGTAAACGTGGCCTGACCGAGACGACAGCCATCGATGTTGTAGTGGATGGTGCAGTCTTCAACGATGCCACGGGTGAAGTGAGCATGCAGCGTATAGGCAGAATCACGGATTTCACAGTAACGCAAGTGAACTTCCTGAGAGAAATCGACGCGGATTTCCAGCCAGTCTCCCGGCTGCGGTTCATCAGCAGCACTATGAAACCGGATCGGTTGCTGACGAGTACCGAGCGCCATCAGGCGGCCTTCCACAGCGAGGACAGCATCGCCCAGGCCATCCTTGTCGGCATCACGGCGGACAAAGGCGATATCGGTACCGGGGCTGATCGTCAGGGTTGCACCCTTGGCAACCTTGACAGTGCCATCAATCAGAATATTCCCTGACCAGACCGTATCTTCACTGATGTAATCATTACGATAGAGAGTGGTATCTTTTCCGACGAGCGTCGGCGCACAACCAGCGAGACGCAGAGGAGCATCCCGACCAGCCCCGATCAGATACATGACTGCATTGTGTCAAGCGATTGCATAGATATCCGTCTGCATTGTCAGAATGCCGTCTAACCGGTACGGAAAAGACGGCGGAACTTCATCAGCCAAACAGCTGATACAACCAGCCAAGGAGAATTGAAACACTCAAACTGACACCAAGAAAAACCACCAGAACCCGTTTCTTGAACATGCCACCCAGAGCGATGATCGCTGGCAGACTCGATACGGGGCCAGCCATAAATAATGTCAGGGCTGCGCCCGGATCGATGCCTCTTTGCAGCAGACCGGCCATGATCGGAATCATCGGAATCTGGTTGGTTGGTAACGGCAGGCCAATAATGGCGGCCATAAGAAGCGACAAGAAGCTTTTCTGACCGACCAGGCCAGTGATCCATGACACTGGCACCAGAGTCACAATAATCGCCTCCAACGCACTCGCCAGCAAGAGGAATTTACCGACGAAGAGACCGGCGTCTAGGGTGCGATCAAAGATAAAGCGAAGCTTACTGGCCCGTGGCACGATGG
>PVMK01117852.1_pt1 | contig 13519 bp, 15 predicted proteins | sample 1853481 | NCBI WGS metagenome assembly PVMK01 (sample SAMN08533507, study PRJNA380276) | Marine sediment metagenome, whole genome shotgun sequencing project. | reverse complement strand
TTCCACCACTTATAGCCGTAGTGTTCGATAAGCTCGCCACACTCAATCCAGGCCGCCCGATACCACGCGAAATTCTGCTCCGCCCAGTTCTCGTGCACCCGGGTATTCATATTGTGCTGCATCGTCAGCATGTTGACCAATGCCTGTTTCAAGGTCTTACCTCGTGTTTGTATTAGATGGGAATAGGAAATGAGATGGTGCCCGGAACGAGACTTGAACTCGTACAGCCGTAAGGCCGGGAGATTTTAAGTCTCCTGTGTCTACCAATTCCACCACCCGGGCATAACCTGCATCACATGGCAGCCTCCCAACCGAAGGCGGCCGCATAATAGCATACTCCACCCCGGGTTTGGCTAGGCTCAAGACCCCGAAACTGGCGCCACAGTTCTATCAAACAAGCCATACCGGACAGGCTTCGTGCTACACTCCGCTCTGAATAGTAAGTGAATAAAGGTCATCATATGGCATCTGCTAGAGGCGAGTTCAGCTCCCGCTTTGGTTTTGTAATGGCGGCAGCGGGCAGCGCTGTGGGTCTGGGTAATATCTGGGGTTTTCCCACCCAGGCTGCCAGTAACGGCGGCGCCGCATTTTTGCTGGTATATCTGGTACTCGCCTTCACTCTGGCCTACCCCGCCCTGATGGCTGAGTTGATCATCGGCCGGCACGCACATGCCAATGCGGTAACCGCACTGCGCCTGATTTCCCCCAACACTGCGCTGCGCAATCTCGGTGCAGCCACCGGTATAGCCGGCTTTATTGTGGCCAGCCTGATTCTCAGCTTTTACGCCATCGTCGCCGGCTGGATGATTGCTTTTTGCCTGTCGTCTGTGGCCAATCTGCTGGGCATGTCGGATTTTGCAGCGTGGCTGACCTCTTTCGGCCTGTGGCGTAACATCCTGTTCATGTTGATTTTTATCGCGTTCACCATAGGCATAATCTCTGCCGGTGTAAAAGACGGCATCGAGCGCTGGTCGGCAAGACTGATGCCCGCCCTGCTGATTACCCTGTTCCTGTTGGTGGCCTATGTACTCACACTGGACGGGGCTAGCGAGGGCCTGAAGGTCTTCCTGTTGCCGGATTTTGAACGGGCCCTGTCGCCAAAATTGATTATCGCGGCACTGGGCGCTGCATTCTTCTCCCTGTCCCTGGGCGTAGGCACCATGCTGATTTATGGCTCTTATATCAGTGATGACGAGAATCTGCCTGTGGTTGGCGGCCTGGTGACTCTGGTAGACATCTTTATAGCCGTACTCGCCGGGTTCCTGGTGTTACCGGCCATGTATGTGGCCCTGCACAACGGGGTGGAGATCTTCACCGCGACTGGCGAACTGATATCGGAAGACACGCTGATATTTACCGTACTCCCCGAACTCTTCGCCACCATGGGCTTTGCCGGTGTCGTAGTGTCTTTTACTTTCTTTTTCCTGATGGCTATAGCCGCCCTCACCTCATCCATATCCATGCTGGAGGTGCCAGTCGCCTACGCCATCGAGGAACATGGCTTCAAGAGGAAAACCGCCGTATACGCCATTGGCGGCATTATCGCTGTGGGCAGTAGCACCATTTTGCTGAATTTCGAAAACCTGTTCGGGCCGGTTGTCGCCTTCACAACCCGCTACAGCCAGCCAGTGCTGGGCTTCATGTTTTGTATGTTCGCAGGCTGGGTATGGCACAGAGACACGCTGTTACAGGAACTGCGTAAGGGCAACCCGGATGTGGAACAGGGTCTGTTCTGGAAAATCTGGCCCTGGTACGTGAAACTGGTGTGTCCGGTGATAATCCTGGGGATTTTCGCCCAGTCACTGTGGGGCTGAATTAAGGGGGTTTTCGTACCAGATCAGGCCCAACCCCCACGTCGATGAAATACGGCGCATTGAGGACCCTACAGGGTGATTTCCCCGGTTTCCTCTATACGCTGAGTCGGCACAAAACCATTAAAATCGATTTTTGCCGAGAATCGATAGTCCAGGGCGTCGGCCTGCGTGCGACCCAGGCCACTGAGCAGGCGCAACAACTGAAACAACTGCAAACTGGCCTCCAGGGTCACCACCTCCTCTGAATAACCCTCGATCGTTGGCACATCATTGGTGACACCACTGATCACCTCCTTGCCCAGCAACTCCACACTGTAACTGATACCTGCGATATCCAGTGTTTGCTTGTTGGGGTTGGCCACACGCAATTTTATTTCAAAACGTGGCGCACCACCCGATGACGGAAGGCTGCGAAAGCTCTCGATACTGACCTTTGGCGGATCGAGTTGCGGCGCGATACTGGCGCAACCAGTCAGCAGACCAAACCACAAGAAACTGAGGGGTGCCAATAATATAAGTCGGGGCAAGCTCATCGAGAACCAGCTCCTGTGGCCGCACTGAGAAAAAACAGGCCATAGCCCAGACTACCCACTGCAAATACCGCTGCCACCCAGTCACCGGTTTGGATGAACATATGAACACTGAATGCAAACATGGCGCAGGTAAGTACCAACCCGATCGTGCGCCCCGTTTTCGACACAGGCAGTTCTCCCAATATGCGGGCCATGACACGGTTGCCGGTGGCCCCAAAGCGCCTATTCTAGCGGTATCGGGCAAGGGTGTAACCACCTTGTTTCAAGCGGCACCAGCAAAGCCAAGCTGCTACCATTAACACGGCTTGGTGGTTATTGGCATTTATCCGCCAAACTTGAAGAAGCGGAGCATGCATGCACAAACAATTCTCAGCAACAGCGTCGAAACCGATGATAGGCATTGGTTCCTGCCTGGCGGGCAACGCCGTGCGCTACGACGGCCAGGTCAAAAACATCAGCCCACATGTGCAGGCCATCTGTGAGATTTTTGAAATACGCGCATTTTGCCCCGAAATGGGTGTGGGGATGGGAGTACCGCGCCCTCCGATTGAACTGGTAGGTAGTGAGAATGCTGTCCGGGTACTGGATGTCACCACCCACAGCAAAGATTACACAGGGCAACTGGCGGGCTACGCGCAAAAGGTGTTGGACCTGGCACCGGGCTTGTGTGGCTACCTCCTGGTCAGGGGTAGTCCCAGCTGTGGTTACGAGGGTGTCAAACGTCACTCAGACGATGGGGACCACCTGGCGTCTGACCAACAGGGCATATTCGCCAGGGCACTGGCTGTTGCGGATCCACTGCTGCCACTGGAAGACGACGAGCGCTTGAACGACCCCGTATTACGCGAGAGCTTCGTGATCCGCGTCCATGCTTACCACGACTGGAAGCTGCTGTGCGGTGAAGGGCTCAGCGCATACAAACTGGTCGAGTTTTACAGCCGGCACAAGACTCGAATCATGGCTCATCATAAGCCGGACCACGAGGCACTGGAAGGCATACTGGCTGACACAGGTGTGCTTCCGCTGGAGGAGTTATCGATAATTTTTATTACGACTCTTATGGCGGCCCTGAGCCAAAAGCCCGGGGCAGCTCCATATTGAGAGACACCAGGCCACCGTTAACAGCGATTATATCCCCGGTCAGGAAGGATGATGCCGGAGATGCCAGGTACAGGGCGCAGGCGGCAATATCTTCCACTTCACCCAGTCGCCCCATCGGGGTTGTATCAACCATCATCTTTTCAATATCCGGTGTCAACACAGAGTTCAGGGCATCCGTACGGGTAGAACCCACCCCGATCGCATTGACCCGCACCCTGGGCGCAAACTCCTGGGCCAGTTCGCGGGTCAGCATCGACAGCGCGCCTTTAGCAACACCGTAAGCCACAAAGCCGGATCCCGGGGCGGTTCCCGCCATGGAGGATATGTTTATGACCGACCCTTCGCCGTGACCGGCCACCATCAGGGGCGCTACCAGCCGGGTAAGGATAAAAGCCGAGGTGACATTAAACCGAAAAGCCGTTTCAAACTCCCTGGCGCTGGTTTTCAGCGCCGGTTTAGGTGGAGAGCCTCCGGCATTGTTAACCAGCACATCAATGCGCCCCATTTCCTTTAGCGCTGTTTCTGCCAGGGCTTCAAGCTGCTCTTCCTTCATTACATCTGTTTGAACCGCCAGCACTCTACCGCCTAAAGCCCGAATTTCGGCAGCGGTCTGCTCAAGCTGTTCTGCATTGCGCGCTGCCAATACCAGGTCTGCCCCGGCTTCCGCATAGGCTTTTGCGATGGCAGCGCCAATGCCACGGCTGCCTCCGGTTATTAAGGCAACCTTTCCGGTTAATTTAAATCTGTCCAGTATGCTCATTCAAACACCTCTCTCATTCAGTATTATTATTGCAGTTCTTACTTTAATTTACAGTAAATGCTATGGTAAATGTCGATGTACCGCGCAAGCAAGGCATGTTTTTACCTTTCAAAAAATCCCGCGTTCCACATGTTTGATACCAGGACCCGGTGGGTAATTCAATGGGGCACTACTGATGGACGAGAACCAGGAATTTATTATATCTCGCATGGAAGAGGACCCCGAAGTACTGCGTGAGCGCTTTCAGAAATGGGGTTATTTATATATAAAAAACTATGTCGAGAAGAAAAAGTGTCGGCAACTGCTCGCCGATATCCTGGCAGAATCAGCTCCCCATATTGCACTGTGCGACAACAATAGTTTACCGGTGCTGCACGGTACGCCGTTCTTTGAAACTGACGCCACATGGGACGAGGTTTACCCGAGAATACAATCCCTGGAAGCGTTTCATAGCTTCTTCCACGAACCCGAACTCATAGACCTGATGCAGACCGTCAGCAATGACGAGGTATTTGTATATCCGATAAAAATGGCAAGAATCTCCACCCCGGGCAAAATAGGCTACGAAACACCGCCCCACCAGGATGCCTACTCTCATCACGCCGGCCCCACGATGGCGGGAATGTGGGTGGCATTACACGACGTTTCCGCCGCCCTGGGCCGGGTAAAAATATTGCCAGGCTCACACAAGCAGGGAGTAAGGCGTGTGTTTGAGGCCGACGGGGTTGGTGGTGTGCAATGCGAGGTATTTCCCGATGAAACCCAGTGGCACGTATCTGATTTCGAGTGCGGAGATGTCCTGATTTTTCACTCTTGCACGGTCCACAAAGCAGAACCCAATACCACCGGGAACGCGGTACGCATTAGCGTCGATACACGCTTCTGTGATTTTGGCGCGCCTGTGTTCTCAACCAATCTCGAGCCCCACCATGGCTGGCGCATAGACCACCTTTGCTGGGAAAATATTTACGCCGGGTGGAACGCACAACAATACCAGTACTATTGGAAGGACTACCCCAACCTTTTCTGAGCAATCTATGCAAAATCTGCGGCTTAGTCATCACTCAATGTGGAAAAATCGGGATCCCGCTTCTCCATAAATGCCGCAATCGCTTCACGATTGGCTGGCGCGCCGGTTAACACAGCGAAGGCTTCGTCTTCCGCTGCACGGGCTTGCTCAAAACATAACCGAACTTGTCCGATTCGATGCCGATGAATTCCTGCGAATCAAGTTAAAAAATATCAGCAAATTTAGCCATTTCTTTGGCTGAGCCCCCGGCCAGCAACGTGGCCTCGTAAAGAAAATCTATGTCACCAACAGCGCTCCTTTCTTCATGTGGGCTAACGACAACTCTAAGCCCATTAATACCGATATCTTCGCCATTGATAAATAGCTGGCCATCTTCAATTGTGAGATTTTTGGTGTGCATTGCAAGTTGCTGTTCGAGACCAGAAACGTCCAGGCACGAGGCGCCCGCTGCTAAGAGGTGGGACCCTCTATTGGCCACCGCAGCGGACAGGATACCGGCACCATCGGGTTCCAACACTTCTATAAAACCAATGCCTAATCGCAGCCGTGTTCTTGATGCCCCGAGACACGTGACCTTATCCACTGTGTCAATCTCCGCGTTGAGCAAGGCCTGCCATCGTTCAACCACTGGTGACATGTGGGGGATACAGCAGGGAGATCTCCTTCACAAAATCGCACTCCCCTCCCAACCCTTCCATCTTATCGACATACTCTTTCGCTATAGCCTGGACATCACCAGAGAGCTTGCCGATGGGGCCTGGCTTGAACCAGTCTCGGGTCACACCGCGCAGCTTCCTGTGCTTGGGGGCATCCATATGAATCAGGGTTTCCAGGCCATTACGGGTGCCAAATTGCTCCAGCAGGGCCCTCTCGAATTCTCTTTGTACCAGCACGGTTCGGGGATTATTCAGGAAGCGGTCGTTGTTCTGGCTGATGAACTTGATGTCTTCGTGGCGGGTGATTGCCCAGAAAGGTTCGTAGTCCGGGTGTTCCACATAGGTCACCGGGTCGTTTTCGCGCAGGTGCTCAAACAAAGCATACATGGTCGTCTCATCGCCCATGATGGCGGGGTCCAGCAACTCAACATTACGGTTCATAAACGGTGTCCTCAGGTAGATAGCCAGTGTTGCGTCCATTTTCGAAGGCCCAGTGTACCGTTGTGAATTTACGCCATATTGTTAATTCGCGCCAGTCTATGCTATAAGGCGCCAATGCCTATCCCTACTGTATCGACAGCTTTTATGGAGGCCGTATTCGAGTACCTGGCCGACCGGGGTGTCGACGAGGCGCTGGTGCTCAGAGAGCTAGGCCTGGTTGACAAACAACAACTGGTGATCAACACCCGGATTGCGCTGCGAGACTACGAGCGCCTTTTTGAAATTGGCCAGGCCCTGACCGGGGATAAGTACTTCGGGCTCAATATGGGCACCAGCCCCATGCCACGCACCTGGGGCCTGGTATCGCACCTGGCGATGTGGTGGGGTACTCCGCGATCCGCCTGCGTATAGAATTCATGCATGAGGATGCCGGGAATCCACAACTCGTGGAAAAAGTACTTAATGCCAACGTGAGTTTCGGCTGCAGCAGCGACCGCATCTTCGTGCCGGCGCAGTTTTTCAAGCAGCAGTCCCGCTACGGACAGGAAGATCTGTTCCCGGTGACCGAAGAGCTGGCCCGGCAGCGGCTGATGGAGTTGCGAGGTAAAGATAAACTGATTAATGCCACCCGCGAAAATATCCTCAAACAACTACCCAGCGGCCTGCCCAAAATCGGTGATACCGCTCAGGCACTGGGTATGAGTGCCCGCACCTTGCAGCGCCGCTTGCAGGAACGCCACCTGAAATACCAGACACTGCTGGATGAAGTGCGCCGCGAACTGGCCAGGCAGCTGATTGTGAAGCCGGAATTAAGCCTTAGCGAGGTGGCGGATTACCTGGGTTTCAATGACCAGAGTGCCTTTCAACACGCGTTTCAGCGCTGGGAAGGCACTACCCCCGGCAGATTTCGCAAACTCATCTAAGCCCGGCGGCACTCTGCCCGATCGAGGACACCACAGGGACTTATCTCAAAGGAACCAGGAGCCGCCATCGACCATGTGGGTTTGGCCGGTTACAAAGGCGCTGTTGTCGGAGGCGAGATAAACGATGGTGCCAGTGAGGTCTCCGGTTTCAAGATTGCGCTTTATAACCTGCCCGGAGGCAATGACGGATTTAGCCTTCTCCAGTTTCTCACCGAAAAATTCAGTGGTGCCCTCTGTCAGTACCGCCGAAGGCGCGACTGCGTTAACCCGGATCTTGTCGCCGCCCAGTTCCCTGGCCATGCCTCGCGTCATGCCAATCACCGCCGCCTTTGAGGCGACATAATCCAGGCCATAGGGCAAACCATAAACCGCGGCCAGGGAGGCGATATTGATAATTGAGCCGCCCCCCGCTGCGCGCATGGGGTTGACCACCGCCTTGCAGGACTGCCATAGGCCCTTGATATTGATATTCATTACCGCGTCCCATTGCACTTCATCTAGATTCTCGAAGCGCGCGCCCTTTAGGCCCGCGTAAAGCGCCGCGTTGTTGACCAGAACATTTATTTTCCCGAATTCCTGTAGAGCGAATTCTGCCATGGCCTCACAACTTGCCATATTGGCGATATCTGTCACCGTTGCAACCGCCCTGCCCCCGGCCGCATCAATCGCGGCCACTGTCTCACTGCAGTCATTAATGTCACAGGCAACAATTGCCGCACCCTCGCCCGCCATCGCCTCAGCATAGGCCCGGCCCAGCCCGCGGGCCGCACCGGTCACGATTGCCACTTTATCCTGTAATTGCATTTCTAAACTCCTTATCGATTATTAAAAGCCAATGCGGCTTTACCGGGTTTGGTTTTTTCTCTTGCCGGCAATCGCTTGCGCCATGCTCAGCGTCTCTTCGGCCCTGGCGACCACTGGCGCATCCACCATCCTGCCGTTAAATTCTGTCGCCCCCCGCCCTGCGGCAACGGCTTCCCGATAGACCTTTATCATACCGCGCGCTTCATCAACTTCCAGGCTCGATGGTGAAAACCCTTCGTTCATCGCCTCAACCTGACTGGGGTGAATACAGAAACCACCGCGAAAGCCCATATCACGGGCCTGCACGATGGTCTTTTTAAAAGTATCCCGGTCAGAGTATTCGGCGATAGAACCGACGTACCCTAGTGGTAGCAGACCGGCAGCCCTGGCCGCAAACAACACTTGTTGATTGGCAAACAAAAGGTTCTCACCATTGGGAATCATACCGGTGGCCGCGGAAAAATCTTCACTGCCCAGTATCATCGCCTGTAACCTTGGTGTCGCATTGGCGATAGCCTCAAGGCGCGGCAGCGCAGCCGGCGATTCCACCAGCGCCACCAGCCCGGTGGAGCCAATAAGCATACCGCGCTCCAGCTCCAATTCGTTGATGATCTCGCAAATCGCCAGTAGCTGCTCACCGCTGCTGACCTTGGGTACGACGATGGCAGTAATTGCCGGGCCCATTGCCGGATTAATGGCCGCCTCCAGGTCCCTGACCGCCAGCCGCCAACCGGAATTAATGCGCACCAGCACATCGGCACCATTAGCGGATACTTTGCCTGCGGCAGCCGGTAGCATGCCCCGAGCGACGGATTTTTCCAACGCGGGCACACTGTCTTCCAGATCCAGAATAATAGCATCGGCACCACGGGTATGGGCCCTGTCTATGAAGCGTTCATTATTGGCCGGTACAAACAGCAGTGAACGCCAGAGGGGCAGCGGTGAATCATTTCGGTGCATCTGCTTTTCCTTATTAATTTCTATTGCGCCAACTCAACATCAAGATTCATGGCCAATTGTCGGTCTGGCGTCAACGCCCATAAATTAACAGTATCGCGGTCTATTGCACCTTCCAGCAGGAATGTGTCTGTATCAAACAGGGGCCTTGCACCACGGAAGGAAAATGCCTTCACCGTGACGCAAGCTAATTGCCGGTACATCATGTCCAGTAACAGGCTCGCTGTCAGGGGCCCCTGTACCACCAATCCAGGATAGCCCTCCTCGTTAATCGCATAATCCCGGTCATAGTGAATACGATGTCCATTAAAGGTCAGTGCGCTGTAGCGAAAAAGCAGCACAGGATCGGGCGTTGCACTTTCGCTCCACTGTGCAGCAATGGAACTTTGATAGGGCTCTTGCGGACTGTTCCCAGTAGCTGCAGTAGAGGCAGGCTCGCGGTAAACCAGATCCTGAGACTCCACAATCAACAGCTCCTGCGCACCACTGTGAATCTTGTGCTCAACGGTTACGAATACCAGCTGCCCACTGCGCCCGGATTTGGCAGTGATGCTTTCAATCCGCGACTTACGTATCGCCAGTTCACCTACCCGCAGAGGCTGATGACAGGTTACTCGACTACCCGCCCACATACGACGCGGCAGTGGCACCGGAGGAAGAAAACCACCCCTGGCCGGGTGACCGTCCTCCCCTGTTTCCAACGCATGGGGAATGGGCGTAAAAAATAACCAGTGCCAGGGCATAGGCAGAGCATCCCCCAGCGCGGGCGCGCTATCCAAACCGAGAGTGCCAGCCATTCGAGCGACGGTACGGGCATCGATAAGGTGCTGATCTGTCTCCGCACGGCCCTGCCATTGCTGGAGATATTCAAGGTCAATCGTAGTCACTCACGAATCTCCCGGGGGAAAACGGATTCCATCAGGCTCCAGTCAACCTCGTCATTGGCCAGCTCCATCACCGCCTCCGTCAATGGCACTAAATCGCGGCTTACTGTTCGGCTCACAATTTCACCTGTTGTCTATGCATTGGGCCTTAACAAAATTCCTTGCGAATCGCATCGCTGTGCTCGCCCACTGCCGGTACCTGCCCAAAATGGACCGGTTCCCCCGCAGCTTCTCCCACAGCAAGGGCCGGCGGGCAGACCAATTGTACCGGCCCCGATGGTGTGCTCACTTGCATGAGGCGCAGCTGCGGGTGTTCACTCAAATCCTCCACAGAGTTGAGTGAGCCAAAAGCGACCCGCCCTTTTTGCAAACGCTGAATTACCTGCGCCCGGTCCAGGCTGCCAAATATCTCGTCGATCTGCACATTGAGTGCCGGGCGGTGTTCGCAACGGTTTACGTTATCCCTGAACAGCGGATGCTCCGCCATCTCCGGCTTTTTCAGCACCCACTCACAGAAGTCGCACCACTCGCGATTATTCTGGATGGAGATCACCACCTGCTGGCCATCACCACAGGTATAGGCGCCGTAGGGGGCGATCGTGGGGTGATTCAAACCCGCCCGTTGCGGGGCCGCCCCGCCATATTGTTGGTGCAACAGGGGCACCGTCATCCAGTCGGCCATGGAATCAAACAGGGACACCTGAATGCCTTTGCCCCGGCCTGTAATCCCGCGCTCGATAAGCGCCTCCAATACCGCTGTATGAGCGTACATGCCACAGGCAATATCGCACACCGAGACCCCCACCCGACCGGGCTCACTCTCGGCGCCGGTAATAGCCGCCAGCCCCGATTCGCACTGCACCAGCAAATCGTAGGCTTTCATATCGCGGTAGGGGCCGGATTCACCGTAACCGGAAATATCCACCGTAATCAGTTTTTTATTGCGCTCACGCAAATGCCGCGAATCAAAACCCGCGCGCGCACTGGCGCCGGGCGCCAGATTCTGGATAAACACATCGGCCTTATCCAGCATGGCCTGTAATAGCTGGCGATCATCTTCGGCTTTGATATTAAGACAAACCGATTCCTTGCCGCGATTCAGCCACACAAAATAGGCACTCTCGCCGTGCACCACATGGTCGTACTGACGGGCGAAGTCGCCCTCTTCCCGCTCGACTTTGATGACCCGTGCACCGGCGTCAGCCAGGCGTGAGGAGCAATAGGGAGCGGCAACTGCCTGCTCCAGTGCAATCACCAATAGTCCATTTAACGGCTTCACCAAAGCAACCTCGCTAGAAAGACTTGGGCATACCCAGGTCGTGGGTGGCGACATGCGAGAGAATCAGGTTGGTGGAGATCGGCGCCACCTGATAGAGGCGGGTCTCGCGAAACTTGCGCTCCACATCGTACTCCTCGGCAAAACCGTAGCCCCCGTGGGTCTGAATACAGGTATCGCCCGCCTGCCAGGACGCTTCCGAGGCCAGCATCTTGGCCATATTGGCCTCGGAGCCGCAGGGCTCACCGGCCTCAAACAAGCTTGTCGCCTGACGCACCATGGCCGCCGCCGCTTCGGTCTGTATATGGGCGCGGGCTATCGGGAATTGCACGCCCTGGTTCTGGCCGATCGGGCGGCCAAACACTTCCCGCTCAATCGCGTAGGCGGACGCCTTCTCCACAAAGTAACGCGCATCGCCAATGCACTCCGCGGCGATCAAAATACGCTCGGCGTTCATGCCATCGAGAATATACCGAAACCCCCTGCCCTCTTCGCCAATCCGGTTTTCAACCGGCACCCTCAGGTTATCGAAAAACAATTCCGTGGTAGCGTGATTCATCATGGTACGAATCGGCGTGATCGTCATTCCGTTACCCAGCGCGTCACGCATATCCACCAACAGCACCGACATGCCGTCAGTTCGCTTCTCACACTCCTCACGCGCTGTGGTGCGAACCAGCAGCACCATCAGGTCAGAGTGTTCGGTGCGGGAAATAAAGACTTTCTGGCCATTGACGACATAGTCGTCGCCATCGCGAACGGCGCGGGTCCGAATGCGCGTGGTGTCAGTGCCGCTGCCCGGTTCAGTGACGCCAAAGGCCTGCAAGCGCAGTTCGCCGGCAGCGATGCCGGGAAGATACTTCTGCTTCTGTGCCTCGCTGCCGTGGCGCAACACCGTGCCCATGGTATACATCTGGGCGTGGCAGGCACCGCCATTGCAGCCGGCCCGCTGTATTTCTTCCAGCACCGCACAGGCAGCGCCCAGGGGCAAACCCACCCCGCCATACTCTTCGGGAACCATCACCGACAGATAACCCGACTCGGTCAACGACTGTACAAACTCTGTGGGGTAGGTGTGCTCTCGATCCAGCGCGCGCCAGTACTCCCCGGGGAAGCAGGGTGCATAATTTGGCGACAGCTTCACGAATCTCCGGGTAGTTTTCCCATTGCCCCATAAATCACTCCGGTAAAAGGTCTGGCGACTGGCCACAAGCTCTGTAGCACTTCTCATGTCATTAGGCACGAATGCTAACAGTTGCGGGGGAGCTGTTACAAACACGTGCGATCACGTATTGGAGGAATTGGGCGGGATGGTCAGAGATGTGGCAGCCATCGCAAGTGAATTGGAGGCTCGGAGCGGAATCGAACCGCTGTGCACGGAGTTGCAGTCAATCCTAAATCTCCAAATACGCCCTAAGTAACTGAATTTACATGACATACATTAACACCTATTGTGCGTAATTTACACCTTTTTACACTGGCACTGCGCACATATTGCGCACAGATTTGGAGGTCATTTGTACTGTTTGCACGGATTGGCACGGACTACAAAATCCGTGCACGGTCTTTTTTGGGGGGTTTCAGTGCGCACACTGCGCACACCCGCGTACACGAAGCGGTAATCCGTGCACAGGAAATGCTCTATCCTTACGATATGAATCAACAGCAAATCATCGAAAAACACCTGAAAGCGGCAACAGATCGGGCGTTCTGGCTGGGTATTATCCTGGGGTTGATTGTGGGGTTGATTGTGGGGTTCATTGCCGGGGTTTTCGTTCCCTGGGTGTTCTGGTAGGTCTGGCCCCCAGGGCGGAGAGGAAGCGGGGCAGGCTAGGTAGGAGCGAAACAGCCGTACACAGTCATGTTGTGGCCCCGCTTATGGGTGCCTCCTGGGTAAGAGACACGAATTTACCCTAGCACGGGGGGAAAAACTCTTGCATGGGTCAGCGCGTGAATCTGTGACATGTATCACAAATAGGCGGTCGGATTTGCAGGATTTACCCCAAAACCCGCGAAACAGATATTTTCAGTCCCAATACGGTCAGATTCTAGCCAATTGCCGTGATGGACGGGTGAGGGAATGCTGGACAGCGAGTAGGGTTGCGCAAGCTGGGCTTATGACCGCTTTGTTCTAATTTGCGACAATTGGTCTACCCTTAGCTGAACAAGATTTCTCCAGTCTGATCCCAGCGGTCTTTTTTATGACCGGCGATTCGGCGGTTGAGTAAAAGAGAATGCAGTCAACTACTCTTATGTTCACTATTGCTCAGATAGCAGTCGGTCTGGCTGGCTTTAGTGCAATCATCGTGACGCTCAACCCCAACCCCATTCGCGACTGGG
>PVMK01152063.1_pt1 | contig 13521 bp, 16 predicted proteins | sample 1853481 | NCBI WGS metagenome assembly PVMK01 (sample SAMN08533507, study PRJNA380276) | Marine sediment metagenome, whole genome shotgun sequencing project. | reverse complement strand
AAAAAGTGTGCATTAAAGTAATCTACACCTATGAGACTTGGGCCTCGAAGCTGATCAAGAACCTTCTGGAGATAATCGTCTCCCATGTGCATCTTATCGGCCACCTCTACAAGCTTTAAGGCCAGGAAACGTTTGGGGAAGTCCGGGTGGGAGAGGTAGGAGAGGGAATTTTCAATAAAGAGCTCCTTGAGATGCTCTCTGAGGGAGTTCACCTCACTTTCGGCGACAAAGTTCTTTTCTTTTTTATGCTGAAAATAGATGTGATCGCCCACCTCACTTTTGATAAGCTGGATCACCTCGAGGGAAATGTTTTCCGGGGGATACTGGTCCACTGGAACCGGAACCACCGCCCGGATGCCTACATACCATCTGTCCCCAGCCAACTTCCGAGACTCGTCCCAGAACTCCAGGACAAGTCCGTTGGAGAGTTCTTTGCGTTCCAAAAACTTTTTTGTCATTTTAGTTTGACACCCGCTGGCTTTGATAACGTCACATAATTGCTTGTTTGTTCTCTGAAATTGATAAATCCGATGCCTATATCTCCAAAAAGTCTAAGTTCTTCCTCCACAGATATTTCCTCAGCTTCGTTAAAGCCACAGCCTCAATCTGGCGCACTCGCTCACGTGTCACCCCAAATTCATCGCCTATCTCTTTGAGGGTATGTGATCTCGTCTCCCCGATCCCAAAGCATTTCCGTAAAATTTCCTCTTCACGGGGAGTAAGAGTTGCAAGGAGTCTTCGGGTTTGTTCGACCACACGCCTTTGGACAAACTCGTCTTCTGGGCAGGCAGTATCTTCATCTGTAACCAAGTCCACAAGCTCAGAGTCCCCTTCGCCGAAGGCGGTACCTAGGGAAATGGCCTTTCTTCTTCTGGCCACCTCAATGACCCTCCTCACTTTTTCTATGGAAAGCTCAGTCCTTTCGGCGATTTCTTCAGGCGTAGGTATCTGGACCATATTTCTGGCCAGTTCTCGAGAAATCCCCCTTAGCTGATGGATCGTCTCGTCAGTCCCAACCATTACGTAGACGCAGTCAACGGAACATTTGCGTAGGTGCGGTGGTTATATAGGGCTTGTTCAAGGCTATGATGCGGGCCAAGGTGCTCGACTGTGTTTCGTCAGTTGAAGGCAAGACGATGAAATCGCAAACACCCATCATAATGTTTCCAAGCTTGTTTTGATCAAGAACTCAAGTATTACTCTTCTATAATTGCTTTTTCATGACAGCCAGCGCATAATAATTTAGCTCCTGGTATTAATCCTCTATATATGTTGACTATCGCAGAATGGACACCATCCACATCGACTGTCAAATCCTCATTCACCGTAACCGGCACACCCACCAACCGGAAACCAACATTCTCATACCTTCCGGCATCACAATTGTTAGGGCACACCAGTTTCATGATATTTTTGACCTTATTTCACTTCGGTCCATCCTCGAGACCAACTACTTCCTGGGGTACGCACAGAACCGGACACGGAAGTAAACGTACTACTCTTTCCGATGCACTTCCGAAAAAATCCTTCATTCCATAATTGAGTCGTTAAAAGCGTTCAGGGGGTCGGTTAAACGAGAAGACGATGTCACACTGGCCGTTGTGAAAATTGTTCAATAAACCGGGCAAACCGCGGCTTGTGGCCAAGAGATCTGAAAAGGATTCCCCTTTATTTTCCTAAACCCGTTTCATGCTTTGGCGTTTCCAAGAGATGAGGACATTTGCCCATTACCTGTTTCTCAAGCTCTTGATCTAATTGCACCTTATAAAGTGTTTTTGCTTCGCATAACTGTTCAACCTCTAAGTTACCCGCCCCCGTGAAGTTGGCTGCCTCAAGGTTGGCTTCTGCGAGGTCGGCTCTCCTGAAGTTGGCTCCCCTGAGGTCGGCTCCAAAGAGGTTGGCTTTCCTGAGGTTGACTCCAAAGAGGTTGGCTTCCTTGAGGTCGGCTCTCTCGAGGACAGCTCCAGTGAAGCTAGCATACCCGAGGTCGGCTTTCCTGAGGTTGGCTTCCGTGAGGTTGGCTTCCGTGAGGTCACGTCTTATTTTAGGCTTGTCCTTCCACCACTTGTTCCAGGCCTCAACGCCCTCTTTAAGTCTGGTTAAGTGTTCCGGGTTTGCCATTTTGCTTTTCTCCTTTTTGTTCTAACGAGGTATTCCCTTAATATATTTGTAAAAATCGCTATCTGTCGTCAAGATCATTCGAGTTTTTTGTTGGTCCTGTTCCCGGTAGATTTCCAGGGTCTTAGAAAAGGAATAGAACTCTGGGTCCCGACTATAGGCATCACCGTATATTTTTGTCGCCTGGGCGTCAGCTTTCCCTCGAGTTTCTTCCGCTGTGCGAAAGGCTTCCGAGGAGATTCGTTTCAGTTCCTTTTGCATCTCACCGTTGATTCTCGCCTTCTCGCCTTCACCCTCTGAGCGATACTGGGCAGCGATTCGGTTACGCTCGGAGATCATTCTTTCAAAAACCTTCTTGAGCACGCTATCCACGTAATTAATCCGCTTGATCCGCACATCCACCAGTTCGATGCCGAATTCGGGAGTGAGTTTCGAAGCAGACAGCAGCATTGCCCTGGTGATCTTCTCTCGTCCCACTTTCAGAGGACGACTCACTTCCTCCACTTCCTTCTGAGTGTAGCCAGCATCGGCTATCTGCGCACCCACCATACCAGCCCAACCCTCGCTGCGCACCAGTTCCACCAAATCGTTCTCTGATACAGCGTCCCGGACCACAGAGTCGATAATACCATCCAGCCTTGAAAGTGCGGTGGTCTTAGTGGTCACCCGGGTCAGATAAAGGAGCGGATCACTAATGCGCCAGCGCGCAGTAGTGTCCACCCAGATGAGCTTCTTGTCCTTGGTAGGGATCTGGTTGGGACTACCATCCCAGTTAAGAAGTCGCTTCTCAAACCGATTCACCGCCTGAATAAAAGGTATCTTGAAGTTAAGACCGGCATCCTTGACAGCCTCACCCACGGGCTTACCGAACTGGGTGATTACCACCTGCTCGCCTTCGCGCACCACATAAAATGCGCCCGTGGAAACCATAGCGGCGCCTACAATCAGGGCGAGTAGCACCTGCATTGCTCTACTTTTCATTTTACTTTCCTCGCGCTTTCTGGAGATCAAGTAGGGGAACTAGTCCCTTCTGGTCTGCGTCAATCACGTAGATTTCACCTACCTTGCTGAGCAGGTTGTTCATGCTCTCCAGGTAAAGGCGTCTTTTGGTGACATCCTTCGCCTGGCGGTATTCCTTGAGCACGTCGAGAAACCGTTTAGTCTCGCCCTTGGCCAGGTTCACCCGTTCCAGGGCGTAGCCTTCAGCCTTTGATATGGTCTGCAAGGCACTGCCTTTGGCCTTAGGGATCTCCTGATTATAGGCGGCCTGCGCCTGGTTGATTTTTGACTCTCTTTCCTGTTCAGCCTCGTTCACTTCATTGAAGGCAGCCTCGACCGGCCCAGGCGGAGTCACATTCTGCATTTTGACATTGACCACCTGGATACCGGTGCGATAGGAGTCCAGAACCTTTTGCATTTCCACTTTTACTCTGTCGGCGATCTCGACACGTCCTACTGTAAGGACAAAGTCGAAAAGCCGGTTCCCAACCACCCGGCGCATGACCGATTCGGACATATCCCGGATGGCACTATCCACATCCTTCACCTGAAAGAGAAAATCCTTTGGATCCCCGATCTTGTACTGCACGGTCCACTGAAGATCGACCACGTTGAGGTCACCACTCAGCATGAGTGACTCGTCTTTGAAGCCACGTTCCGTAAAGCGCGAGCGCACACCCGCTTCTACCGTCCTGTAGCCGAACTCCATCTGGAAATTGCGACCTGTCTTGACTTTGCTCACCGTCTCAATACCGAAAGGCAGCTTGAAATGCAGGCCCGGACCGCTTACCCGCACATAGCGACCGAAACGCTGAATCACTCCAGCCTCTTCTGGGGCTACAGTATAGACACTGGCATAGCCGACGACAGCAATAAGCACCGCCAACAGGAGAAGCCACAAGGAGCCCTGAAAACGGAACTTACCGCGAAATTGTTCTCGGATTTTTCTCAATATCTCCTCGAAATCTTTTATGCCGCCAGGACCTCGACCCGATAGTCCCTTCCAGTCCATTGGACTCATTGAATCACCTCATCCTATAGTTAATGTATTCTCGGGGCACCGGCTGGTATCTAAATCGAAAACCAGAACGAAACCCCGAAATCAAATTAAACGTTGCCTATCCTTACCGATTCATTACTACACTTACAATCATAGATATCACCAGCCAATTCTGCAACCAGCAATTTCATTCGTATCAACACTTCGCCATCTCCAGACAGCTAAGGACCCTCACCACCACGAAGGCAAAAAGAATACCTAAACCCATACGCATCAAAAAAATAGAACTTGAACCCATGTCAGCCTTGAAGCCTCCCTAATCAGCAACGGGGACACATTTTGTCAAAGGGCGCTTATCTTTCATGTTTCACTCCTCCTGTAGAAGTATGTTGGGTTTTATGCTTCTTTCCCAGAATGCCTATTCTGGGTCATTCTCCTTCAAAAAAAGGCGAGACACTTTAGGTTAGTTCTCGCCTCCTCCTGATTTAGATTTTTAGGTTCTGGGTGCCAAAAATCTCTTAGCCCCAACGTCGCCTCCAGCAACTCCCTGCCCTCCACCGCAGCCACAGCTATCTGGCCCGATAGGTAATCCGTCCTCCAGTCAGATCATAGGGTGACACTTCAACCGTCACCTTGTCGCCGGGAACAATTTTGATGAAATACTTGCGTATCTTCCCGGAGATATAAGCCAGGATCCGGTGGCCATTGGCCAATTCCATCCCGAAACATTGCATTGGGCAGAGTCTCCACAACCGTCCCCTCAAACTCTATGGCTTCTTCCTTTGACATTAACTCCCCCAATTAAAAGGCCCCTTCAGCTTTCTGCTGAATCCTGAAAGTGAGCATCTTCTTTCAAATTGACACAAATTAGGTAAGATGCTATCAAATTAGGCCAACTAAGGCTTAAATGAGCTAATTTGTCAATGAGTGAGGTGAATCATGAAAAAGATGCTTACCATCAAGGAAGTGGCTGAACTTGTCAGGCTCAATGAGGCGACGGTCTACAAGCTTGCCAAAGAAGGTAAGATCCCGGCTGTGCGTTTTGAAAAGCAGCAGCGTGTAAAGGACGGGATCGGACGTTATTTATAATTCCATTTTGTGAAAAAGAACTGAGTGATAGAATTACAGAGTTTTCTAAGAGTTCATAGTCATAGATGGGGAGAGAGAGCGAAGAATGATAAGCCAGCGAAAGAAGTGCCCCAACTTGAATCATAGGCGAGCAAATGTTCCGGTGCGCTTTTGCCCGGTCTGTGGCGAGGTGGTTAATGAAGCCATCCTCATTAGAAAGTGTAGTGAAGAGAAACACGCTATAAGGCGACGTGGAGGAACTAAGTACTGTGTGCATTGTGGCGACCAACTTATCCCAGTAAGATGAAAATTATGAAGTAAATCTCCTGGCGGAAATTGTGCCGTTAGATGTGCAGCCCTCCCATTGCAACCTTCCTGGAGAGTCTGTCCTTGGCCAAGGAGAAGATGCGGAGTATTTATAGAAGCAATCCTCCATTAACGCCCGTTGATTCAATTTGCGCTATTGAATAATCAACCGCACAAATTAAACAATAGCGATCAGCCGACTCTCCACTAATTCTTCGATACTCAATACCCCTAACTGCGCATCATCTGTTTCACTTTCCCATACAACAAAAAGAAAAGGCATCTCGTCTGATCTCGGCGAGATGCCTTTGATAAGCGTGTTGCTGCTAACTAAAGCTTGGTGACGTTCTTGGCCGCAGGCCCTTTGGCGCCCTCTCCAATCTCGAAGCTCACCTGGTCACCTTCAGCGAGATTCTTGAATCCTTCCATGTTGATGTCGGAGTGGTGAACAAATAGATCCGGGCCTTCTTCTTGCTCGATGAAGCCGTAGCCTTTCTGTTCACTAAACCACTTTACAGTTCCTTCTGCCACAGTGCTGACCTCCTTCAAAAAGTTTCTGTTATGGTCACAAATCTCAGGTCACCGCTTCGGCAAAGGAAACGATCCTTCAGAGCGAAACCGACCTTTCAATATGACTGGACCCTTAGTACGTGAACATTAATCTCTATAGGTCGCTCAGTCAAGCCTCAAGTTAAAAGGGGTCGGAGAGTTTCTGCTATGATGAGAAACATGCAATATCCTGATCGGTTAGTTGGATTGCATATTAGTCCATTGGGCCGGCCATCGCTATCAGTAGAGCGACCCCCCAAATAATGGAAATGAAGGTACGACTAGGTGTCATCAACATGTTGGTGGGGATACCTGGGATGGGAAATTCTAGATAGCTTGCCAAACTCGCTAATTTGAAAACAGCTAGCCTTGTTCTAGATATATTATGGATACCTTAGAATTTTGGGTTATCAAGTCATGGTCTCCCAAAAATGAGAAAAATGTTGGCTATTACCCTGTCTTAGACTCCTCTTCTCCTGGGTTCGGCTGAACTGTTTTCGGCAACGAAACCGTAAAGATCATAAAATCTTGCTCTTGGGTAACAGACAGAAGACCACCCATATCCTCGAGTAGTTTATAGGAGAGCGGCAACCCTAACCTTCGACCACCTTCAGCAAAAGGCATGAATAGCAGTTCAGGCTGTTTGATCTTTGCACTAGCTGCTCTATTTTTGAACTCAATCTGGAGATCTTGTTCTCTCTCAAAAGTCCTGATGTTCAGGATATCCCCTTCAATCATAACCGCCGAGGCATTACGGATTAGATTAATGAAAATCTGAGCCAATATAGAAGGATCTGCCGAAACTGCTGAGAGTTTTGGATCTAAATCCAATTGGCACATTGCCTGCCTGCGATCCATCTCGGGAGATAGTAGGTCCACACAATCAGCGATGATTTTGTTGACCGAACACTCCTGAGGACGCATTTCCACTGGTTTGAGGTAATTTTTTATCCTGGTTAATATCTTTTCCAAGCGTTGGGATTCGTTAAGGATGATGTTGCACTCTGGTAAGTTTGGAAATCTTTCTTGGAGGCGTCGGGCAAAACCGCCTATGGAGACAAGCGGGTTCCTGATCTCGTGGGCTACCTCGGCAGCTATGGCACCCAGCGTTTCAAGCTTTTCCCTCTGCACCAAAGCCTTCTCCAGGCGCTTGCGATTTTCTATTTCGCTTTTGAGTTGCTCATTTGCTTTCACCAATTCAGCTGTGCGCTCTTCCACCCTCCTTTCCAACTCGTCATGGGTCTTTTGCAAGGCCTCCACTGCTCTTTTTCGCTCTTCACGAGTCCTTAGTGAAATCATTCCAAAGGAGATATCATCGGCTAATTGTGCCAGCAACTCAACTTCCTCCTCGTTGAAGGCATCTGTCTCCTCTGCATATATATTCAACGTTCCCAAGGCACGACCGTTGGCAATCAAGGGTAGCGCGATTGATGACGCGTAGCCACGTTTGGTCGCTTCAGCTCTCCAAGGGGCAAAATTAGGATCGTTCAGGATGTCTTTGGCAATGCTGGGCTTCCTAGTCCTTATGGCCGTACCCGTTGGCCCTCGTCCCTTTTCAGTATCGTCCCATGTAATGTCCAGACTCTCAAGATAACCTTCCTCATATCCGGCCTGAGCCATTGGTACAACCGTCTTTCTTTCATCCGTAATGGCAATTCCAACCCACGCTAATCGATATCCTCCCTTGTCCACGATGATCTGGCATATATCATGAAGCAAGTCCTCTTCGTTCGCAGCACGCACCAGAGCATGGTTGCACTCGCTTAGCATCTTTAGAGCTCGGTTGACCTTCCACAAAGCCTCCTCCGACCGCCTGTGACCAGTAACATCGAGTGCTAGGGATATTGCGCCGTCAAAGCGGCCTTCGCTATCGTAGAGAATTGAGTTATTCCACTCACACAGGATTATTTCCCCGCCTTTTGTCAGATTCTCATTAATACTGTGGCTTGGAAGCTTTCCCTGAAGCAAACTGGCAACTATCTCCTCGACGTGTGGTCGTGCTCGCTCAGGGATGAGGAACTCGAAGAAGTTACTTCCTATGACCTCCTCCCGGGACCATCCAAACATCCTCTCTGCAGACTTGTTCCAACCAGTAATGCGGCAATCACGATCCCAAATGACAAAAGCAAGAGGAGCAGTGTCATAAACATTACGGTAAAGCTCTTCGCTTCTCCTCAAGGCCTCTTCAAACGATATATGTTCCGTTTCTGATACATCCAACTTAGTAAGCTCGTGGCGCAGTTTTTCTATATCATTCGTGAACCGCTCTTTTGGTTTATCTTCATTTTTCATTCTTTGACCCTTACAAGATAAAGCAAAACCATGCCGGCCCGCGAAGAAGTTTGCGCATAGGGATGTATATGGATGGTATTCAGATCTGGCAAAGCAGTAAGAGAATCAAGATGACATGTGTGCAAAAATTCGAAAGCTGGGCTAAGTTCAGACTACATAACTGTGGCAAAACTGGCAAGAAGATTCCGTGCAACGAAATTACGTTCGTCGGTTCTGGTGGGATATCTGACAGAAGATTTCATATCATCCAGTTAAATGGCGGGTCAAAGGTGGGACGACTTTGCATTAAAGTATGTAATTCACATTTCCAGAGTCTGAAAAGAGCATAAAAAAAGCGGAGCCGAAGCTCCGCTGTGTTTTTGGCAATTGATTGAATTAGCGAGAATAAAATCTATCAAGGGCCGAGAGAAACCATTTTAACAGCGTCTATTCCCTCGAATGGGGTTCCATCCACAAGTAGACCCGTGAGCTTCCCTTCAGTGTCCTCACACCTAAGAACAGTCTCACCCATACGGAAGCGAAACACAAGATCGATGTCTCCATCGTCATCTATATCTTCGAAATGACCTTGCATGTGCATCTCAAAAGCTCCTTCAAATTCCACACTCCTGGTATCAACTTGAGTAACATCAAAGTCAGAGGTACCTATAATAGCCACAGTAATGACTTCTTTCGGGTTGTTGCAATTAATGCTATCAGCTTCACTGCCGGGCCGGATGTCGATATCTACAGTAATAGCTGCCATGGCCATTGTGGCTACCCACAAAAGCAGTCCTACGATCGCACAATTTGCCAAAATTCCACGTTTCATAAATTATCTCCTTTGCCGTGGCGAGGTCAGCTATGAACTTTAGAAATAACTTGACTAGCAATCTTTGAGCCAAGTTTTTGACAGCGAAAAGCCGTGATCCTAACCCTCTCCTTGGGCAATCAAGGAGAAAGTCAGGCAACAAAAAATTGCCCCCACTGACCAATCCTCCGATGGCCAGTGAGGGCCAAAGCCTGAGAGAGTAGGATAATGCAGAAAAACTGAATCTCCTACCCTTGATCCATTGGCATTTTACCACAAGTGAACCAAAAAACGAACATTTTCTGGGTTAATCGGCTAGTTTAGAAGGGAAGGAGCGAACTGTGGATTTCCGGGTAGAAGCACCGGTTACCCGGCGCTCCCCCCACAGTCCCGGACGTGAGGGTTTCCCTCATCCGGTTCCTCGGTTTCAGCCCTTTTCACCAGACTGAAAACCACTCAGGCAACCCCGAGTGGCGCATAGCTTTGCTGCCCTGCAGGTTTTAGATAATGTGGGCCTGCGACGCAATTCGCTGAAGTTTCGTGGATACGGTTGGTGACCTCAATGTGTCTCCCGTAGGTCCCTTCAGTAAAACGCTATGCCCGGCTTCTCCTTCCCTACAGTGGGTCCTTTGGCCTCAGTTCCCCACCTTCCCGGTCAAGACATCAACACTCTCGACCATCGGTACTATGATCCGCTAAGACTTCCAAATGCTCGTCTCGGGGTCGTTCGCTCTTCGCTATCCGCCCCCGATACCTTGTATCGCCCGTCTTTACCTTTGTGCCTCCCACACTTTTGCTCTAATGCAGGACTCGTTGGGGGGCGGGACATTCCACCTCAACGCCGGGATTTCGCCTAACGCTGGATCTCCTTATACCATCCTCTTACCCAAGGAAGCATTTGGACCTCCCAAGTCCCCAAGCTACCCCCATGAATGCATGCCCTGGTCTCAGACCCCGGTGGTGTCCTAGGTACATCGCCATAGCGCACTCAGAACTGCTGCCTTCCGCCGGATGCAAAGCGTCGGCTTTCCTCTCCCGATACATAGGGAGATTATCCTCTTGACCACAACTAAATCAATTTCGGGGCTCAATACACAGCCTGCATCCTTGATCCATCCAGCTTCGTACTCCCATTACTGGGTTTGCACGTGGACTTCACTACTGACCTGCCGGCTACACTTTGATCAGGTGGGACTTGGGCTGCAACCAGCCCTCACCCACTGGGTAACAATGTCGAATTTCATCCCTCCTTTCGGGAATCCCAACGACTTGGGTTTAACTTGGCACGAACATCCCTTAATTCACACTTTCCCCACCAGAAGCCTCAGCCCAAGATGTTGAAAAGAAAAAAGCGGAGGCAAAAATCCGCATTTTCTCAGTCTAAACCAAGATATTGTAGTTTGGTCTCAAGAGGTAAAGTGTGGAGTATGTAATGTGAACTCCAGATGGGCAGCATGGAGGGGAGGCTAAAAAGCCTCAACTAAAACATCTAAGGAAACATTGTGTATGCTTCGTACATAAGGCCCACGGCAAGCAACAACAAGACCGTGACTATGATTACTAATTGCTTAAATGTAAGATTCACTGGGCAGCACCTAGGGGTGGAAAAAACCCCACCGACCCTATGCCGATAGGGGGTAACCCATGATAGAGGTATTGTGAGTGAGTCCGCCAACTCACTCCACGGATTAACTAATGCAAACCCGATGCCAAGAAAAAAGCCTCCGCTGGTCAGTCCAGTGAAAGCCATGGTGAGCGATTTGGTGCGAACCACTGTATCATTTGGGAGATTCAAATGGAGGCTTTAGCTCAGCCTTCAATGCTTCCATGATAGCGACCCTGTGGCACTTGTCACAGAGAAAGTAAGATCCCCAAGGAATGAAGTAATCTCTCCTACCTTGCACCACATAGGAATAGGTAACTCCACAATTGGCACACTTCGTCTGAGAGTTAGTTTTCATTTTCCGTGTTCCTTCTTCTCAGCGGAGTGAGTGCAGGGAGTCCAGCAGGAAGCCAATTGAGGTTTGTGGGTATTCGCTAGCACGGGGAATGCAGCATACTTTTAAGTTAATGTAAACCTGTTGATTATGTCAATCCGTAAAATCACCATTTTGCTGAGGCAGGTGGGCAGCATGGAGGGGTGGGCAAAGAAAGCCTACGCTGCATGAATCGCAGCGTTTGAAAACTGGCGCAGAGGGTAAGGTCAGAAAAAGGAGGTTTTTCAGCTGTTGACGGAGGAACTGTCCTCTTGGATAAAAAAACCCCCGCGGAGGAGGTGTTGGGGGCTGTTTTGAACCCGTCTTATAACTTGGGGTCCCTGTTGGTCCTTTAGGCGCTTCGGACTAGCCGATGCGGCACACCGTTCCAAGGAAGGGTCCCCGTTTGTAAGTGTTGGTTCAAAAGGGAGCTAACCAATCATCAAGACCGCAGGGGAACCGAATCAAAATACAGTACTAGGTAAGTACCTTATCTTTCATTTAACCATACCCTTTCATCAAAACACAGTCAAGTGGGAGAAAGTATGGGATTTTTCTCACTCGTTGATTGGAAATGTTTAAGGAAATTGTAGATTTCTGGAATACTGACCTGCGTCCATGACCCAGCCGCGGGGCAACTAGGGAGAAAGTAATGATGTTGTTATCTGGACAACGCCTCCATTCCCCGGCGGCAGATTTCTTGCGATTCCTTTTCTTCGCTTTCCTGATCTAGGCTGTTTCATGATTCCGTCTGCCCCTCATCACCATTGTCAGCTACCTTCAGACCGTAGGTTTGCCTGACCTTGCGTTCGATGTCGCTGCAGATATCCGGGTGCTCCTTTAAGAAAGCCTTAACACTTTCGCGGCCCTGGCCCAGACGCTCTCCCGCATAGGAGTACCAGGTGTCGCTCTTGTCAACGATGTTAAGGGCTGTGGCCATGTCCAGGATGTCCCCTTCTTTGGAGATCCCCTGGCCGTGCATGATATCAAACTCAGCCACTTTGAAGGGCGGCGCCAATTTGTTTTTGACCGCCTTGACCCGAGTACGGCTGCCAACAACTTCTTGTCCATCTTTAATGGTGCTGATCTGTCGAATGTCCAACCGCACCGAGGCATAGAACTTGAGAGCATTGCCGCCCGGGGTTGTCTCTGGATTGCCGAAAAGCACACCCAGTCTCATGCGGATCTGGTTGATAAAGATCACGGTAGTCCTGGACTTACTGATGGCAGCGGTCAGTTTACGCAGCGCCTGGGACATTAGCCGAGCTTGCAACCCCATATGGGCGTCGCCCATCTCCCCTTCGATCTCGGCCCGAGGTACCAGGGCCGCCACCGAGTCAATGACCACCGCGTCCATGGCACCGCTGCGCACGAGGGTCTCAGTGATCTCCAGAGCCTGCTCACCGGTATCGGGCTGGGAGACGAGCAGATCGTCTACATTGACGCCCAGCTTTCGGGCGTAGCCAAGGTCGAGGGCGTGTTCGGCATCGATGAACGCCCCTATTCCCCCGCTTTTCTGGGCTTCGGCGAGAATGTGGAGTGCCAGGGTGGTCTTGCCGGAAGCGTCCGGGCCGAAAATCTCCATCACCCGCCCCCTGGGCACGCCCCCCAACCCCAGAGCGACATCCAGGGAGAGCGAGCTTGTGGGAATTACCTGGATGTCGGGAATCATGGCGTCGCTGCCGAGCCGCATGATGGCTCCCTTGCCGAATTGCCGTTCAATCTGGCTCATGGCCAGTTCAATGGCCCGTTGCCTTTCATTTGTGCTGGACATAGTTTTTTCCTTCTGGGTGGATTTCTTGACCATAGTCACTCGGCGGTTCCGGAGCCGGTAAAGGTCCCGCTGCCAGTTGGAGGCGGATTAGAGTGGTGCCGGTACGGTAAGAGGCATGCGGTGGAGTCTCGTGTAGATCGCCCCAGTTGGCCCGCGATCACTCTTATACAAATCCATAGAGTGTCCCTCCCTTTGGGACATACGGTATTAGTTTACTGGTACTATCAAAAATGCGGGAGGTCAACCCCCGATGCTTCTGGGGCCAATCGTAGGCCTGTGGCCTTCCTCGCAGCGAAATAGGGTGGCCTCCACAGCGCCGTGTCTCCTTGCACGCCGAATGGGCACGACGCTAATGCCCCCGGGCAAATTCCCCACTTAGCTGGTTGGTCTCACCGCCTCTGCCCTGTCCCTTCTTACCCAGACGAGGCTGGTACACACCCACCTTGCGATCAGAAAGTTTAACCGTGCCAAACTGGGTGTGTTTCGATCAACTCCACCACTGGCATCAAAGGCTGACCTTTTTTACTGGGTAATCTATGATTCACTCGCTTTAGATGATGAGAGCTTCGGTATCATCGAAACGTCGCTCAGCCAGAGGTTCAATTTCCAACTATTGATAGAACAGCCCCTCTAGTCAATCAAGAGCGTA
>PVMK01165313.1_pt1 | contig 13522 bp, 8 predicted proteins | sample 1853481 | NCBI WGS metagenome assembly PVMK01 (sample SAMN08533507, study PRJNA380276) | Marine sediment metagenome, whole genome shotgun sequencing project. | reverse complement strand
TCGACCGCCTTAACTTTCAGGCCGGCATGGTCTGCGCCCCTTAGCAGTATTTCGCTGAGCAGGCCGATCCCCTGGCCCCCAACCCCCGCTAAATATATGTTAAATGCATTCATGGCTCACCTCTTTTGGTTTCCATCCGGAAGAGGACGTTTTCCAGGCCTTCACCGTTGATAAGCTCGTAAAAAATCCCGTATTCAGCTATTGTTTGGGCTGAGCGGCTTCGGGTTTGGTTATCGCTTCGGACGGACAGGTCTGAAGGCAGGACCCGTCGCCGATACACAGATCCGGGTTGATGACGATGCTGCCGTTGTCCATCTTGGTAAATGTGGGGCAGCCAAACTTTGCGATACATTCGTAAAGTCGCTGACATTTTTCCTGATCAATATCAACCCTGCGGGCCTGGTACCCGTGTTTGCGGCGCTGCTCTCTGGTGAACTTGAGCATGCATGGATGTCTGGCTATCACCACGCTAAATTCTTCGATATCCACGGCCGCTTTCACCATTTCGGCAAGCTGGAACTGTTGATAGGTATCTGTCTCCCAAATATGCTTGACGCCCAGACCTTCCAGGACCTGGCGCAGCGGAATTGTGTCTGCCGCTTCGTTAAAATTTCTTCCCGAGGCGGCATGATCCTGGTGGCCGGTCATGGCGGTTGTACCGTTCTCCATCAAAATCAAGGTGATGTTGTGCTTGTTGAACAAGGCGTTGATAATCCCGGGGAGGCCGGCATGGAAAAAAGTCGAGTCCCCCAGAAAAACGACCACCCTGCGGGTGTCATTAAACAAGGACATCCCGGAACCGATAGCGGTCGACGCCCCCATGCACATCATCAATTCTCCGACTTGATAGGGCGGCAGATACCCGAGGGTATGACAACCGATGTCCGCCACCGTAATATCTGTATCCTTAAGCGCCTTTTTGATGGCGTGAAAAGCGCTGCGGTGACCACACCCCGGACACATCTGTGCCGGTCGCGCGGGAACATCGTAAGTCGCTACGCCTTGAACCTTCCTGTCCGGCAGCATATCAGGCCAGGTTTTTTTAAGAACCTCGTATACTTTGTCCGGCGTGTACTCGCCGATCCAGTCTTCTGTGTCGATTTTGCCGATGATTTTGGAGGAAAGTTGTCGATCATACGCCAGCATTTTGATCTCTTTTTCAACGACATTGTCGAGTTCTTCTAAAACCTTTACTTCTGCGTGCGTCTCGAGAAACCCTTTGATTAATTTGCCGGGAATCGGATAGACCACCCCCAGCTTTAAAACATCCGGCTTAACATCTGCTCTTTCAAGAACGTCCATCAGAGAAAGAAACGGCAGGCCCATGGTAATGATGCCGCGGTTTTTGTTACCGTGATCAACGACCTGGTTTGCCGACGAACGGTTGGCGTAGTCTTGTACCTCTTCAAGGCGCCGCAACGCCCGGCGCTTCATAGGAAACACATCAGCGGCAATGGGGATATAGGGGCCGTTTTGAGCGTCAAACATCGGCGTTTTATCCAAAGCGCGTGGTGTCCAGCCCTTAAACTCGACCTTTTCTTTGGCATGACAGACATGGGTGGTCAGCCGTAAAATAATCGGCATGCCCTTTTCTTTTGATAGTTTCACCGCCTCTTGGTAGAATGTATATACTTCTTGCGGTGAAGCCGGTTCAAAAATCGGCGTGTAGCTTAAGCAGGCATAGTGCCGGTTGTCCTGTTCGTTCTGTGAAGAATTGGCGCCCGGGTCATCGCCTAAAACCACCACCATTCCGCCGATGATATTCATGTGGTTGAGCTGGACAAATGTATCGGAAGCAACATTTAGCCCTACGCTCTTGAAAAATACGCATGAGAGGTGCCCGTTGACAGCGGCACCGAAAGCCACTTCCGTGGCCACCTTTTCGTTGGTTGAAAATTCAAAATAAAACGGTCGCTTATCCTTTGGGATGGCCCCTATTGCCACGGCGATCTCCGGCGTAGGAGATCCGGGGTAAGAGGTGACAACCCGTGTATATGACTCGATCATGGCCCGCACCAGCGCCGTATTGCCCATGACGATTTCTGAAAAAGGTTCCTCTTTCAGCAACATTTCTCCAAGGGTTTTCATGGTGGAACTCCATTAACGGTTTACAGTTAAAGCACAGTGGCTTAAGCGCTGCTTTTATATCCGGGTACAGCGCTTCCCGGTTTTGGCCGACTGTAAACTATAATGTGTCTCTTTGGTGGATTCTGTCAAGCAAAGGATAATGGTTTGGCACCGACCCGTGGGATACAATGCCGCAACGAGGTTGACAATCCTGTGCGAACACACCATACTTTTCCTCAATTCATCAACAATTATATGGAGAAAAGCATGCATCGTATTACCATAGGAAAAACCGGCCTCGAAGTTAACCGCCTCGGCTTCGGCGGCATTCCCATTGCGCGGGTGGATGAAAGCCAGGCTGTTGAAACGGTTTTGCATGCCGTGGAAAGTGGTGTGGATTTCATCGATACCGCCCGAAACTACAAAACCAGCGAGCGCCGTATCGGCATGGCGCTGCAACAAACCGATAAGCGCGTTGTGCTGGCATCAAAATCCCAGGGCCGCACAGCCGACGATATTCGCGCCGACCTGGAAACCAGCCTGAAAGAACTGCAGAAAGATTACCTGGACCTTTACCAGTGCCATTTTGTCCGCGACGACCAGGTGTACCAGGAGATAATTGCGCCCGGCGGCGCCCTCGAGGGACTGATACAGGCCAAAAAAGAGGGCCTGATCGGCCATATCGGTCTCACCAGCCACAGCCTTGACCTGCTGGAACGGGTTGTTGAAGAAGGGCTGTTCGAAACCATTATGGTCTGCTACAGCTTCTTGGAGCCTAAAGCAAAAGAGTCGATCATTCCCAAAGCGCTTGCCAAAAATATCGGCGTTATCGCCATGAAATCCTTTTCCGGCGGCGTTGTTGACGACCCCCAACTGGCACTCAAGTATGTGCTGTCGCAACCAGAGATCATAATCATACCCGGCGTGGAGACCAAAGAGCTTTTCGATCAAAACTGGAAGGTTTTTCAGGGCAGCTACCCGCTAGGCCCTGCAGAAAAGTTAAAAATTGAAAACCTCCGCAACCAGTATGACAAAAGCTTTTGCAGGCGCTGCGATTACTGCCAGCCTTGCAGCGAGGAAGTTCCCATTCAGCTGATTCTGGGGGTGCGCTCCGCGCTCAAACGGTTTGGGAAAAGCTTTTTAAAGGAAGGCTGGCCCCGGGAAGCCATTGACAAAGCCGGAAACTGCTCCGAGTGTGGAGAGTGTCTGGAGCGCTGTCCGTACCAGCTGCCCATCCCGGACCTGATCAAGGAAAACCTGGCATGGGTCGATGAACAGTTCAAATCATAATCGTGTTTTCGTTTCTGCGACCTTTGCTGCCAAAAGCGATTTATAGGCATCGGTCAGTTTTATGAATTTTTCATGATCACCACCGGTGTCGGGGTGCAGTTTCTGGGCCTGGCGGCGGTAAAGGCGCCTGAGGCCTCGGATGGTTCTGTTCTGCAGCGTCTCTTCCTTAACGCCAAAAATTTTACGGGCCTCGTCGATGCTGACGGTTTCTTTCGGTTTCGGCGGTCCGTATCTGCGGTGGCGATTCAGAAAATCCTTGATATAATCTTCCAGAAACGTACTGTGACCATATTCATAATCGAAAAACCAAACCACATACCGTCTCAAGTATGCGTGCAGTTCTTCCTGTGGCGGCCGCCCGTTCCAGAACTCCGGGCTTTGATTTAGCCGGCAGACCTCTTCTATTAAGTGGAGATCAATGGTTTTTTTGGTCTAGTCCCTGGGGTAATTCTTTGGCGATCAACTCTTTAAAAAAGCTCTGCAAATCAAAGATTACATAAACATAATTTTTAAATTCAAAGGGTGCCAGCGAATGCTCCTGGACAATGAAGTCCTGTTCGATTTCATCCCGCGACTTTCCCGCAACCCTTTTTAGGATGGCAGCAGGCATCCGTCCGATATAACCCTGATCCATCTGTCCGAATCTCAAAAAATGCAGGCGTCGTTTGTCAAAAACATGTACACCGGCTTTGGTTTTTGTTTCACGGTCCGGGTCGAGCGGTTCTTTTTTTGACCGCTTTTTGGATCTATTCCTAAAAGGTTCTATAATCCTTTTGATCTCTGGGTCCACAAAGGGCCAGAAAATGTCTTCTATTGCTTGCGGATCCGACTGCAGGCCGGCGGCAAGTAGTTGCTCCTCGACGGCTTCATCGACATAAAAGGCATTTCCCCCCGGATAGACGATATACTTCGAGGGGTCTGAGCCTAGCTCGAAAAGGTCCCGACTGCACAGACCAACATCGTTTTCATACGACTCCCGGATCGTGTAGTTTATCTTTCCTTTAACCCTGTGCCTGGCGAGATACATGTTTTTATTTAAAATAATTAAAAGAGTTTAAGTTGTGACGGTCCTTTCTTTGGGGGCGTCTTTGCAGCCGACACCGCGTGTGTTCTCAGGCGCGCCTCGATGTCAGCAACAAACGGGGAGGGCGTCCGTTTTTCCTGCTTGCCGTAAATCCGTCGTTTGCCTGCAAAGGTCAGGTACAATTGCTCTTTGGCGCGGGTCATGGCAACATAAAAAAGCCGTCTTTCCTCTTCGAGATCCACTCGCCCGGTTCCGGGTTGCCGCAGCGGAACAAAACCATCTTCGCAACCGACGATAAACACAACCGGAAACTCAAGCCCTTTGGCGGCGTGCATGGTCATTAGCGCCACCTTTTCGACTTGGTGCGTATAAAGATCCGTGTCGGTCTGAAGGGCGGTCATGGCCAAAAATTCTGCCTCATCATCGCATGTTTGCGCAATTTCGATCAGATGATTCAAGACTTCACGTTTTTCTGCATCACCAGGCAGAGCTTCTACCGGCCTGGTCGCTTGAGCAAGAAACAACAGTTTTTTCTCAAGTGACATTCCCTCGCTCTGCTTTTTGATGGCTTCGAGAGTGTCTAAAAAACCATTTAGCCGCATTTGGCGGGCTGTGCTCATGCCTTGCACGGGAAATCGGCGGGAGTTGAACATAGCTGCGGTTAGTGTATAGCTGTTTTGATAACACCACTGTTTAAAAATTTCCATGCTCTTTTTGCTGATACCGGACCCTTTTGGTTTGGCGACCCGTTCAAGGTCAGCCAAACTGCCCGACCCTTCAATAGTTTTTAATAATGAAATCCATTCTGCCGCGCAGCTTTTTATTAAAACATTATCCCTGTTAACAACCTGACAAGGTATGCCTGCTTTTTCAAACACGTCGGCAAAAACATTCCCCTGAGCTGCTGTGCGGAACAAGACCGCAAAGTCAGAAAAACTTCTCGCAGCTGTCTGGTGCTGCTCGGTAACATGGCCGAAATCGAGAGAGTGAAACCCTGTTCCGCCGACGGACTGTTCAATGGCCTTGCCTACGGCCACGGCTTCGGCTCTTTCTGAAGCGGTTTCAACAATATTTATATGTTTAGCTCCTGTGCCCTGAGAAGATATCCGGGACGCGGATGAGTCGTTTTTCCCGGCGGTTATAACTTGATATGATGCATCTAAGATCGTCTGGGCCGATCTGTAGTTTTGGAGCAATGTAATAACCGCGGCATCCGGATAGTCCTTAAGGAATTTTTTAAAATGTTTGATGTCCGAGCCCCTAAACCCGTAAATTGACTGGTCTGGATCTCCGATTACAAAAACATTTTGGCCGGCCTCGGCAGGTGGAGCCAGGGATGTAACAAGACAATACTGGCCGTAGTTTAAGTCCTGATGCTCATCCACGAAGATAAATTTGAAAAGGGCCTGATATTTCTTTATAAACAGTTGATTGTTCCGAAAAAGTTTTACGGTTTTGAATATCAAATCCTCATAATCGCAAAGCCCCTGGATCGACAACAGCTTCTGATAGGTTTTGTATACAGCCGCAAGCGTCTGTTTTTCCGAACCGGCAACAACGCCAAGATCCTCTTGGGGGTCGATGATTAGTTGTTTGGCTGTTATAATACCGTCGAGCAGCCTTTGGGGTTGTACAGCAACACGCATGCCGGCCCTCTCGACATGTTTGATCGCATCTAAAAGTATGCTTTTGCGGTCATGGTCATCAATAATCGTGTATTGCTTTTTGTAATGCTCTTTTAATAGCTTAAAACACAAACCATGGAAGGTGCCAATAAAAGGAAGTGGTTTTAAGGATCCCGTCAATTGCGCGATCCTGTGTTGCATTTCCTTGGCCGCCTTGTTGGTAAAGGTGACCGCTAAAATGTTTTGCGGCAAAACCCCTTTTTCCAGCACCAAATGGGCAATCCGCTGGGTGAGGGTGAAGGTTTTGCCGGTGCCGGGCCCGGCGATGATCATCAGCGGGCCGCCTTGATGTTCAACGGCCTGTCGCTGTTCGGGGTTCAGGTCGCCCAGGTTGGATCCATCGATTTTATCTGTTTTTTTTGTGGTGTGGGTGTGGTTTTTTTGATAATTGTTTTGGTTTCCGGCCGAGTCTTTTGGGAACGTATTTTTTTTGGGTGTGGTTTTTTTTTGGTTGCTGGACCTAAGGCCGGAACAGTAAAAAGTGTTTTTTGGGCGAGCAGTTTTTCGCGCTCATTCGGATTAAAAATTTTTATAGTTCCAAACTCTCCGTCATACCCGGGCAATATAACAACATCGTTGCGACGCATCTTCGCGATAGCCTCTCCCAGCAAAGGGCCGCCGGCCTTTTCAATCGTTTTAATATTAAGTTTGTTTAAAATATTAAATTCGGGACCCAGCTTCTCCAATAATGTATGATAGGTGCCCATTACTTTTTTGCTTCCCGGACCGACTCTTAAAACTTCCGACAAAACCTCTACAAGGGGAATAATACTATAAAAAGGGTGGTTCCTTGCAGGCTTACTGCCTTCCGGGCGGTCCGCCAATTCCTCGACACGATACAAAACCCCTAACGTGAGGGGTTTGTTGCAAGCCGGACAAATACCATTTAATTTGCGTGTTTCTTCCGGCCACAATCTAATATCGCACTTGCGGTGCCCGTCGAGATGATATTTACCCTCTTCGGGATAAAACTCAAAGGTTCCCAAAAAACGATTTGGACTACCGGTCTCTAGGGCTGATTTTATGGATTTAAAGGCAAGCTCGGTATTAAAAATATTTGCTTCTCTTCCCAGTTTTAAAGGGGAGTGCGCATCTGAATTTGATACTAAAGTAAGACCGTCCAAGCCCGATACCTGCCGGTTCATGGCGGGGTCGGACGAAAGGCCGGTTTCAACGGCAAATATATAAGCGCTCAAATCTTCAAAACATTCCTCTATGGAATCAAATCCTGACTTTGAACCAAACAACGAAAACCATGGCGTCCATATGTGCGCCGGTATAAGAAAAGCCTCCTCCGAAGTATTAAGAAGTATTTCAAGAAGGTTTCTGGCATCTAAACCCAAAATTGGCCTGCCGTCTGATTTAATATTTCCGATTTTATCTAATTTTGAATTGAATTTTTCAGCCAGGTCTAACGCGGGAAAAAAAACAAGATTATGAATTTTCCTGGTTTTATTATCTTTTTTGTAAATACTGCTTATTTCAGAAACCAACATAAAACGAACCGTGCCGCGGCACGCCAAAGGAATTTTTCTATCACATCTATCAGCGATTTCATCTTTTAATTTAAAAAGTCCCTCTTCGGCCGGAACTAATTTTTCCTTTATCTCTGCAAACCATCCCGGATGGGTAAAATCACCGGTTGCTACAACCGTTATTCCTTTAAGTTGGGCCGCTATATAAATGTTTTCAAGATCAAGATTTTTTGCAGTTGCTCTGGAAAAATGGGAATGAATGTGTAAATCTGCTATAAATTTCATTTTTTTATATTAATTTTAATATGTTATATTTAAATTTAAATTAAATACCTTCCTCTGAATTAAATTTTTATTTAACATCATTTTTTTGCTCTCATCAATAGTAAAAATACCTTGTAACTCTTTGAAAAATAGTATATATATTTATTTTTAAAAACTAAAAATACAATATATAGTATTTTATGTTTTTTTACCTTTATTATTTTATGAATTGTACTGGTAATATTTCTTCAATAACTCATAAGTTATCAACAATAATTTTAATATATTTTAAAACTCGCTGGTTTTAAATATATTTTACAACCACTTTTAAGTCATTTTATACTGATTTTTTATTATAAAATCAATATATTAAAAAGTTGTTATAGTTTTCATCATCCCTTTATTATATTATTATATTTTATATATTTATTAAGGAAGTGATATGAAGTTTAAAATTAAAAAAAATGATGTTCTGGATGTTTTATCGAAAGTTCAGGGATTGACCGGCCGTAAAAGCAATCTTCCCATTACCTCAAATGTTTTTTTACAAACAACTAATTACGGGATTGTATTAAGGGTTACTGATCTTGAAACCGGGTATGAGGGCTTGTATTCGGGAACAGTTGAATCTGAAGGCTCTATCGTTATTAATGCCAGAAAATTTTATGAAATTATAAGAGAATTTCCAAGCGATGAAATCGAGGTTCATGAGATTGAAAACCATTGGATTAAAATAGCCAATAATAATGTCGAATACAATATCGTTGGGATGAATCCCGATGATTTCCCAGAGTCACCCCAGGTTGATGATATAGAGTTTTTCGAAATAGATTCCATTGAATTTAAAAAGATGATCGATAAAATGGTCATTATTATGGGTACATCTGATGAAAAAAGGGCCCATATTAGCGGACTTTATTTTGAAATTATCAAACAGGATGATCAAAAGTTAGTTAGGATGGTTTCAACGGACGGCAACCGGCTTGCAAAAGTAGATTGTATTTATGGTAAAGATTCCGAACTCCCTTCCGGTCCTGGAATTTTAATACCCAAAAAAGGACTGCAAGAGGTTGTAAAATTCCTCGATTTTGAAGGTGTGGTTCAGATTGGTTTTAAAAACAATAATTTTATTATAAAAAAAGATTCAGAAACGATTATCATACGCCTGCTTGAAGGAGAATTTCCCGAATATCATGATATTATTAAAAAAAGTGATGTAAATGATATTAATATGGACCGCCAGTTATTTTTAATGATGCTCAAAAGAATGTCCATATTATCTTCAGAGGATTATAAGGGTGTAATCTTTAATTTTACAGACAACAATCTGATTATAACGACCACCAATCCTAATATAGGTGAATCCAAAGAAGAAATGCAGATAGAATATCAGGGACAGCCCATTAAGGTGATGTTCAACCCCAGATACTTTATTGAAACTCTTAATGTTATTGAGGAAGATAAAATTAGGTTAAACATTATTGATGAAGAAAAACCTTGTTTAATCCAAGGCGAAGAGAACGACAGATATTTAAGCGTAATTATGCCGATGAGAATATGAATACAGAAATAAATACTTATAACGCAGATAATATTAAAGTACTTGAAGGGCTGGAAGCGGTCAGAAAAAGACCGTCGATGTATATTGGCAATATTGATATAGAAGGGCTTCATCATCTGGTTTATGAGGTTGTCGACAACAGTATTGATGAGGCTATGGCCGGTTATTGTAATAATATCAAGGTGATCATTCATATTAACAATAGTGTCAGTGTCGAAGATAATGGCAGAGGAATTCCAATCGGCATTCAGAAGAGCGAAAACATGCCCGCGCTTGAAGTTGTTATGACCAAACTTCATGCCGGCGGCAAATTTGATGATCATTCCTATAAGGTTTCTGGAGGACTGCATGGTGTCGGTGTCTCTGTAGTAAATGCACTTTCAAATCTTTTGGAAGTCGAAATTTATACCCAAGGAAATATTTATTACCAATCATATGAAAAAGGTATTAAAACATGTGAATTAAAAACAATCGGAAAGACAGAAAAACGCGGTACAAAAGTCCATTTTTTTCCTGATACCGAAATATTAAATACAGACAATTTTATTTATGAAATTTTGATACGCCGCTTGCGTGAATTGGCCTTTTTAAATAAAGGGGTAAAAATATCCCTTGAAGATGAACGCTCTGATCAAAAGGATGAATTTTTATATGAAGGCGGGCTTGTTTCTTATGCGGAATATCTCAACAGAAGGCATACACCCTTACACAAGCCTATTTTTATTGAAGGTGTTAGAAATGATGTCAAAATAGAAGTTGCCCTGCAATATAACAATACATTTAAAGAGAAAATATTTTCGTTTGCAAACAACATAAACACAGCCGAAGGCGGATTTCATCTTGTCGGTTTTAAAGCAGGACTAACCCGTACGGTCAATCAATATGCAACCAATGGAAGCCTGCCCAAAAATCTTCAGATTAAAATCGGTGGTGACGATGTGCGGGAAGGTTTGACCGCTGTAATTAGTGTTAGAATAAAATCTCCTCAATTCGAAGGTCAGACCAAAACAAAACTGGGTAATAGCGAGGTCAAGGGCCTGGTTGAATCCTTGGTTAATGAAAAATTAAGTGCGTTTCTCGAAGAGAACCCTTCTGTGGCCAGAAAAATATTAGGGAAAGCCGTGGATGCGGCCAGGGCCAGGGATGCGGCCAAGCGCGCCAGAGATTTAGCCCGCAAACAGGGATCTTTAATTGATTCGACACTCCCCGGCAAATTAGCGGAATGCCAAAGTTCCGACCCCGTGGAAAGAGAAATTTTTCTTGTGGAGGGCGATTCCGCCGGCGGAAGCGCCAAGCAGGGCCGCGACAGAAAATTTCAGGCCATATTGCCCTTAAAAGGTAAAATTTTAAATGTTGAAAAAGCTCGAATCGATAAAATTCTGCACAGCGAAGAAATAAAGAATATTATCACGGTGCTGGGCACAGGCATTGGAGACGAAGAATATAATATTGATAAAATCAGGTACCACAAAACCATTATTATGACCGATGCCGATGTTGACGGCTCTCATATTCGAACACTGCTGTTAACCTTCTTTTACCGGCACATGCAAGAGATGGTCGACAAGGGCTATCTTTATATCGCCCAACCACCCCTGTATAAGGTCGGCAAAGGTAAAAAGGGGCAATATCTCAAGAATGATATGGAATTAAACGACCACATATTAAAACGCGTATGTAACAATCAAAGTGTCAAAATTATTAGCAGCAACCTCATATTGTCTGGTCATAAGCTTTATGGTTTTGTTGGAGACCTTGCCGAATATTGCGCCGTTATGACTAAATTTAAAAACCGCGGTTTCAATATAGACCTGATCGAATTTCTTATTAAAGAAGGTGTTGCCGACAAAGAGTTTCTCGCAAACCAACAAAAAATGTCGGACCTGAGAGAAGCCTTGATAAAAAATGGTTATGTCGCCGGCGACCTGGCGTGGAAGCCGGAACGCAGGGTCTATAATTTAACCGTCACTGCGCCCGTAAGCACACAACCGGCCGACAAGGTGTCCGAAGCGCCGGGAAAAATTGAAAAACCCCTGATCATTGGAAGGGGGTTTGTATACTTAAAAGATTTTCAGAAAAGCTTGGTAATAGGCGAAAACATTTTGCAATACGACACGCCTCCGTTTGCTGTTTTTAATAATAACAACGAGGCGGATTCAGTTCAAATTAAAGACAAAGAAGAACTGCTTGCTTATCTTATTGAAGAAGGTAAAAAGGGCCTGGGCATCCAGCGATATAAAGGCCTTGGCGAAATGAATCCCGACCAATTGTGGGAAACGACAATGAATCCGGACAAAAGGACCCTTTTAAGGGTGAAGGTTGACGATGCTGATGAAACTGATGAAATCTTTACGGTTCTCATGGGTGAAGAGGTTGAACCCCGCCGGGATTTTATCCAGAAAAACGCCCTTGAAGTCAGCTTGCTGGACATTTAGGCTTTTAGTTTTAAACCGGGTTTTATATTTCTAATATTTGCGCTCTTTGGAGAAATTTTAATTTAACAAAAAGATGCTTGATGCTGGTTTCTGGATGCAAGGCTGTAAAAAGGATGTCGGCCTTGTTTTATCCTGTATCAAACATCCAGCATCTCACCCAACAACGTATTAATATTAGCAAGGCCGTTGTTTTGGTACAGTTTAACGTGTGGGGTTTTGAACGGTGTATATTCATAAAATTCAAGCAAGAGACTTGCCGGACCTATGGTTTCAGGCCGTCTATGATATTCTCGAACACGGGCGCAGGTTTAACATTGACCGCGGCAGTTATGCCGGGCAGACCAGGCTTGAATATGATTATTTCTGCGGGCATGTGATCCATCCTTATACAGAGCCGCTTTTGCCGGATATACCCCCGGCTTGCGGCATACCCAATCCGGTCGAAGAAGCCTATATTTACGGCGGTGAAGGTTACGAAAGGTCCTACATCGAATACCTGATGACCGGCCGTAAAGAGCCGGGAGAATCATACACATACGGTGAGCGGATCACGCGAGCGCCTATTACAGGGGACAAGCTGGCCTGGTGGGAAGAGGGCAACACCGAAATTACCGACAAAAGAGACGTAGACGGAAAAGTGGTGTTTGAAGAAAGCGGCCAACTCTATCTAAATCAAATCGAATGGATTGTTCAGACCTATAAGCGGTTTGGAGAGCGCAACAACCAGATGGTGCTGCAGGTGGCGCACCCATCAGACCTGACGCTGATAGACCCGCCCTGTCTGCGATCCATAGATACGCGCATCCAGGACGAAACCCTTTATTTTTTTGTTTATTTTCGGTCGTGGGACCTATGGGGGGGGTTGCCGGCCAACTTGGCCGCCATTCAAAATCTGAAAAGCTACATGGCCGGGGAAATCGGCGTAAAAGACGGCGAAATGATCGTAGAAAGCAAGGGCCTGCATCTTTATGGGTATGCCGAAGACCTTGCCAAACTCCGCTGCCTCAAAGAATAAAATCGCCTTACGACTTTATAAAACCCCCCTGCGAAGCACTGACGTACGTCAGAACCCCCGCCAAGGCGGGAGTTCCGCTTTGCTCCAACAAGCTCGCGGGATCAAAAAAAGTTTATAGAAACAAAACAGACGGCTTCGCAAAAAGCCCAGATGCAAGGCGCGCGAATCTTTAGGAACGAGGCGTACTTTTCGTACGCCGCAGTGACTGAAGATGAAGCGCAACGCCGCAGGTGGGCTTTTTGCGAAGCCGTCTTTAGAATTCGATGCTGTTGGGCGTCCTGGGAAAGGGAACCACATCCCGAATATTTTTAATGCCGGTCAGCAGCATCAGCAAACGCTCAAACCCCAAACCGAAACCGCTGTGTTCCACACTGCCGAACCGTCGGGAGTCAAGGTACCACCAGTAAGCATCTTTAGATAAGCCCATCTCGTCCATGCGCCGCTCGAGCACATCCAGGCGTTCTTCGCGCTGACTGCCGCCGACAATCTCGCCGATAACCGGCACAAGCACATCCATGGCACCTACGGTTTTGTGGTCGTCGTTTAGCCGCATGTAAAACGGCTTAATCTCTTTAGGATAATCATGCACAATAACAGGTTGTTTAAAGTGGCGTTCGGTCAGGTAACGCTCATGCTCGGTCTGAAAATCGTTTCCGAAAGCAACCTCATATTCAAATTTTTTGCCGGATTTTATTAATATTTCCAC
>PVMK01115848.1_pt1 | contig 13522 bp, 11 predicted proteins | sample 1853481 | NCBI WGS metagenome assembly PVMK01 (sample SAMN08533507, study PRJNA380276) | Marine sediment metagenome, whole genome shotgun sequencing project. | reverse complement strand
CTTCAACAATAAAAGGAGAGCACCGAATGGCCACACTCATTTTTTTAACCCACACCCTTACAACTGCAATAGCACTGCCATCCGGGTTTACCAGGTTGGGAAGCTCTTCCACATAGGTGATATCATCTTTATGGAATTCGTAATAAAGATTATTCGTACTAAATGGGTCCGCGATTAAGATTACCTTATTGGAATCATAAGGGTGTTTTTGCGGTGAACCGGAAAAGGAAACATGGGTTTTTATCAATACATGATGGTCTTTCGGCTTTTTATAGGCCTGGATCTGAAACTTTAAAGCTTCTTGCGGATAACTTTCAAAAGTCATTTCTGATTCTCCCAAGTGTATGCATTATGCCATGAACTACAGGTTTTGTAAATTCAGTATTTTGCGCGCGTGCAAGAAATTTGGTGCACAACTTGCCGGCCAACCAGATTCTTGCAGCCAACGAATATTCAGCGCCCCTGATTGCCGGATATTTCTTCCAAAAATCGGATAATAGAAAAAGATTTCAGTTGCCTAATTTATGCAATTGTCCTTTAATACACAAGCAACTGAAATGAAATATAGAGGATAAAATGAAAAAACTTACCAGTATCCAGGCGAAATTCCTAAGGGGCCTTGCCCACGCATTAAAACCGGTTGTTTTTGTCGGTCAAAAAGGCGTCAGCCATGCGTTGATTAAATCTGCTGAGGAAGCCTTCCAGCGCCATGAACTCATTAAAGTCAAATTTATTGATTTCAAGGAAAAAGAACAGAAAAAGGAAATTGCCGCCGTCCTCGAAAGTAAAACAAATAGCCAGATGGCGGGTATGATCGGGCACATAGCAATATTTTACAAGCAGCACAACGATCCGGAAAAACGCAAGATCGCGTTACCCAATTAATCCGCCTTTCATCATTGCCCCGCTTTGCCGGCTTCCAAATCGATTGAATCCGAATATATTATCAGGCGATCTCCGGGATGGATATGCTTTTTCTTCGCCAGCCGGTTCCAGATAAACAAGGCCGGCAGCGGGACATTGAATCGTTCGGCAATGGCCGATAGATTATCGCCCGCTTTGACAACATAGATGCTTTCCCTGTTTTCGGTCAGCCACTGATTGACCAGCGTGTTAAAGCGCGGGTGAAATCCGTCGGCGGCGCCCCGGGGAATCAGGAGCCAATGGCTGCCGGCGGCTAAATAATGCCCCCTGATTTCAGGATTTAAATCCTTGATCCGTTTAAAATAGGTCTCAGCCGCCTGGGCAATGATCGCAATCGGCGTTTCCTGAGAGCACTCGAGCCGGATGCGATCATATTGGAGGGGTGGATACAAATCAGCCTCGCTAAATTGAAATCCGTAGGCTTCCGGGGCGGATAAAATGATTTTGGCAGCAATGGCCTTCATAATGTAGCGCTGGGTTTCCAGGGGCAGATAAAGGTGATAATAATTATTGGATTTTTGAGCCAGAATTTCCGACTGCAAGCCGTGTTCCCCCATATTGAAGGCTGCCGCTGAAAGCGTCCAGGATTGCAAAAGCTCGTATAATTCCTTAAAATAGCTGATAGCCGCCTCTGTTGACCGGAATATATTGCGGCGCTCATCTATTTCGGAATTGATGACCAGCCCGTGTCTGTGGCCCGTGGCTTTCCTAAACTGCCAGAAACCGACGGCACCCTTGGGGGATCCGGCATGGGGCCTTAACGCGCTTTCGACGATCGCAATATACTTTAAGTCCTGCGGCAGATTGTGCTCCTGCAGCATTTTTTCAATAATCGGAAAAAAACGCCGGGAGCGCTTGATCCAGAGTACGATCTGGGGCCGGTTCCACAGGGCGAGAAGCAGTTCTTTTTCAAGCCGTTCCCGGACCTCCGGATTGTCCAACTCAACGGTTTCCCCGCAAAAATCCAGTGGGCCGCTGACGCGTGTACTGCTGATTAAGGCAGGGAATTGCGCCGGCCCCATTATTTCCGAGCTATGACCGTGAATGGCGGCCAGGGAGATTGCCATTAGGGTTGCAACGCTGAGTAATAATTTTTTATATTTCATAATCGACCTCATCGGACGGACCCAATAATTTGATCAAACAATCGAGGACTGCAAATCCCCTAGCCACAGATATCATCAAAAGCGGGCCCATGATCGATCGGTGCCCGGCGTGAGAAAGGAACGGAAACCGGGGTATTCTTATTGCTTTTAACATAGAATTGTTAATGAAAGTGCCTGATTTCATACCGGAGAAAATCCTTTATGGCAAGTCCAACCTCAATTCTAATTCAGGAATTCAGGAATTTAGGAATTTAGGAATTGAAGGAATTCTATCTCTTTTAATTTATTGATTTTATCCTTTAATCCCTCAATTCCTCAATTCCTAAATCCCTCAATTTGGCTCAAATAGACATAGGTAGTGTCCAAAAAAGTTGACTCATTTTAAAAGTAAGTTACGAGATCTAGACTTACAAAGGTTCACAGCTATTTTTTCAAATTAAATGACGAAGATAGTTATCCGGCTCGGTTTTTCATGAATTTGTGGGAATCTAACCCTGTTAGAGTGCCCGCAGGTATTCCGGCTTCAGGCCGATCTCTCCGGCCAGGGCCTGATCAATCAGTTCTAATGTCGACGCTTTATCCCTGGGCAGTCGGGCTCTAATCGGCAGGTAATTCGACGCATGGTTGGCGTGAAAAAGTCCTCTCGAAAGGTTCGTGCCGGCGATCATGGTTCTTAATTCCGCCAGCATTTCCTTGGGCTCGAGCAGCGGAAAATCTCCGGCCTGGTGGTCATCAAAAAGCGGGGTGCCGGGAATCAGCATGAGGCTTAAGGCACCCACGTACTCCGGGTCGATGGCCGAGAGCACCCGACCCGTCTCCACGGCATGGATCTGGGAGCGCTGCCGCCCGGCTATTCCCAATAATACCGTTATGGAGAGTTTGAAGCCGGCTTCTCTGGCCTTTTTTCCCATCGCAATCATATACTCGGCAGCAGCGCCTTTGTTAATTTTTTTCAAAGTGACATCATCGCCGGTCTCAAGGCCCATATAGGCAATTCCCAGACCATGGTCTTTAAGGGCCTGGAGTTCATCCTGACTTTTCATATTCAAGCTTTTCGCGTTGGCATAGGTTCCAATACGGGTGACCCACGGCAGTCGCTCCCGGATGGTCTGCAAAATTTTCAACAACCTTTTGTGGGGAATAATCAGAGCGTCTCCGTCACAGAGAAATACGCGCCGTTGCCGCCGACAGTAGCTGGCGGCAAATTCGATATCCTCCATGATGATTGAATCGGGTTTAACGCGAAAACGCTCTCCCCTGTAGGCCCCGCAAAACGTACACTTATTGCGTGAGCATCCTACAGTGACTTGAAGCAAGACTTTTCGCGTTGGCATAGGCTCCTACGCGGGTGACCCACGGCAGTCGCTCTTGAATGGCCTGCAGAATTTTCAACAGCCTTTTCTGAGGGATAATCAGAGCGTCTCCGTCACAGAGAAATACGCGCCGTTGCCGCCGACAGTAGCGGGCGGCAAACTCGATATCCTCCATGATGATTGAATCGGGTTTAATGCGGAAACGCTCTCCCCTGTAAGCCCCGCAAAACGTACACTTATTGCGTGAGCATCCTACAGTGACTTGAAGCAAGATACTGTTGGCCTCGCTGGGAGGTCTGATTATATTACCTTCATAATGCATTTTGTAACACCTTGGATTTACTATTGTTGGATTAAAATAAATTTTTCCACTTAATTCTTAAACATCCCGGCCAGTAATTCACTTAAATCGCTTAACCCCAACGGCTTGGCCCGATAACCTTTAATGGACTTTTTGACCGCTTCACTCAGACCGTCGATCCCTTCCTCCTCATAGCCGGAGATGATCGAGATATTGGCAGCGGGGTCATAGTTAAGTATTTCTTCGATACAGGCGACACCATCCATTTCCGGCATATTAATATCCATCAACACTGCGTCGGGGTTTATCTGCATATATTTTTCCAGGCCTTCTTTGCCGCTTGATGCAAATTCCGGCCGGTAACCCAGATAGTCCAGCAATCCTTCCATCGCATTAAGAATCTCAGGTTCATCGTCGACGACCAACACACATTGCCCTTTTCCGTGGACGATGACCGGGGTGTTTTCATGCTTACTTTGTCCCCTGGGCGTTGAGGCCGGAAAATGAATTTTAAATGTTGCCCCCCGGTTCGGCCGGGAATCGACACTGATCAGTCCTTCATGACTTTTGATAATCCCATAGGTGGTGGAAAGGCCCAGGCCGGTTCCTTTGCCGATCGGTTTGGTGGTAAAAAAAGGGTCAAAACATTTTTGGACGGCCTCCCGATCCATACCCTGGCCGGTATCGGAGACCGTCACCGTAATCCGTCTGCCTTCCTGCTTTCCTTTTATGAACAGCTTGCCGCCATCCGGCATCGCATCCCGGGCATTTGTGCAAAGATTCATCAGTGCCTGGCTAAGGCTGGTGGGATCGCCCATGATCGGCAGCTGCGCAGGGAGATTGGATTGGACCTCTATTTTATGGTCAAACGATTTTTCGATGAGCTGACAAATCTCGTCAATAACCTCAACCAAGTCGATTAATTCAAATTCCTCTTTTATTTGTTTGCGGGAAAACTGAAGCAATCCATCAACCAGGCTGGCACCTCTTCTCACGGAACTATTGATTCGACCGGCCACAGCGTGCAGGCCGGATTCATCTTCATAGTTCATTTGAATAAGCTGACTGTTGACCAGAATCTCAGTCAGGGTGTTTCTGAAATTGTGGGCCACGCCGGCGGCAATCGTGCCGATCGCCTCCATTTTCTGGACATGCTGCAGCTGCATCTCCAGTCGCTTGCGCTCGGTTACGTCCGTGATCATAATGATGACCGTGGACGTTTCTCCTCTTACCGGCAGGGTTTTAATGGTAATTTGCCTGCCGTTTAACGCCACCGGTGCCTTTTCGCCAATCCCGGCCGGTTCCGCAGCGGTGGTCTGCAGTATAGTGTCCAAAAGTTGTCCAGTATCCTGGTCAAACAAATCGGGCGGATAGGAAGCCAGAATTTTCTCGAGGGGTAATGCCAGCAAAGCAACGGCGACACCATTGGCATAAACAACCTTATTCGAATAGACTTCCAAAATGCCCTCGGCCATACTCTCTAAAATGGTCTCAAGATGGCGATTGCGTGAGAGCAGCTCTTTGGTGAGTTGGCGGGCATAAACATTGTCCAGTCCGCGAATCGGTTTTTCTTCCTGCTGGGCAAGGGGCGTATCCGATAATTCGACAGCAGCTTTGATGTGCTCGGTCATTGAACCGAAAGGGCCCTTGGCGATATAAGAATCAGCCCCGGTCTCTTCAAAAATGAAATCGATCTCGGCAACAGCAGCTGAGATGATGACCAGATAACAGTTGCTCATCTGCGGCATACTGCGGGCAATCTTAATCAGTTTACCGCCGTCTATCTTGGGCATTATGAGATCAAAAAACATAATGTCGGGCGTAAAAGTGGCCAGCAGGTTCAACGCGGCGAAACCATCCTCGGCCGTTTGGACTTCATGCCCCTCGCGGGTCAGTAACTTGGTCACAAATTTTAACATGACGCGATCGTCATCCACGACAAGGATCTTTTTTTTCATTTATGATGCTCCTAAGCCAGATAAACCGGAAAAATGCCTAAAATGCCTAAAATGCGCTAAAATGCCTAAAATTATGGTGTCGCTTCGCTCCGTCTGTATTATAAACGCCTGGTATTTTCAGCATGAAAAATAAGAAATCAGCAAGTGGATGTAATTACATACTTTGCTTTTTTCTTTTAATATAATCGATAGAATACCTCAACTTTAGGCATTTTGCAATTTTAGGCATTTCTTGGGGCAACTTGATTTTTTTCTCAAAAAGATCTTGCCACATAATGCACAGAAATAAATACTAAGGGCCTAAACAATGGGACACCGAATATTTACCAGGAATTGGATGCTGCTGATTATAGCTTTTATTGGACAGAAATTACAGGATTTGTTTTGGCCGTTATCCTGCCTCCGGCCCCCAAGGTCTATGGCCGGAGGAAAAAACCGGTCAAATCCAGTTGCCGGCCGTGATTTTTACTATTTTTGAGGTTGCTGCGCGACAATGTCGCGCAGCATTTTATCAACTTCCGTGATTCGATCAGTCAAATGTTCGATCTTTATCTGCACGTCTTCAAAATTTTCGGCTTTGGCCATTTTCTCGACCTCAAAAGCAACCTCCGCGGCGGATTCGGCCTGGAAATTTCTTAACATTCCTTTCAGGCTGTGGGCCGATCGCATCAGCAAATCACTATCACCTTCTGAATTGGCCCGGCTGAGATCATCCATCCGTCTGGGGTAATCGCTGAGAAAGACCTCGACGATTTCTTTGAGAAAACTCCAGTCACCATCGAAGGCTTTCAGCAACAGCATTTTATCGACAGTTTCAGCATCAGCGACGATTTCCCCTGAATTCCCGGCTTTGCGTGTCAGAGTCTCAATGGCATCAAACAGTTTATCCGTATCAATGGGTTTGGAAATGTATATATCCATTCCAGCTTCGAGGCAGCGCTTCCGGTCACCCTTGATGGCATGCGCCGTCATCGCGATAATCGGTACTCGATGCTGGATACTCGATGCTGGATGCTGGATGCCGGATGTGGCCAATTCTTCGCAGCCGTGTTCATTGAGCTTTGAGCTTTCAGCTTTCAGCTCGTCCTTCACGTGGTGCATATTCACCTCCTCCGCATCCGCTCCAGCGGAGGCGGATTCCCATTTTCGGAATTCTTTTGTGGCGGTTAATCCATCCATTTCCGGCATCTGCACGTCCATTAAAGCGATATCAAAGGTCTCATTTTGCAGGATCTCCAAAGCCCGACGGCCATTTTCTACCACCGTCGTCTGATGATTCCAACGCTCGAGCAAACACTGGATGAATTTTTGGTTGAAAGGCGTGTCCTCAGCTACCAGAATTTTCAGTGACCGGTTCGGTACCCGGATTTGTCGCTGGGGTGCATTAACGGTCAAATCATATTCACTGTTGTCAACGCCAAGGGTACTCAGGATTGCCGCTTCCAGTTCTGCGGCCCCCAGAGGCTTAAGGATGCTGGTATGAATACCGAGGGCTTCAAGTTCAGGTTTGTGCTTAAGGTGCGGAAACGTCAGCATCATGATGATACCGGCACCATTAAACTTCTGCTCAATGATCCAGCGTGTCAGACTGAATCCATCTGTATCGGGCATATCCGAATCTAAAATTAATAAATCAAATGGTGCTGCATCGGATCGCGCCTGCAATAAAATTTCCTTGGCTTCACGAGCACTGGATGTCAACACGGGACGTATCTGAAGGACTGCCAAAATTTCATTTAAAATTTTGCGGCTGGAAGCATTATCGTCCGTCACCAGTACTTTTAAACCCGACAGCTGGGGAATGATTCGAACCGGTTGAGAAATTCGTTGCGGGTGAATTTCTCCATTTTGTTGCCGGATACAACGCGCAGTAAACCGGAAACGGCTGCCTTTGCCGGGCTGACTTCTGACATTAATTTTGCCGTCCATCAGATCAACCAATTGCGCTGAAACCGCCAATCCCAAACCGGTGCCACCGTAGCGACGCACGGTAGCGGAGCTGCCCTGATTATAGGCGCCAAATATGCTGCGCTGCTTATCCTTGGGAATACCGATGCCGGTATCAACAACCGAAATGTTTAAAATAACATCATATTCCGTTACGGAGTGAGTCGCAACAAAGATAACCACTTCTCCTTTATCCGTAAACTTAATGGCATTACCGACCAGATTGAGCAGAACCTGACGCAGGCGTGTCGGATCGCCCAGCAATCGATCCGGAACACCGGGTGCAATGCGATACGCCAGTTCAATGCCTTTTTCGTGTGCTTTCATGCCCATGATTTTTAAGGAATCGTCCATAAAATGCTCAAGGCTGAAGGGAGATTGTTCAAATTCCAGTTTGCCGGCTTCTATTTTTGAAAAATCAAGAATGTTGTTGATTATCGAAAGCAGTGAATAGGCCGAGGACTTGACCACGTCCAAATCTTCACGCTGATCAAGAGGCAATTTAGAGCTGAGCATCAAATCCACCAGACCAATGATGGAATTCAGCGGGGTGCGGATTTCGTGGCTCATGCTGGCAAGAAATTCACTTTTGGTCCGACTGGCGGCCTCGGCTGCCATTTTAGCCCGGTATAAAGTTTCTGCCCGATGACGCTGGGTGACATCCCTGATAAATCCACCAAAACCCCTGGGTTTGCCTTTGGGATCCTTCAACAATGACACTGAAGATTCAACAAATCGCCGTGAACCGTCTTTGCGGACAAGAGTCCAACTTAACGATTGAACGGGATCACCGCTTTCGAGCACTTTATTGAACGTGTCCGTCAGTTTTTGCGAATTGATTTCGTCAAGCGGTTGGCGCTGATTTATTGGGGATATTTCCGGCCTGGAATAGCCCAGAATCATACACATGGAATCGTTAAAAAAAGTGAAATTTCCCTCAAGATCCACTTCGTAATATCCATCGGGCGAAGATTCAATAATCGAGCGAAACTTTTCTTCGCTTTCCCGTAAGGCCGATTCTGCCAATATGCGTTTATTGATGGTGTACTGGGCGTGGGAGCCAAAGATTATGAAAAGGCATACTATCGTAATACGGGTCCAACTCTCGCTGATATCCGGTCCGAAAAGTCTGTCGAAAAAATCGACATCATAGGACAAAAATATGTATAGAACCGAATCAAATACCGCATAAAACAGGGCCAGCCCAATCCCGATCAATACCATTTGATCCCAGAAGTGAACTTTGATCTTTGTCTTTCCTGTCTGTTGCGCTTTATCTTTCATTCAAGGTCTCCCAGGAGAATCTGACTAACATCTTGGAATTTAGATAATATATTGAAATAATGTAGATTTTAACGGCAATAGGTTTATTTCTAACATTGAAAACCTGGTCCTGTGGGCCAGGTCAGAGCTCATCGGCTCTGCCATCTGTCCAATCTATTCATGGTTTCAGGTGTCAGGTTTCAGGTGTCAGTAAAAAAAGAATCCTGAGTGCTGACCACTGATTGGGTTGCGACTGAAAGCCAACGCCGGTGAAAGAAAATTCAGTACATGAGCGACTCCGATCCAGCGGGCCGACTTCAGTTGCTGACACCTGACACCTGAACACTGCTGGTAAAAGTTGCCACCTCCATCACCCCTTCGGGGTGGACCAAAGCCGGGCCCTCTGGACCCGGATCTTTATGCCGCCGACCTGGAACGAATAAATATTTGGCTCCGGCCTGCAGACCCTGCGGCTCGGAGAGAATCATGGCATTCCCAAATCTGCCTGGTATTCTTTTTGATAGCGAATCATCGGGAGGTGGATTATCCCATGAACCGTATTATTTTTCAACCAGATCAGTTGCGTCATAAGCGGAATTTTCGAAACCGAATGCCGTGGGGTACTGGATTGTTTGGAGATTGGATGTTGGAATTAGGGATTTTGCCCGTCCCTCCCATGGGGGAAATGTATGATATTGAACAACCTGTTATTTTGCCATTACAGGATGCAGAATTTATGGGACGGGGCACTAGGTTCTTCTTAGTTATTCAAAATTGGTGGGCATTCTGAAAATCAGTGTTGTGGATGGGCCTTTGTGCGTGAGGTTTTTCGGCGATCTTCTCCGCTGCGTCTGTCGTGACCCTTTCTTCTTTCCGGAATGTGAAGCGTATAGGAGAAGTTGCGGCGATCCCCGCCGCACCGTCGGCCCCCGTTGTCCAAAGACATCAGCCGCTCCAAAATATCAGTGTCATTTTTATCCATAATTTAGACCGATCCGGGTGATCAGAATAGAAACGGGTCGGACCGCATCATACCAATACCCTGTGTGAGCTAACAAAGCATTTATCATGCCATCATGATCGTGTGATTTTGTTGAATTAATTTAAACGGGTGCTTCGGCTCAACCGAAACAAAAATATAAATAATACAGTAAATTACACCGAAAACAAGATGGGTCGACCGCGTAATTCAGTTAGTCGGCAAGATGCAGGAGATTTCAAAATATGAAATAAATTACATAGAATTGTGAAATAAAATACCAGGTTTACTGTGGTAATTCTTTCCCAGAGAGTTTAGCATTAATTCGCGGAACTATCCGGTGGCTCTATTCCCAGATCTCTTATTTTGTAAAGCAGGGTTTTATAGCTGATGTTCAATATTTTGGTGGCTTTGCTGCGGTTCCATCCTGTTTTATCGAGGACATAGGCAATAACTTCCTTTTCCACATGATCCATCGCTTTTTTCTTTATTTTTTTTAAGGATAATGACGAAAGATCCGGCGGCTTATTAATGTCTAATCCCAGATAATCCATGGGGGATGGAGGTTGTTCGGCCGAAGCCGGCAAGCCGCCGGCACGGGTTCGGGCAGGTGGGCCCATGAGCATCTCATCCAGGCTGTCTTCACCATTGCCCAGTATCATCAGCCGTTTCAGTACGTTTTGCAGCTCGCGGACATTACCGGGCCAGTGGTAGGCAGTAAGTTTGTCAATTGCCTTCTGGCTTGGCGTTAGGAGCTGTTTGCCTTCGAATTGTGCCGCATATTCCTTGACGTAGTGACTGATGAGATACGGGATATCTTCGGGACGGCTGCGAAGCGGTTCCATATGTATTTTAATCGTACTCAACCGGTAGTACAGGTCTTCCCTGAAATTACCGTTTACCATATCCGTTTCCAGCTCGTGATTGGTTGCGGCAACAACCCAGGCACCCATTTTAACATTTTTTTCAGATCCCAGGGGGCTGAAGTCACCACCCTGCAGCACGTGTAAAAGTTTTGACTGCAGCGACAAGGACATATCCCCGATTTCATCCAAAAATAAAAGGCCCCCGTTCGCCTGTTCGAATTTACCTCGCTTGCGTCGATCGGCTCCGGTAAAGGCGCCCGGTTCGTAGCCGAACATCTCACTTTCCAGCAACGTGTCCGGCAGGGCGGCGCAATTGACCTTGACGAAAGGGTGTCCTGTCCGGTTTGATTTCTGATAGAGATTCTGAACCACCAACTCTTTGCCGACGCCGGTTTCACCATAGACCACGGTATTCAATCCGGTATCTGCAACCTGATCAATCAATGCTTTGATTTTTTGGATATTTTTGCTGACACCGATGATTGTAGAATCCATGTGAAATTTACAATTTTTTGGAAATATATTCAGGTTAATGAAATATATTGTATAGCTTACTTTTTTGACGGAAATGGCACAACTTTTGAGTTTCGATCAAAACAATTATCAGCTCTTAAACCCCGACTCCCGGGTAGAATCGAAATGGTACCGACTAAATACAATCTTAACGGTTATTATCAATTTTGACAATAGTAAAGAACACGGTACCATCAAGGTTTTTTAAGCTACAATTGCCTTTATCTGATTTATTATAAAAATCAAAAAGTTATACATATTATTGATAGCAAATACGGCATGCGTTGTCAATCGGAATGATATAATTACTCCGCCCTTAAAAATAGCATATTCAATTTATTATATTCGCGCTTAAGATATTTCTAATTTATACCAATATATAGATATTATGGCTTTTCATTTTTTGGATAAATCACAAAACCTGGATCAATTGATTTATTCACCTGAATGAAAATAGCATTTTTTAGCTAAAATACGACTGCCGGTTTAAGCCGAAACGATTGAAGGAGAATAGCGCTATTTCTTGACATTTCAAGCAGTTTATTAAATAATTAATATTGCCATATAGTCCATTCGACTTTTGATGGATATCGGTTTGGGATATTTCGGCGATGCCGGTAAATCCCATTTTTTGTAAAGTTTGAGCTATGCGGAGAGTAAAGTTGACAAAACGAGATGAGATCTCATCAACTGAACGGCTACTTGATCTGATTCGTGACGACGGCAACCAGGAGCATAAAGACTCCGACCGAAGTTATCAAAAATCAATGGGTCTTCGATTGATGGATATTTTCAAAAACCCGGTTTCTTTTAAAAAATCGATTTCGGTGGGAGTGGATCTGGGCCATGATGATCTGAAACTGATTAAAATTCGCCGGATTTCGGACCAAAAATTTGAAATGCTTGAGTATGACAGGGTTCCGTTCGAGTCTGATATCACCCGGGAAAGTCCCGAGTTTTATCGGTTTTTAAGACCGGTTCTGGCAAACTTTTGCGGTAGTTCAAAAAAACCTTATATCTGGTGCACCATTCCTTCTGCCAGAGTTGAAACCCGTCATCTCAGAATTCCCAAAGTCAACCAAAAGCAAATTCCCAACTCAGTATACTGGTCGTACCAAAAATTATCCTCTTTCAATGAAAAAGAGAATCTATTTGATTTTGAACTGTTGGGTGAAGTCCATGATGGTAACACAACTAAAATTGACGTCCTGGCATACACCGCCCTGCAAGCGGAAATACAAGAACTAAAGGATCTTTTCAATAAAACCGGTTTCCCGTTAACCGGCGTTTCTATTGTTCCCTTTGCCTTTCAATCGCTTCTGCGAACAGGGCGGATTGATACCCCGGAAATGCACGTTGCCAGTTTATATATCGGTCGCGACTGGTCACGCATCGATATTTTTTCTGACGGAAATCTTATGCTTTCCCGCGGTATCAAGGCCGGTGTTAAAACCATGATCGAGGCGTTGCGCACCGAAATTGAAGGCCGATTATTTGAGCTCTCCATCGCAAAATCTCCTACCAAGGACGCCGTCCATATCAGAGCCATTAAAAAGAAGCTTAAGTCTGAGATCGATCAGGCCCACCAGCTTTTTTTCGGAGTCATTCATGATACCTCTCCATCAGCCCTGGACCGGAGGCAGCGGTTCCTTAAAGAAGATAAGATTTTTAAAATGATCCTGCCTGCTCTGGAACGACTGGTACGACAGGTGGAAAGAACGCTGCGGCATTTCTCATTGAACTATGAAAATGCACGGGTGGGTAAGATTTTCATTTCCAGTGGCGTAAATCCTCATCAACGGATTATAGACTATATTGGCGAGGAACTCGGCCTTCCAACTGAAACTTTAAACCCTTTTGTAGACAGCTCAAATTTTGTATCACTGACGCCTAGCCCTGAACTCATTTCGGAACAAAGCTCTTATGTGCCGGCGATGGGTATGGCGCTTTCAAGCAATATGCAGACTCCAAATTTCTTATTTACCTATAAGGACAAGCTAAGAGCAGTCAAAAATCAACTGATTAATCGCGGGGTAATTCTCGGTTTTGTGCTCGTAATGATACTTTGCGTGGGTGTTTCCTTCTTGCAGAAAAGGACACTTGATGAAAAGGAATATCAAAAACTACAATCCCGGCAGCGGCTTGAAAATATTTTCGTGCGGGTTGATCAACGTCTGGTATTAAAACTGGTTGAAGATATCCGGTCCAAAAACCGGGAGATCCAATTTATCGGTCAAAAATATTTCGGTCGGCCGTTGTCGGTGAAATTACGGATTTGTCACCCAGCTGTGCAGTCAGGCTTAGCAAACGCACGTTCATGGGTGTCGAATCCGTAATTTCACCGACAACGGC
>PVMK01119246.1_pt1:7500-13528 | contig 13528 bp, 10 predicted proteins | sample 1853481 | NCBI WGS metagenome assembly PVMK01 (sample SAMN08533507, study PRJNA380276) | Marine sediment metagenome, whole genome shotgun sequencing project. | reverse complement strand
TTGGGTCCTTTTGCTTTCACAAAAACGGTTGCGCCCTTCGGGACGCGCCAAGCAACAAGCTCCTCGGCGGGGACGAAACCCCGCATTTACCTGTTCAGCCGTTCCCCAAGCAGGCGATCGGAATAGGAATGATAGGCCTGAATGATTTGCAATGCTGCCTTCTATGACGGTTTTCACTCAAAAACTTGCTGATGTTTTTTGTTCATCGCACAACCGGGTATTTTTGGCAAGGGCTGAAGATAATTTGACAGGGGATGGAATCATTCTTTAGTTTTGATATGGTGCCGTTCATTCATGAAAGACAGGGAGGGAGCCATGCATAATGAATTTACTGCGATCATTGAACAGGACGAGGAGTGGTACATTGCATACTGCCCGGAAATCCCTGGAGCGAACGGACAAGGCAGAACGCAAGAAGAAGCGAGAGTCAGTCTCGCTGAGGCCATTGCCTTGATTTTGGAGGACCGGCGGGAGGACGCTCTGCGCGGAACACCACCGGATGCCATACGAGACAAGGTGACCATTGGGTGAAACGGAGTGCACTGCTTCGTCACCTTCGAAAAAATGGGTGCTACCTCAAACGTGAAGGAGGGGCTCATTCCTTGTGGGTGAATCCCTCTACCGGTGCCGTGGAAGCTATTCCATGACATACTGAGATTCCAGATCGCCTAGCAAAGAAGATCTGCCGGAACCTCTCCCTTCCCTTGGTCGGTGAGTAAGCTAAAAATCCTTCCAATTCGCATACGGCTTTACTCGGTAAATTTCTTCGACTGGATTGGGTAACATAAATCCTTGCTTCTCCAACTCTTTGGCCGTTCTCCAGAGGGGGAGGCCGACGATGGTGGGGTAATCCCCTTCGATTTTTTCGATGAGATTTGCTCCCTGTCCTTGAATTGAATAGGCTCCCGCCTTTCCCAAGCTTTCTTCAGTTGCTAGGTAAGATTTGAGTGTTTGTTCATCAAATGATTTAATCCAGACTTGTGCGGTTTCCACGAAATTGATGGATACCTTGTTGGCCTGGTGTATGATAGCCACCCCCGTATGAACGTGATGATATTTCCCTCGAAGATTCCGAAGCATGGTCTCGGCTTCTTGCATATTCTCCGGCTTGCCCTAACAGTTTCCCTTCGATTTCTATCACGGTGTCGCTGCCTATTACGATGTCTTGCGAGCGATGATTGGCCACAGATTGGGCCTTGGCCCATGAGAGCTGTTGGGTTTGTTTGCTGGGTGAGAGATTCGGTGAGAGCAGTTCTTCGCAGGTTGGTGGGATAATATGAAACGTCAGTCCCAGTAACTCGAGTAACTCTCGTCGACGAGGGGAGCTTGAAGCCAAAACAATGTGCATGATCAACTGGAGATGATTTAAGCGAGCGTGGATTCAAGCGCCGGGGCTTCCGCTTCTGTATGCATTGCAAGATACGCTTGAAGGATATTCTTGACGTCCTGGCTTCCGTTTGTTCGGACCATTTGGACGCGCATGGCGGCTGCATGGGGAAAGCTTGAGCAATACCATCCCAGGTGTTTGCGCATGCGTACGAAGCGTTCTGCTCCATGTATGGCTTCGAAACATTGCGCATGTTTGATCATCGCTTGAAATTTTTCATCCAAGCTGGGTTCAGAAGTATTTAGTTCAACGGGTGATCCAGCAGAAAAAGCTTTCCGAACTTGCTCGATTTCTTGAAAGATCCAAGGATTGCCCAATGCCCCTCGGCCTATTAACACTCCATTGACGCCGGAATCTTTAATGCGTTGCTTGGATTCGGCCAAGTTTTTGATATCTCCATTTCCTATTGCCAAAATGCCGTGACTCCGAATGCGTGTTGCTGCTTGCGCGATGGCTTCCCAGTCCGATTGTCCACGGTACATTTGTGAGAGGGTTCGGCCATGAATGGCAATAGCCTCCGGTCGACCTTGTATGAGGCAGTCGCTCCATTCATCAATGATATTGCAGTCAAAGCCCAAACGGGTTTTGACGGAGAGAGGGATCGATGATCGTTCTCGGCGTTCGGTTAGCTCGGGGTGTTGGGCCTTGAGCTGAGCAATGGTTTGGTGCGCTCCAGGTTTGAGTCCAAGGGCGGTCAGCGGTTGTCCGTCGGCCCAATCCTGAATGCCTTTTCGAGCCTTGTCCATCAATTCCAGCGCAAGGTTTGGAGTGCGAATGAGGCCAGCGCCGCTACCGGAAGAGGCCACATTCTTCGAGGGACAGCCCATGTTGATGTCCAGCCCGTCAAATCCCAACTCACAGACCACGTGTGCCGCTTGGTAAAACAAAGCAGGGTCTTTCCCATAAATTTGTGCGATTACCGGTCTTTCCATTTCTGAATACCGAAGACTGTCGAGAGCTTTTAGCCGTCCGGAGCAAATGTCATGAACGTTCGTGAATTCGGTAAATACCACATCGGGTTTTCCATAGGTGGCGACGATATATCGGAAGGCCGAATCGGTGACGCCGTCCATAGGCGCGAGTCCGATGATGGGTTGCGGCAGTGTTTTCCAGAATGAAGAGTTCATAGTTGAAGTCTTAGGGATACCATCTTGAGTTTAGCCTATACGATACCGAAAAGAATAAGGCCCCTTCGGTCGCTCCCTGTTTTCTTTCCCAATAGCCCAGTGCCCGTGGAGAAGAATGCTCTGGAAAATTCCAGAGCAAGGCAGTCTTTCTTGTCGGTTGGTCAATAATCAGGAAATTTTACCATGTCGATGAAATATTCAATATCATTTTTTTAATAATTATGAAGCCTTTTCTTTGACTCGTCACCGAAAACCTCATACGGGGAATGTTGAAAAAGCCTCCAGCGGCGTTCTCGCCTTTTTGTCGTGCTCACGTACTGAGGGCACGCTCCGCGCGTCAAAAAGGCTGCGGCCTTGCTGGACGGACCCCCGCCTTCGCGGGGGCATGCTTTTTTGACCATTCCCGTGGCTGCTGACGTCGATCATGCCTCGGGCATTTACAGGCTATGGGAAATGAAATATTCAACAGACCCATGCGGAATACGAAGAGATTGTACAGGAAATGGTTGCCAGTGTGGCCAAATTGCGAGATTCGGATACGGATGTGTTAGGTACAAATCCTCTATCGTGTCTTGAAAGAACTGCGACAGATTTTTCAGGAGTATCGCGATGTTCGAAAAGTCAGCATTTTCGGCTCGGCCCGGACTCAAACGGATGCTCCATCGTCTCCAATAGCCTCTTTCGCCGGGACAGTTGATTCAGCTTAATGGGGAGTTTTCGGATATCATAGAATATGGCCAATGTGAGAAAATTGAAGCATTGCTCGAGGAAGACGATGAGCCAGACCTCGTTCAATTGCCTCGGTTAGCGTTTCATTATAAATTGGAAAGAATTAGGCCGCTTTCGACAATGTATCGATAGATTGAATGCCTGTTCCTTTTCTAATCTCGATTTAGTGTGAGGTCTCTCTTGTTTCAGGCCAAATATTTCCCTTCCAATTGCAACATGGTAAGCTCAGGGCGGAAGGTTTGTAATTGATGATTAAGTTTGATGAATTAGCGCAACCGCATGCGCCTGATGTGGTCTTGTATCACGCTGAATGCATGGACGGCTTTGGTGCGGCCTGGGCTCTGTGGAAGCGGTTCCCGGAGGCGCAATTTATTCCGGTCAAGCATGGCTTTCCCCAACCCGAGGGGTTAGATGGCCAGCATGTGGTGATGGTTGATTTTAGTTATCACCGCGGTGACATTCTGGCGTTAGCTGACCGCACGGCCAGCCTGCAAATTTTGGATCATCATATTACCGCGCAATCCGCGCTGGCCGACTTACCCTTTGCGTATTTCGATATGGATCGCAGTGGGGCGGTGCTCGCCTGGGAATGGGCTCATACCCGACCCATTCCGTGGTTATTGCAATATGTGCAGGATAAAGATTTGTGGCACTGGCACCTTCCGCATAGTCGGGAAATCAGCGCGGCCTTAGCATCGTATCCGTTCGATTTTGTGACCTGGGAACAGCTCCAGTTTGACACGTTAAAGATCGAAGGCACTGGAATTCTGCGATCGGAAAATAATTTGGTAGATAAACTAGTTCAGGATGCCGTCATGGTTTCTCTCGCAGGGTATACGGTACCTGCGGTGCATTCGCCGGTTCTGGCTAGTCAAATTGGGGAACGACTTGCTGCTCACCATACCTTCGGGGTGATCTGGCATCAGAAAGATGGGCGGCGATATTTTTCGTTACGTTCAAAAACCGGAGGAATGTCCGTTTCAGAGATTGCTGCGCAATATGGAGGTGGTGGGCATACGCATGCGGCAGGATTTTCTATGGCGATCAGTAATGAATCTACTCCTCTTCTCAATCCGGTTTTAGACTTTCCTGTTCTTTCTTCCTCGGCTCTTCTTTCTTGAATTTTTTGTTCTCACCGCTGGTGTATTGATGATTCCATTACGGGATGATAATCCAACAGAAATCACCCCGGTCGTGACCGTGGCATTTATTGTGATGTGCGTGCTGGTATTTCTGTATGAAATCTCCTTGCCAGCATCAATGAATGAAGCCTTTGTGTATATGTATGGAGCGATACCGGCTGTTGTGTTTGGGCATGTACAGTTGCCGCCGGAACTCATGAGTTTACCTGCCTATGGCACCCTGATCTCCAGTATGTTTTTGCACGGAGGTTGGATGCATCTTATTGGGAATATGCTGTATTTGTGGATATTTGGAAATAATATTGAGGATGTGATGGGCCATGTAAAGTTCATCATATTCTATGGAGTCTGTGGTGTGGTAGCCGCTCTCAGTCATGCATTCATTGATCCCGAATCTACTATCCCAATGGTTGGAGCTAGTGGTGCGATTTCAGGAGTTTTAGGAGCGTATTTGTTGCTATATCCTCGTGCGCGGGTCCTCGTCTTTATCCCGATTGGATTTTTTAGCCAGATGATCTATGTGCCAGCGGCCGTTGTCCTAGGCTTGTGGTTCCTGCTGGAAGTGTTCAGTGGGGGGGATGAGTTTTGGCCATGAGGGAGGGGGAGTAGCTTTCTTTGCGCACATAGGAGGATTCCTTGCAGGAATGGTTTTGATTGGATTGTTCAAACATCCACATGTCAGGTTTTTTAATCAAAAAGAAGCTCATCGAGGCTCAGGTCGTTGGTAAATGAAATAGGCAAAAAATTTAATTATTCATTGCCAAATGTGTTGACACGTTCCCTCTCCTTGGCTATAGTCACAGTTCGCCCATAGGGGAAGATCTTTGAAAATTGAATAACTGTCAAACAAAAACAGTAAATAAAGTGTATTGAAATGGCGGCCCTTGTAAATGAATTTACTTTTGAGAGTTTGATCCTGGCTCAGAACGAACGCTGGCGGCGCGCCTAACACATGCAAGTCGAACGAGAATCCGGGGCAACTCGGTAGTAAAGTGGCAAACGGGTGAGGAATGCATGGGTAACCTACCCTTGAGAAGGGAATAACCCGCCGAAAGGTGAGCTAATACCCTATACGCTTCTCTTTTTATGAAGAGGGAAGGAAAGCTAAGCCGTGGGTTTGGCACTCAAGGAGGGGCTCATGTCCTATCAGCTTGTTGGTGGGGTAACGGCCTACCAAGGCTACGACGGGTAGCTGGTCTGAGAGGATGATCAGCCACACTGGCACTGAGATACGGGCCAGACTCCTACGGGAGGCAGCAGTGAGGAATATTGCGCAATGGGCGAAAGCCTGACGCAGCGACGCCGCGTGGGGGATGAAGGTTTTCGGATTGTAAACCCCTTTTGTGAGGAAAGAGAAAGTGGGTAACCACTTAGACGGTACCTCAAGAAAAAGCCACGGCTAACTTCGTGCCAGCAGCCGCGGTAATACGAAGGTGGCGAGCGTTGTTCGGATTTACTGGGCGTAAAGAGCACGTAGGCGGTTGGGTAAGCCTCTTGGGAAAGCTCCCGGCTTAACCGGGAAAGGTCGAGAGGAACTACTTAGCTAGAGGACGGGAGAGGAGCGCGGAATTCCCGGTGTAGTGGTGGAAGGCGTAGATATCGGGAGGAATACCAGTGGCGAAGGCGGCCTCCTGGGTTGTTTC
>PVMK01119246.1_pt1:0-5000 | contig 13528 bp, 10 predicted proteins | sample 1853481 | NCBI WGS metagenome assembly PVMK01 (sample SAMN08533507, study PRJNA380276) | Marine sediment metagenome, whole genome shotgun sequencing project. | reverse complement strand
AGCTGGATTCTAGAGAAGAGATTATGCCGGCATAAGTAGCGATAAACGATGTGAGAATCATCGTCCCCGAAAACCTAAGGTTTCCTGGTCAATGTTCGTCAGATCAGGGTTAGTCGGGTCCTAAGGCGAGGCCGAAAGGCGTAGTCGATGGAAAACAGGTTAATATTCCTGTACCGCCGTGGTAGCGTTATCAACTAAGGGGGGACGCAGGGAGGTAGGCACCGCCGGGTTCCTGGAATACCCGGTCCAAGCGTGTAGGTGGGGTCTGTAGGCAAATCCGCGGACCTATTAACACTGAGGCGTGATGGGGAGGCCGTCAGGCCATAAACGGGCTGATCCTGTACTGCCGAGAAAAGCCTCGTAGTGAGGTATCATGGTGTCCGTACCGCAAACCGACACAGGTAGGTAGGTGGAATACACTAAGGGGCGTGAGAGAACTCTCCCTAAGGAACTCTGCAAATTAGCCCCGTAACTTCGGGATAAGGGGTGCCTCGATTAGGTAAGAGGATTTACTCTTCAAGCCGAACGAGGTCGCAGTAAAATGGCTCTAGCGACTGTTTACCAAAAACACAGGACTCTGCTAACTCGTAAGAGGAGGTATAGGGTCTGATGCCTGCCCGGTGCTGGAAGGTTAACTGGAGGTGTTAGCCGTAAGGCGAAGCTCCGAATGGAAGCCCCAGTAAACGGCGGCCGTAACTATAACGGTCCTAAGGTAGCGAAATTCCTTGTCGGGTAAGTTCCGACCTGCATGAATGGCATAACGACTGGAGCGCTGTCTCGGGGAGAGACTCAGCGAACTTGTTGTTCCGGTGAAGAAGCCGGGTGCCCGCAACTAGACGGAAAGACCCTGTGCACCTTCACTACAACTTGACATTGGGTGTTGGGCGAGTATGTGTAGGATAGGTGGGAGGCTGTGAATCGGGAGCGCTAGCTTTCGTGGAGCCAACCTTGAAATACCACCCTTGCTTTTCTGACATTCTAACTTGACCCTGTCATCCAGGGTAAGGACATTGTCTGGTGGGTAGTTTGACTGGGGCGGTCGCCTCCCAAAAGGTAACGGAGGCGCCCAAAGGTTCCCTCAGGCTGGTCGGCAATCAGCCATCGAGTGTAAAGGCAAAAGGGAGCTTGACTGTAAGAGCGACAGCTCAAACAGGGACGAAAGTCGGGCTTAGTGATCCGGTGGTTCTGCGTGGAAGGGCCATCGCTCAACGGATAAAAGGTACGCCGGGGATAACAGGCTGATTTCCCCCAAGAGTTCACATCGACGGGGAAGTTTGGCACCTCGATGTCGACTCATCGCATCCTGGGGCTGAAGCAGGTCCCAAGGGTCGGGCTGTTCGCCCGTTAAAGCGGTACGAGAGTTGGGTTCAGAACGTCGTGAGACAGTTCGGTCCCTATCTGTTGTGGGCGGAGGTGATTTGAGAGGGCCTGTCTCTAGTACGAGAGGACTGAGATGGACGGACCGCTTGTGTGCCGGTTGTCGCGCCAGCGGCAGTGCCGGGTAGCTACGTCCGGTTTAGATAACCGCTGAAAGCATCTAAGCGGGAAGCTAGCCTCAAGATAAGATCACACGGAGGGTAACCTCCCTAAAGGCCACTTATAGACTATGAGTTTGATAGGCTGGGTGTGGAAGGGCTGTAAGGCCTGAAGCTAACCAGTACTAATCGGCCGTGAGACTTAACAACATTTGTTCTTGATAGACATGGTCTTCAAAAAGTGAGAAGGATAAAGTAAAGTGTGAGTAGGTATGAAAGAAAAAAAATTCTCTTTCTTACCTTTCACTCCTAACTGAAAAAAATTCTCGGTGACCATACCGGAGGGGTCCCACCCGTTCCCATTTCGAACACGGAAGTTAAGCCCTCCAGGGCCGATGATACTGCACTTGTGAGGGTGTGGGAAAGTAGGTCGTTGCCGAGTTGTTATTAAGAAAAAGCTCAGAGATGTCATTATCTCTGGGCTTTTTCTTTTTCTCATCATTTTTTAAAGGCTAGGTTGGGCATAAGCTGCATGCGGGCGATGGAGGGCGCTATAGAGAGATTCAAATATTGGAATAGTATCAGGAATATTTCCCCGTATAAGCTCATTTCTGACAGAACTTAGTGGGCTAACCAGACAAACCGTTCCCCCATGGGCCTGGAAAAATTCTTGAGCAAAGAGCAAAAGGCTGACAACTTTTGGATCCAAATAATACACCGGTGACAAATTGATAATGATATGCCGAAACCCTTGCCCGTGGAGTTGTTCCAACGTTTGAATGAAATGGTTGGTGTCTTCATCATCAAATCGACCAAAACACTCTATAATCGTTGCCTCATTTCGTTCTCGTTGTTCACAATACATTTGTAGTTCCTGCTTAAGGAGTAAAAAATGTTCCTCTATTATTTTTCGGTTAATAATGAAAAAAGTAAACAATAGTTACAAAAATAACCGTATTATTCAAAAATATTTGAGTAAGGCCCGTTTGGAAGAGCCAATTCTTTATTGCAAAAGAAAAATGGGGATTTCAACTGAAGTTTCACAAGTGTTCGAGGGAGGATGAATTCAGTGAGAACTACCAAGTCACGTGCGTATTTTAAGGCATCCCAATTAGCCATTCCTGGGGGTGTGAATAGTCCAGTCAGAGCGTTTCGCTCGGTAGGCGGCGATCCCCTCTTTATCAAAAAAGCCAAAGGCGCCATATTAGAAGATGTCGATGGAAACTTGTTCATCGATTATGTTCTATCCTGGGGACCGATGATCTTGGGACATGCTCATCCGAGTGTGCTAAAGGCCATCATAAACGCCGCTAAGCAAGGTACGAGTTATGGGGCCCCTTGCCAAGCCGAAACAGAATTGGCGAGATTAATTGTTCAAGCGGTTCCCTCTATTGACCAAGTTCGTCTGGTCAATTCAGGTACAGAAGCCGTCATGAGTGCTATTCGTCTAGCCCGCGCTTATACCAAGCGAGACAGTATTGTAAAATTTGAAGGCTGTTACCATGGACATGCCGATCATCTGTTGGTGAAAGCGGGATCAGGTCTGGCCACGCTCGGTATTCCTGATACTCCTGGTGTCCCACATGCTTTTGCCCGTCATACATTGACTGCTCCTTATAACGATATCAAAGCCACCGAAAAACTCATTCACAAACATGCCAAGGATCTAGCGGCTATCATTGTCGAACCGGTAGCTGGAAACATGGGAGTGGTGCCCCAATAGATGAGTTTCTTCCCTGGCTCCGTATGATCACAAAAAAATATGAGATTCTCTTGATCTTTGATGAAGTGATCACCGGCTTTCGAGTGCATTTCGGTGGGGCCCAATCTCGGTTTAAGGTTACTCCAGATCTGACCTGTTTAGGAAAAATAATTGGTGGTGGATTGCCCATTGGGGCCTACGGGGGAAGAAAAGATATTATGCAGATGATTGCACCTGCAGGGGCTGTCTATCAGGCTGGCACTCTGTCAGGAAATCCTGTGGCGGTAGCTGCAGGGCTAGAAACCTTGCATCAACTAAAAAAACCAGATGTCTACAAAGAATTGGAAAGAAAATCTCAAGCAGTGGCGGAAGGTCTAGGAGAAGCAGCGAAAGAGGCGAAGATCCCTTACTATCAGACCCGTGTCGGTGCGATGCTTGGGGGATTCTTTACTGAAGGTCCGGTTACCGATTTTGCGAGCGCAAAAAAATCAGATACGAATCGATATGCCAAATTTTTCCATAGCATGCTTCAACAAAGAATCTATCTTGCCCCTTCGCAATTCGAAGCCATGTTACTTTCAACAGCCCATTCCCATTCTCACATTACGAAAACTATTGCTGCCGCCAAGCAAGCCTTTTCGTCACTACGATAAATGCTTTTCCGAAATAATCGCATTTCATAAGCATATAAACTAACATAGACAGAAGGGGAACAAAAAAGCTCGACCCCAATGAAGGGTCGAGCTTTGTGTAAGACATATGAGTTCTCTAGGTTTATTTAAGAATTTGAGCAGCTATGCGCTCCGTCATGTCCAAATCTTGCCTATTCGAAATCCCATGGGACGTCTTCGATTTTTGGTAAAACCACCCCGATTCTTCTTTGTATTTGAAAATTTCTATTAGGGTTATGTAGAATTCACTGGTTTTTCTAGCTTGTCATGGGCATAATCTGACTTGCGTCGGTGACCTGACCTCTGGGTTTCCATGTAACCGGCTTCTGCCATAAAAGGGGTATGATTTAAGTTTTTGCTAATGTGCTCCAGATACTTGATGTTTCTTCTATGCCAAATTCCAACTTTTTCTTCCTCCTAAAATAAAGGATTGCCTACCATGAATGTGTTTATTGTCAGACCAAGGATCACCGTAATATTGATCAGTATAATTCCTCTTTTCCTCATTGGATGTGCCGCAACCCAAGTTGCATTGGAAAAGAAAGATCTAAAAGTCCAAACCAAAATGTCTAAATCCATTTTCCTTGATTTAGATAACCAAATTGAAAAATCAGCCTTTATTCAGGTCAAAAATACCTCAGATAAGGATATCGATCTTACCAATGCTCTCAAGCAGGCCGTTCGTAAACAGGGATATACCCTGGTCGATAGCGCCAAAAAAGCGGCTTACATTTATCAGTGTAATATCCTGTATGTGGGAGAAGTCGATCCAGCCGCCTTGCGGACGGCTGTACACAGGGGCTTTGGGTATGGGTATGGGGCTACGGTTGGTGGAGCCGCAGCCGGTGGAGCCATCGGTTACGGACTGGGTGGCGGCACAGGAGCTGCAATTGGGGCAGCCTCAGGAGGTTTGCTAGCCAGTGCTGCTGAATTGATCACGGGATCGTTAACCAAGGATGTCACATATACCATAATGACTGATATTCAACTCACTGAAAAAACAACCAAAGGAAAAAAGATCCACAAAGCTCGCGTCGCCTCGACTGCTGAACAAGTTAATCTCGAATGGGAAGAAGCAGAAGGACAATTGGTGGAAGGCTTGGCCAAATCCTTGGGCGGATTATTGTAGAGCCAAGTAGCCCAAAATTAATG
>PVMK01126432.1_pt1 | contig 13529 bp, 11 predicted proteins | sample 1853481 | NCBI WGS metagenome assembly PVMK01 (sample SAMN08533507, study PRJNA380276) | Marine sediment metagenome, whole genome shotgun sequencing project. | reverse complement strand
TTGAGGACCTCTCGTATTTCCTCCCTGTTGTGGGAAAGGAGGATGGCTCCCGGCCCCGGATCGATCCCGGGATATCCGACTGGCTCCATGGGCAGGTGCAGGAGGATCGTCTTGCCGCGTCCTGCGGCATCGGAGGCGAGTTCCCTGGAAAATGGTCTCTCGGGGAGAATGGAAAGAGCGACAGGATGATCCATTTCGATAAAGGGCCTGGCTGCCGGTTGACTATGCCCCACGTCGTCAATGATAATTGCCACCACCTTCATCTTCAGAGGCTGAACCGGGATCGTGACCTTGTCGACAACAGGGGGTTTGCGGGTTTTGACTATTATTCTATTGTATACAATAAGTCCCGTCGTGATCATGATCACAGCAACAACCGGAACCAGCAGCCAGTGCAGGTTCCGGTTGTTTTTCTTTCCCTTGTTTTTCTTCCGGGTCTTGCGTCGCCCGGATTTGGAAGCACCTGTCAGTTTTCTACTCCTTGACCTGGGTGGCAGTCGTGCTCTTCAGGTCTTTGAACAGATCCAGGCCCTTGAGAAGGTCGATGGCTCTCATGAGCTGAACGTCCTCGGCGGGGTCCTCGGGGATGAAGTCTACGGAGGGTGTGTCCTTTTCCTCTTTTTCACTCTCATCCTCGTCCTCTTTTGCCTGGTTGTTCTCCAGATGCCCGGTCAGGTCCTTCTCTCTTACGTGGCCTCGGGGTGTGCCGGTCTGATTTCGGACAACTATATCCGGCTCGATCCCCGTCGCCTGGATCGATCTGCCTGAAGGGGTGAAGTATCGGGCCGTGGTTACCCTCATGCCTGATCCGTCACCCAGTCGATAAATGGTCTGGACCGATCCCTTGCCGAAGGTGGTCGTGCCGATGAGGATGGCTTTTTTGTAATCCTGAAGAGCGCCGGCGACGATCTCGGACGCGCTGGCAGAGCCGCCGTTGACCAGGACCACAATGGGGTAATCAGGTTCCGTACCCTTGCTTTTGGCGTTGTAGGAGAAGTTCTGGTTCTTCAGACGGCCCCTGGTCGTGACGATGGGTCCGGAATCGACGAAACGGTCGGCTATCTCGATGGCCGAGACCAGAAGGCCGCCGGGGTTGTTCCTGAGGTCCAGAACAAGACCCTTGAAGGCCTCCCCTTTTTCATCACGTACCTTTTCAAGGGCCTCTGCAAATTCGGTGGAGGTTTTCTTCTGGAACTGGGTGATCCTTACGTAACCTATACTGGGATCGATATCTTTAACTTTAACGCTGAATAGCGGAATAACATCCCGGGTGATGGTGTGTTTGATAGGTTTCGGTTCACCCTCCCTGACGATGCTGATCGTGACTTTAGTGCCCTTCGGACCCCTCATGAGCTTTACTGCTTCCATGAGGCTCATGTTCTTGGTAGAGGTGTCCTCGATCATCACGATCTTGTCGCCGGCCAGGATGCCGGCGCGGAACGCTGGCGTGTCATCAATGGGGGCAATAACGGTAAGTATCCCGTCCCTGAGCCCGATGGTGATGCCGATACCCTGGAACTCACCCTGAGTATCTATCTGCATCTCCTTGTACATGTCGGGGTCCATGAAAGAACTGTGGGGGTCGAGGGAAGTGAGCATACCCTTGATGGCGCCGCGCACGAGTTCCTGCGTCTCAGGCTCCTCGACGTAGTTCCTCTGGACGATGTTAAGGGCATCAGTGAACAGGCGGAGTTGGTCGTAGGTCTGGCTGTTGTAAGCCTGAGCGTCGCCGATGGGACTTCGATTGTCTGTCGTCACTCCCACCAGGAGCAGGAGCGCTACCAGCACCCCGGTCCTAATGTACTTGATGGGTTTCATGAGATATTCCTCCTTCTATTGATAGGGTCGCAAAAAGTCCATTCGCGGCTTTTTGCTCCACGGAAAGCGAAAAGTGTCGTTTTCCCTTTCCTCACAGATCAATGACTTACATTGCCGGTCATTGATCTGGGTGCCCCGACATTAACAGGGTCGCAAAAAGTCCAATCCGGGACTTTTCGCTCTGCGGAAAGGGAAAAGCGTCGTTTTCCCTTTCCTCACAAATCAATGATTTACATTGCCGGTCATTGATCTGGGCGTCCCAACATTTATAGGGTCGCAAAAAGTCCATTTGCGGCTTTTTGCTCCACGGGAAGCGAGAAATGTCATTTCCGCTTCCCTCACAGATGGCGCGTTGATGACTTTTTGTGAAGCCATCATCCTTTAAACCATGGGGAAGGATCCACCGGTTTTCCGTGACGCCTTATTTCGAAATAGAGGGCAGGTCCTTCCAGTGAACCGCTGTCCCCGACAAGGCCGATGACTTTGTCCGCCTCGACTTCGTCACCCACCGTAACCTTGAGTTCCGACAGGTGCCCATAAAGGGTGTAGTACCCTCCTCCATGGTCAACGATGATGATACGGCCATAACCGCTGAACCAGTCGGCGAAGATGACATTTCCACCGTAGACAGCTCTGATGGGGGTGCCTTCCGCCGATTGGAACGTCACCCCGTTTGAGAGGGTGTATGTGTTAAACCGGCCGGTCCGGTTCTTCCCGAAGGATTTTACTACCTTCCCTGAAACGGGCCTTTTCAGGGAGCCCTTCAAGGTGGGGAAAGCTGATTCACCCGTTGTCGCCTGAAGTTGCAGGGCTTCGAGCAGTTTTTTCAGGTGAGACGCCGATGACTCGAGTTCCTTGAGCCAGGTGGCGTTCTTTTCTTTTGTGTCCCTGGCTGCGGCGAGTATAAGGTCCTTATTACGTTTCTTGCGCGCCAGGATCGCGAGGTTTTCTTCCTGGTCACGACGGGTCGAGATGAGATCAGCCTTGGCGGATCTCAGAGCCCCAACCTGCCTCTGTTCCCTCTGGTACAATTCAGTGGAAAGATCGAAGAGCTTGGAATCGCTTTCGGCCAGTATCCTCAGGTAGTAAGACCGCCGTTGAAGGTCTTCGATCCCGGCGGAGTTCAACATGACCTTTAGATAACTCAGGTGGCCTGCTTTGTAAAGAGCGGTAGACCTCAGGGAAAGCCACCCTGCCGTCTTTTCACGCTGTCGTCTGATCACCCTGAGGTTGCTCTCGGAGGTCGATATTTTCTCCTTGAGTTTGCGCTCCTGATCTTTCAGCTTCCTGACCTTCGCGCGGATACTGGAGATCTCCCGGTCGAACGCCTCAAGGTCGCCGAGGATACTCCGTTCCTTCTTTTCGCTCTTCCGAATTCTTTTCTGGGCCGTCCCCATGCGTTTCTGGATGCCCTCGAGTTTCTCTTTGGTGCCGTCAATAGTCTGAGAGGAGTCTTCACCCCTGGCCGAGGACGCCAGAAGGATGAATGTCACCATAAGCATCCGGAGAAAATTGCCCTTCATCGCGAGTGTTTCCCCACCGATGCCAGACTTCCCAGTCCGCCGAGGACCATCCCGGCAAGCAGGATGGCGCCAATGGCAGAAAGCGGCAGGAAGGCAAGTGATTCAATATTCAGCATCTTGAGAAGCGGCTGATCCGAACGGCTGGCGAGCAGTGTGTGAACACCGCCGAGCAGACCCAGGGACAGGGCAGCTCCGGCCATTCCCTGGATCACTCCCTCCACGAGGAAGGGCAGGCGTATGAAACTCTCTGTAGCGCCCACATAGCGCATGATCTCGAGTTCATCCCTCCTGGCCATGACGGTGATCTTGATCGTGTTGGAAATTATGAATACGGCTGCAAGGGAAAGTGTCAATCCCAGGACCACAGCGCCGAAATCAAGAGCATAAAAGACCTTGTCCAGCCTGTCGAGCCAGTCCTGTCCATACTGGATGTCCTGGACCAGGGGATCGTCTCCAATGGCCCCCAGAATTATTTTGACGCCATCCAGGTTGCGGTACTGGTCCTTGGGGGTTATCCGCAGGCTGGCTGGCAGAGGATTGCGGTCCAGTCCTTCGATAAGGAACCGGTCATCGCCGAGCATGACGCCGAACTCCTCTAACGCTTTGCTTTTTGAGGTGTAGGTTACCGAGTGGACCTCGGACAGGGATGAGAGGCGGTCCTGAAAGATCAGGATGTCTTCCTCCTGGAAACCGTCCCTCAAATAGGTTGTAACCCTGACCTGGGTCTTCCATGTTTCGAAGACTCCCTGCAAATTGTAGGTCATGAGAAGGTATCCACCTACAAGGAAAAGACAGATGGAAATGATACCGATGGTAATGGAGCTGATAAGCCAGTTCTGGCGAAGGTTAGTGATGGCACGGCCTATGGAGGAAAGAAGGCGGTTCACTGGCCTCCCCCCGTAACGAGTCGTCCGGCCTCAAGGTGGAGCACTCGCCGTCCCATGGTCCGGACGATCTCAAGGTTGTGGGTGGCTACAATAACGGTGGTTCCTCTGGCATTGACATCTGCGAAAACATCCATGATCCGCTGTGAGGCTTCGGCATCAAGTCCTCCTGTGGGTTCATCGGCGAGGAGGATAATGGGTTCGTTAACCAGGGCCCTCGCGATGGCGACTCGTTGCTGTTCGCCCCCAGACAAGGTGAGGGGGTTTGCCCGCATCTTGTGATGGATCCCGAGCCTTTTGAGCATCAGCCAGACACGCCTGCTGATCTCCCTTCTCGGCATCCCCAGAACCTCCAGCGATAGAGCGACATTTTCGAACACGTTCCGGTTGGGAAGGAGTTTAAAGTCCTGGAAAACGATCCCTATCTCGCGCCTGAGAGTGTGTATGCGTGAAACAGGCAGGCGGGCGATATTACGCCCGTGGACTAGTATCTGTCCGGTTGTGGGTTGCTCCTCGGCGAAAAGCAGCTTTAGAAGGGTGCTCTTACCAGCTCCGCTGGGGCCGGTGATAAAGGCGAAATCGCCTTTGGGAACGTGGAGGTTCAGATCCTGCAGGGCAGGAATATCCTTCTGGTACAGCTTGCTGACGTGAAAGAGTTGAATCATGGGATGTTCAAAAAATGCCGACCGGTTCCTGGAATGAAATAGCTCATCAATCCTTGTCGATCTCGGAGGCGAGATATTCGAGGATCACCTGGTCGAGGTTTTTTTCCGCAGCCAGATCTGTCGGTGCCTCGGCTGTTGTTTCGGGTGGGATCTCCAACGGCGGTTTAGAAGTCGCAAACGGTTCTGCATTTCCTTGTGCCTGTGTCTGGGGCGGGTGGGATGGAGCCTGGTCGGGCGTTGGTGCGGGCGCCTGGGGAGAATGCTGCGACGGCGGAGCTGCTGTTGGACCCTTTTTCCGCTCAAAAACCGGAGCACCTGTCAGGATGGCCTTGATCATGACTTTGTGCTGGTGTTCCAGAAGATCCCTTAACTGGGACATCAGGTCATCGGTTCCGAGCAGATGCGCGTAACTGGTTTTCTTGGAGGCCAGTATCCTGCCGCCCTGATAGATCAGGCTGACAATAACTGGGTTATCGCTGCCCCCATCCTCGGTCTGGACGTGGTAGATGACACCCTCATGCTTTATGTCGGTGTTATATCCTGTCAACATGGTTGATCAATCAGGCCTTCACCCTTCCCTGGTGGTCAATCAGTAATGATGGACTAGTAAAAAGCCCATCAATTTACGAGATGGTCAAATGTAAACGCTATATTATATACCCATGGCAGATCACATCAAGACCTTTTGGGCCCGGTCCGAAGCAGCTCTTCAAGAAAACACGATGCGACGGGGGACAGAGTTCTCTGGCTTTGGTGGACAACGAAAAGACCGCGTTTGATGTCGACTCCCCTGATCGGTATCTCTTTCAGTGTCCCGTCTGCCAGCTCCCTTGTAACGGTGCTGCGGGAAAGGAAAGCCCCGCCCAGGCCTGCAAGCACCCCCTCGATCACGGCCCTCGTACTTCCCAGAGTGGCTGTCCAGTTCAGTGACTCGGGGTCGATCCTGTGTTGCCGCAGGGCGTTTTCCATGGCGAGTTGTGTCCCTGACCCTGATTCCCGTCTTATCAAAGGTATGTTGGCAAGTTTTGCCAGATCCAGGATCCCGGTCAAATCTCCCTTGTAGGAATCGGACGAGGTCACCAGAACAATGCTGTCCTCGCACAGGAGTTTGCTCTCAAGGGCGGGATGGGTTCCGGGGCTTCCCGTGACGCCGACAGCTGTGTCCCCGTTTTCGATCCTGCCCAGGACCGTGGCTGAATCGCTCACCGTAAGGGTCACCTGAACTTCCGGGTAGCGGCGGTAAAAGTCAACGAGCCACCTGGGAAGAATGTATTCCCCGGGAACAGTGCTGGCGTCCACCTGGATGGAGCCCCTGATCTGTCCTGTGAAGGCTTGAACTGCCTCAAGAGATTCCTCGTAAAGAGCGAGGATCTTCCGGGCGTAATCAGCGAGGAGGATTCCGGTAGGGGTGAGGTTCACACTCCTGGAGGCACGGTCAAACAGGCGTACCCCGAGGCTGGTCTCCAGGTTCCTTATGTGTGTGCTGAGGGTCGGCTGGGTCAGGCCGACCTCCTCGGATGCCCGGGAGAATCCGCCATACCTGGCTACGGCCTCGAAGGCCCTTAGCTGTCGCAGATCGTAGGACATGTTAATTCCCGTCAGCGATCAACCTGCTGAAGACATCAACAGCTTCAGTGGCGTCCCGGGCGAACCCCCGGGCACCGATCTCATCAGCGTAATCCTGAGTTACAGCAGCTCCACCGACCACGACTGGCAATGTGACGCCCGCCTCACGCAGAACATCCACCGCCTCTTTCATCTTGACCATGGTCGTTGTCATAAGGGCTGAAAGCCCGATGGCTCTGACATCTTCCCTGGCTGCCTCCCGGGCGATCTCATCCGCCGGGATGTTCTTGCCGAGGTCGATAACATCGTACCCGTGGTTCTCAAGCAGGGTGATAACGATATTTTTACCTATATCGTGGATATCACCTTCGACGGTAGCCATCAGTATCTTACCTTTCGAGGGTATATCCATCCCCTTCATGGCCTCTTTGAGCGGCTCAAAAGCAGCCTTCATGGCACGGGCTGACATCATCACCTGGGGCAGGAAATATTCGTTCCTGGCGAACCGTTCGCCCACCTCCGACATGGCTGGTATCAGGACTTTTTCGCCAAGCGCCATGGGTTGGGCACCCTGGCGAAGCAGCTCGCCGGCCAGTTCCCCGGCACGGTCCGGATGACCCTGAATGACGGCCTGTTTAAGTGCTTCCTCTTCTCCCATATCTCTGTCCGAAGGGGGATCGCCTTGGTCGCTTGATCCGGAGTACAGAGCTATAAAACCTGTGGCTTGCCGGTCCTGGTTGAGTATGACCCTGGAAGAGGCCAGTATCCCCATGGAGGTTTCGTGGAATGGATTGACGATGGCCGCTGAGAGCCCTGAACTTGCTGCCATGGCCAGAAAGGCTGCGTTGAGATATTCCCTGGACGGAAGCCCGAAAGAGATGTTGCTGACACCCAGCACAGTGTTGAGGTTCAGTTCACTCCGAACGAGAGACAGCGCGTTTAAAGTCTCCACGACCTTGTCCTGTTCAGCTCCAGCTGACAAGGTGAGGCAGTCGATGAGAAGATCCTGGTCGGGGATACCTGCTTGCCGTGCCGCCTCCAGGATACGTCTGGCAATGGCAAGGCGTCCCTGGGCAGTGGGCGGAATGCCTTCGTTATCCAGCGTCAGGCCGAGTACCGCCGCTCCGTATTTCTTGGCGAGCGGCAGGACCTTTTCGAGACTCTCTTTTTCTCCGGTGACGGAGTTGATGAGAACCTTGCCGTCAGCAGCCCTCAGGCCGGCTTCGATGACTTCGGGTCGAGGTGAATCAATACTTAGAGGGACGGAAACCGCCTGCTGTACCGCGAGCACCGCCTCTGCCATGGCACGCTCCTCGTCGATCCCCGGCACCCCGACGTTCACATCCAGCATCTGGGCTCCTGCCTGGACCTGACGCGCTGCCTCCTCGCGGTAGGGGTCGCACTTCCTGTCCCGAACGGATTGGGCAAGCGCTTTCCGGCCGGTAGGATTGAGGCGCTCTCCCACCGCCCGGAGGGGGCTGGCTCCGCCCACGAAGAGGACAGCGCCCCGGCTCGAAAGTCTGGAGGCGACAGGGTCTGTGAGGATACGATCAGAGCGTTTTCCCGCAGCGTCGAGCGCCTCTCTCATCCTTGAGATGTGGTCGGGCGTGGTGCCGCAACACCCTCCGATGACGGCTGTCCCTATCGCGAGAAACTCCGATACAGGTGCGGCCATCTCCCCCGGCGAAGCTGGAAAAACAGTTTTGTCCCCTTCAAGGCGAGGCATTCCCGCATTGGGCATGGCGACGAGGGGGAGGCTGGTCACAGAGGACATTCGTCTCAAAACGTCAAGGATCCCGTCCGGTCCCAGGCCGCAGTTGGACCCGATCGCATCCACACCTGCTGCCTCCAGTGTGACAGCCGCCGCTTCAGGGGAACTACCAAGAAGGGACAAACCGGACGGTTCGAAGGTCATGTGGGCCAGGATCGGGATGTCGGTGATCGATCTGATCGCGATGGCCGCTGCTCTGATCTCCTTTATGTCTGAGAAGGTCTCCAGGAGGATGAGATCGGCTCCGGCGTCGACAATGGCTCCCGCCTGCCTGGTAAATATATCCACAGTTTCCTCGAAGGTCATGTCACCCACCGGTGTGACGAAGCGGCCCGTGGGTCCAATACTTCCTCCGACCAGAGCCCTGCCATCTGCCGCCTCAATGGCTATCTTGACGGCTGCCCGGTTAATCTCCTCAGTTCGGTCGTCGAGCCCGTAGGATGCCAGCTTGACCGAACTGCCGCCGAAGGTGTTGGTCTCTATTATATCGGCGCCTGCCTTGATATAGGCCCTGTGAATGGACTTGATCGTATCCGGATCCTCTACGTTAAGGAGTTCCGGGCACGTACCAGCAGCAACCCCTGCTTTCTGAAGCATGGTCCCCATGGCTCCATCACACAGGAGGGTGCGCTCTTTTATCAGGTCTCGGAAGGTGCTCACTAAGGGTTCTCCTTAACAGGTGATCGGTAATCGGTAATCGGTAAGGTCATTTTACTGTTGACAGTTAACTGTTCACTTCGAGGTCAGGATGTTGAATCGCTGGTCATCTTGACCTCGACCTATTGAAAACACGTATAGGTATATAAGAAATAAGAGAAACGCAAGTGTTATCAAAGCGCTTCGCGCCTTGATAAATTCAAAATTCAAGATTCAAAATTCAGAAGGGATCCAATATCCATCCGTATTCGTTCTTCGAACTACGCCGTGACAAACTGTGGTAAATTCGCTTTTACCGCTTTCACGGGAACCGTTCTCTTAGCCTGGATTCCGGGTCATCGTTGACGCTATGCCCGGAATGACGAAAAATTGAAGGCCTTACCTCGATACTTCGACACCTGGATACGTAGATACAGGTTTTCCTCCTGGCTCCTGGGAACTGGGTACTGAATACTAACGCGGAGAAACCGCCATGCGCCAGCCTTCAGCTAGATCGTTAAACATTCCGCCATTTATAGTTATGGATGTTCTCGAAAAGGCCCAGCAGATGGAAAGGGAGGGCCGGTCAGTCATCCACATGGAGATAGGGGAGCCGGATTTTGACACGCCTGAATGCGTACGTCAGGCTGCAATAGAGTCCATCGGGATGGGGGAGACCAAGTATACTCATAGCCTGGGACTTCTTGATCTCAGGGAGGCGATCAGTGAACATTACGAGCTTAGATACGGTGTCAGGGTCGATCCCGGCCGAATAATAGTCACCCCGGGGACCTCACCGGCTCTTCTGCTCGTTTTTGCCGCTCTTCTCGAAGTCGGCGGGGAAGTTATCATGAACGATCCCCACTACGCCTGTTATCCTAACTTTGTTTCGTTCCTGGGTGGTTTGCCCGTTTACTCGCCCGTTTTCGCCCAGAGCGGGTATTTCCCTGATCTTGATGACATGGCTGGTCGGGTCGGGTCCGAAACGGCGGCAATCCTCATCAACTCGCCGGGCAACCCCACAGGGGCTGTATTGGATGAAAAAATCCTGGAGGGGATCGCTGGTATGGGTGTACCTGTTGTCTCCGACGAGATCTATCACGGGCTGGTTTACGATACCAGGGAGCACAGTATTCTGGAATTTACAGAAGAGGCTTTCGTTCTTAACGGATTTTCAAAACTTTACGCCATGACAGGTTGGCGATTGGGGTACGTCATCGCCCCCGAACGCTTTGTCCGACCCATGCAGAAGATACAACAGAACTTTTTTATATCGGCGGCCGCATTTGTTCAGAGGGCTGCTATAGCAGCCCTGCGTCACACCGAAACCCAGGTGCAGGAAATGGTTCGCACCTACGACAGCCGTCGCCGACTTCTCATCGGTGGACTTCGGAATATCGGTTTGCCTGTACCCGTGGACCCCCAGGGTGCCTTTTATGTCCTCGTTGATGCCAGACATCTGGATTCTGATTCCTATCGCCTGGCATTCGACATACTGGAAAAGGTGGGCGTGGCCGTTACCCCGGGCATCGATTTCGGGGCGGCGGCCGAAGGGCACCTTCGTTTCTCCTATGCCAATTCGAGCGAGAACCTCACTGAGGGGATCCGCCGGCTTTCCAGGTACGTCAGCGAGGTGACACATAGTGATATTTAGGGTTATTAAAGTCGGATCACTCTGGAAAGTGTGCAGGCCTGCAGCTGTTTTGCTCTGGGTGGCTTTATTGTCATCCTGCGCTTCCTCCGGCATCACTCTCTTCGAGCTGGCTCCTGCCCAGGGACAGATATCCACAGTATCGATCCATAATAATAAAATACTCCTGTCAGCCAGATATCTGAATGCGGGAGACCGGATGACGCACCTCAGGGAAAAGGGGTATGAGGCCCTTGGCCTGGGGCTGAGACGGGTTCCCATGGTAGCCTTTTCTCTTTCAGTGGAAAACGGGTCAGATCAGAGACTCATTCTGAATCCTGGAAGCATTCGATTGGCCGTGGGATACGGACCTCTTCTCAGTCCATACAACTACGTGCACCTTTACATGGAACTTCCACGGGGGAGCGATAGGCAAAGGATCCTGGAGGACTTGAGAAAGGCGATCTTTGATAAATCAACGACCATTCCCGCCGGCGTGGTGAGAGAAAAGCTTCTGCTGTTTAAAAGACCGGAGAAGATCGGTCCGAAGGCTGCCATTCTTTTTGAAAGGTTATATGTTGGGGGAGAGGAGACCCAGGCGGTCCTGGACTTTACAACGGTCGATCTGGAAAAGTAATTCAACACCCAGAACGCAGAACACCCTTCGACAAGCTCAGGGCAGGCAGAACGCAGGAGAAAACCTTCGACTGGCCGACTGAGATAGGGAGCGAAAGGGCGCAGGGCGGTCGCCTGTTCGTCATTCCGGGCAGAGCCTAACAATAAATCCCGTTCCTTACTCTTCCCCTCCCTCGCGGGGAGGGGATTGCGCGGAGGGTGAAATAAATGCGATGACCCGGAATCCAGCATTTAAAAGCGAATAAATCTTTATCGTCGAGGAAACCGGAAGATGAGGGGAAACAACATTTATTGAAAGGCGATGTTTTTTAACAGCGGAGTACGCCAAGGGACGCAGAAGAGAAAAGCAGAATCTGGATCCTGGATACTTTATTTACCTGGATACCTAGATACATACACACCTAGATACCTGGATACTTGTCCTTTAGCCCTTGATAAGCTTCAGTATCTTCAGGGCTTTCATATCTTTGATGCAGTAGATGGAGTGCCCTCCCTCTCGACGAAGCGAGAGGATGCCACGGGAACGCAGGATCCCGAGGTGTTGGGAGATGTTGGACTGTTTGAGGTCCAGTTTTTCCCCGATGTTGGTCACGCAGCGGCCTTCCTGGTCGAGAAGCTCAAGGATCCGAATCCTCGTGGGATGAGCCATGGCCTTTAGGTATTCAGCTAGTACTGTTTTTTCCTGATCCATTTCCAGGTCTCCTGCTGGTTGATGGTCGAATGTCTGCAGCCCGCACAGATGCTCTATACAATCTTTATTAGAATATAATAATTTAAATGTCAAACAAAAATAAAGCAGCGTATCAGAGAACCTTGACACGCTGCTTTATATGAATTTCAAAATCTGCTGATGTTAAATGGTGATGACTTCGTAAAGAGTCATCAACGCGTCCCGTGTGGGGCGCCCAGATCAATGACCGAGAATGTAAGTCATTGATCTGTGAGGAAAGGGAAAACCACGTTTTTCGCTTTCCCCAAATAAATATTGGGTCACAAAAAGCTGCGATAAGACTTTTTGCGACCCTATCAATAGTAGTTTATGTCTTATCTTCGTTGCTTTCTTCGCTTTCCTTAATCTCGGGTGTGACGTCTATTTCGTCCTCGCCTGAGGTGGCTTTCTTGAAATTCTTGATGCCCTTGCCGAGTCCGGCGCCGATCTCGGGAAGTTTGCCTGCCCCGAAGATAACCATGATGATTACGAGTATGAGAACAAGTTCCGTTACGCCGAATCCAAACATCTCTTCACCCTCTTCCCTTGTTGGAAATGCTCCCTGTAATATACCTCGTGGGCGCTGTTCGTGACAAGGTCCCTGATAACTTACCGCAGTTGCCGGTCGAGGGCCTCAACCGATCACTGTGAAAGCTAGCTTTCCTTGCTTTCGTCGTCCGTCTTGCCCTCGATCTCTTCTTCCTCAACAGACTCGGGAGTGGACTCTTCTGCAGGGGCTTCATCTGCAACCGGGGCTTCGGCCTGCTCAGCCTCCTGTGGCTCGGGAGTAGACTCAGGTGCGGGCTCGGGTTCGGGAGAGGCGGATACATTAACCTCGGGCTCGGGAGTTGGCTCGGGCTCAGGCTCGGGTGCGGGCTCAAGCTCGGGCTCAGGTTCGGGCTCAGGCTCGGGTGCGGGCTCAGGCTCGGGTGCCGACTCGGTTGCAGTTTCAACTTCTGCTGCCGCGTCCACCTCGGGAGCATCCGCCACTGTTTCTTCAGCCTCGGGCTCTTCAGCCTCAACCGGCTCGGGTTGCCTCAGCGCCGGGGCCTCTTTTTTGATGGCGTGATGGATGATCAGAAGGCCGTTCTTGCTGCCGGGAACAGGCCCCTTGATCATGATGAGGTTCTGACTCTCGCGAACATCCACAACTTTCAGGTTCTGGACGGTGACGGCCTCGTCGCCCATCTGTCCAGGCATTTTCATGCCCTTGAAAACCTTGGCAGGGTCAGCAGACTGTCCGATGGAACCGCCGCCTCTTTTGCTTTCATGAACGCCGTGGGATGCCATGAACCCTTTGAATCCATGCCGCTTCATGACGCCGGCGAAACCTTTACCTTTCGATGTGCCGGTGACGTCCACACGATCATCCTTTTCGAACAGCCCGGCGGTGATCACCTGACCGACCGTGAACATGCTCGGGTCATCAACCCGTGCTTCACGGATGTGCTTTTTAGGGTTTGAATCGGCTTTCTTGAAGTGGCCGAGAAGAGGCTTCGTCGTGTGTTTCTCCTTCTTGTCGCCGAAGCCGAGCTGGATGGCGTTGTAGCCGTCCTTCTCCTTCGTCTTCACCTGTAGAACGGTGCAGGGACCTGCCTGTACTATGGTTAACGGGATTGCGTTGCCCTGGCGGTCGAAAATCTGGGTCATGCCCAGCTTGCGGCCGAGAATGGTCTGTCTCATGATAGGTT
>PVMK01188940.1_pt1 | contig 13532 bp, 8 predicted proteins | sample 1853481 | NCBI WGS metagenome assembly PVMK01 (sample SAMN08533507, study PRJNA380276) | Marine sediment metagenome, whole genome shotgun sequencing project. | reverse complement strand
GGACATTCGGCTTCCTCGTCGGATGCTTTGGGGAATTTGAATATACTCTTCTGCATGTCCCAGGCCGCCGTCGGGCAACGCTCGGCGCACAGACCACAATGGACGCAAAGATTCTCGTCCTTGACCATGACGCGGCCGGTATCCCTTAGCGGTCCGGAGACGAAGAGAGCCTGTTCCTTATTCTCGGCCGGGGCGGTCAGCCGCGTGCGAAGCTCCTCTTCGTCACCATTCATCGTCATGGTCAGGCAGTCGGTCGGGCAGATATCGATACAGGCATCGCACTCGATGCACAGCTTGTCGGTAAAGACGGTTTGTATGTCACAGTTCACGCAGCGCTGCACTTCCGCATAGGCCTGGTCCGCGTCAAACCCGAGTTCGACCTCGATATCCAGCTGTTTGAACCGTTCCTTGAGGCTGACATGCGGCATCAGCCGACGCGTCGCCGGATTGTAATCGTTGTGATAGGACCACTCGTGGAGCCCCATCTTGCGGCTGGACAGACTAACCTCGACAGCCGGGCGGTCCTCCAAAGACTCTCCCTCGCAATACTTGTGTATCGAGATCGCGGCCTGGTGACCGTGCTCGACGGCCCAGATGATATTCAGGGGGCCAAAGGCCGCGTCGCCGCCAAAGAAGACACCCTCGCGGGTCGACTGGAAGGTCCGCTTGTCGACGTTGGGAACCTCCCACTTATCGAACTCGACACCGAGGTCCCGTTCGATCCACGGGAAGGCGTTGTCCTGACCGACAGCAAGGATGACGTCGTCACAGGGAAAGAATTCCTCGCCGACCTCGTGGCTGGCGGCAATCCTGCCGTTGGCGTCGATCTCGTACTCCATGAGATCGAATTTCATCCCGACCAGCTTGCCGTCCTCAACGACGAACGACTTCGGGGAACGATTGACGACGATCTCGATCTTCTCTTCCTCGGCGTCTTCCAGTTCCCAGTCGGATGCCTTGAAGAATTCACGCGGCTTGCGCGCCATCACCTTGACGTCTTTCGCGCCCAGCCGCAGCGAGGTACGGCAACAATCCATCGCGGTGTTGCCGACACCGATGATCAGGACCCGTTCGCCAATCGAGGTAACGTGGTCGAAGGCGACGCTCTCCAGCCACTCGATGCCGGTAAAGATACGATCACTTTCCTTGCGGCCGGGCAAATCGACATTGCGTCCTCTCGGCGCCCCGCTGCCGACGAAGACCGCGTCGTATCCCTCGCTGAGCAGTTCCCTGAGACTATCGACACGTTCGCCATAGCGAATATCGACACCCATATCCGCAATGACGTCGATCTCCTCGTCCAGCACATCCGCAGGCAGGCGAAAGGACGGAATGTTGGTGCGCATCAGACCGCCACCGGTCTCATGCGCCTCCAGGATCGTGACCTGGTAGCCAAGCGGCCTGAGATCGTTGGCAACGGTTAGCGAGGCCGGGCCCGCGCCGATGCAAACGATCCGCTTGCCATTCTCCTGCTCCGGTCCCGTGGGCAATCTGCCCGCGAGGTCGCCCTTGAGATCGGATGCCACCCGCTTCAGACGACAGATGGCGACCGGCTTGTCTTCGACCCTGCCACGGCGACAGGCGGGCTCGCATGGGCGGTCGCACACACGACCGAGAATGCCCGGGAAAACATTGGAATCGCGATTGACCATGTAGGCATCGTCGAACCGCCCCTGGTAAATCAGGCGAATGTACTCCGGGACATCGGTATGTGCAGGACAACCCCACTGGCAATCCACCACCCGATCGTAGTACTGAGGATTCGAAGTGTCAGTTGGCTTCAATTGATCTCGTAACGGCTGGCCGGGAGATATCGCCGTTCTCCGTCTTTCCGGGCATGACCACCGGTCCTGCAAACGTTCCGGCGGGGCTTCGGCGCCCAAGCTTAATGGCTAAGCGCGCGAAAAAGAATAGCCGGACGAATTATGGCGGCCGGATCTAGTTTTTCTTGTCGGCCGGTACGCTAAAAGCCATGTATTCGGCGCCCCTCATCAGGGTCCTGAAGCTGGTTGCCGAGACGTGGATCAGTTCGACATGATCGCCTGCTTCGAAGTAGATATCGTCCTGCTCGGTCAGCGCCATGTCGACAACAGTCGGAACCAGGTAGTCGGGTCCCAGCGGTGGCACGGCGCCACGCTCACAATCAAAAAACACCTCGGCCAGTTGCTCCTCGCCCATGAATTCGAGCCCGGGGCGACGAAGCGTCTCGCGCAGATTCTCTATTTCCAGACGATGACTCGCGGGCAGCACGGCAAGCAACGGTCCGAGTTCGTCCCTCAGCGCCACGGCCTTCGCCAGTTGCTCGGGCCCGACATGACCGGCATGGGCCGATGCATCGCTGGTCCATGTCTTCTGGTGGCTCAAAATCTTGAAGTCGACGTCGGTCAGTGAAAGTGCGAAGTCGACTGTGCTCGCGATGCTCATCTCAGATCCCTTGCCGTAATGCCTGGCCGTTATGCCCTGGCCGTTTTGCCATGATCCGGGTTCTCATCCCGGCACCATTGCGTAGTATATCCCTTTCGGGCCGCCGGACCGCGACCTGCAGGGTCGGATGAGAGGCTACCAGGACTACGACATCGTCATCCCTGACCTGAGCATGGTCCCGGCAATCGACTCGAGCGCTGCGCCGCAGCCACGCTGACGCCGCCGGATCGCGATCGGGACGGCCTGCCGCTCTCATGATTCGACTCAGGCTGTGCTACCTTTGGGGGACGGGGGGAAGCAGACCATGACGCAATTATTCGCGGGATTGACGAATCCTTTTAGCCGCCGACGCGAACACAGCCGGCACAAGATCCTGCTGGATGCCGCCATGGCCGCCTGCGCGCTGGTCGCACTGGCGGATGACGATGAACGGCTGGCCGAACTCGCCATGCGCGATCGGGTACTCGTAAGGCTCAAGGAACTGGAAGACTTCGATACACAAAAGGCGATCGACACCTACGACCGCTACGTCCAGTTGATGATCCGGGACAAGGACGACGGCCGCAAGGTCGCCATGGAACACCTGCTCAAGGTCAGGGATAATCGGCAGGACAGCGAGAGGCTGGTCAAGATATGCCTCGCAATCGGTCGCGCCGACCACACCTTCAGCCCTCGCGAACGCAGCGTAGTAGAGGACATCTGCCGGTCTCTGGATCTGCATCCCGGCGACCTGGGCGTCTACGATTTGTAGCAACAAAAAAGGGGTCGGATCCAATTTTCTCAAAAAAATTGGATCCGACCCCTTTTTTGCGACCCCTTTTTTGACCGGGAACATTTTACTTAACCCCCTGTGAATTGAGTAAACTGTTTCGCTGGTCCCGGTAAACCTCTCGATCCCCATCATTTCGTCGATGTCCATTCGCGCCACATTTATCACCCTGGCTTCCGTGCTTCTCATCATGGTGGCGGGGCTGTTCTATCTCATGACGCTGGTGGTGGAAAACCAGCGCGAGTTTGCCGCGGCAGAGTCCCGCCAGTACGAATCCTACAAGCTAGCCGACCAGCTGAGACAGAGTTCGGACGACCTGACGAGGATGGCGCGTACCTATGTCGTCACCGGGGACGACCGTTATGAAGGCTATTACCAGCAGATTCTTGCCATACGCAACGGCGAACTGGCGCGGCCACCGGGCTATGACGGCATCTACTGGGATCTGGCGACTGAATCAGCCGAGGCGCAGGAGGCAAGTGGTGAGCCGGTGTCATTGAACGCCCTGATGAAACGCGCCATGTTTACCGACGAGGAATTCGACAAACTGCGCGAGGCACAAGCCAACTCGGACGAACTGGTTGCGCTTGAAGTGCGCGCGATGGCGGCGGTCAAGGGACTGTACGCGGACCCGTCCGGTCAGTACACGACCCGTGGCGAACCCGATCCTGCCCTGGCAAGAGCGCTGCTGCACGGACCGGATTATCACAGTGCCAAGGCTCGCATCATGGCGCCGATCGGCGAGTTCTTCGATCTTGTCGGGATAAGGACCGAGCGGGAAACGCAAACGCTGAACGACATCGGTCAGAGCCTGATGTCGAAGGCACTCCTGCTGATGGCCCTGATCATCGCGGCACTACTCGCCGGCTTTCTCGTGCTGCGGTCCAAGGTTGCCAATCCCATCGACCGGCTCGCGCATGCCGCTGCCCGGGTGCAGTCGGGCGACTACGGTAATCGCCTCGCCATCCAATCGAAGGACGAACTCGGCAGGCTGGCCACGGCCTTTGATGCCATGTCCGAAGCGATCGAAAAAGACATAGAGGAACGTGAGATCGTGGCGGCACAACTCGCCAAGGCACAGGACGAGGCGGAGTCGGCCAATCGTGCCAAGAGTGCCTTTCTTGCCAACATGAGCCACGAGCTGCGCACGCCGATGAATGCAGTTATCGGTTATAGCGAGATGCTGATCGAAGAAATGGAAGATGACGGGATCGACGACTACGTTGCTGATCTCGGCAAGATAAACTCAGCCGGAAAACACCTGCTTTCGCTTATCAACGACATACTCGATCTGTCCAAGATCGAAGCCGGCCGGATGGACCTCTATCTCGAGCGCTTCGATCTCAAACAGATGCTGGGCGAGGTGACATCCACCATCAACCCGCTCATCGTCAAGAACAACAACAAACTCGTGACGGACTTCGATGAGGGACTGGGCGTGATGAGGGCGGACCTGACAAAGGTCAGGCAGGCTCTGTTCAACCTCCTCAGCAATGCGGCGAAATTTACCGACCGCGGAACCATTGCTCTCACAGCTCAGCGGATCGCCTCAGACAACGGTGACCGCATCTTCATGAGTGTGACGGATACCGGCATCGGAATTCCCGCGGACAAGCTCGGTCATATTTTCGATGAATTTTCACAGGCCGATTCATCGACAACCCGGGATTTCGGGGGCACCGGTCTTGGTCTGTCGATCTCGCGCAGGTTCTGCCAGATGATGGGCGGTGATATCACCGTCAGGAGCGACCCGGGTGAAGGTTCACGATTCACCATCGAGTTGCCCGCCTATGTGGATGCACTCGAGGTTGCAAAGGAAATCACAGCCGGATCCGCACCCGAGGCGATGAGCGAGAGCGGCGAAATGCGTGACGTTGTCTCTGTACCCAGCGAGGGATACGCCACCATCCTGGTCGTCGATGACGAAGACGCGTCACGGGATCTGCTAAGACGAACAATGGAAGGCGATGGCTATCGCGTCGTTACAGCAGCGAACGGCACGGAATGTCTGAGACTCGCAAGAGAGCTGAAACCAGACGCCATCACGCTCGATGTGATGATGCCGGGCATGGACGGCTGGTCGGTACTGAAGGAGATAAAGTCCGATGACGCCTTGAGAGACATTCCAGTCATCATGGTCAGCATGGTCCACGACAAAGAGATGGGCTTCACACTGGGCGCTTCGGAATACCTGACCAAGCCGGTCGACCGAAGACGCTTGCTGGATCTTGCACGCCGTCATACAAGCGGCGTCGGTCACGCTCTCGTGGTGGAGGACGACGACGCAACACGCGACCTGATGCGGCGTGCGTTTGAAGCCGAGGGCTGGCGGGTCAGCGAAGCCGAGAACGGCAAGATTGGTCTCGAACGACTTGCCGAAGACCGACCCGACATCATCCTGCTGGATCTGATGATGCCGGTCATGGACGGGTTTCAGTTCATGGAGAAACTGCCCGATGCCGCAGGCGACAAGCACATTCCCGTCTTCGTGCTGACAGCGAAAATACTTACAGAGAAAGAAAAACAGTTCCTGGAAACACGCAGCGCGTTTATCGCGAGTAAGAACAATGGCTACCTGGATGGTCTGCTGGGAAAGATCAGGGAATCCTTGCCCGGAACTGCGGACCGATCCTGAACCCAAACGGCCCGCCCAGGTCATTCATAATGAACCCCTGTGTTACAAGAAGGGATCGGAAGTCATTACTATGAAATCAGGACAAATTATCGTATTCGGGATGCTGGTCGTGTCGGGCTTGCTACACGCCGCCGTCGGGTCACCAGAGACCTGAAGTGAATTGCCGGCGGCACATCAGCTCGATTTCTGGATCGGCGAGTGGGATGTCGTCGACGCGGAGGGCGAGGCCCAGGGCTTCAACCGCATCGAATCGACCCCGGGCGGCTGCGTTGTAACGGAACACTGGGTTCGAAGGCTGATATACGCAACAAACCAGGCCATAAACTGCCAAAAAAACGCCCGGGATGATTCCCGGGCAAAAAAATTTCGGCGACCGTCGAAGCCGTCCAAGGGTATTGACGGACCATGCCTTGGGCAGGCAGATGAATTACGGCCAACCGACAGGTCTGTTGGATCACTCGATTACTAGCAGAATATTGAGACTGTCCCATACAGTCATTTGTACGGGAAATATCGGGGAAATATCGGGGTCGAACCGAGGTTGTCGGATCGATCGCCCAAGTCACTGGAAATCGCGGTTCGACCCTGATTTAGCCGCGGTTCGATCCTGATTTAGCCTTTTTTTCGCTGTCTATGCGGAACGCTGCGGCAGACTTACCACTTTTTCAGCCGGACTCCTGGCCCTCTGTTTCTTTTCCGCGACCCAGACAAGATCATCGATACCGTTGGTCGGCGTGTAGCCGCTGACTGATCGCAGCAGCACATCCCGAACCCGATCGCGGTCCAGCTGCTGCAAGGACAACCTGAGTTCCTCCAGCAGAGGGGTGAGCGAATCGTACTCAATGTATTCTTCGTTTGCCCGCATGATGCGCGGATGATGCGTGCCGGAGACATCGTCGCCTATCAGTAACTCTTCATAGAGCTTCTCGGCTGGTCGGAGGCCGGTGTAATGAATCTCGATATCGCCGTCGGGATTGTTCTCATCGGTAACAGTCAGCCCCATCAGGTGGATCATGCGTCTGGCGAGATCCTGAATTCGCACCGGATCCCCCATGTCCAACACAAACACATCGCCTCCTTTTGCCATCGCGCTGGCCTGAATAACAAGCTGCGCCGCCTCGGGGATCGTCATAAAATAGCGAATGATATCGCGATGCGTCACCGTTACCGGACCGCCGGCGCGAACCTGCTCTCGAAACAGCGGCACGACTGACCCGGACGATTCCAGAACATTGCCGAAACGGACCATGCAGAAGCAGGTTGAACTGTATTGATCCTGCATGGCTTGTAACACGAGTTCCGAGAGCCGTTTCGACGCCCCCATGACATTGGTTGGACTGACCGCCTTGTCAGTGGAGATCAACACCACCGTTTTGACATTTGCTTCGACCGCTGCCGTGGCCATGGACAATGTGCCGAATACGTTGTTGTCAATGCCCTCCAACATGTTGTGTTCGACAACCGGAACATGTTTGTAGGCTGCTGCGTGGTATACCGAATCGACCTCGAAGGTCTGCATGATCTCTCGCATCCGGGCCTGGTTATTCACCGATCCCAGGAGCGCGACAACATCACACGCTATCTCGAGCTTGCCCGACAGTTTTCGCAGCTCTTTATCAATGTTGTAAAGCGCAACCTCGGATCTCTCAAACAGAACGAGCGTTTTCGGCTCCAGCCTGAGTATCTGCCGGCAAAGTTCTGAACCGATCGAACCGCCTGCACCCGTGACCACCACGGATTTCGCGGTCACCGATGCCTTCAGGAGTTTCTTGTCCGGTTGCACCGCGTCCCGACCTAGCAAGTCCCCGACAGCAACCTCGCGAATATCATCGACTCGTGCTTTACCGGTTACCAGATCATTGAAATCCGGAATGGTCTGCACATGCACGCTTAGCGCCTCGAGGCTGGTGATGATGGCTTGCCGGCTACGTCGCGATGCACTTGGTAGCGCCAGGAGGACACGCGAGACACCAAGCTCCCCGATAAGCTGACCCAGCATATTCCGCGAGTGAACCTTTAATCCGCCTATCCTCTTACCCTGTCTGGACCGGCTGTCATCGATCCACGCAACCGGTAAGAAGGTACTGCCGTCCTGCAACGCCAGCACCACACGGGCCCCGGCTTCTCAGGCTCCGTAAACGATCACACGCTCTTTGCCGGGATTTCGCCGAATCAGGAAATATTGCGCCAGGGAACGGCTACCCAGCAGGTAGAGAAGAAACAGCGCGCCATACGCAGTAGCCAGCTTGACTGGTTGTGCCGCCAGTCCGGAAAAGTACGTAGTCACTGCCAACAACACAGCAGAAGCGATCGCCAGTTTGATGCTTGTGATCCCGACGTCCGTGCCCAGGTAGCGCACCATAGAATGGTAGAAACCCAGGTATCGACCCACAAGAACGGTAACAACGAGCGTTGTCGCTGTCAGCGGTATCAGGTCCGTCTGACCAAACACATCAGGAATTAGAATCCATGCAGAACACAAGAGACAGGCAACCAGTCCTACCGTGTCCGACGCAATCATCAGCGCCTGTTTCACGCCACGAGGCAAGCCGATCAGGAAATTTTTAACAAAGCGTTCCGACACTCTCACAGACCCCTCTTCGGCTAGCCAGACAAACACAGGGGCATCTAGCAGGAAATTCCCAAGCGACCATGTTGTTGATCATTATCGATGGCATGGAAACAAATGCGATCGCCCGGCGTGGGAAACTGTAACGACTCAACAAACCGAGCCGACCCGGCGATCTGGCTTGCGCTGACTGCTCCTTGTCACCGAACCCCTCTTTTCAGCGATGATTCGCTCCAATTGACCGCAAATTACCATAGGTAACAGCGGTTGACTATAGAATATCCACAATGCGTAACGATTAAGTATAGACAATTCTGTCTACGTCGGCATCGTAGAATTGACTGGCGGTGCGAGACCGTCATTTTTCGGTTAACCACGTATGTATTGGGAATGACAACATGCGATGCAAGCCTGCCCACGTTTGGCTCCGCCAGCCAGTCGTTTGTATGGCCCTCACGGTCGCGCACCCGTCCCGGCGGAATGTCCGGATTTTGGGAGTCACCATTTTGCAACAACCGGCGTGGAGGGTGATCGAGAAAACCTTTAGACTCGCGACGACATTGCAAATGCAGCTGCCGGGTGAATCCAGCAACTAAGGAACCTCTGATTTATTCTGAGCGATGTAGATTGTGATCCAAAATGTTCAGATTTGTAATGCCCTTTGGGTGCAAGGCGTGGATCGCTCGTAATAGCGGGCTATTGCGAAGATTCATAACGCAGAAGCTGGACATTTTTGGGGCAAGATACGAGTTCATGAATAAATCAGAGGTCCCCTAAATAACGCAACGAATTCGATAGGCGACGGAATCAATATGTTGACACTTTCAGACACCCGCATCGGCGTGATCGGGTTAGGCTATGTAGGGCTCCCTTTGGCAGTAGCCTTCGGCAAGAAATACCCCACCGTTGGATTCGACATCAATACGGCCCGGATTGCCGAACTTCAGCAAGGTGCCGACAACACGCTGGAAGTTGAGCCCGGAGATCTCGCCGCTGCCAAACACCTCTCGTACACGACTGATATCCAGAAAGCATCCGATTGCAATGTGTACATCGTGACGGTACCCACGCCTATCGATGACGCCAAGATTCCGGACCTGTCGCCGCTGGAATCGGCAAGTCGAACGGTAGGAAGGGTTCTCGGGGCCGGGGATGTCGTCATATACGAGTCTACCGTCTACCCGGGAGCCACGGAGGAAGTCTGTGTGCCGCTCCTGGAAGAGATTTCGGGACTCAGGCTCAACGATGACTTCTACGCCGGCTACAGCCCCGAGCGGATCAATCCCGGCGACAGGGAACACCGTTTCGAGACTATCGTAAAAGTGACCGCCGGCTCGACAGACGAGGCTGCGGATTTCGTCGATGCGCTTTATCGGAGTGTCGTCAGCGCCGGCACCCATCGGGCATCGTCCATTCGGGTTGCGGAAGCTGCCAAAGTCATCGAAAACACGCAACGCGACGTCAATATCGCACTGATTAACGAATTGGCCATGATCTTCAATCGACTCGGCATCGATACCCAGGAAGTGCTGGAGGCCGCCGGCAGCAAATGGAATTTTCTGCCGTTCCGACCCGGATTGGTAGGCGGGCACTGCATCGGCGTGGATCCCTACTACCTGACCCACAAGAGCCAGGAGATCGGCTATCACCCGGAGATGATCCTGGCCGGACGCCGAATCAACGACAATATGGGGCTGTACGTGGCCGAGCAGGTGGCCCGTCTGATGATCCGCAAACGCATCCACGTGGCGGGCAGCAGAATCCTGATTCTGGGGCTGACATTCAAGGAGGACTGCCCGGATCTGCGCAACACGCGGGTGGTGGATGTTATTAGAGAACTTCGCGACCTGGGCGCCGACGTAGATGTCCATGACCCCTGGGTGGATCCGGCACACGCCAGGCAGGAATACGATCTGAACCTGGTCGCTTCGCCGGCGGCCGCAAACTATGACGCCATTGTCTTGGCGGTGGCCCACCAGCAATTCAGTGATATGGGCCCGGAGGCGATCCACGCGCTGGGGCGGGATCCACATGTCTTGTACGATGTGAAGCAGATGCTGCCCGCGACCGCGGTGGACGGTCGCCTCTAACAACCTGAACAATCATTCCGGGAAACATTCATGAAAATTCTCGTCACCGGCGCCGCCGGCTTTATTGGCCATCACACGTCCCGCGTCTTGCTCGATCGGGGTGACGAGATCGTGGGTCTGGATAACCTGAACGACTATTACGACGTCAATCTAAAGAAGGCGCGCATCGCCCGTTTCGGCAAGCTGACCAATTGGCGTTTCGTCAAGCTGGACCTGGCCGATCGGACGGGGATGGCCGACCTATTCGCCGCTGAACGCTTCGAACGCGTGATTAACCTTGGCGCCCAGGCGGGTGTGCGTTATTCCATCGAGAATCCGCTGGCCTACGTGGACAGCAACGTGGTGGGTTACACCAACGTGCTCGAGGGCTGTCGCCACAATGATGTAGAACACCTGGTCTACGCCTCAACCAGCTCGGTTTATGGCGCCAACACAAAGATGCCGTTCTCGGTACATCAGAACGTGGACCATCCTTTGTCCTTCTATGCGGCGAGCAAGAAGGCTAATGAACTGATGTCCCATACCTATTCCAGTCTGTATGGCCTGCCAACCACCGGCCTGCGGTTCTTCACCGTCTACGGTCCGTGGGGCCGTCCCGACATGGCGCTCTTCCTGTTCGCGAAGGCTATCCTTGCCGGAAAACCCATCGATGTCTTCAATTACGGTCACCATAAGCGCGACTTCACCTATATCGATGACATCGCTAATGGTGTGATCGCCGCGATGGATCACGTGGCCTGTCCGAACCCGGACTGGGATGGTGACGCTCCGGACCCCGGCACCAGCAAGGCGCCTTACCGGCTCTATAACATCGGCAACTCCCGACCGGTGGACCTTATGGAGTATATCGGTCTGCTGGAGAAATACCTGGGCCGGGAGGCGGAAAAGAACATGCTACCGCTACAGCCTGGCGATGTGCCCGACACCTGGGCTGATGTCGAGGATCTGGCCAGGGATGTGGGCTATCGCCCCTCGACGCCAGTGGATGAGGGCGTGAAAAACTTCGTGGACTGGTTCCTCGAATACTATGGCGAACAGGCAGTCTGATCACGACTGCGTCGGAAGATATGGCCGCGCGATTCGCTACCGATGCCTGCGACTCCGGCCGCGGCTATTCATCTGATCTCATCACACGCAAGACCATTCGACGCCATCGCCAACAACAGGATTCGAATCAACATCATTTGGTTCCGCGGGCTGCTATTGCCTGTCCGATGCAATCGTCCGTATCATGCGGGGTCAATCGGGGGCTGGACGATCAAAAGTGTTGGGCCACATCTTCGCCCGACAAAATAGCGTTCATATATTTCAATGAGTTACAGACAGCGTCTCCTCGCCTTACTGGCCGGACTTCTTTTTTCGAATGCGCTACTTGCCGACCCCTGGGCACCGCCAGGCGATCTCATCCTCCGCCACGACGTTCAACTCCTCGCCGACGCGGGGGTCATCCGCTCTCCGGTAACCACCTGGCCCATCACCTGGGCCACCCTGGATGCCGACGTTTCGTCGGTACCCCGGGAGCTAAACGACGGGCTCTCAACCAACGAGCTCGCCGCACTCAATCGGGTCACTAACAGGATCGAACGAAACAAGGGGCTGACCGGAATTCAACCCAACGCCGAGATGAGCGCCCGCACCGATGATTTCTGGCTCAGGACATTCGAGGACACCCCCCGCGAGAAGTCGGAAATCCGGGTGGGCGCATCGTGGATGGGAAACCGTTTCGCAATGCGGCTGCAGGGCAGCTACATCGACGACCCGGATCCCGATGACCAGGAATGGCGCATGGATGGCTCCTATATCGCCATGGTTATCGGCAACCACATCCTGTCGGCTGGCGCCATCGATCGCTGGTGGGGTCCGAGCTGGGACAACACGCTTATCTACTCGAATGCAGCCCGCCCCGTTGGCGCATTGGCACTGGAACGAAATGTCGCGAAGGCATTCCAGACCAAATGGCTTAGCTGGATCGGGCCCTGGACATACTCCGCGACCTGGGGCTTCCTGGGTGACGATCGGGTTGTGTCCAACGCCAGGATGGCGGCCTTGCGGATTGGTTTCCGGCCCATCCAGTCCCTGGAGATCGGCCTGACGCGTTCGGCCATCTGGTGCGGAACGGGGCGCCCATGCGATGCCGATGCGTTCTGGGACATCGTCAAAGGCAAGGACAACACTGGCGAGGGCGGCATAACACCAGATAACGACCCGAGCAACCAGCTGGCGGCCATCGATGGCCGATGGGCTTCTCCGATTGGTGACGGTCCGTGGGCGATCTACACCCAATGGGTCGCCAACGATGAGACCAATAACCTGCCATCCCAGTGGTTCGGGCAGGGGGGCGTGGAATTTTGGGGTGATCTGGACACGCGCTGGATCTCCGGCTCATACACTGCACACATAGAGGTCAGCGACACTCTCGCCGAGTTCTGGGAGAGCGAACCGTCTTACAACTCAGCGTATAACCATGGCACGTACCGATCGGGCTACCGTTATACAGGGCGCTCACTAGGCGCCGCCGCAGACGGCGACAGCCTGGTCGTCTCAGCCGGGCTGGCCCTGGTTCAAAGCGACGAACGAAGCTGGAACGCCCTGGTCCGGTGGTCGAACATCAATAAGAACGGCGATGGCCTCGGTTTTGATGCCGTCCACTCTGTCTCCCCGGAAGAACAAAAGACCTGGGCGCTGCAGTTGTCGCATCGCCGTGGGTTGACATACGGTGAGTGGAACCTGGGAAATGTGTCACTGGGTGTTGGTTACCAGCACTCCGAGAACGAGGTAACCGGTGGAAACGACGATGATTTCCATGGTTTCCTGCAGTGGACCTGGGATCCGCAGGGCGTTTGGTAACAGAGCGACTCCCCAGCGCTGTGGTACAAGAAATGAAACTTTTGGTGAAACGATCCTTCGACACTCCAACGCCGGTCTGTACAATACGCCGGCGTGTAGAGCGCGACTGCAAACGACGCCAATCGCCGATCTTCCGATTTACACAGAAGAAACCCGATGATCCGCATAAATCGAATCGAGCCAGGGTTGGGATTGCTA
>PVMK01127630.1_pt1 | contig 13534 bp, 10 predicted proteins | sample 1853481 | NCBI WGS metagenome assembly PVMK01 (sample SAMN08533507, study PRJNA380276) | Marine sediment metagenome, whole genome shotgun sequencing project. | reverse complement strand
CTGGACTTCCGTTGTACGTCTGACAGCTTCAGATGGTTCCACAACTATACTGACCCCGGATAGCATCAGTGTAAGTTCAATCACTGTAACTATTCCTGGCACGGTAGCTGCTGGAAACTATGACGTAGCTGCTTTAAAAGGAAGTACAGCAAGTAACAATGTTGTAATTTCTGTAAAGCCGGCGGTTGTTATCACTGATTCCAGCTGTAACAAGAAGAAGGGTGTACTCTCTGTGAGCGGTTCCGGTTTTGGTGAAAAACCTGTGGGTTCAGATTACTATATCAATGTTCAGGTAGATGGCCAGTCAGTTGACATCACCTCATGGTCAGATACCCAGATCACAGCATCGGTATCCAGGTGTTACAACAACGCTACGATTACTGTGGATGCGGTGATGGGATCAGATACAAGTGGAAGCAGCGGCGGTGGAAAGCCTGACAAACCGTGCAAGGGCAAAAAGTGTAACTAAGCCTTTGTACATTTGCTCGCATGCTTTTCATGCTGCGCAATAAATCGGGTAAGGGGCTTAGGCCCCTTACCCAAATTTTAAAAATAAGGATTACAGTTTGAAGCACAAAAAGAATAAGAGGAAAGGAGGAAAAAGAGATATGCGGCAATATTTATTTATATTTACTTCTCTATTGGTCATTGTCCTGGCATTTGCGTTTCAGGCATTGGCTGCTATCCCTCCTCCGCCAGTCAATCAGACGATAGGTATTGATGACGGTATTTTCAACAACCTGCTGGAGGCAGACTGCCGTTTCTGTCACGAAGACCCGAATATAGTTTCAGGCGGGGAGCACATACCCAACCGCCATCACCTTCTAATGAACAGTTCTATCCAGACAGGTGAATGTTCAGTTATCCATAATACCTGCCTGGCTGACAGCGAATGTGATACAGGCATCTGTTCACGCAATAATGTTCCATGTTCTGTAGATGCCGACTGTCCTGAGGAGGAGTTTGGCGAAGTATGCGGTGAGATTTGCATAGGTGAAACAGTAGCCAAAGATATCGATTCAGACAATAACGGAGTGAATGATACCGCGTATGAATGTCTGAATTGCCACACAGTGAGCATAGTTGGCGGGATTATCGAGATGATTGTATGGAGAGACTGTAACGACTGCCATATTCAGATTCCCGGTGAGGCATCGGTTCATCACCTGAGCCAGACCGCACAGGGGACTAATTCCCCTTTAGGAGATCCTGATGTTGGTGACTGTACGCCGTGCCACGGCACCCTTGTTGACGACATAGGGGATGGACACGTGATTCCAACGTATACGCCGTCACTGGTAACACCGAATACGAGCGAAGGGGAGGGTTTGCCTCTTAATAGTAGATCAAATGGCGCGGGTGCCTGTAATTACTGTCATGACCAGGACACGGCGCCGCCCGCAGATCCAATAAATATATATGCGAACGACGACACCCACCACAACACAGGGGTATTCCTTAATGAGGTTGGTGTCTATGACCTGGATAAATGTCTATGGTGCCATTTGGAGTTTACTCCGGGGCCAAGCGATCCTCTTGGTATCCGTGTCTGTGAAGGCTGCCACGGATATGAGTCACTCCATAATATCCAGGTTGATTCAGATGGTGATGCCATAATTGACATTGGCGGAGAGTTGGCCGGATACGGTCATATCGGAAACAATGATGACTGCTGGGGCTGCCACGGCTTTTTACAGGCCGATGCCGGACCTGGTACCGGCCCGATAACACCGTTTATCGGTAGCTCTGATGTCCTGGATGTAACTTCTGGTACGGACACAGTAATAACCCTTACCGGTACGGCATTTACGAACACGTACTTTGGGTTGTTTGACTGGACTTCAATCGTACGTCTGACTACAGCAGATGGGGCCACTACTGACCTGGTCCCTGACAGTATCAGTGAACATTCAATAACAGTAACCATTCCGGGCGCAGTAACTCCCGGCAACTACTACATACGGGCCGTAAAGGATGATGCAGTAAGCAATCCTGTTGTCATAGCTGTTGTGCCGGAAGTCGTTATCACAGATACATCCTGCAAGAAGAAGAAGGGGATACTTACCATTACCGGTTCCGGTTTTGGTGAACAACCTGCAGGTACAGATGACTATATCAATGTTCAGGTAGATGGCCAGTCAGTTGACATCACCTCATGGTCAGATACCCAGATCACGGCATCGGTATCCAGGTGTAGCAATAACGCTACGATTACCGTAGATGCGGTGATGGGATCAGCATCAAGCGGAAGCAGCGGCGGTGGAAAGCCTGACAAACCGTGCAAAGGCAAAAAGTGTTAACGCTGATGTGATAATTTTTTAAGACCGGGTACTCATAGTTTCTCACAGAGTTAATAACCCCGGTGAAGACCGGTTGAAAATTAAAAGCCTTTGTTATGAGGAGGAACAAATACATAGAGATGGGGGGTTTTAAGATATGCGATCAAAATTATTTAGCATAAGCATTACGGTAGTCTTTCTACTGACATTTGCAATGGCAGGTTGGGCTATTGTGCCTTCACCTCCGGTCAATCAGTCGATAGGTATTGATGACGGTATTTTCAGTGACATAGTGGAAGTCGAGTGCCGTTTCTGTCATGAAGACCCGTTGATCATTTCAGGCGAGTTGCACATACCCAACCGCCATCACCTGTTAATGAACAGCCTTATCCAGACAGGTGAATGTTCGGTTATCCATAATTCATGTCTGACTGACAGTGATTGTAATCCAGGGATATGCTCACGTTTTAACACTCCCTGCACACAAGACGAAGACTGCTTTGATTTTCTGTTTGGTGAGACATGTGGTGAAACCTGCATCGGAGAAACAGCTGCCCCTGACAAGGACGCAGACCAGAATGGAGTCAATGACACTGTTTACCAGTGTCTTAACTGTCACACTGTTGATATAATTGGCGGCATTATCGAGATGCTAGTATGGAGAGATTGCCTGTTATGCCATGTACAGATTCCTGGCGAAGCATCTGTCCACCATCTGACCAAAACAGCACAGGGGACTGATTCACCCTTGGGCAATCCTTTCATTGGAGATTGTACGCCCTGTCACGGCACCCTTGTCGACGATATAGGTGATGGACACGTAATACCGGTATATGATCCCTCTTTGGTAACGCCGACCCCGAGTGACGGCGATGGACTGCCCCTGAACAGCCGAGGTAACGGAGCCGGAGCCTGTGACTACTGCCATGACCAGGACACAGTGCCGCCTTTGGATCCTGTAAGTATTTATGCGAACGACAATACCCATCACAACACAGGGTTATTCATGAATGAGGTTGGTGTTGTAAATAACAGTGCATGCTTGTGGTGTCATCAGGTAATGCCCCCACAGGATGATGCACTTGATATTCGTAGATGTGAGGGCTGCCACGGCTATGAGTCACTGCACAATATTGCGGTTGATTCTGATACTGGCTGCCTGTTTGGTGATCCGGGCTGTGAGGTTGTCATAGGTGGTGAAACAGCTGGATTCAGCCACGTCGGAAACGACAGTGATTGCTGGGGATGTCACGGCTTTCTCCAGGCAAGTGCACCCGGTGCCGGACCTGTAACACCATACATCAGCGGTACTGATGTATTGAGTCTGACCGCCGGTGCTAACACTGCAGTTACGCTGACCGGTTCCGCATTAACGAACCTTTACAGTACATTCCGGTGGACATCGGAGATTACGATGACAGCAGATGACGGAACTTCAGTTATACTCATACCTGACAGCATCACCAGTAATCAGTTGACCGTTATGATTCCCGGAACGATAACTCCCGGCAATTACGCACTCCGCGCCGTAAAGGGTACAAATACAGAAAGCAATCCTATTGTCATAGCTGTTGTGCCGGAAGTCGTTATCACGGATACATCCTGTAACAGGAAAAAGGGTGTACTCTCTGTGAGCGGTTCCGGTTTTGGTGAAAAACCTGTGGGTACAGATTACTATATCAATGTTCAGGTAGATGGCCAGTCAGTTGATATCACCTCATGGTCAGATACCCACATCACGGCATCGGTATCCAGGTGTAGCAAGAACGCTACGATTACCGTGGATGCGGTGATGGGATCAGCAACAAGCGGAAGCAGCGGCGGTGGAAAGCCTGACAAACCATGCAAGGGTAAAAAGTGCTAACACAAATTCAGTTTAAGAATTCTTTTAGGAAAAAAGGAGTTATCAATGAATAAGCGTGTGATGTTCTCATTATTAAGCTTGGTTATCCTTTTTTTAATACCTATCACAGTACAGGCCATTGATCCACCCCATGATTCAAGCAATGGAATTGTGTGTCAGGACTGCCACTTTTTAGTGAGCCAGGACGGCATACTGCAAATTATTGTTCCAAGAGGTGAAGAACAGGAGACCATGTGCAAGAAATGTCATAATCCAGAAGGGCAGGCAGCTAGCATGAGCAGTGTAAGTAATCACATAGTAAACGGAGAAACCACTATCATTGACTGCGGATCATGTCACGATCCTCACGGACCGGATACGGTCGTGGACCCCCATACCGGGGTAGAAGCAGCCAACCTGAAACTAATACGGAAAAAAGTAAAGCATGTTGAAGGTGCTCTTGACTTAGCTATCTTTCAGGAGAGTCCGGAAGACTTTGCCTTCTATAACAGTAATCCTCCATGGAACGGGATATGCCAGACATGTCATACCTCGACCACCCATCATACTAACAACACTTCGGGTGACCATAGCCATGAGATCGGGGCAAACTGTACATCATGTCATTCGCATCTAAGTAACTTCCTGCCTTCAGGCGGATCCTGCACCGGATGTCATAACAATCCCCAGGACGAGGCCGGCGTGGGGCCGGACGGAGGCCGCCGGGCAGCGAGCGGAATTCCGCTCGAGTGATGCCCACGCCCACTACGGTGCGGACGTTGATGACGGATGTGTTGTTTGTCACAGCGTAGCCACTCATAAAAACGGAGACGTGGAACTCATTGATGCCGATAGCGGCGAACCTTTACACTTTTATGCAGCCGGAGACCTTACTTCCGATCCCGACCTTTCTCACATTCTGCTCGAGCTGTCACGACGACGACGCGCACACGCGGCTGGCATCTCCACTTGATCCATTCGGCAACGGCAATGCACCGCCTGACGTGGCGACCCGCTTTCTTGGTACGCTTGCCTGGGACGAGTATTATGGGGACTTCTGCTTTGGTTATGAAGGAACGAATAGACGGGTCAACAGCCACCATGACATAAGCGACGCTGATCAGGCTCGCAAGCGGAGCCAAGGTCGAGTGCCTGAACTGCCATGGCGCTCATAATGCCTCTGCCGATACACCCATAGCAGATCCCGTCCGACCAGAGTCATGGCGTGGACAGGGCCTATAAATGGTTTCTGCCTGAGCTGTCATGACGGAGGCAACGGGCCGCTGGATCCAAACTTCCCGTTGCAATCCATAGCAACCGATGTAACCGGCCCGACAGAAGCCATGCGCGGCCTCGACACCGGTGATTGCAGTTACAACGAGGCGCCTTGGTGGGTCAATTACACCTGGACTCATTCAGCCCACGGCCCGGATTCCAAAGCGTGGATGGCCGGGATACCCCAATATTCCCGATTCTGACGCTGATATGGACTGCACCGAATGCCACGATCCACACGGGTCTTATTCAGCAACAAATACAGCAGGTAATCCATATATGATAAAAGACTTTGTCGACGGTACAACCTTTATAGATGATGGAAACCGGCCAAATCCAGGAACCTGGAGTGATTCTCCAGGCACTTCCGGTAATGTAGTGGTAGCTATAAACGGCACGAGCGTTGACTGGGGCAGTGCCGGAAGTCTTTGCAGCAAGTGCCACTCAACCTGGCTGGCTGCCGATTCCTGGCATTCCTACTGCAATGGATGTCAGACCTGTCACGGCCATGGACAGTCATGGGCCGGGACCGACTGGGGAACTCAAGGTGGTAATGACACGTCATGTTATGAGGAACAGGAAGCAGGCGCAGCGGCTTCAAGCGCGAGCTCGATTCCGTCAACATTTACTGGATCAAGTGTACCGTCCTTTAAGGGGTCTTCGGTCCATCAGCCAAATCCGGATCAGGTCTGCATTGAATGTCATGGTGCACACTTTAAGGAGGGAAGATGATGCAGAGAAAAATATTATACGTAATTTTTTCCATAGCAAGTATTACTCTGCTTTTTAGTGTTGCAGTCCGGGCAGATGTTCTTGCCCCGCCTGCCAACCAGCAGTTGGGGATAAGTGACGGGGTATTCAACAATCTTCTTGAAGCAGACTGCCGTGTGTGTCATGAGGACCCCAATATTGTATCAGGCGGGGAGCACATACCCAACCGCCATCACCTTTTAATGAACAGCCCTATCCAGACAGGTGAATGTTCAGTCAACAGCAACAGCTGTCTGTCTGGCAGTGATTGTGATTCAGGCATTTGTTCACGTAGTAATACTGCATGTTCTGTAGATGCCGACTGTCCCGAGGAGGCGTTTGGCGAGGTATGCGGTGAGATCTGCAATGGTGAAACAGTAGCCAAAGATATCGATTCAGACAATAACGGAGTGAATGATACGGCGTTTGCATGTCTGAATTGCCACACAGTGAGTATAGTTGGCGGGATTATCGAGATGGTAGTATGGAGAGACTGTACCGAATGCCATGTTCAGATTCCCGGTGAGGCTTCTATCCATCACCTGCTTTCAGTGGCTCAAGGCACTAATTCTCCTTTAGGTGATCCTGATGTGGGTGACTGTACGCCGTGCCATGGCACCCTTGTTGACGACATAGGGGATGGACACGTGATTCCAACATATGCTCCTTCACTAGTAACACCTTCTCTGAGCGGCGGGGAAGCCGCACCGCTCAACAGCCGGGGCAACGGCGCAGGTGCATGCGATTACTGCCATGATTCAGGCACTGATACTGTAACAGGCATTGAAGTCCTTTCCAATACTGATACTCACCATAACACGGGCGTATTTCAATCTGAAATCGGACTCATTGATTTTGGCGTATGTGATTGGTGCCATAACATGTCATTACCCGATGAATCTAAAATCCGCGCCTGTGAAGGGTGCCACGGATATGAGTCACTCCATAATATCCAGGTCGACTCATCAAATCCTGATAACTTAGGCGTGATTGACGTGGGCGCTGAGGCAGCCGGATATGGTCATAATGGGAATAATGATGACTGCTGGGGTTGCCACGGATTTCTTCAAGCAAATGCACCTGGTACCGGCCCGGTAACACCGTTTATCAATGGCTCTGATGTCCTGAGTATGACTGCCGGTACTGACACAGCAGTAACCCTTACCGGTGCAGCGTTTACAAACCTTTTCGCCGGTTTTAATTGGACGTCCAGCGTTGTTCTGACTGCCGCTGACAGTTCATCGGTTACTCTGATACCTGACAGCATCACCGGTAACCAGTTGACAGTGACAGTCCCTGGAACGACAGCTACCGGAAACTATAAAATACGCGCTGAAAAGGGTATCTATGCAGCGAGTAACCCGGTTGTCATCTCTGTTAAACCGGAAGTGGCGATAACTGATACAGACTGCGACAGGAAGAAAGGTGTGCTCACCATTAACGGCTCCGGTTTCGGCGAAAAGCCTGCCGGTACAGATGCGTATATTAATGCTGAGCTCAACGGTCAGTCAGTAGAGATCATGTACTGGTCAGATACCCAGATTAGGGCGTCTGTATCCAGATGTTCGAATAACGCCACCATTACAGTTAATGCGCTGTATGGTTCGGCTACAAACGGAGACAGCGGTAGTGAAAAGCCGGACAAGCCATGCAAGGGTAAAAAGTGCTAATTCAACTTTTACACAGCTACGGGTATAAATTACAATGTCGGTTCTTAATAAATAAGTAAAAGGGGTGTTCAACATGAAGCGTAATGTACAAATTATCTTGTTAACAATCAGTATATTTTTATGTTTCACTGATCTGGCCACTTCAGCAGATAAATCAGTAATTGTCGGTTTTCACCAGAAACCAGGGCCTTCTGAAAAGGCTTTTATTCACGGAGCCAAGGGTATTATTAAGCGCACCTTTCATCTGATCCCTGCGATGGCAGTGACCCTTCCTGAGGAGGAGATCGCAACGGTGAAAAAAAACAGTAAAGTCGCCTATGTTGAGGAAGATGCGGTTTTTACGGTTGTTGAACCTCTGCCGGGTGATGAGTATATGAATGCCTGGGGCGTGTGGCGTATTTTTGCTGATGTAGCACATGAGAGTGGGAATAAGGGCGCCGGTGTTCGGATCGCAGTAATCGATACAGGCATTGATTACAATCATCCTGATCTTGCAGGCAACTTTAAAGGCGGTTATGATTTTGTCTTTGAAGATGATGATCCCTTATGATGATAACCCCAGGAGCCACGGCACGCATGTGGCCGGAGTTATTGCTGCTGAAGACAATGCTGCAGGCGTGATCGGTGTAGCTCCTGAAGCTGATCTTTATGCGGTTAAGGTATTGGATGGAGGTGGTTCTGGTTCGCTGAGCTGGATTATTTCCGGCATTGAATGGGCAGTGGATAATGAGATGGATATAATAAATCTTAGCCTTGAGGGTCCGAACATCCTTTCACTTCAACTGGCGTGCGATACTGCCTATGACGCAGGAGTCCTTCTTGTTGCAGCAGCAGGAAATCGTGGATTGGACTGTACGTTTTCCGGCTGCATATGAGTCTGTGGTTGCGGTCACTGCCACTGATAGCTTAGATGCCAAGGCTTTCTCCCCTTCTGGACCGGAGGTGGAGCTGGCAGCTCCCGGGCGTCGACATCCTTTCTACCATTGCAGGCGGGGGGTACGATTTCTTAAGCGGTACCTCTCAGGCAGCGCCACATGTAGCTGGCACAGCAGCCCTCCTTTTTGCAACCATTGATGACCTCAATTATGATGGGGTGATAGATAATCTGGATGTACGGCAGGCACTGCAAATGACAGCCATAGATTTAGGTGAGGTGGCCGGAAGAGATGATGACTTTGGGTATGGACTGGTGAATGCTTCTGAATCTGCTTTTCCCTCAGAACTATCATTCACAATATCGAAAACGTCTTCCCCGTCTCAATCTTCTGAAAGAGTATACATGGCCGGTACTTCTTATGAAGTTACAATAGTGAACAACGGCCTGGCTAAAATAAATGTCAAGGTTTTTGAAGAGGGTACCCTTCGCAAAGACCTCTCTTCCTCATACCATTTCAACAATAGAAGCCCTCAAGAAATTACGTTTCTTTTGGATGCTACCGGAAAACGGTATAATGTCAATTTTACGCCGAGTGGAAAATCTGGCAGCTCTGCCAACATCATCATACATATGCAAGGAGAAGAACAATGATAAAAAAAAGGAATGTTCTCATCGTCTTGACCTCTCTATTTGTGACATGGTGCTTTATGAGCATCTCCAACAGCAACGCTGATGCAACGAAAGAGAGTGAAACAAAGGACAGATTAATCGTAGCAACGGTCAATGGTCAACCGATTTATAAAGAGGCATTGGCTCCTTATACTGAAGAGGAATTGAAAAAGTTTAGAAAGTACGGGATGAAAAGAAAGGGAACGCCTGAACTGATAAACCGTATGGAACGGAGGGCTTTAGACAAAGTAATCGCCCAGGAACTCCTGAATCAGCAGAGCCGGCAGATCAAGATTGACGACATCGAGAAAAAAGTAGAAGAAGGGATTAAAAAAATAAAAATCAAATACAAGACCGAGGATAAATTCAAAAACTATCTGGCGTCAAAAAAACTCACTGAGAATGAACTACGAGATAATTTGAGGAGACGAATATACACAGATACCTATTTAGAAGCAAAAGGGATACGAAATCCTTCGATTCCGGAAGAAGAGATAAGATCGTATTATGAAGACTCTAAGGAGAATTATCGGAGGGATGAATATATAAAGGCGAGCCACATAGTAATACTCGTCGATGAGAATGCCTCTGAGGAGAAAAAAGGTGAGGCCCGGAAAAAGGCTGAAAAGATACGTCAGGAAATCATCAATGGCAAGGATTTTGCCGTGATGGCACGGGAAGTTTCAGAAGACGGGAGAGCTGCAAATGGTGGTGAGTTGGATTATATCACGAGAGGATTCATGCCTCCAGAATTTGACAGAGCAGCATTTTCTTTAGAAAAAGATGAGCTTAGTGAGGTGGTTCAGACAAAATTCGGATTTCATATTATCAAGGTTGTTGATAAGAAACCCGAGGGTATCGCACCTTTAAGTGAAGTGAAGGATTTCATCACCAAGTTTTTACAAATGGAAGTGAGCAAGAAAAAACTTGCATTGCATATGAAGGAGTTGAAAGAGAAAGCAAAAATAGAAGTTTTACTGGATAAGTCGTGACGAAGTAAAAGTGCATATTCAGTATTCTCGATTATTTTATGTGATGTATAAACGCTCGGAGGATAAAGATGTCTCTTGATAGGTATATGGAAAAACGTAGGTTTAGGAGAATAGATACAAACCTGACTGCAAGTATCTGTTGCGAGCCTTATAGTTATGAGACAAGGATAATCAATATATCGGAAAAAGGTGTTTGTATACACACAACAATGTGCTTCCCATGCGGAACGGAATGCAAACTCTTTATTTCCGGAAAAGATGAGGTGTTGGGGGTACAGGCAATTGTTAAACGTATTGCCAAGAACGAAGGGTTTAATGACACTATGGCCCTTGAATTTTTGAATCCGTCCCGGCAATACAGGGAATTTGTAAATACGCTTGAAGGAGCTTCTTAAATGGTACACACGAATAGACTACATACATGGATAACAATTATTCGTATCTGTCAACGGGCAAGGACTCTTGTGTTCTTACCCATGCTGATTCTCTTGCTCACACCGCTATCGGCAGAAGCATGGACAACAGAGGCAGTTGATGCACCAAAGCTCTTTTCCAACTTTTATTCACGGGCAATAGCTATTGACGGCGAGCGGGCACCCCCATATTGCCTATGGCCAGGATGGCCTCTATCATGCCTATCATAACGGCAGCAGCTGGCAGTATGAGACGGTGGATTCCTCAGGGGGAGTTGGTCAGTTTGCCTCCATCGCGATAGATTCATCAGGCTTTTTGCATATCAGTTATTACGATGAGATTAACGGTGACCTCAAGTATGCCACAAATGCCTCGGGCAGCTGGGCTGATAGACGTTGCTGATGACTTTTTAGAAGTTGGACAATACAGCTCCATTGCTCTGGATTCTTCGGGTAAGGTCCACATCAGTTATTATGATGACAGTTATAAACGGCTCAAGTATGTAACAAATAAGACCGGTTCATGGGCTTCAACTCATGTAGATACGAGCTTATATGTAGGTACCTATACTTCACTGGCAGTCGATTCTTCGGATTATGTACACATCAGTTATTATGGCGGCCAGTCCCTGAAGTATGCAACGAATAAAGCCTCTGGTTCATGGGTCCTTGCAACAGTGGACAGCGGTGGCACTGACGATGTAGGTATGTATTCCTCTATCGCCATAGATTCGTCAGGCTTTTTGCACATCAGTTATTATGACTGGGACAACTTTGAGCTCAAATATGCAACAAATGCCTCAGGTTCCTGGGTCCCGGAAACGGTAGACACTGGCGGCGGCGGAAGCGGAGACACGGGGTTGTATTCTTCCATCGCAATTGACGGCACGGGGCAAATCCATATCAGTTATTATGACTTTAATAATGAACGCCTTAGATATGCAACCGGGAGCGCAGGGGCGTGGAGTTTATCTACCGTAGATGACAGCGCAGATGTTGGCGGATATACATCCATTGCAACTGATGCATCAAACAAAGCACATGTCAGTTACTACAACTGGGACAACGGTGATATCAAATATGCCACAAATGCCTCTGGTTTATGGGTTTCGGAAATTATTGACAGCTACGGAGATGTGGGCGGATATACCTCGGTCGCAACAGATGCATCAGGATATGTATATATCAGTTACTATGACTGGTTAAACTATGACCTTAAATATGCCACCAATGCCTCGGGTTCATGGGTAACAGAAACAGTGGACAACGACGTTGATGTGGGTGAGTATAGTTCCATTGCTATAGATGCATCACAGAAGGCACATATCAGTTATTATGATTATGAAAACGGTGACCTGAAATATGCTACTAATGAATCCGGTCCATGGGTAATTACAATAATAGATGATGGCGGCAACGGTCAAAAGTACGCAGGTCTTTACACGGATATCGCCATCGACTCGGTTGGCACTGTCCATATCAGCTATTATGATTATACTAACGGTCTTCTCAAGCACGCGACAGGAACTTTTGGTTCATGGAGCATTGAGACAGTCGACAGCAGCGCGGATGTAGGCTGGTATACATCCATCGCAATAGACACATCAGATACGCTTCATATCAGTTATTATGATTATGACAATGGTGACCTGAAGTATGCGACAGGCACCTTTGGTTCATGGAGTGTCGAGACATTGGACAGTACCGATGATGTGGGTCAGGACACATCGGTTGCCATTGACTCGTCCAATAATGTTCATATCAGCTACTATGACGTGACAAACGGAGATCTCAAATATGCAAAAGGTAGCTTTGGCTCATGGAGTATAACAACACTGGACAGTACCGGAGACACAGGCTGGAATACGTCCATTGCCCTGGACTCAGCGGATTCTGTCCATATCAGCTATTACGATAATACACAGTTACCGCCACCGACAGAGTTAAATCTCAGGCATATCACCAACGCAAGCGGGTTATGGGTTGCTGAAACAGTGGACAGCGCCGGAGATGTGGGTCTCTATTCTTCGATTGCCATTGATACGTCGGATACGATACATATCAGCTACTACGACAATACGAACTTTGACCTGAAGTATGCGAATGATTCAGCAGTTCCGCCAACCTTTACCCTCGATGTGACCAAAGCAGGCTCAGGGACGGTCTCCTCCAGTCCTGCGGGCATAGACTGTGGCGTGGACTGCACTGAAGACTATACGAGCGGCACGGAGGTCACACTGTCAGCTGATCCTGGTACCGGTTCTGCCTTTACGGGCTGGAGCGGCGGCGGATGCAGTGGCACAGGGGACTGTGTAGTTACCATGAATGCAGCTGCCTCAGTGACAGCAACCTTTGATATCCAAACCTTTCCCCTGACTGTCACAAAAACAGGTACTGGAATTGGTACTGTAACCTCCAGTCCTACTGGCATAGACTGCGGAATAGACTGCTCGGAACCATATGACTATGGGACAGTTGTAACACTGTCAGCTGATCCTGATACCGGTTCTGCCTTTGCAGGCTGGAGCGGTGATCCGGACTGTTCCGATGGTGTTGTGACCATGGATGCCGCGATGACCTGTACCGCATCTTTTATCCTTAATCAATATACATTAACCACATCTGTAAACCCTGCGGGTAACGGAAGTGTAAATCAGGACTGTTCGGGTGGGTGCCTGTATGACTACAATACAGACGTTATGATAAATGCATTAGAAGACAGCGGTTACCCTTTTATTGACTGGACAGATTGTGATGATCCAAACG
>PVMK01180363.1_pt1 | contig 13535 bp, 13 predicted proteins | sample 1853481 | NCBI WGS metagenome assembly PVMK01 (sample SAMN08533507, study PRJNA380276) | Marine sediment metagenome, whole genome shotgun sequencing project. | reverse complement strand
TGGGTAAGTCCCGACCAGGTCCAGCGGATTCTGAGTTGCCATCACGAAAAACGGGCTGGGCAGAATGTGTGTCTCACTCTCGATTGTGACCTGGCCCTCGGCCATGCCTTCCAGTAGCGCGCTCTGTGTTTTCGGAGTGGCGCGATTGACCTCGTCGGCGAGAATCACCTGTGAAAATATCGGCCCGGGATGGAATTCGAACTCATCCCTGTCACGTTTGTATATCGAAACACCCAGGATATCGGCGGGCAGCAAGTCACTGGTGAACTGGATTCTTTGATAATCAGAACCGATCACGCGGGCCAGTGCGTGGGCCAGGGTGGTTTTTCCGACGCCTGGAACGTCTTCGATCAGGAGGTGGCCGCGGGCCAGCAGGCAGCAAAATGCCAGCCCTACCTGTTCGTCTTTCCCGAGCAGGATGTCGTTGACCGCTGCCTTTGCCTCCAACGGACGCGAGTGCCGGCCCTCTATGCTTTGGTTGGAGCGATCACCGTACTGTTCATAGTCCCTTATCCAGCAATGTTTTGATTACAGTCCTTGTCGAGCACGGAGTATACCATTCACTCCAAAAGCCGGCATATTCGGGTATATTCAATAAATATGTCTGGTTCCAAACCGCTAACAGCATTGATTCTGCCGGGAGGAGGCGCCCGCGGCTCATACCAGGTGGGTGTCCTCAAGGCCATTGATGAGATTGTGAGAGGTGACGGTAATCCTTTTCCGGTGATTTGCGGTACTTCGGCCGGCGCCATCAATGCCGCAGTGCTGGCCAGTCATGCCCATGAATTCAGGATCGGTATCGAAAGACTGGAACAGTTCTGGTCTACGATGGTTTGTTCAAGGGTTTACCGCACCGATGCCTGGACCGTCCTGAAAACAGGGCTGCAGTGGGCTCTTTCACTGTCGCTCGGCGGCCGGTTCGTTTCTCACCCGAAATCCCTGCTGGATAATGAGCCCTTGCGGGAATTCCTGGGGCGCACACTGCAACTGGATGGTATTGCCGAGGCGATTCACCGGGATGCGCTCCGGGGGCTGAGCATCACCGCTTCGGGGTACACCTGTGCCGCTGCCATCAGTTTTTACCAGGCTGCCCCGGATGTGGAACCCTGGAGCAGGGCGCGTCGCCACGGCCGCGCGGTCACGATAACCCCGGGCCACTTGCTTGCCTCCGCTGCGCTGCCGCTGCTTTTTCCCGCTGAGCGCATCGGTTACGAGTTTTTCGGTGACGGCGGCATGAGAATGCTGGCGCCGCTGAGTCCGGCCATTCACCTTGGCGCAGATCGCCTGCTGGTAATTTCCACCCGCGATGAAAACCCCGATCCACCCCCCACGGAGCCGGCGCCTTATCCTTCGCTGGGCGAAATCGGCGGCTATCTGCTTGATACCATTTTCATGGACACGCTCAATGCCGACCTCAACCGGCTCGAGCGCATTAACCGGACACTGAAATTGCTGTCGCAGGAGCAACTCAGGGAAAGCCGCCTGAAGAGAATTGAATCACTCGTGATACGGCCGAGCAGGGATCTGCGTGAAGTGACCCATCAGCACATGGGAGAGATTCCACGTGCGGTACGCACCTTGCTGCGCGCTCTCGGTGGCTGGGGCAGGGACTGGCGGATGGCCAGTTACCTGCTGTTCGATTCGGCCTATTGCCAGGAACTCATGCGGATCGGTTACCAGGACGGAATTCGACAACGGGAAGAAATAGGGGATTTTATTTCTCGATCTCCGCGCGGGTGAAGTCATCCACCTTGATTACAGCCCATGCTGCTTCCTGTGCCAGCCGGACCGTGGTGGCCTGCTCCTCGGTAATCACGCCGCTTTCGACAGCCTTTTGCACCAGCGCCCGGTAGTTTTCATAAGTCACCGGTTCATTCAGCGCATTGCCAATAGCGTTCTCAGCATTGGTTGAGGTCAGTGCGAGGTGGAATGCCGTGTGCACGCGGCCGCTGGCGTCATCCTGATCAGAAATGTAAACACCCGAAACCAGGCGGTCACGGCTTACATTCTCAGACAGCAATAACTCTGCAACCTGCTTGCCGGTACGGTCGGACGGCCGGGAGTAGGGCGCCCCAAGCGGGAAAGTGATCCACTTCACCAGCCGGCCGATGCCTGGAATGGGGAAATTTTCAAGCACTCCTCTGAGGCTTTCCTGGATGATGTAAAGGCTGTCATCCATCGCCCAGACCAGAAACGGCAGGTCCTCTTGCGGCCGGCCATCGTCTTCGAATCGTTTGAGTACGGCGGTGCACATATACAGGTGGATCAGGGCATCGGCCAGGCGGCCGGAAAGTTTCTCTTTGAACTTGAAGCTGCCGCCGAGAGATAGCAGCACCAGGTCGGAAATAAAACTAAAGGCCGCACACATACGTGTGACCTGGCGAAAATACCGGGCCGTCGGTCCGCTGACCGGCGCCCTGGTAGCCAGCCCTCCGGTCAGGCCAAGCAGCAAGGCGCGCGCCATGTTGCTGATGACATGTCCCACGTGTGAGAAAATGGCCTGGTCGAATAGTTTTCGCGCCTCGGGCCGGGGATTACGTGCCGCTTCCATCTCCTTTAACAGCCACGGATGTGCGCGAATCGCGCCCTGGCCGAAAATGATCAGGGAACGCGTCAGAATATTGGCTCCTTCCACCGTGATGGCAATCGGAATCGACTGGTAGGCATGAGCGAGGTAATTACCCGGCCCCGTGATGATGCCCTTGCCGCCGTGAATATCCATCGCATCGTTGATGCAGTGACGATTGCCCTCGGTGAGTTGGTACTTGAGGATGGCTGACAGAACACCCGGCCGCTCACCCAGGTCAAGAGCAACCAGCGTCAGCATGCGGGCTGAATCCATCCGGTAAGTCCGCCCGCCGATCCGGGCCAGGGGTTCTTCAATGCCCTCGAATTTACCGATCGGGAGATTGAACTGTTTGCGGATACGTGCGTATGCGCCGGACATCAGGGCCGCCATTTTTCCACCAGAGGTACCGAGTGCCGGCAGCGAAATTGCGCGCCCGGCGGCCAGGCTTTGCATCAGCATGCGCCAACCCTGGCCGATTCGTTCCGGTCCACCGATGATCCAGTCCATTGGAATGAAGACATCCTCGCCACGGGTGGGGCCGTTCATGAACACCGCGCCCACCGGCATGTGGCGGGTACCAATTTCAACGCCGGGCGTGTCGGTGGGGATCAACGCACAGGTTATTCCAAGATCCACCTCGCCACCCAGAAGTTGATCCGGGTCCTTGACCTTGAAAGCGAGGCCAAGCAGGGTGGCAATGGGCGCCAGGGTGATGTAACGCTTGTTCCATTTCAACTTCAGACCGAGGACTTTTTTGCCTTTGTGTTCGCCTTTGCAGACGATGCCCACGTCACTCATGCTTGCCGCATCCGAGCCAGCCGAAGGCGAAGTCAGCGCAAAACAGGGTATTTCCTTACCTTGCGCCAGTCGCGGCAGGTAATGATTCTTCTGTTCCTCGGTGCCGTAATGCAGCAGCAGTTCTCCCGGCCCGAGAGAATTAGGCACCATCACGGTGATGGCAGTGGTCAGGTTGCGGCTGGCAAGTTTCATCACCACGGCGGAATTTGCCTGTGCTGAAAATTCCAGGCCGCCGTATTCTTCGGGAATGATCATGCCGAGCATGCGGTGCTCACGGATAAAGTCCCATATCCGGTCCGGGAGTCGCCGGTGTGTTTCGCAAATTTCCCAGTCATCGGTCATCCGGCAGAGTTCTTCTACCGGGCCGTCGAGGTAGGCCTGTTCCTGCTCCGTCAAGGCAGGCGCAGGAACTTTCAGGAGCTTCCTCCAGCGCGGCCGGCCGGAGAAGATTTCGGCGTCCCACCAGACCGTGCCGGCATCCAGCGCCGCCTGTTCCGTTTCCGATACCGTTGGCAGTACTTTGCGGTACCAGCCATACAGCCGGTCACTGATCAGTAATCGCCTCAGCGGCGTGATGGCAAAGCCGATCAGGCAAACCGCGATGATTCCATTGGCGAATCGAAACCAGCTCGGGACATAAACAACAAGACGTAGTTCTGTCCAGGCGACGGTGAGGATAATCATGATCGCCATGGACATCACCAGGGAAACCCGGTTGTAGGCCAGGAAAACGACGGTGAGGATCAGGATGAGAAAGTAGAGAAATTCCATTGGCGACTCACATCATAAGTTTGACCTGAAGCGAGGGTCAAGCAGGGCAGAAGACCCGATTGCACGACAGGGGACTTACCCGTAAAATAATCCTGATGTGCAGATGATTTATCAGAGATCACTCTATTATAAAAAATATATTATAAATCATAATGTTAAGAGGAGTTATTCAGTGCAAGTCGAGAGAACCCTGTCGATTATAAAACCCGATGCCGTGGCGAAAAATGTCATTGGTGAGATTTACAGCCGCTTTGAACGGGCCGGGCTGATAATAGTAGGCGCCCAAATGAAACATCTGACCCGCACCGAAGCGGAAGAGTTTTACGCAGTGCATCGTGAGCGGCCGTTTTACAATGACCTGGTCGGTTTCATGACATCCGGACCGGTAATGATCCAGGTGCTGGAGGGTGATAACGCCATCGCGCTCAACCGTGAACTGATGGGCGCCACCAACCCACGCGAAGCTGCAGCCGGAACCATCCGTGCTGATTTTGCAACAAGCATCGACGCCAATGCAGTGCACGGTTCGGATGCACCGGAAACAGCCGCAGTCGAAATCGCCTGTTTTTTCAGCGCCAACGATATTAATTCCCGCTAACGGTATTGAATGTTGGTAACTGAAACCCGCATCAACCTGTTCGACCTGGACCAGGCCCGGTTGCGGGCTTTTTTCGAATCCATCGGAGAAAAGCCGTTTCGGGCCGAACAGGTGCTGAAGTGGATTTATCACCAGGGCGTCACTGATTTTGACCAGATGACCAACCTGAGCATGGAGTTGCGCCAGCGCTTGAGGCAGGTAGCGGAGGTCGAACCGCCGCAGGTATTGAACGAACAGTTGTCGCAGGATGGCACGACCAAGTGGCTGATTGGTTTTGGTGGCGGCAACGCGGTTGAAACCGTGTTCATTCCTGAAACCAAGCGTGGCACGCTGTGCATTTCTTCCCAGGTGGGATGTGCTTTGAATTGCACTTTCTGCGCGACCGGGGCCCAGGGGTTCAACCGGAACCTGTCGACCGGTGAGATTATCGGTCAGGTCTGGCTGGCGGCACAGGCGCTTGGGCATGAGCGCAACGGAAAACGCCGCATTACCAACGTCGTACTGATGGGAATGGGCGAGCCGCTGCTGAATTTCGATGCCGTAGTTGGCGCCTTGTCGCTGCTTCGCGATGACCTGGGGTTTGGTTTTGCCGCCAAACGTGTGACCTTGTCAACGGCCGGGCTGGTTCCCGGAATCGATCAGCTTCGGGAAACAATTGACGTCGCGCTGGCCGTCTCCCTGCACGCTCCTGAAGACAAGTTGCGGGAAACCCTGGTACCCCTGAACCGGAAGTATCCCATTAAGGAATTAATGCGCAGCTGTGCTGATTACGTTTCTGACAAGCACAAGCGCAGCGTGACGTTCGAATACACCCTGATCGACGGAGTGAATGATCACCCGGAGCACGCCAGGAAACTGGTCAAGTTGCTCCGGCGGTTGCCGAGCAAGCTCAACCTGATCCCGTTCAATCCGTTTCCCGGCACCCGGTATCGTTGTTCACCGGAAACCCGGATACGGGAATTTCAGAAAATTGTCATGGCCGGTGGCCTGATCGCCACGGTCCGCAAGACCCGTGGTGATGACATCGATGCCGCCTGTGGTCAACTGGCGGGAAAAGTACTGGATCGTACACGCAGAAGCCAACGGCTTCGCGAACAAATGCAAAGGACCTGATTTCGTGAGAATTCTACTGCTGATTACCCTGTTTTTTGTTGTGGCCTGTTCATCTACGTCTGAGAAATCTGAAAAAACCGCCCGCAAGGCCGCTGAAACCAACACCGCACTGGGCCAGGGCTACATGGACAATGGGCAATATGAGATTGCCCTGGAAAAACTGAAAAGAGCGGTGGCCAACGACCGGACCTACGCACCGGCGCATACCGTACTGGGCGTGTTGTATGAAACCATCGGTGAGACGGAAAAGGCGGGTAAAGAGTACAAAGAGGCAGTTAAGTACGCACCTGAGAATGGGGATGTGAACAATAACTATGGTGCCTGGCTCTGCTTCTCCGGCAATCCCGATGAAGCCGACAAGTATTTTGTCGCTGCGGTGGCGGATCCTTTCTACAAAACACCTGCGATCGCACTTTCAAATGCGGGTGCGTGCGCACTCGCAGCAGGTGATGTGGACCACGCCGAGATCTTTTTGCGACAATCACTCGAATACGACAGCAGACTGGGCACTTCACTTCTGCCAATGGCGGAAGTGAGCTATATCCAGGGGGAGTTCCTGCGGGCGAGGGCATTTCTACAGCGTTTCGAGGCAACCGGCGTGATGGATGAAGAAAGTCTTTACCTGGGATTCAGGATCGAATCAAAATTGGGTGATAAGAAATCCGCCGAACGCTACCGGATTGAACTTCTGCAGCGCTACCCGGGCTCAATACAGGCAGGCAGGACAGCCAGCCAGGAATAAAAATGACTAGCCAGAAAGAATTGATACCCATGCGCCCCGGAGATATTCTCCGGTACGAAAGGGAACAAAAAGGACTGACGATCGAACTGGCCTCCAGGCAATCCAGAATCAAGCGTTCTGTGCTCGTGGCTATAGAATCCGGGGAAACGGGTGAGATTCCATCGGTTTATTTGCGGGGATATATCAGGAATTACGCTCGCTTTTTAGGGGTGGACCCAGCCGACCTTGAAGACAAGATGGAGCATGTTAAAGGTGCAGAGCCCGAGGTTCGCACTGTGTTCACCGTAAAAAACAAAAGAGGCAATGCGGAGAAATGGCTGAAAGCCTCGAGCTATCTCGCGGCATCTGCACTGATCGCTACGCTTGCCTGGCAATTTTCCCACGAAGCCGTCCGGTTCTCCCAGGGTGACTCGCAACTCGCTTCATCGAAGGTGATGTCGTCAGCAGCCGGCGAACCCGGAAGCCAGGAAGGCCGGCCGGATGTGCGCCCGGCCAACACGCATTTGAACGCATCCATTGCCTCTGTTGAAACTCTGGGTAAACCCGGCACGCTCACTGGCAACTCGGCAGCGGAACAGGCCTGGGCAGCGATCAGTGGTACGCCGAAAACGGAACCGGCTGACGTTTTCCAGGTTCACAATTTATCTATTACTACTTCAGCAGATACCTGGGTGGAAATTTCCGACGCCACTGGCGATCAACTTGAGCTGGACTTGATCCGGGCAGGCAGCAGCCGGCAATACCTGGGCCAGCCGCCTTTTAACATCATGATCGGGCGGGCTTCGGCGGTCGTCCTCGATCTGGATGGAAGCGTTGTCGACCTGGGGCCGTACACGCGTGGCAATGTCGCCCGAATGACACTACAAACGCAGTGAGTTCTACCATCAATTCAATCCGGGGTATGCACGACATCCTGCCGTCGGAGATGCACTTGTGGCATGAATTTGAGAAAACCGTGCGAGATGTCTTGTCCCGCTATGGCTTCAACGAGATTCGAGTTCCGGTACTGGAAAAAACCGAGCTATTTGCCCGGGCTATTGGCGATGCCACCGATGTGGTGGAAAAAGAGATGTACACCTTCCAAGACCGCAACGTCGACCTGCTGAGCCTGCGGCCCGAAGGCACCGCGGGTGTGGTGCGCGCAGTGCTTCAAAACAGCCTGTTGTATGCCGCGCCGGTCCGGCTGTGGTACATGGGGCCCATGTTCCGCCGTGAACGTCCGCAAAAAGGCCGTACCCGGCAATTTCACCAGGTGGGTGCAGAGGTATCGGCGCAAGCGGGCCGGACATCGATGCGGAACTGCAGGCCATGTGTCAGCGGCTCTGGCGTGAGCTTGGCCTGAAAGGCCTGCGTCTTGAAATCAATTCGCTTGGAACGTCTGAAGAACGCGCCCGGTTCCGGGAAAGCCTGTATGGATTTCTGGTGGCGAAAAAGGACGACCTCGATGCTGACAGCTTGCGGCGGCTCGACCGTAACCCGTTACGGATTCTGGACAGCAAGAATCCAGCCATGCAGGCTTTGCTGGAAGATGCGCCGGTACTGAGTGATTTTCTCGGCGCAGATTCCAGCAGTCAGTTTTCGCAATTCCGGAGTTTGCTGGAAAGTTTCGGAGTGGAGTACCAGGTGAACCCCAGACTGGTTCGTGGTCTGGACTATTACAGCCATACCGTATTTGAATGGATTACCGATGAACTGGGCGCGCAGGGGACCGTTTGTGCCGGTGGCCGCTACGACGGACTGGTTGAAATCCAGGGTGGGCGGCCATGGCCCGGCGTGGGGTTTGCAATGGGGCAGGAACGCCTGATCGAGCTAATGCGCAGCCAGGCCGAACCCGGGCGGGAAACCCCGCATGCCTACCTGGTCATGGCTGGCGCAGGCACCATCGAAGGCGGTTTACTTCTGGCGGAAAAATTGCGGGAACAGGTGAGGGGGATTCGAATCCAGTCAAATCTCGGTGGAGGCAGCTTCAAGTCACAGTTCAAACGTGCTGACCGTAGCGGTGCGCCGCTGGCAATTGTGCTGGGCGAGGATGAACTCAGCCAGCGGCAAGTAACCATCAAGCACCTCCGCGATAATTCCCCCCAGGAACAAGTCTCCCAGGATGACCTCGGATCCTGGTTGTCCAGGTGGTTGGCTAACTGACAAAGAAATGCCGCTCGCCGGCCAGCGCGTGCTACTATATCGCGCCTTCAAATTCTTCAGATTTTATAAGAGAGCTACACGTCATGGTTGAAGTTTATGACGCTCATGAACAGAGCGAAATCGTTAAGAAATGGTTGAGTCAAAATGGCAGCGCCATCGTCATGGGGCTGGTCATTGCCTTTGGTGGTTTATTCGGATTCAAGCAGTGGCAAAGCTGGCAGGTAAATAATCGCCAACAAGCCTCGGCTGAATTCGAAGTGCTGGGGGAATTGCTTTCCGCCGGGCAACTGGACGCGGCAATGGCAAACTTCCAGAACTTGCAGGATGATTATCCAAAATCACCCTACACATCGATGGCTGCTTTGCAGTTTGCGCGGGCCCGGATCGAAGTCAATCAACCTGATCTTGCGATCGGTTTGTATGAATACGTGATGGAAAACGGCTACCCGAAAGCAATGACCGTGATCGCCCGTGAGCGGATGGCCAGGGTCTTGCTGGATCAGGGTAAAGCCGAATTGGCGCTGACGGTGCTGGAAGACGTGGAAGATATTTCCGGTTTCGAGGCCCGTTTTGCGGAAGTCCGGGGTGATATCCACTATGACCAGGGCCGGATGGACCAAGCCGAGGTCGCTTACCTGGATGCGCTTGAACTGCTTGAAGCCGGCGCCGGTGATCGCGGCAAGCTGGTCATGAAACTTGAGTCATTGGGCGCCGAGATCCCTGAAGACGGCAGCGAGTCGTGAAACGGTTTTTCATCGCCTTTTTATTGTTCGGTCTGTTTCTCCAGGGTTGTAGCTGGATTAAAAGTTGGGGCGATGATGATGAGGCGGGTGCGCCAGCGCCGCTGGTCGAGTTCAAGTCATCGCTCAAGGTCGGGAAAGTCTGGTCGACAAATATCGGTGATGGAATGGGCAAGCAGGGCCTCAGCATGGGGCCACGCTATTCTTCGGGCACTCTTTTCGCAGCGGATTACAAGGGCAGGCTCGTTTCCGTCAATGCCGAATCCGGCAATAAAAACTGGGAAATGAAGACTGATCAGCCATTCTCCGGTGGCCCGGGTGTGGATGAAAACCAGGTTTACATGGGCACGATCGATGGGCGTGTGATCGCCTATGACCGCAATGCTGGAACGGAACTCTGGAATGCCCAGGTCTCCTCTGAAGTATTGATTCCACCCGAATCGGCCGATGGGATCGTGGTTGTTCGCTGCATCGATGGGCGTGTATTCGGACTCGATGCCATCAACGGCCGGCGCATCTGGATTTATGACCACAGTGTTCCCCTGCTGACGCTCCGTGGCAATGCTGACCTGCTGGTGCGGGGCGGGAATATCTTTATTGGATATGACGATGGCAGCGTCGTGAGCCTGAAGCTGGAAGATGGTAGCGTGCTCTGGAATCAGACCATCGTATCACCTGAAGGGCGCACGGAATTAGAGCGGCTGGCGGATGTTGGCACCAAGATGGTGGTCGTGGCCTCTGACCTGATTGTTTCCAGCTACAAAAACAGGGTCGTTTCGCTGGCGGCTGATTCGGGGCGTTTGCTCTGGTTCAATGAAATTTCCTCGGCCACTGGAATCCAGGTGGACCGCACCAATCTCGCAGTCAGTGAGGCAAACGGTGATCTGTGGATGCTGGACCGTCGCAATGGATCCACCATATGGAAACTGGACCAGATGACGAACCGGGGCCTGACGCGCCCGGCTTTTTACGGCAACTTTGTCGTGGTCGGAGACAAGCAAGGGTATCTGCACTGGATTGATACCCAAATCGGTTCATTTGTGGCCCGGAATAAGGTAGACAGCAAAGGGTTTGCCGCCGCACCGTTTTCTGTTGGCACCACCCTTTACGTGCTCACCCATGGAGGCAATCTCATTGCTTACCGTGCAGGTGCGGCGCTCTAGTCTTGGTGTAACGGATAACGTACATCGTGTTACCCGTAGTCGCCATAGTCGGAAGGCCAAACGTTGGCAAATCAACTCTGTTCAATGCCCTGACGCGAACGCGTGACGCGCTGGTTGCGGACGTGCCCGGCGTTACCCGGGATCGTCAATACGGAATTTCCAGGGTCGGCGCAACGCCATGCCTGTTGGTCGATACTGGCGGCCTGGTTTCCAACGCAGAGGGCATCGACTACCTGACAGCACAGCAAGTCCATCAGGCAATCGACGAGTCGGAGCTGGTTCTGTTTGTGGTGAGTGCACGGGACGGGCTGATGCCGGAAGATGTGGAAATTGCCGCGCTGCTGAGACGTTCTTCGCGCAAGGTCGTGATGGTCGCCAACAAGATTGATGGGCTGGACGAAGATACCGCCATGGCGGACTTTGCCAGCCTCGGCATGGGTGATTTGTTGCCGGTGGCCGCAACTCATCGCCGTGGGCTGGAATCGATGATGAGGGAGGTCGACCTGCTCCTTCCGGTGATGCCGGAAAGCGGTGACGAGGACGAAGACAGCGACCGCATGCGACTGGCGATCATAGGTCGTCCAAACGTCGGCAAATCTACCCTGGTAAACCGCTTGCTGGGCGAGGAAAGGATGCTGGCTTTTGACCAGCCGGGGACCACCCGCGACACCATTAGTGTGGAGCTTGAACGTGATGGTCAGAAGTATGAATTGATTGATACGGCGGGCGTCCGCCGGCGTTCAAAAATATCCGGGGTTGTTGAGAAATTCAGCACGATCAAGGCATTGCAGGCGATCGAGCGGGCTCATGTCGTGGTCTTGATGCTCGATGCGAGTGAAGGGTTAACCGACCAGGACACGACATTGCTGGGTCACGTGCTGAACCAGGGCAGGGCGCTGGTCATCGCATTGAATAAATGGGATGGACTGGATGCCGATCACCGGAAACGGGTCAAAAGTGAACTCGACCGCAGGCTCACCTGTGTCGGCTGGGCGCAACGGGTTACGATTTCCGCCCTGCACGGATCGGGACTGCAGGAGTTGATGAATGCGGTGCAGGTGGCCTGGAACAGCGGCGGAAAGACTTCAGTACGCCCGAATTGACGCGGGTGCTGAAGGCGGCTTTCGATGCCCACCAGCCCCCCATGAAACAGGGTAGGACCGCAAAGCTGCGTTATGCGCACTCCGGTGGCAAGCTGCCGCCGCGGATTATCATTCATGGCAGCCGCACCGATACCATTCCCGTCTCTTATCGACGCTACCTGGTCAATCGCTTCATCAAGCATTTCAAACTGAAGGGAACCCCGATATTTCTCAGTTTCAGAGACAGCGATAATCCATACAAGGACCGCAAGAATATCCTGAGCCGCAGACAGCTTGATAAGCGCAAACGCCTGAAGAAATTTACCGGCCGAAAATCACGGAAATAGTGATTTCGGCCTGGAGCCGGCTTATGAACCAGCAGCATGACCTGCCAGTCGAAACGACGGTGCAAGAGGCCGCTGGCAAAGTGTGCCCGGCCCGGCCCCTGATCGATATTCGAACGACGCGAGAGCGTGAACTCGGCTTACCAGCCGGAGCGGTCAAAATGAGTGCACAAGACCTGCTGCGGCAATGCAAAAATGACCGGGCTGAAATCAAGGGGGGCTTTGTCATTTGCCTTGAGGGTATCCGCTCAAAGACAGTCGTATTGCAACTCAAAGAAGCGGGTTTCAATGGTTTCAGCAGCGTCGCGGGAGGATTCCAGGCCTGGGTAGGTGCAGGATTGCCGGTGGACTACCCGGCTGGCCTGGATCGCCTGCAGGCGGATCGTTATGCGCGCCACCTGGTGATGCCCCAGGTGGGTGCAAACGGCCAGCGCAAATTGCTTCAATCAAGAATTTTGCTGGTCGGGCTGGGCGGTCTTAATTCTCCCGTCGCACTGTACCTGGCCGCCGCCGGAGTGGGCACGCTGGGCCTGGCGGCTTTCGATACGGCTGAACGAAGTAATTTGCAGCGCCAGATAATCCACGGTGGAAACAGCCTGGGCGCCTCCAAAACCACATCAGCCAGGGACCGGATCAGGGAGCTCAAGCCCGATATACACACGATTGTTTACGACCGGCAAGTCACTGCCGGCAACGCCAATGAGTTGCTTGAATCCTGGGATATCGTGGTGGATGGCACCGATAGCTTCGCTTCACGTTACGCGCTTAATGATGCCTGTGTCCGCCGATCCATACCCCTGGTTTACGGCGCGGTGATGAGGTTCCAGGGGCAAGTGTCGGTTTTTTGGCCAGCTGGCGGGGGGCCTGATGCCACACCTTGTTTTCGCTGCATGATGCCGCGGGAACCGGCTGCCGGCGAAGCGCCGGGTTGTGCGCAAGCGGGTGTGCTGGGTGTTCTGCCGGGGATTATTGGTACCTTGCAGGCGAACGAGGCGTTGAAACTGGCGCTTGCTATCGGTCAGCCGCTGATCGGCAGCCTGTTGATGATCGACGCCCTGAACATGGAGTTTCGCAAGATGCGTATCCCGGCCAATCCCAAATGCCCATCCTGTGGCCTATAAGCGCCACGAAGAAAGGTTGCGTTCAATTTCATGGCGGAATCCGGGCTCGTCCGGCTCGATGTTGGATGGCCAGTGATGCAGCAGGTTTCCATCCTGGCCAAAAAGATATTTGAAAAAGTTCCAGGTCGGAAGAATGTCACTGGTGTATTCTTCCCGCAGCGCCAGGAACAGGGGATGGGCGTCTTTTCCAAGGATGTGTTGTTTTTCCGTCATCGGAAAAGTGATGCCGAACTGGCTCGTGCAAAAGTCCTGGATCGTGGTTTCGTCACCGGGCTCCTGTGCATCGAAGTCGTTGCAGGGAATCCCCACGACGACCAGGCCGGAGGGCCTGTATTCTTCCCACAATGCCTGC
>PVMK01145076.1_pt1 | contig 13535 bp, 18 predicted proteins | sample 1853481 | NCBI WGS metagenome assembly PVMK01 (sample SAMN08533507, study PRJNA380276) | Marine sediment metagenome, whole genome shotgun sequencing project. | reverse complement strand
TTGGGCCATTAGGAGTCAGGGCCAATTTCCGGCAAGCGGGCTGCTTCTTGTGAACTGACGTTCTCAGCCGGGCGGCCATGTCATTTGCCGGCCACCCAGCAAATGCAGATGAATGTGATAAACCATCTGCCCACCCGCCTCGTTACAATTTATCACGACCCGATACCCATCCTCGGACAGGCCCTGTTCACGTGCTATTTCCGCCGCCGTCAAAATCAATTTTCCGACCAACTCGGCATGCTCCGGTTCGAGGTCGTTAATCGTGGGAATCCTTAGCTTCGGGATAATCAAAACATGCACGGGCGCCTGGGGATGGATATCACGGAATGCCAATACCTCGTCCGTTTCATAAACGATTTCTGCAGGTATTTCACGATTGATAATTTTCAAAAACAGGTCATCAGTCATTACGATACGATCTCCATGGAAAATAAAAAAATGTCCAATATACGATTTCAACAGCAAATCGCAAGAATCGGGTGGTAATCCAGCATATCAGGACTAGCAAGCAGGCCACGATTGGGTACGAAGCCAGTTGTTGTGCGCCAGCTTCGAGATGACGCCGTTCGTTGCATGAAAGAGCTATATCAGGTCCACGAAAACAGTCCCGGGTATACGTTCACCGGATAGAAACTCCAGAATTTTCTTCGCCGCTGTTACCGGTTCCGCTTGCAAGCCTGGGTCTTCACCATGGTAAGCGCTGGCGCGGATCGGGGTCCTCATGGGCCCAGGATTGATCCCCAGCACCTGGATTCCCGAGGATGTACACTCTGCAGCGAACTGCCTGGTGAGCGCCTTGAGTGCGTGTTTGCTTACGCCATAGGCGCCCCAAAATGGTCCCGACATCTTTTCCATATCTTCAAGAAGAAAATACAGTCGGCCGGTGGTGGACTTTCGAAGCAAAGGAAGACAGGAAACGCTCAAAAGCCAGCATGCATTGATGTTGACCTGCATCTGGTGTAACCACTCGGGTGGTGGAACCTGTTCCAACGGTCTCAAGCCGTCGAATCTTGCGGCACAATGAATCAAGCCATCCAGGCCGCCAAATTCCGATTTCAGGGCACTGACCAGTTCCTCAAAATGCTCAGGAGTAGCCGACGCAAGATCAATGGGGTATAAAACAGGTTCCGTCCAACCGTTTTCGGTAATGAAGTCGTAAGTCGATTCCAATCCTTTCCCGTCAATATCGAGCATGACGGTATTGCACGCAGCAGTTGCGCAAAGGAATGACAGCTCAGATCCCAGGCCACCGGCTGCCCCGGTGATCAGTATCGTCTTGTTTTTCAGTTTCTGATTCAATTTTGGCTTGCCTCCAGGCGCCGCAGCAGTGTACCGTTTTTGCTGGATTGAGGAAATTAGCAGAACGGAACCAGGATGCCTATTTACGAATACAAGCCCGAAGACGAAAAGGGATGTAACTTTTGTTCAGAAGGATTTGAATTGATAAGAAAAATCAGCGAACCCACATTGCTTGTTTGCCCGCAATGCGGTGTGGCGGTAAAGAGAGTCATTTCCGCTCCCAACCTGACGAAATCCGGCCCCTCGCTGGATCCGGCAAACCTGGAAAAACACGGCTTCACGCAGTACCGGAAATCCGGCAAAGGAGTTTACGAAAAAACAGCGGGCAAAGGACCGAATGTTATTTCCGATGACTAGATGTGAATTCTGTCAGTCATCTTTACCGAGTTGTACCAGCGCTCCAGCGTTCAGTTCCCAGTTCTGACCATCAAACTCTTCTACTGTAATCACGACTTTCCCGGGAAGGTCAAGGCAGTTGACATTGACACTGTAACCATCGGGATTGGAACGGGGCACATAAAAAGACTTGATTCCGCACTGCGAACAAAACAGGTGCCTCGCCATACCCGTGTTAAAACGATATTCACTTAACTGGTCCTTCCCGGAGAGGAGGCGAAAATCCTTCGCAGGGACAATCAGGTGCAGATAACCACTCTTGCTGCAGATCGAGCAGTTACATTCATGAACAAGCAATTGCCTGCTCACCGTGACTTCATATTTAACGGCCCCACAATGGCAGCCTCCTCTGACGGGTATTTTGGTTTTGTTCATGTGCAACACCCGGGTTTATGATCCGATTTCATGCCCAAAGCCGGGCCATCAGAAATAACGCTTAATGCAGTCCGGTCCAGGCATCTCTAAGCACAGTGATCAACTCGGACGGATGGTGAATCTGGAAACTACCAGCCACCAATTGCTCATCCAGGTCACTGGAACCGTAGCCATAGAATACAGCCGCTGTTTGGGTTCCCGCCGCCTTACCCGCGGCAAGGTCCCTGCTGTCGTCTCCGACGAAAAGGGTATTTTCAGGAAGAACGTTGAGTATGGCGCAAGCCAGGTGGACCGGCGCCGGATCCGGCTTGGTCTTTTTCAGAGTGTCCCCGCAAATCACGCAGGAAATTGAATCTTTCAGATGAGTTGCCTCCAGAATCGGCAATGTCAACGCTTCGAATTTGTTGGTGACAATCCCCCATGGAATAGCGGAAATATTCAAGAAATCAATCAGTTCCGGAATACCTTCATACAGGGATGACTCACGGTAGAGATTCCTGGTGTAATGATCAAGGAAAGCGGCACGCCAGGATTCAAATGTGACATTATCAGTAGCAGGCATGCCTGCGTTCAACAGGCCAGCAGCGCCATGCGAAACATAACTGCTCATTTCCGCTACGCCCAGGGGCGGAAGCGTTTTGCTTTCACGTACGTGGTTCAAAGAAGCAACCAGGTCTGGTGCAGAATCCAGCAAAGTTCCATCAAGGTCAAACAATACCGCCCTGATTGCGCTCATCACGCTGGTTTCATCACGTGCATAAGGTAATTTACCTTGACTCCTCCACCAAGCAAAACGCTACGTGTCAGCGGGTTGTAATGTAATCCACAGATATCTTCTACCGTGAGGCCCGCCTCACGCGCCCAGTGACCGAGCTCCGAAGGACGGATAAATCGATCATAGCGATGCGTCCCCCGCGGCAACAAGCGGGCAATGTATTCTGCTCCCACGATACCCAGTGCAAATGCCAGAGGTGTGCGATTGAGTGTAGAAAAAAACCCGTGACCTCCCGGTTTCAATAAAACCCGGATGGATTCAATGATGGATAAAGGGTCCGGTACATGCTCAAGCATTTCCATGCAGGTTACAATGTCGAACTGATCAGGGCTTTCCGAGGCCAGTGATTCCACGGTTTTTTGTTGATAATCAATATCCAGGCCTGATTCATGCAAATGAAGTTCTGCGATAGAAAGGACCTTGGGCGCCACATCAATGCCGCAGACATTGGCGCCTTTTTTCGCCATTGACTCGGACAGGATTCCACCTCCGCAACCCACGTCAACTACCCTGGCTTTATCCAGGTTACAGCGCTCGGTGATAAACCTGAGCCGGGCAGGATTGAGATCGTGCAAAGGGACGGAAAGGGCCCTTCAGGATCCCACCAGCCCGAAGCTGCGTCATCAAATTTTTCCTGCTCCCGGGGGTCAAAATTCATTTCAGTAGGTAGATTCACAGCACCCTCACCTCTGGTCAAGCTGTTACCAGCTTTCCAAACCCGGACAGGCGGCTTTGCCATTGACCCCGCTTTCCTGGTGACTTCTTCAAGGTCGATTGTTGTCAGACTCTCCGCGCTCGAGCACACGCCGCCCGGCCACCCAGACATCGCTGACCTGTCTTCTTGATGCAGCATATATTACCTGGGAGACCCACGTGGTATAACGGTTGGGTCTCGGGCCCAACTGAGATCAATGGCACACAAGTCTGCTGCCTTTCCCTACCTCAATACTGCCTGTCAGTTTTTCCATCCCCAATGCTTTGGCGCCATTGATGGTCAACATTTCCAGCGCCTGGAACGCATCAACCGCTTTTGCATTTCCTGAAATACCCTTGGCCAGAAGCGCGGCCGTCTGCGCTTCAGACAGCAAGTCGAGATCATTGTTGCTGGCCGACCCCGTCCGTTCCGAGCGAAACATTAACACCGGCCTCGAGCAGGGATGCAAGTGGGCAGATTCCGCTGGCAAGCTTCAGGTTTGATTGTGGGCAATGGACGACGTGAACACCCGATTGCGCAAGCTGATCAATGTCCTCGGAAGAGAGTTGGGTCATGTGGACTGCCAGCAAGCGTGAATTGAGCAGGTCCAGATCTTTCAGGCGATGAAGCGGGTGCACGTCATGGTGCTGGAGGGAATGCTTGATGTCCCATTGCGTTTCCAGCAAATGCAGATGGACCGGTACTTCCAGTTCCCTCGAATGAGTGGCAACGCGCCGCAGCGTTTCATCCGAAACGGAGTAAGGAGCATGAGGGGAAAAAGTAATATTCAGCAATGACTCCCGATCGCCAATCATCATGCAGTCTCAGGCCTTGCTCGAAATAACTGTCTACATCCGATGCCCAGGCTGTCTGAGTCTCTATAAGCGGTACGCCGATACTGGCCCTGATACCCGTATCCAGGCAGGTTTCACCCAAAACGTCCGGGAAAAAATACATATCATTGAAACAAGTCGTTCCGGCCCGGAACATTTCTGCTATTGCCAGCCTGGCCCCATCGGCAACGAATGAAGGGCCCACAAACTCCTGTTCCGCCGGCCAGATGTGCTCCCTGAGCCAGACATCAAGATCCATGTCGTCCGCATAGCCCCGCAGGAGCGTCATGGGCGAATGGGTGTGCATATTGATAAACCCGGGTAGCAGGACATGATCCGGAAGCTCAATTGACTCAGCATCCGGATAAGCCTGCTCGGACTCGGTTCGCGTCATGATTGAGACAATCAAGCCCTGCTCGATTGCAATTGAGTGTTTTTCCAGAACGATGCCTCGCGGCCTCACGGCCACCAGGTACCGGGGATGGATCAGAGTGCTAGCCCTTAACTCTGGAGACATATTCGCCGGTCCGGGTGTCCACCTTGATGACTTCCCCGTTATTAACGAATAGTGGAACTCGCACAACGGCTCCGGTTTCCAAAGTAGCGGGTTTCCCGCCCCCGCTCGAGGTATCACCCCTCAGGCCCGGATCGGTTTCGACTATTTTCAACTCAATGAAATTGGGCGGCATAACGCTGAGCGGTACTCCGTTAAACAATGTGATCTGGCAAACAGCTTCTTCTTTTATCCATTTCGCACCCTCACCGACAGCTTCACGGGAACAGGCGTGTTGCTCGAAAGTTCCCGGATCCATAAAATGCCAGAATTCTCCATCGTTATAAAGATACTGGACATCCATTTCAAAAACGTCCGCTGCTTCCACCGACTCACCTGATTTGAAGGTGCGCTCAATCACTCTGCCCGTCTTGAGATTCCGCACGCGCACGCGGTTGAATGCCTGGCCTTTGCCAGGTTTCACAAATTCATTTTCAACAATGTTGTAAGGATCACCGCCAAGGATGATCTTCAGGCCACTCTTGAATTCATTGGTACTATACCTTGCCATCAGGTCCTCCCTTTTGGTGAAAACATGGCGCTTGCCGATTGTAACCGGTGACTCCGCCTTGCCAGGCTGCTGACAGGCCCGGAGGTGAATGATAACGCGAACCCGGTCAGGTCGTCAGCCGCTATGGTGAAGTTTATTAGTGCACTGAGTGAATCAGCAGAGTAAAGATCGCCTCTTACAAGCCCGGCAATCAGTTATTTTGCTTCACTAAATACCATCGATTTTTCGTGGAAATCATATTCAGTTTTAACGATAATTAATTGATTTCTGGTAGATAAATGTGGTAAAAGCTCCTACTATGTGTAAAAGGCAAGGGAGGCCTATTCTAAATGCACAGCGTCAATATTCTAGTCACGGACAGGTCCCCGGAATCTGCAGAGAACATCAATTCCCTGCTTCGCAATTCCGGTATTAATATTCATGTGATTCATGTCCGAACCAGCACTGAAGTCAAACGTGCACTGGATAATGACTCCCCTGTTCTGATTCTTTTTGCTGACCCGGAACCGGACGACGCTGCCCTGGATGAAATTTGTGAACTGGCAGAGGCATTTGATGTAACAGTTGCCCTGTTCACCGACCTGCAAGAGCCGGATAAATTGGCCGATTTGCTGAATAAAACCGCTTGCTTCGTGATCAATTCTGAACAGGAAGGACTTCTTATCGAAACGGTCAGCCGCCTCGTCAAACGCAGCGAGACCTATCAAAACCGGCTGCAGCAGCAACAACACCTGGAAGAGCTTGAACATCGCTACAACCTGCTTCTGGACAGCTCCCATGATGCGATCGCATACATTCATGAGGGATTTCATGTTTATTCGAACCGCGCCTACCTGGAGGCGCTCCGGATCAAGGACGAATCTGAAATCGCCGGATTGTCCCTGCTTGAAATGTTGAAAGCCGGTGACACCAATCTCAAGGAACTGTTCAAAGGCCTTTCGAAAGGTAAATTTCCAGGCGAGGCTCTGGTGGTTGATGTGTACCGGCCGGATGGAAGCAAATTTGAAGCGAGCGTGGCATTCTCACCAGCACGTTTTGATGGTGAAGACTGCATCCAGATGATGGTTGAAAAACGCGATGCTGCGGCTGACCTGAAAGCAGAGCTTGAGCGCTTGCGAGTTCTAGACCCCATTACACAGCTGTATAACAGGAAGGCTTTTACAACACGACTTGATGAATTCATTAGCAGCGGAGCCGCACAGGGGGATTCTGCAGCCGCCGTTCTATACCTTGAACCGGACGGTTTTAAGAAACTTCAGGAGGAACTGGATGCTGAATCATCTGAAGTATTCCTTGCTGACCTGGCGAAGATACTCAAGAGTTGCCTGAAGAAAGAAGACATCGCAGCTCGCATTGGGGACCAGGGATTCGCACTCCTGATTCAAAAAGCCGATAACACGAAACTGGAGAAGCAGCAAAAGGCATCCTGCAAACATACCGTAGCCATATCGTAGAATTCGGAGACCGGGCGATCTCGGCTTCCTGCAGTATTGGCATGGCTGGTATAGACCGCCTGACCCTGGACGCTGGTGACATCATTTCAAAAGCACGCGAGGCATATTCCGAAGCCGCACATGTGGGTGATGAAATCATCATCTTTCGTCAAAAACTCGAAGCCGTTACATCAGACGATGATGAGCAGCATTGGATTAACCGGATCAAACATGCACTTGGCAACCAGGACTTTTACACCGTCCAACAATCCATTGTCGACCTGGATGGTGAAGGCAAACAATTGATTGAAAACCTGACCTTCATGCGCGAAGAGGTCGGCGATCACCCGCCAGCAAAGTATGGGCAAGTCGCAGACCGCGATGACCTGGCAGGCGCTATCGACAGGCATGTCATTCCGGGTCTGTTGAAGACTCTGGTTGAAAGTGATGAAACACAGATCATCAGTGTGAGCAATAATTCCATTCTCGACTATGGGTTCCCTGGTTGGTTTTCCGACCAGATGACGACGAATTGTATTGAAGGCCAGCGCATTATTCTGCAGGTCGATGCAAGTGCAGCTCAAACCAACCTCAAGCCGGCACAGCGGCTGATGAAAGAACTGAAGCCATTGGGTTGCCAGTTGGCCATCAGCCATTTTGATACCGAAAGACGCACCGGCCAGCTCCTCGAACACCTTGAAGTTTCCTACGTCAGGCTTCATCCGAAACTCACTGAAAATCTGACGGCGAACAGCCAGAACCAGGAGTCCATTCGAAAGATCGTCGATGCGGCAGAACTCCACGGTGCTTCCGTGATAGCGGACGAGGTGGCGGATACTTCCAGCCTTGCAGTCTTGTGGCAATGCGGAGTGAAGCTGATCTCCGGCTCCTTTCTGAAAGATTCTTCCCAGGTCATCGCACAGTAATTACATTTTGCCATTCAGGACGATTTGCACCATCGCCGACGGGCGATTTGCATTTCGGATCCCTGGTCTCCGCGATTGCCAGCTTTCTGCAGGTAAAACGCGTCCATGGAAAGTGGTTGATCCGCATGGAGGACATCGATCCACCGCGGGAGGTTCCGGGCAGTGCAACACGCATTCTCCATGACCTCAGCCGGCTGGGACTGAACTCCGACCGGCCCGTTCTTTACCAGAGCACGCGAACCGGGGCTTACGAGTCAGCAGTAGGTACGCTGTTGAGCGAGGGCAAAGCTTTCTGGTGCGGGTGTTCCAGAAATGACTTACCCCCTTCAGGCATTTACCCGGGCACCTGCAGAAATGGCCTGGCGCCCGGTAAATCCCGCCGGACAGTCCGGCTTAACGTCAAGGACAGCACCATCCGGTTTTCTGATCTCATTCAAGGCGCCATCGAGGAAAATCTGGAACACTCGGTCGGCGACTTCATTATTCGCCGCGCTGATGGACTACCGGCTTATCAATTGGCTGTCGTGGTTGACGATGCCTTTCAGGGCATCACCGAAGTTGTAAGAGGCTCAGACCTCCTTGAATCCACCGCGAGGCAGATCCATTTGCAGCATGCCCTTGGTTTACCCACCCCGGCTTATGTACATCACCCGCTTGCTATCGATAGTGATGGCAAAAAGCTTGGAAAACGAATTGCTTCAGACCCGGTCGGCAGGCTTCCCGCTGCATCCTCTGTGCGTACCGCGCTTCAATTTCTGGGCCAAAAACCGCCACGTGGAATGGAATTGAAGGAACTCTGGTCGTGGGCCATTGAGCATTGGCAAGTGGAATCCATAAGTCTGGCAGACTCCGAGTCGGCTATAATGTGATCCGGATCCAGCGAGCAAAACAATGAATTCCAATTACCTTGATTTCGAACAGCCGATCGCCGAATTACAGGCCAAGATCGATGAACTACGCAATGTCGGTTCCGATAACGCGATCAATCTCGATGAGGAAATTCAGCGGCTCCAGGTCAAAATGCGTCAAAAAATCAGGGCGATATTCAAGGACTTGACGCCCTGGCAAATTTCCCAGTTGAGCCGGCACCCCCTGCGTCCTTATACGCTGGACTACATCGAAAAAATCTTTGATGAATTTCATGAATTACATGGTGACCGGGCATTCGCCGACGACCATGCCATCGTCGGCGGTCTGGCCAGATTCCGGGGCCGGGCAATCATGTTCATTGGACAGCAAAAGGGACGTGATACCAAGGCAAAAATATTCAGGAACTTCGGCATGCCGCGGCCGGAAGGGTATCGCAAAGCGCTTCGATTGATGAATATGGCGGCCCGATTCCGGCTGCCATTGATTACCTTTATCGACACACCCGGCGCTTATCCGGGCGTGGGTGCGGAAGAACGCGGGCAATCGGAAGCGATTGCCCGCAACCTGCAGGCCATGTCCCGCCTGCCTGTGCCCATTATCTGCACCATCATTGGAGAAGGCGGTTCCGGTGGTGCACTCGCCATCGGTGTTGGTGACCGCGTAAATATACTTCAATACAGCACTTACTCTGTGATCACACCGGAGGGTTGCGCCTCCATCCTGTGGAAAGATGCAGCCAACGCGGAAGCTGCCGCTACGGCGCTGGGCATCACCTCTGATCGCCTGAAGATACTCGGCCTGGTGGATAAGGTTATCCGGGAGCCATTGGGTGGAGCACATAAAGACCCGGATAAAGTGGCAATACGGATCGCGAACTGCATTGAAGCACAACTTGAAGTGCTGGAAGCACAGACAACAGATCAGCTTCTGGACACCAGGTACAAGCGCCTGTTGTCATTTGGCGAATTCAACGGCTGAACCCACCTGGGCTAACAGTGGCTAATCCTGATGATAGATTTGACAGCGAACGACTGCTGCAGTCGATGGCCCGCCTGCCCCGGACCCGGATGTACTGGGTGGGTTTCAGTGGCGGGGCGGATTCGAGTGCATTGCTCCACGCCTTGTATAAAAGCCGCCATGAGTTGCAAGCTCCATTACATGTCGTTCATTTTCACCACGGTTTGAACCCCGGCGCGGACGTGTGGCAACGTCATTGCCGGAATTTTTGCAGGGAACGAGACATCAGTTTCACCAGTCGCAAGCTGGAAATCAAGCGGGCCAATAGAACCAGCATCGAGGAAGAATCACGAAACTGCCGCTACCTGGCCATTGGTGAAATGCTGCAGCCCGGTGATATTTACCTGACCGCACACCACGCTGACGACCAGGCTGAGACCCTGTTCCTGAACCTGATGAGGGGCAGCGGTGTTGAAGGCCTTGCCGGGATTCCGGAACTGCGCAACCTGGGTAAGGGCTGGGTTGCAAGGCCCCTGCTGAACACGAGGAGATCTGAGCTCGAGAGCTACCTGATCAGGCATGGTATCGATTGGCTGGAAGACCCGTCAAACAAAGACGAATCATTCGACAGAAACTTCCTACGAAATTTCCTGTTCCCACAACTGGAAACCCGTTGGCCAGGCGTAGTCCGGCGATTAACACGTACCTCGAGAACTGCAAGAATAACCGCGACAGCCCTGGCGGATTTTATAGATATCCACTGCGAAGAACTCCTTCATAACCGGCACAGGATGCCCCTGCTCCCCTTTCTGCAACTTGAGCCGCCCATGCGGGCCCTGGTGTTGCGTCAATGGCTGCGACGGCAGGAAATCCCGGCAATGCCCGAGGTGCGTCTCAATGAATTCATCAAGCAGATCGCGGGCTCGAACAGCAGTAGCCAGGCGGAAGTCCGATGGGGCGGTTGGCAAATAAAGCTATATGGCAATCTGATCTGGCTGCAAGATCAGGCCATCCCTGCCCTTGAATCCTGCAAGGACTGGACCGCCGGCTCAAAAATGGAACTGGACGATTCGCTGGGTTGTCTTGCGCTGCATGGAAATAATATAACCATTCCGGGTGGCTGGCGGGTTGCCTCCCGCCGCAAGGGCGAGCGAATCAGGCTTCACCATCAGGGTGTCCGGCGCAAGCTCAAAGACCTGTTCCGGGAATCCGCCATTCCCCCCTGGCTCAGATCGAGCATTCCAGTGCTGTATTGGGACGGGGAAGCCGTGGCAATCGGTGACTGGATCATTGCTCATCGCTTGCAAAACTGGCTCGACACCCATGATGTGGAATATCGCTGGGAACCAGGCTCGCCCCTGCTATCAGATCTGCGATCAGCTTGCCACAATTTGACAGTTGACCACTGTCAGTCGCTGGGTTAGTGTCGATCGATCAATTAAGTACGAATAACATGAACGAAAAATCAACACAGGAAACAGGTTTTGAACAGGCGCTCAGTGAGCTGGAAAACCTGGTCGAACAATTGGAATCAGGCGAATTGAGTCTTGATCAGTCCCTGAAGCAGTTTAAGCGTGGCGTGGAACTGACACGGCACTGCCAGGGCATCCTGGAACAGGCCCAACAGATTGTTGAACAACTGATTGAAGCGAACGATGAAACTTCAGCGGTCCCATTTGAAAGCAGCGACTGAACAGCAGGCAGAAATCTCCACCTGGCAACAGCACTTCGAGTCTATACTGGAACAGTATCTGCCTCATGCAAATGTGCATCCAGGTACCCTGCATCAGGCCATGCGCTACTCGGCGCTGGCAGGAGGGAAAAGATTCCGTCCCGTGCTGGTCTACGCCTCCGGCAAGGCTCTAGGCCTGAAGATGGACCGGCTCGACCCGCTTGCCTGTGCCATAGAACTCATTCATACCTATTCACTGATTCACGATGATCTTCCCGCCATGGACGACGATGATCTGAGGAGAGGCCAGCCAACTTGTCACCGTGCCTATGATGAAGCCACGGCAATTCTTGCCGGAGATGCTTTACAAGCCCTGGCATTTGAAATCCTGGCAAGCGCAACACCAGTTCAAGCGGCAACAAATCTGAGATTAATCAGGAAACTGGCCAACGCCTGCGGTTCAACCGGAATGGCCGGTGGCCAGGCGCTGGATCTGGGCGCAGTAGGAAACTCGATCAGCCTGGGGGAACTGGAAACCATGCATCGCCTGAAAACCGGAGCTTTGATACAGCTTGCCGTCACAGCGCCCTGTCACATGGCTGAAGCCGACGATGACACCAGCAACAGGTTTTCTGATTTTGGCGAATGCCTCGGCCTCGCATTCCAGATTCACGATGATATTCTCGATGTAACAGGAGACAGTGCGCTGACGGGAAAGAGCACTCGGGCTGATGCCGCACTCAACAAGCCGACTTTTCCATCGATCCTGGGCCTTGAAGAGTCACAACGGCGCGCCATTGCGCTGCGAGACGAGGCAATCTCGTGCCTGGAAGGCGTCCAAGGCGACATTTCCACACTCATCTGGCTGGCCGACTACGTTGTCAGCCGTGACTGTTGACCCGTCGAATGCAACAATTCCGGCAACTCGTGCAATATGCGGGCTAAGAGAGTTAGCCTGTGCGGGCGAACAAGGCTAATATAGGAAGGATGAATAAACAGCGTTTTCCACTCCTGAGTGCAATCGGTTCCCCTGCTGACCTGAGACAGCTCAATGAAGATCAATTACCCCAGGTAGCTGATGAATTGCGTCGTTTCCTGATTGAGTCTGTCGCAACCAGCGGCGGGCATTTCGGGGCCGGGCTGGGCTGTGTCGAACTGACTGTAGCCTTGCATTACCTGTTTGACACACCCAGGGATCGAATTGTCTGGGACGTGGGGCACCAGGCCTACCCCCACAAAATCCTTAGCGGCCGCGCCAGTCAGATCACGACGATAAAGAAGAAACAGGGCCTGGCGCCCTTCCCCAAGCGTTCTGAAAGTGAGTACGATACGTTTGGCACTGGCCACTCATCCACTTCGGTCAGCGCGGCTCTGGGCATGGCCATCGTTGCGGCATTGCACGAAGATGACCGGAAATGCGTAGCCATCATCGGTGACGGCTCAATCACTGCCGGTATGGCATTTGAAGCGCTTAACCACGGGGGAGATCTGGACAACGACTTGCTGGTGGTCCTCAATGAAAACCAGATGTCGATCTCGCCAAACGTAGGGGCAATGACAAAAGCACTGGGGCGGCTGATGAGCGGCCCGACTGTTACCGGTATCCGCGAACGCAGCAAGAAGTTGATCCAGAAGGATTCAAGGACCTGGCGCTTCATGAGCCGCTGGGAAGAGCATATCAAGGGCATGGTCATGCCCAGCACACTGTTCGAAGAGCTGGGTTTCAATTACCTCGGCCCCATAGACGGCCATGACCTGCCGACATTGATCCGCACCATTCGCACTGCCCGTGATGTGAAAGGCCCCAATTTGCTGCACATCATTACCGCAAAAGGAAAAGGTTACAGTCATGCGGAACGCGATCCGGTCAAATATCATGCCGTAGGGCCTTTCGACCCGGATAAGGGCGTTTCGCCCAGACCACCCCCGCAACCACCCAAGCCCACCTACACCCAGGTCTTTGGCACATGGCTTTGCGACATGGCGCAACAGGATACCAGTTTGCTGGCCATCACCCCGGCCATGCGTGAGGGCTCCGGCATGGTCGAGTTCCAGCAACGCTTCCCGGACCGGTATTACGACGTCGGCATCGCAGAACAGCACAGCGTAACCCTGGCTGCCGGCATGGCCTGTGAAGGCGCTCACCCGGTAGTGGCCATTTACAGCACTTTTCTGCAGCGTGCCTACGACCAGTTGATCCATGATGTTGCCCTGCAGGAACTTCCGGTATTGTTTGCCATA
>PVMK01151143.1_pt1 | contig 13539 bp, 18 predicted proteins | sample 1853481 | NCBI WGS metagenome assembly PVMK01 (sample SAMN08533507, study PRJNA380276) | Marine sediment metagenome, whole genome shotgun sequencing project. | reverse complement strand
ACGGCCAATCAATAACTCTGGAACTCAAGGACGGGGGGTATGGCGACAGCGACGGGTTGGCAAATGGAGTCATCGTAGATCCGGGAGGGATTGCATCAGAAGAGACTACTTACACGGATGGTAGTACAAGTAGTGGTAACGTTATGGGATGTTTCATCGCTACCGCGGCGTTTGGTTCGAAATTTGAAAAGCATGTCCAACTTCTTCGAAGGTTCAGAGATCTCTATCTTATGCCCCATAGAATCGGCCGTGCTTTTGTAAATGCCTATTACCGGTACTCGCCTCCGGCGGCAAACGTTATTGCCGACCACGAAGCGGTTCGGGCGGTGATACGCTGGAGTCTTCTGCCTTTAATCGGTTTAAGTTGGATGTTGTTACACTTCGGCACAGCACCCACAGGGCTGCTTTTCGTTCTGATGAGTACAACTCTCTGGGTGGGTAAAAGGAAATGCAAAGCATGGAGGGTAAAACCGGCCAAGGTTTCAGAAAACCTTGACAATCAACCAAAGGTGGAAAAGCCCAAATAACATGGCTGTTTTCACAATTTTCATGATGTCACTTGGGATCAATTCCATCAAAACAGAGAAAAAATCTGGAAATGCCGATCATTATAGCAGTCATTAAACTCATTTTGCCATGTTATTTATGCAACAATAGGGTTAATATGCACCGCGCTTTCCCAACACTACAAACACGGTCTCGTTCAATATACTTAAATCCAGGGTAAGTCCGCGGTTATAGATGTAATACAGATCCAGCAGAATCATATCCTCAAACAACACCTCGCTTCTCCCGGCCACTTGCCATAAACCGGTAATCCCGGGACGAACGCTGGTCCGTTTCTTGTGCCAATCCTTATAAACCTCGTACTCATACGGGAGACAAGGCCTTGGGCCCACCAAGCTCATATTACCTTTGAGCACGTTGATCAGCTGCGGCAATTCATCAAGACTGAATTTTCTCAAAAATTTGCCAACAGAGGTTATCCGTGGATCGCCGGTTATCTTCAGCGGCTGATCCTTGTTTCCTCCATTGGAAATTTCGCCTTTTATGAGTCGGGTTACATAATCTTTATGAATATCTGAGCTAATATCTGTCCGCATGGAGCGGAATTTAAACATCTTGAATTTTTCAGCATTCTTACCTATCACCACGGCACGATAAAAGACCGGTCCCTTTGAATTCAGCTTTATAGCAAGCGCAATTATGAGAAATAAGGGGGATAACATCACAAAAACCGGCAGTGCAATCAGGGCATCCAAACCATGTTTTAGTTTGTTAAACAGCCATGGATTTTTCTGGGAACACAGCCGGATCATTTGAAGACCGCAAAAATTATCGATGTATAACTTCATATCAACAATCGGCATCAACTTGGGGGGGAACCATACCGTAATTTTTTCAGTGGTACAGTAATCCAGCATCGAAATAAGGGTTCGTTTGTCTATCTTTTCATCGGTAACAATTATTTCATCAATTTTATTCTGTTCCACAATACCTGGCAATCCTTCCAGCGGACCCAGGCGGTTTTTAGATATGGAAATGTCCAGACCTGATTCACCCACGATGCCGGCGATCCAATAGGGGGCATTTCGATCAATAATATGGGTTGCGATGCTTTCAGCGTTTTCATCAGATCCAACAATAGCGACCTGCCGCCGGAAATTACGACGCAGCCAGGTATTGTACACTACATGAACGATAAAATACCGGTTAACCATTAAAATCACGACGGCAAAAATAAAGCCGACAGGGATTACCCGCCAGTTTATTATCTCAATCGCACTGTTATCTGAGCTTATCAGACCTATCATCCCAACAATCAAAAAACTGATTCCTATGGATTCGATGACATATAACAACTGGCCCCAGAAAAATCGGCTCGCGAGCATCATCACCACAGCGGTCACAAAAATTATGGTGATCGAATAATAATTCGTAAAAAGTTGAGGCCATATTAAAATGGACGTTACGATCCCAAAAGTTAACAGGCTCCAACCAAACGATTTAATTTGATTTACCAGATGATTTTTTCTTAAAAATATGACATGATAGCTATACAGGTCAAAGGCCGGGAAAAACGCTAAAACAATGAGTGACAGAACACACAGGAGGAGGGCTTGATTTAAATTCCCTCTTAAATAAAAGCTGGAATCGACGACCAGTCCACCCAATCCAAAAGCAAGCTGAACCATTATTAGATCATGGACAACCAGTCCGATCTTATTAGAAGAAAAAAAACGACTCCTTGTATCTCTTTTTGAAGATGTATCCGTCACTTTATAAAACGTCGACAACTGCAGGGCGCTTTCCTCGGATCCCATAGTTGCCATAGCGCCTTCTTTTCCTGAATGAATTTTATGATTTTTCAAAGGTCTCATCATGCATTCACTATTCAATTACTGTGCCAAGCATCCTATCGGTTTTAACATGTTAACATAACTTATAAAGCAATAACAAGGCAAACGTAATAGAACATTGAAACTTTCCCTATTGTGTAATTGGTTTACCAATTATTGTGAAATATATTACACAATTCATCGTCCAGTCAATATAGTTGAATGATTATCCCTTCCAAAATCTTAACACCAAATACTTCATCAACATCTTGAAATCACGGCCCCAAGTTTTCTCACCGATCACAACAAGGGCATCATCACCTTGAAACCCTTTGCTTTTAAAATCATACGATTTTACGGTCACATATTTTTCATTAAAAGTTCCCCCACCCGTTTCCGAACATTTTAAAAGATACTGATTCATGGGACGCTTTATATCTTCGGGGTTATGAACCGGAACTTTTGAGTTGGGATAAAGCAGATATTTGGTTGCATGAAAATCCAAGGCAACCGGATCAGTGCTTGCTAAAACAACTTTTGTACGTGCCACCGGTGTTTCGGTACGAGATGCAAGTCCGATCCATTCGGCGGTGGTTATATTCAGGTCGGCTTTTCGAATCGTGTTCAGAAACACGCCGATCTCAGCTCCGATCATGCCGGGTTCCGGGCCAGGGGTCCATTTGTTAAAGGGAAAAGAATGGAAATTATAATATTTTTCTGTAAGTTTTCCGTTTTTATGCGGATCCGACCCACCGCTTATGTCACTGATCCCCAGGTAATTTTTAATGGAGCTGGTGGCGCCGCAATAGGTGCTGTGGTGGTTTAATGCTGCAAAATTAATAAATTTCAAGGGTTGATCCGTGTAGACTCCTTTTTCCCAGATCCCGTTTTTTAAATCGACGAGGGTACCCTTATCTGTTTTAAAAATAGGGTAGGTCATGATTACTTCCCGAAAATCATCTCCTCGGGCCCCATTATCAAATGAAATCAAGGGGACACCACCGGTACCATCACAGTATACATAACCGGTTCCGTCTTCAGGGCTGAAAACGCGCTTGTTCCCGGCGTCTACATCAATAAGGTGGCAAATTGAAAATTTATCACCATATTTTTTCTTCAAATAAGCACCCAGGTCATTGAAATTGAAGATTTGATCAAGGTCCGAATTTCTGGAAAATACCGGCGCCCATCCGGAATGCAACGAATCCCACGGAGAATCTCCGCGATGGCAGTTTTCAGCCAAAACTACTTCTCCATCAAACCCGCCGCGACTATTCATAATCAAATCCACAAAAGCTTTCAAAGCAGAAAGGTTGGGAACCCCTTGATTCCACCATTGAACATTGGGCTTGATGACGACAACATCATCGGGTCCAATAAACGTTTCAATGCCTCCCATTAACTCGACCACTTTTGAAGATTCTCGGAAGGCCGGCCGTTAACCGCTCTAAAAACTGTAGATTTTATATCTTCTTTCATCGTAATTTTTACGGTCTTTCCGGCAAATGCATCTCGTTCAAAAACCAAGATACCCAATGCCGTGAAATTTTCTTTATAAATGATCTTCGCGTTTCCATTGTATCAAGGACACAGATTACACAGATTTAAGGGATATTGGAAATTACGAGTTGGTGATTACCGTGTGGTCTTCAAAATACCCGGACATAAAATATTAATTCTAGGCATTATATGCATCGAAAAAATGTTTATTCACAAGCCGCAAATTATTTAAAAAAGCTTCCGAAAATTCAAAAGGAAAAGATCAAAACCTCGCTTAGACGTTTAGAAGAAAATCCATTAGATTACCCAAAGATTAAAAATATGGTCGGAGAATGGACTGGCTACAGCAGAATACGAATTGGAAATTTGCGAGTAATTTATTGGTATGTGAAATTCAAAATACGATATATATTGATCATATTGCCCCCCACCCCCCCTCGAGTTGTTTTAGGTTTTTCCAACCCGGAACGTGAACCCTGCCTGTTGGAGCGTAGCGGAAATCCCGTTATCGGGGTCCCGTCGGGCAGTTTGACGGGGAACCGCTCACCCTATGTTTAACATTTCCCTAAGGAAAATGTTTATTGGGTTGACACTTACCAGCAATCGGATTAGAATACAAACGAATACAATGGAATGAAGGTGATAAAATGTCTAAGACTGTAACATTACGCTTAAAAGACGAAATCTATAAAATTTTCCTTGAAATGGCAAAAGCTGAAAACCGTTCTCTTTCCAACCTTATCGAAACCGCAGCATTAAACAAAATCCGGGAGCAGCAGTTTGTTGATGATGAAGAAATGGCGGAGATCCTTTCCAATCAAGACCTATTGAGGCGGATTAAGGAAGGCTCAAATGAAGCTCGCAATCTAAAGGGACGCTTCGTTGAATAAATATCAAATTTTCGAAACTGAACGGTTTCAGAAAGATCTGCAGCATATTGTCATGTCGGGCCACACAAGGCTTGCTCGCAAACTGCAAGAGTTCGTCTATCCTCAGCTGCGGAACCATCACATTTCGGGTCGAACATCAAAAAACTTAAAGGCTTTAAGCCCCGACACCTGGCGGTATCGCGTCGGATCATGGCGTTTTTTCTGTGAAATTAATGAACAAGAGCAAATCGTATTTATGATTGCTGCATCTCATAGGAGTTCAGCGTATTGAGGATCTTTTTTAAACAAAATACCTTTCATTAAATCCTGCAATAATAACCAAATCTGTGCCCGCCCTTGCCTGTCGAAGATGCCGCAACGCGGTGCTCAGTGGAATGTGAAGCCTATTGCTCCAAGCTTACCAGCTTACCAGCTTACTGCCTCTCTGCTTCACAGCATCCCAGCCTTCAAGCCTTTTATCCCACCTCTTTGCAGTTTCTGTTAAGAATGAACCCCTATGTTTTAGGCAACATTAGGGGTCTTCCGATATCAGCATCCCTATTTCATACTGCCGCTTGTTCCACCTCGGCGATAACTTTATCACCTATATTTTGCTCAACTACGGCCAAATCGTATCTTGATTGAAGGTTAATCCAAAATTGAGCACTATTGCCAAAATACCGGGCAAGTCGTAGAGCTGTTTCTGCAGAGATACCGCGCTTGCCGTTAAGAATTTGAGTGATGCGACCCGAAGGTACGCGTAATGCCAGTGCAAGCTTGTTGGCCGAAAGACCGCGTGCCGACATTTCACGCTTTAAAATGCGTCCTGGGTGAATTGGTTTCATGATGCTTACCCCTTATGGTAATCTGTAATTTCAACGTCGTAGGCGTTCCCGTTTTTAAACCGAAAACAGATGCGCCATGGGCCATTAACGGTCATGGCCCATTGACCAGCTCTATTACCGGATAGCTTGTGCAATCCGACACTTTTTAACGGGCTTAAATCCTTTAAAGATGTTGCAGCATCAAGGGCAACGAGCAACTCGTCTGCCGCATCAATATCAAGGCTTCGAAATTTTGAGATTTTACCCGCTTCATAAAAACGGCGAGAACGACTATTAGCCCACGATTTAATCATACACACAGCATACTATGCTTAGCGTAGTATGGCAAGGGATTTTTTTACTAATCATCTGATGATAATTTCCAATTAATATCTTAATCGCATGTGTTTTCAAACCTTCCCTTTCTTTCGAAATTCCTGCCCCCTGACCCCCGACCCCCGACATCTCTTCCCAGCCTCCCAGCCTCCTCGCTTCCCAGCCTCCTAGCCTCCCAGCCTCTCAGCCTTCGTGCCTCCCATCCTCCCAGCCTCCAAGCCTCTCATCATCCTCGCTTTTTTCGTGCTTTCGTGATTGAATTTACCCTAACACAAAAGGGTGCGTTGCATCAGACGAATTACCTATTTCATATATTTTGTTGCAATTTTACACAAAATTAATATAGTATTTATACATGGAATTTGAATGGGACGAAAGGAAAAACCGTAAGAATAAAAATAAACACGGTATCGATTTTGAAACTGCAATGAAATTGTGGAATGATAAAAACCGAATCGAAATTAAGACACCGTTTCCAATCGAAAATAGGAGTATCTTGATCGGGAAGATTGACAAAAAGCTTTGGTCGGCAATTTTCACTCTACGCAGTAATGCTATACGTATCATATCCGTAAGACGTGCCCGAAAAAAGGAGGCCAAACTTTATGAATAAAAAGAAACTGGCTAAAAATACTGAAGAATTTGATCGTCGGTTTGATGATGGCGAGGATGCACATGATCTTATTGATATGAGGAATGCCAAGATAATTCGACACGGAAAGAAAGTGCGCATCACGCTTGATATTGCCGAAGCGCTGGTTCAAGATATTGATCAAATTCGAGAAAGTATTGGTGTAGATCGTTCGGCCTTAATAAAAATATGGTTACACGAAAGGATCCAGCAGGAAAAAGCAGCTTCATCTGATCATTAAAAGAGACTCATCAGATATTTTGCCCTCCGTCTTTCGCCTTATACCTTTATTCTTTCTCCTTGCTTGCTCCGCCAAGCAGGTCCCCGTAGAAGCACCGGGGACAGGCTGGCATATGGTACTGGGGGGTATCCAAAGTATTTTCGCATTTTCGCCTGCCCTGCCTGTCGAAGATGCCGCAACGCGGTGCCCAGTGGAATGTGAAGCCTATTTACCAGCTTCCAGCCTTGCCTCATATCTTATAATCTGCGCTAATCTATAAAACCTGTTCGCTCGTGCCCCTGGCCGCCTCACCTTACCCGTCCGCCATCGGCTGCGCCTCAGGCGACTGCCGGGCGGGCTTGGCTGGCGGGCGAGCTTTCATTGGCAGGCGGATCTGCGGACACCTTCAAAAAGATGGTTGCTTTTTTTTCATTTTATGATAAAGTTACCCCTGATAATATCATTTTTAACGACTTAACAACCCATGAATTTCTCTCTGGAGGAGATATGTTTCGATTCGCCCTGGAATATTTGAAAACCTGGAAATCAAAGCCAACCCGCAAGCCCCTGGTCATCCGCGGAGCCAGACAGGTGGGCAAGACATATCTGGTACGAATGTTTGCCAGAAAATATTTTGATCAGTTGGTGGAAATCAATTTCGAACAAGACCCTGAGATCGCATCGCTATTTGCCTCAAAGGACCCCCGAAAAATTGTTCAACTGTTGGAATTGCAATACAATATTTCCATACAGCCAGGTGCTGCGCTGCTCTTTCTCGATGAGATTCAGGCAACGCCGGAGCTACTTGTTTCGCTTCGGTATTTTTATGAACAACTGCCCAAACTGCATGTTATCGCAGCCGGTTCCCTATTGGAACTTGTCCTTGAAGAACCATCTTTCTCCATGCCGGTGGGACGTATCGAGTATTTGCACCTGGGACCTATGCAATTAGAAGAGTTCCTGTTGGCGGCCGGTAAGGACAGGTTGGTAACTTTCCTGAATGAATTTTCTTTAGGCGACAGCATACCTGAACCGCTTCACAACCGTCTAATGGATCTGCTCCGAATCTTTCTGGTTACCGGCGGCATGCCCGAAGCCGTTTCAGTTTATATCAACAATAATTCATGGCAGGAATGCGAATCAATAAAACATTCTGTTCTGGCAACCTTCCAGGACGATTTTAACAAATATGGAAAAAGGGTCAAACACCAGCGGCTCCAGCTTCTGTTCAAGAAAATCCCGCTTCTTGTAAGCTCGAAGTTCAAATATGTTAACGTGGATCGTAATGAGCGATCAGGAGATCTGGCAAAGGCATTGAACCTGCTGTTTCACGCTCGAGTAGCATCCCCTGTCTATCATTCATCCTGTAGCGGCATCCCACTCGGGGCAACCATCCATCCAAAAAAATTTAAGGTTCTTTTTCTCGATGTGGGCCTGATGTCAACGGCCACCGGCCTGAATTTGCTTGATTATGAAAAGGCCGGGGATGTTATGAGAATTAATGCCGGTGCTATTTCCGAGCAGTTTATCGGGCAGCATCTACTATTTTCCCGGCATCTTTATTGTGAGCCCGAGGTATTTTACTGGATTCGAGAAAAGAAAAACTCGTCGGCTGAAATTGACTACGTAATTTCCGAAGGCACACTTATTATCCCAGTTGAAATTAAGACAGGCAAAAGCGGAACTCTAAAATCGCTCCATCTGTTCCTGCGCGAAAAACACCGATCATTTGGCGTACGGTTCAATAGTGATCTTCCTTCTTTACTTGAGTCGCAGACAGCCCTGGCCGCCGGACCCAACATACCCTATCTCCTGCTATCGCTTCCCCTCTACATGGTGGGGCAGGCACGTCGGCTCATTCGCCAAAGTAATGAGACGTAACCTAAATCGGTTTTATGGGACGTCCTGTTTTTGTTTTTATACGAACTTTTACTATCATGAACAACAACTAATTTATTGACGATCTTCCAATATAAACTTATAATTGCTAATAAAAAATAAATGGACTTTTTGGGAAAGGAGTAAATATGATATCCATTAATAAAAAATATATTGTCGATAAACACGGCAATCCTAAAGAAGTCATCATCCTTTTTGAGGACTTTAAAAAAATTGAAGAATTGCTTAGTTTAGATTTAAATGAAAATGCTATTGCTGATTTAAAGGAAGCATGCAAGGACAGAGAGTCTGGAAATATCAAAGCTTACGTTGACCTGGATTCAATCTAATGGCTACATTAATCGTTCATCGACAAGCCGCAAACTATTTAAAAAAGCTTCCGAAAATTCAAAAAGAAAAGATCAAAACCTCGCTTAGACGTTTAGAAGAAAATCCATCTTCATGATAACTTGCCGGTTTTAAAACAATTTCTACTGAAAACCCACTTTCCCCAAAGTCTTTTTCTTTGCTCAATTCCTTAATGGGATCCGTGTAGGCTATGCCAAACTCACTGAACCGAATGCCGGGTTGCTCTGTGATCCATGTGACATCGTTTGAAAAGTTAAAATCCTTGGGGCGTAACCCAAAAAACAGTGTCCCAAATAAAACAGCAACGGACAGACCGACTAAATACTTTAAAGAGATTTTTTTCTGATATTTTGAAAAGTTCAAAAGAAGCCTGGTTGACCCCAAAATTCCAAAAATTTCAAGCCCGGACATTTGGAAATGCTATTGACAATGCTATCAAATAAAGTTGACAAAATAGTATCAAAGTAATACTATAAATTAATGCCCCGAAAAATAAAACAACTGATCAAAAAGCTTGAACAAGCTGGCTTTATAAATCGAGGCGGTAAAGGAAGCCATCGGAATTTCATTCACCCGAAGGGCGTTGTGGTTACTATTTCCGGCAAGCTCGGAGATGATGCAAAGCATTATCAGGAAAAAGAAGTGGTTAAAAAAATCAAGGAGTCTCAAAAATGAAAAAACGAGACCGTTATTTAAAAATTGTTGAATGGTCAGATGAAGACCAATGCTATGTTGGCTCTGTACCTGGTTGGATTGGCAAATGTTGCCATGGAGACGATGAGGAAAAAGTTTATCGTGAACTTTGCCAAATTGTTGACGAATGGATGGAAATTTATAAGAAAGACGACATGCCTCTTCCTCCGGCAACAGCCGGTAAAAAATATTCTGGAAAGTTTCAACTACGCCTTGGCAGTGAGCTGCATCAAGCCCTGGCGATCCGCGCCATGCAAAGAGGCGACAGTTTGAATAATTTTTGCAAAAAATTACTTAAACAATCACTTCCAAAATCTGCTAATATGCCTTGATAGTGCAAAAAATTTAAGCATAAAATCTGTTTTTCATCCGTAACTACTCAGGTGGATAGACTGAAGGTTGAAGGCTTTTAGGGACAAATCATGCGCGATCACACAAAACTTAGGGCATTTGAGCTGGCTGACGAGGTAGCAGTATTGGTTTATCGGGTGACCGCAGGGTTTCCGAGAGAAGAGTTGTATGGTCTAACTTCTCAAATGCGGCGAGCAGCGGTTTCGGTTCCTTCTAACATCGTTGAAGGTTGCGCACGTGACAGTCAGGCAGATTATCTTCGTTTTCTCTACATAGCTTTCGGGTCATTGAGGGAACTGCATTATCAGCTAAGTTTGTCGAAGCGTTTGGGGTTCTTGCGCAACCAGGATTCATCTCTGCTTGAAGCAAAGATTGTCGAAACAGAGAAGGTCTTGAATGGTTTAATTCGAGCGTTGCGAGATGATTGATATACTTCAGCCTTCAGTCTTCAACCTAAATACCTGAGTAGTTATCAGGTCTCTTAAAGAAGAATCGCGCTTAGAGAGGTAGCTCTGTAAAACTCTATAATCAGGATTGCTGTTATGCAGGTATCATTATCATATATGATCAAGCAGTATTTTTTTAGTCAACATTAATCGGCGTCCACCTGCCCGCTCGTGCCCCAGGCCGCCTCGCCTTGCCCGGCCGCCATCGGCTGCGCCTCAGGCGAATGCCGGGCGGGCTTGGCTGGCGGGCGAGCTCGCAGTGGCGGGCGGGTCTGTGTTCACCTGCCCGCTTGTGCCCCAGGCCACCTCGCCTTGCCCTTCCACAACTCTATCGCTTGCAAAGCTGTCGGTCTTGACTGGCGGGAAGCTCGCATGGCAGGCGGGTCCGCGTCCCATTGTTTCTTTTATGTTTTTGCAGAAAGAAAATCAATCGTGTAAGATTGCATTCCTCCAGGGTGTATGCGGGCATAGCCGGCAAGTGCATCTGCTATTCGTGAAAACTGGTCGCCCGGTATAGTATTCGGAATTATCAACACGCCATAATGCGGTAAATGCTCATTAAAAAACTGCACAGTTAAGCGAATAAAATCATCTCTATTTCTGGTGAGAAGACATCTCCTTTTGCGTGCTGCAAATTTAAGTTGTTCTACGTCAGATGCTTGGAGCATTTCCACCTCATGAGCACTTATGCAATCAACACTCTGCTTCCTGAGCAATTCAGCTATCTTCGGACTTAGATCTTCGTCTAAGTAATATTTCACTGAGAATCCCTGTTCAAATGGGGATAATTTTCGATGATCGTATCTTTCGACCACGATTCATTTTGTTCGATCTGCTGGTCAATCTCTTCACGGTACACAGTATAATAGCCCATAGCGGCCCTCAATTGTTGCTCGTTTAACCAATGGTAAGCTTTCTGAAGACGTTTAGCATTTTGTTTTACGCCGATATACGTTGCAATGATTTCCCAGACCTCAAGACCGGTTCCTGCAACTCTGGCCTTTCGTCCGTTCACACCGTCAGTAAAAACAATACCAGGGCAACGACGCATCTTTATGGCCTCCGCGAGAAGATCTTTTGTAATGGAAGAAAAAGCTCGACCAGTTTCCCTGGCTATTCGCTCTATTTCTTCGACGGTCTTTTGAGGTATCCTCAAACTTTTTTGAATGGCACCCATGCATCCTCCTAACCTCTGCAAACAGGAAATACAAATTTTGAATGATATTTGAGTCCGCTTTGAACTCTATTGAACTCTATTGAATGACAGTGTATTATATAGATTAGAGGTTGTCAAGTATCTTTGAATACTGCCTACCCCGCCTCTCGAAGATGCCGCAACGCAGTGCATTTAACCGGGGTCCTTGAGTTGAAATGGGTAAAAGTGATATGGAAAAGAAATGAAATTACCCAAAACAGCCTTGGGATGAAATGGGTAAAAAAGTATGCGTTAGGTAGAATCTTATTTTCAGATAATCATTGCTGTGATTTTTACATGTACCTGTTGAGATCTTGACAGTTTTTATAAAATCCTCCAAAAATAACCATCGTGCCTGCCCTGCCTGCCTCCTAGTCCCCCACCTCCCAGCCTCCTATCCTTACAGCCTTCAAGCCTCCTCGCCTTCCTGCCTGCCATAACCTATTGGGTGGAACGGTTTTGAATCCACGATGAAGCCAGTATCACATTGATGCGAACTGTTTGAGGTTATTCCAACCCAGAACGTTGAACCCTGCCTGTTGGAGCGTAGCGGAAACCCCGTTATCGGGGTCCCGTCGGGCAGTTTGACGGGGAACCGCTCAATCTAGGTTTAAGTATCTGTCCTCTTTTCCATTTTAATTCTCTATCCAGTTGTCTACCCTTAAGCCTTTTACTCTTTTAAAATGTTTGATATTGTTGGTTATAAGAACCAAATCCTCGACAATGGCAGTAGATGCCATCAAAATATCAGCATCTTCGATCAAATTTCCTTCTTTCTTTAGATAGACATAGATTTCCGCAGCTTTTTCCACAGTGTCTTTTCTAATGGATACTAATTCATTTTCCTGGATGAAACCCTCAAACCACTTTAGTTTTTCTTCATTTCCAAGATCTTTTAGCCCTCGCAGAATTTCGTAATAAGAAATAATATTGATAGTAAGTTTTTCAAACAATTCAAGATAATCTGAAACTCTCTGCACCACTCGCAAATCGTTCTTCAGAAAAGCTGTAATGATATTAGTATCTAAAGTGCATCGTTTCATATCTTTGCTTTTCTCTGCCCAAAAAGACTTCTTCTTTTAATTGATTCATCAAATCGCTTTTGTTCTTCCCCTGTCAAATCGGACAGTAAGCCAGCATAAGATAGAATCTTTTCCTTTGATATTCCTCTTTCCACCTTAACGGTTACACGTACTTTGCTTCCTCTATATATCTTCAGTTTATCTACAATTTCTTGTGGAATGGAAATGTGCCCATCTTCCAGCAATGTTCCTGTATATTCTTCTTGCATACCTGCCCTCCTCTGGTAAAGATAAAAATCTATCGTTTGCTAACCCAACTGTCAAGAAAAATGCAGAGGAACGTGGACAATCTAATTCACCACTCTGGGAGTTGCTAAAATCGACTCTCACTCAGCCTCTTTAATGAATAAATCCCATCAAACAGAGAAGTCCTCAAGTAGAGCGCTCCTCCCACCTCCCAGCATCTCAGCCTTCCAGCATCCAAGCCTCCTCGCTTCCCAGCCTCCTCGCCTTCATGGCTTTGCGGAACATCCTTGACTAATTAGACTTTTGTTTGTATGGTCGATAAAGGATTTTGGCAATTGCAGAAGGAGACACATATAGATGACGACCTGTTTCAGTTAACGAAAGCCTCCATTCTTCACAAGTTTATTTGCCAATTGAAATCTGACCACCGAAACTTTTTGACGCCGACCCCTGATCTCAACGCTTCGACACTAAAAGTGCGTTACTGGTAAATATGATTTTGATTCGGGACCTTCATTTTATTTTTTCTTGACTCCTTATTATTACATTAATTACACAATGGGAAGTAAATACCATAGATATTGTGGAATTAATGTAACAATGTGATTGGCAAGCTAAAA
>PVMK01115293.1_pt1 | contig 13539 bp, 13 predicted proteins | sample 1853481 | NCBI WGS metagenome assembly PVMK01 (sample SAMN08533507, study PRJNA380276) | Marine sediment metagenome, whole genome shotgun sequencing project. | reverse complement strand
TGGCTAAGAAATTTCAAAACTTGCGTAACAGCATGTCGCAGGAACGTCGCGAAAAGATCGACGCTATGACAAAAGATATGTTGGTCGAGATGCCCATGCACGAGCTTCGTCGTGCCCGGCAACTATCCCAGGAGCAGCTCGCCGATGTGCTGGATATCAAGCAGGGATCTGTCTCCAAGCTTGAGCGACGCACAGATCTTTATATTTCCACGCTGCGGCGTTATATCGAAGCAATGGGCGGTGAACTAACTTTGCAGGCGCGCTTTCCGGAGGGTTCGGTGACCATTACCCAACTCGACCAGATCGATGAATCTGACGGTAAGCCAACCCGGCAAATGGCGCGAAGACGGGCAAACCAGGATTGAGATGGCCTCACCGCAGTAGGGACATCCCTCACCATGGTGCAGAAGGGACAGCCGTTTCTGTACTACACTTGCCCCCATGGCCACCAAACGATCACGCCTCCCGTGGACCGCCACATTCGTATTTGCCTGGATCATCAGTGCCGCCGCTCAGGCTGACGATTATTTGTCGCAAGTCAGCTCGCTGCGTCTTGCGGGACAGCTTGTCGAGGCGCAGGAACTGGCCGAAGAATCGCTCTCGACGTCACCTACATCGTTCGACACGGTAAGGCTGCACCTTGAAATCGCCAAGATCCATGATCGTGTCGGCTTGCATCAGAACACACGGCCGGTCGCAGCCGCACTGGTGCATATTGACAAGGCGACGAACGCCGCGGAACCTGGCCACAGGGAATCCGAAGCGCTCATCGAGCTGACCAGGGCGGATTACTTCTACCGGGCCGAAATGGCCGAACGCGAATTTCCCGAAGCTGATCGGCACGCAAGACACGCGATCAAGTTGTTCCAGCAGATCGGGGACCGCCGCAACGAAGCCGATGCCGTGCACAGACTGGGCCTTATCGAAATGCAACGCGGCAATCTTGATCGTGCCCGCGAGCTGTTCGAAAAGTCGTTGCTACTCGACCGGCAGGCCGGGGAACGGGCATTCTTTCGTGGCGAATACGAGCGACACGTCGGCTTCGTGCTGCTGATGCAGGGCGACAATGAAAGTGCCATTCCGTACTTCAAACGATCACTCGAGTTCCGACGAGAGGCCGGTGCTGTCGATGCCAGCCTGTTCGCGGCGTCGACGCTGGCGTCGAGCCTGGCAAATGCCGGTCGGCTGGACGAAGCGTGGCCGGTCGTCGCGTACGCGATGATGGTAGCGCAAAGAATCGATTCACCGGTTGGCATGGCGAGGATCGGCTTGATCCAGGGTCGCCTGCACGCCAAAGCCGGCGACAAGCGTGCCGCACACCTTGCGTACGAGATGACGATCGACATCGCGAAGTCGGTGGCTTATTCCTCCATGGCGGAACAAGCGAGCAAAGAGCTGGGCGCCCTGACAGATTGATTCCGACTGTTTCGTAGCTGATCAGCTTTGCATTAGCGAGCCAAGAGATTACCCTTGGTTGTTCCGTGGCCTGGCAGAAATCAACTGTTGCAACTATTTGAAATGATGAATATTCCTTCTCGCCTGCTCACCGCATTCTTCTTGCTGGCCACATCGCCGGGGTTTACCGAGCCAGTTATTGCAACGTTTTCCATCGCGGCCGCAGACCCTGAAACCGGGGAAGTGGGCGTTGCCGTCGCATCCCGCTTTTTCTCGGTCGGCAGCGTGGTTCCCTACGGCGAGGGTGCCGTCGGTGCTGTCGCGACGCAGGCAAACGCCGATGTCACCTATGGCCCACGTGGGCTGGAGTTGCTCGCTCGAGGTGCCACGCCTGAAGAAATCGTCAGCATCCTCCTGCACAACGAACCCGCGGACAATGGCCGACAGTTCGGCATCGTCTCTGCAGACGGAAAGTCTGCGAGCTACACCGGACCCGGCTGCGGGCCTTGGGCCGGCGGACGCGCAGGACCCAACTACGCAGTGCAGGGAAACATTCTGACGGGAGAGGATGTCGTCATTGCGATGGAGGCGGCATTTCTTGAAACGGACGGCACGCTCGCGGATCGTATGTATGCCTCCCTCATTGCGGGACACGCAAAAGGTGGCGACTCACGCGGTAAGCAGTCGGCCGCGCTCATCGTTCGTAAGCCCGGTACCGGCTACGGTGGAAAAAACGACCGCGCAATCGATATCCGGGTTGACGATCATGAAGAACCGTTCAAGGAGTTAGGGCGGCTCCTGAACTACGCACAGATGAATTACGCCTGGAACGAGGCATGGACAGCCTTCGTAGACAAGAACTACAGCGCCGCCCTGGCTCCCATGGAACACGCTGCAAGACTGGCGCCCGACGTTGCCGAGGTTTTCTACGACCTCGCCGTTATCCGGCTGGCGAATGCGGATACAGACGGCGCGATGTCTGCCCTCGATACAGCGATTGATCTCAATCCCAAGCTCAAAGACCAGGCCGCGAATGACAGCGATTTGGATGCCTTGCGAATCGACGACCGGTTTTCAGTTTTGATTGCAAAGTAGATCGATCGTGAAAATCACGACGTCATCGCCATGTACCAAGCGCCCATCGATGAGACGTTGACGATCTTGCCAGGCAACTATCCTTCCCAGTCCTGCTCCAGTCGCCGCGCAGTGAGCAGAAAGATTATCGCGGCCATCAGGTAGAACGTGGTGCCCGTCAGGATGGCGTAGCGCAGCGACTCCTCACCAAAGCGAGCCTGCAGCCCATCCGAGATTGCGCCGATCGCGAACGTACCGATACCGATGCCGATCAGGTTGTTAACAAACAGGAATATGGCCGATGCCGTGGCCCGCATGTTTGGCGGCACCAGGTGCTGAACCGCTGAAATAACCGGGCCCAACCAGGCCAGGCCCAGTGCGGTGGGCACGATCAAGACGAGCACAGAAATCGTCAGGGTTGGAGACAAGACACCGATCAGGTAAAAGGGCACCGTGGCGAGGAACGCATACGCCGGTATACGGGCGTACGCCGAACGATCCGTCTCGCCGAAGCGGTCAGCCAGCGACCCGCCCAGCCAGGTTCCGGCGATACCACCGACCAGCAAAATGGCTCCGTAAACCAGCGATGCATCGAGCAACGTAACCTCGTAGCTGCGTACAAAAAACGAAGGCAGCCAGAAAAACAGACCGTAACCCATCATCGACGAACAGGCCGCGCCCAGGGACAAGCCCCAGAAACCGGGCTTCCGCATCAGAACCGTCATGATCTCCTTCAGGCTGGCGGCGCCCGACTCCGTGCCCACCGTGTCAAACGCGCCCCTGACGGGTTCACGAACTGTGGCCCGAAAGATCGGCGCCACCACGATGCCCGCCGCACCGACCACCACGAACGCGAAACGCCAGTCGACCAGGGTCGCGATGATTCCGCCGAAGACAATGCCCAGCGCACTTCCGATCGGAATTCCAAAAGAGTAGACACTGAGCGCCCGCGCTCGTTGGTTGGGTGGGAAGAAGTCCGAGATCAGAGAATAGGCTGGTGCAACTCCACCTGCCTCGCCGATTCCAACGCCGACGCGGGCCAAAAATAACTGCCAAAAACTCTGCGCCGTGCCGCACACAGCGGTCATGCCGCTCCATACCACCAACGCCCCTGTCATGATCCAGGTTCGGCTCATGCGGTCTGCAGCCATCGCTATGGGAATGGCCAGGGTAGTGTAGAGCAAGGCGAAGGCAAGGCCGCCCATCAAACCCAACTGTGTGTCAGTCAGTCCGAGCTCTTCCTTGATGGGGATCGCGAGGATACCGATAATCTGCCGGTCGATAAAATTTAAGGTGTAAACGACGACCAGAATGAACAGCACATAGGCCCGGTACGCGCTCGTGGGTTTTGGTGTCTCCATGTCCACCAGTTTATAGGCCAGACTGCCACGCGGCGAACGGAAAATCCGCCGCGTGGCTCGCCTTGTCCTAGAAACGATACTCCACGGTGCCCGTTATCGTGCGTGGGTAGCCGTAGAACGCGGTAACCGATCCCTCCAGGCCGAGGGTCGGGGCCGGGAAGTTGTAACCCGCAACCTTGTACTCCTCATCGCTCAGGTTCTTGCCGTGCAGGCCGACACGCCATTGGCCGTCGTCGTCCTCCCATACCAGGCTCAGATCCCAGAGCGTGAAAGCGGGCTGGTCGAGATCAGTGTTCGGCGACTCGAACTGCGATGCGTCGTCGCGATAAGACCCTGAGCCGATAGCGAAGAACGTGCCGCTCTTGCCGACCAGATCCATCGAGTTCTGGTACGTTAGCGTCGCGCTGGCAGTAAGGTCGGGAGTGTTCTGGAACACACGCTCATCAGCCACGTCGGTATTTGTCGCGTCGATAAATTCGTTGAATTCCGCGTCCAGCGTTCCAATGGCCCAGGACAGGGTAAACGCATCACTTAGCAGTGCGGTGCCCTCGAACTCAATGCCGGTCATGTCTGCATCCGCTGCGTTCGACGTAATGCCGATAAACGTGTCGTTGATGCCGTCCCCATCCGAGTCCCAGCCGAACGATCCCGGAATCTGGACGTCGGTATAGTCAGCCATGAAGAAAGCGATGCTGGTTTTGACGCGACCGCCCAGCCAACTCGACTTTAGACCAACCTCGTAGGAATCCACAAACTCGGGATCGAATGCCATGAAATCAAAGATTTCGTCATCGTCGACCGTGCCGTCTCCATTCAGATCAGGAGCAGCGCTGGTCTGGCCGCGCGGGTCGAAACTGCCGCCTTTGAAGCCTTCACTGTAGGTCAGGTAGAGATTCTGGTCATCGTTCGGCTGCCAGCTCACTGATGCACGCGGTGTGAATTCCTTGAATTCCCTGCTGCCCAGGAAATCGGACGTAACCGCGATCGGAACGCCCGTGCCACCGAGAGCCGGTGATGCGCCAAACAGGTACGTTGTCCTAAGTACGCGCGAGGTTCTTTCGTCCACCGTGTAGCGCCCGCCGACAGACAGGCTCACGGTGTCGGATACGTCGAAGCTGAAATCTGCGTAAGCCGCCCAGCTCTTGGTATCTACATCACCGTAGGTATTGGCGTTCAGCCCAGGCAGGTCCAGTACCGCGCCGAGTTGCTCGAGGATGACATCGAAGGTGTTGAAGGCATTGGCATCGAGCCAATAGAGACCTGCCACGCCGCTCAAGCGATCGGATTCATAGATGAGCTGCAATTCCTCCGAGAGCTGTTCGTTTTCGTAGATTGCCGGCACATCCAGGTCCACGACCGGCAAGCTGTCGAAATCGATCGGCGTTGTTGTCTCGTCCTTTCGGTAAGACAGGATATTGCGCAGCGTGAGGGTGTCGCTCAGCGCCCAGTTGGCAACCAGCGCTACACCTTCGGCGTCGACATCTTGTTTCGGGCTGTTCAGACCAGCACGGGTGTCGAATACGTCGGAAAGCACCGGCGCGCCTGAGAAAGCACCCACGGTCAGGCGGTGGCCCTGCTTGGGATCAGAGTCGTCCCGTACGAAATCGGCACTGAGACGCAAGTTGAAATCTTCTGTTGCGTCCCATTCCATCGACATGCGGCCGGCAAGCACGTCCTTGTTGTAATTTTCCATACCGGGCAGATTCAGGTTGTCGCCGAACCCGTCACGAGTGAGCCGGGCGAGTGAAGCGCCGATGCGAAAATTATCCGCGATAGCCGCCGAGCCCGTGACCACAAGGTCCATCTGGTTGGCACTGCCATAGGACACGCGCACCTTCGCTTCACTTTCGTCAGGCAGTCCCCTGGTCACGTACTTGATCGCACCACCGATGGTGTTGCGGCCGTACAGCGTACCTTGCGGCCCGCGGAGCACTTCGATCCGTTCCACATCATAAATATCAAGTACCGCTGCCTGCGGCCGGTTCAGGTAGACATCATCGACGTACATGCCCACGCCGGCTTCGAAACCGGCCACTGGATCCTGTTGCCCCACACCGCGGATAAACGCAGTAATGGTCGTGTTCGTACCTCTGGATACTTCCAGCGTCACATTGGGAGTACTTTGCCCGACGGCGATAATGTTCTCGGCGCCAATGCGCGCCAGTTGCTCGCCCGTAAACGCGGTAATTGAAAGAGGCACATCCAGAAGCGATTCGTTACGACGACGTGCCGTCACGATCAATTCCTCGATAGCACCTGTGGATGCCTCAGCCGAATCCTCCTCCTGAGCCAAAACGGGCCCGGTGGTACCAGCGACCATGGCCGCCCCGAGAATCAATAACAGTCTTGTTTTCGAGCTATACACGTTCCTCTCCTCCCCAAAAGACACAATGGCTTGTGCGCAAAAGCGTATTACGCAAAAGTATGCTCGTTTATGAAACATGAATCAAGTTTCAAGTTATACTGTCACTGACGATGGCATAATCCAGCGACAGGATGAGGCCAGTCGGACATTCTGAATTGAACGGGAGGCAATCAATGCGATGCTCGAATTCAACCAAGATCCCCAGGATCCTGACCTTGTTATTGTGCTTTGCGGTGCCAGGATTTGACGCCGTTGCCGGCGAAGACAACACCGGGCGCATCACCGTTTCTGGCATGTCCGCGGGCGCCTATGCGGCCGTCCAGGCGCATGTCGCCCTGTCGAGCACGATCAGCGGCGTTGCCGCGGTTGCTGGCGGGCCTTACTACTGTGCGGCGGGAAGTCTCGTCCATGCGTTGGGCCGCTGTATCAGCGGTTCAGACCTTGACGTGGCCCCTTTGGTTGAGGCCACACGCACCGCCGCGAGCGCCGGCACCATCGATCCGGTCGAATCAATGTCCGATGACCGGGTCTGGCTCTTCCACGGCCAGGGCGACTCCGTTGTCAACGCTGCAGTAACCGCAGCTCTGGGTGACTTCTACGCTGCTTTCCTGCCGGAACAGGCCATTGCCCTGGTCGACGATATCCCCGCAACCCATGGCTGGCCAACGCGTGACCAAGGTGTCGCTTGCGGAGAAATGGGTGGCGATTACATCAACGCCTGTGGCTACGACACGGCCGGCGAGCTGCTGCAGCACCTGTACGGCCCGTTGAGTCCACCAACCGCTGCGCGCGATGGTGGTCTGCAGCCGTTGGACCAGGCATCGATCGTTCCCGAAGGCGGCGGTTTCGCGGACTCGGGCTTTGCTTATGTGCCCGCGGCGTGCACCGAAGCCGCCAGTGAGTGCCGATTACACCTTGTCTTCCACGGCTGCCGCCAGGGCAAGCAGTTCATCGAGGACCGCTTCGCAAGAATGGCCGGATTCAACGCATGGGCCGAAAGCAACCACATCATCGTGCTTTATCCGCAAGTCAATAAATCACTGATGAATCCCCAGGGTTGCTGGGACTGGTGGGGTTACACCGGCGCTGATTATTACCAGCGCAGCGGTAAGCAAGTCGCAGGCATCGCTGCTTTGATTGAGGCCTGGTCCGAATGAACGAACGGGCAAAACCCGAAAAACGGTGGAACCTTGCCATTTTGTACGAAGCAGGCAAACTCATGAACAGTGAATCAGGTTTCATGAAGGAACCCATATGACCAACATGGGAATCGTCTCCACCGGCACCTACTTTCCGGAAACGTTCATCACCGCGAAAGAAATCGCTGAGCAGAGCGGTTTGCCCGAGTGGGTCGTCAGGGAAAAGTTGGGTATCGAACGCAAATTCGTTGCTGACCCCAAGGTTCATCCGAACGAGATGGCCGTTCATGCAGCACGCAAAGCGATCGCAAGCGCTGGCATCGACCCTTTGGAAATCGATGTCATTCTCGGCACCACCGAGGAGTGGCGGGAATATCTTCTGTGGACGACCGCGATTGATCTCGGCTGGGAAATCGGAGCAAGAAACGCCTGGGGCATAGACGTCCACACCCGCTGCGCGACGACCATCGCGGCGCTGCAGCTTGCCCGCGGCCTGATGGCCGATGACCCGAATATCAATACGATCCTGATAGGAGGCGGTTACGCCACCTCCCATTTCATCGACCTGGCGGATATCGATACCTCGTTCCTGTTCAACATCGGTGCTGGCGCCGGCGCGATGATCCTGAAACGTGACTGGCTGGAGAACCACGTATTCGGCATCCACATCATCGCGGACGGTTCGATGAATCGGCACGTGATCGTACCGGCCAGCGGTTCGATCAAGCATCCGACTGACGCTGCCGTCGCAAGCGGCGATTTCAAGTTCAGGCTGGTTGAGCCTGAGGCCATGAAGACACGCCTGGGCGAGGTTTCGATCGCGAACTGGCTGAAATGCGTTGACACCGCGCTCCAGAAATCGGGCAGCAAGCGAGATGGGACAGCGTTCGCGCGCAGCGATATCGATTTCCTCAACATGTCCCTGGTGAAACCTTCCGGACATCGAGAGATGCTGGATAATCTCGGACTGACAGAAGAACAAAGCGTTTACATGTCGAGCGTCGGTCACATCGGCGAACAGGACGCCATCATCAACATCGAAGCCGGCATCGAGCAAGGCCGTCTGAAGCCTGGTGACACAATGGCGGTCATTGCCGCAGGTATCGGTTACATCTGGGGCGGCGCAATCATTCAATGGGGACCGGCTGAATCAATGGAATCTCCAAAATGACTGTTGAGACTCTGGCGAGCATCAGCGCAGAGACCACAACGACGCATCGACTGACGACCAGGGTCCTCTACTCCGGCCCTGACGACGGTGTTCCCGTTGTTTTCATCCACGGAAACTTCTCTTCCGCCACCTGGTGGGAAGAAACAATGGTCGCACTACCAGAGAAATACCGTGGGATTGCACCGGACCAACGTGGCTTCGGCGAGGCGGACCCCAGCAAAAAGATAAACGCACTCAATGGCATGCAGGACCTTGTAGAAGACACCATTGCGCTGATGGATCACCTCGGGTACGACAAATTTCACCTGGTGGGCAATTCGCTGGGTGGGCTGGTCGCATGGTGGCTGATGGCTGCCTGGCCGCAACGTTTGCTCTCGGTCACACTGCCAGGCCCTGGTTCACCGTATGGTTTCGGCGCCACGAAGGATGAACTGGGCACCGCCGTGAATGATGACTACGCTGGCTCCGGTGGCGGCTTGCTCAACCGCGAGCTGATCGGCAACATCATCAACGGCGACCGAACTGCGGACTCACTGTTCACCCCGCGGTCCGTACTCCGCTTGCTCGTCTGGGGACCGCCGTTCATCCCGGCACGGGAAGACACCCTTCTTGAGGCCACATTCAGGATACACCTGGGGGATCGCGATCTGCCAGGTGATCACGTGGCTTCCCCGAACTGGCCCTACTTTGCGCCCGGCAAATGGGGCGCCACGAACGCCATGTCGCCCAAGTACGCCGGCGACCTGGTCAAACGAATCCTCGCCGCAGAGCCGAAACCGAATGTGCTGTGGATCTACGGCGCCGACGACGTCGCGATCTCTAACAATGCCGCATCGGATCCAGCGACGCGCGGTCAGGCAGGACTGCTGGAAGACTACCCTGGCACGGAGGCGTACCCGCCTCAACCGATGATGCGCCAGATCCGAAAAGTACTCGACGACTACGCGGCGCGCGATGGCGAGTACGAGGAAGTAGCTGTCAAAAACTCCGGCCATGCGCCATTCATGTCTCACCCGGATGAGTTCAACCGCTCTTTTCACAAGCACCTGTCGCGAAATGACCCGGTTGATCCCCTCCTGTCGGGAGCATCGTGAACCTAACTTGTCACTCAGACGAGTTTATGGAATGTTGTGAACTATGAATCGCACCCCAAATCCTGAAAAGCTCCCCAAAACGGCACGTGGCAGACAAACCCGTGAAAAGCTGCTGCAAGCGGCGGAAATCGAGTTTGGCAATCAGGGTTTTCATGATGCTTCCGTGAGTGGAATTACGAGCCAGGCGGGCGTGGCACTGGGCACGTTCTACACCTACTTTGAAAGCAAGGAAGAAATCTACCGGGCCCTGGTTGGTTACATGAGCCGCCGGGTCCGCAGCTGGATCGCCGAACGAATCGCCGACGCACCGGACCGATTGAGCGCAGAGCGCAAGGGCCTGCATGCCTATCTCGAATTCGTACGCGAGCACCCGGGCCTGTACCGCATCATTACCGAAGCCGAGTTCGTCGCCAACGATGTTTTCATGGATCATTATGCTGGAATCGCACGTGCTTACACGGCGAACCTCACTGCTGCCAGCGAACGCAATGAAATACGAGACGGTGACTTCGAAGTCTGGTCCTGGGCGCTCATGGGCATGATGGTGTTCCTCGGCATGCGATATGGCGAATGGGACCTGAAAACGGACCCGGCTGAAGTCGCGCGGCGTGCTGGCAGCCTGATCGCCAATGGAATTGCAAAGAAGGAGTGAACACCGCATCGTGAGTTTTCCGGTCTTTGACATTCCCGCAAAACGCGCCGAGATCGGTTCACACCGGGTCGCCCTCGAGGACCTGGTGAGCGGCGAGAGAGTCACCTACGGACACCTGGATGAGCGGACAGGTCGTTCCGCAACCTTGCTGGCTGAACTCGGGGCCGAAGCGGGCGACCGTGTTGGGCTCTTGTGCCGGAACCGAATCGAGTTTTTCGAGCTCCTGTTCGCCTGTGCTCGACTCGGCGCGATTCTGGTTCCGTTGAACTGGCGCATGCCGGCGAAGGAGTTGGCGCCACTCATCGTCGACTGCGGGGCAAAAATACTGATCCACGGCGCCGAAGACGCTGACACCGCTGCAGAAATAGGCAACGAAGGACTCCCGCTACTCAACCTGGACGACACTTCCGAAGTCGGCTTTGCAACGCGGCGTGATTCCAGTGAGCCTAGGGCAGGCCGTCTGGCCTGGCCGTCGGATGAACCGTGGTACCTGCTATACACATCGGGGACTACGGGAATGCCCAAGGCCGTCATTCAGACCTATGGCACGGCCATGGCCAATTACATCAACATCTCACAAGCCATGGGGCTGCTAGGTGATGACACAACGCTGAACTACCTTCCCCTTTTCCACACAGGTGGTATCAACCTCACCACCCTGCCCGGCTTGATCATGGGTGCCCGGGCGTTATTTACGCCGGGCTTCGACCTCGAGCAGACGATTAACCTCCTCGAGGCGGGTCGGCTGGATACTTTCTTTGGCGTACCCGCGATCTACCAGGCTATCAGCTTGCACGAGCGATTCGATGAACTCGACTTGTCCCGGGTGCGCTGCTGGGCCTGTGGCGGCGCACCGATGCCCGACACCATGTTCAAGCAGTTTGCTGCGCGTGGGGCTACAGTACTTAACGGCATGGGTATGACCGAAACAGGGCCGACCCTGTTCCTGATGGACCGGGAAAATGCTGCGAAAAAGATTGGATCGGTCGGCAAACCCCAGATTCTCTCGTTGGCACGAGTGGTAGGCCCAGATGGAAATGACGTGCCTCGAGGAGAAACCGGTGAACTGTGGTTCTCAGGATTGGGTATTACGCCCGGCTACTTCAATCGTCCCGAAGAAACGGCCAAATCCCTTGTTGACGGCACCTGGTTGCGCAGCGGCGACCTGGGACGCCAGGACGAAGATGGCTATTACTACATCGTTGGGCGGCTTAAGGACATGTACATTTCCGGTGGCGAAAATGTCTATGCCGCAGAAATCGAAAACTGCCTGAATGAGCACCCGGCTGTTCTGGAGGCCGCCGTCATCGGCGTGCCCGATGAAAAATGGGGTGAAGTTGGCTGTGCTTACCTGCTCCCCCGGCCCGGGAAGCAGTTGCCGGATGATGAGGAACTCATTGCCTATTGCCGGCAACACCTCGCGCCCTACAAAGTGCCGAGACAATTCAACCCGGTGGATGAATTCCCGAGGACCGCGGCTGGCAAAGTTCAGAAACACCTGCTGCCCGGGTCTCCTGGTAGCTGAGGCCAATGTCACGTTCTGAGGCCACGCTCGTGCGCACGTTCAACCAGGTGGATTTCGACCGATTCGCCCAACTGAGCGGCGATGACAACCCGATCCATACTGACCCTGAATTTTCCGCGCGCACGCGCTTCGGACACACCGTTGCCCATGGGCTGCTGTTATGCAGCGTGTTACGCGGTCTTGTTGACCGGTTGCTGCCCGGGGGCCGCATGCTGGAGCAGTCGGTCATGTTCCCGGCGCCCACATTCGCGGATGAGCCCATGCATTTCAGCGCGGAGCTAAGACAATCCGAAGGCCCTGGGGTCGAATTGAGCCTCGAGGTCAGGCGTGTGAACGATGGCGAAATTACCTGCCAGGGCCATTGCAAGGTAGCACCATGAACCTGGGCGATTCCGCTGAAATCAAGCGTTGCGTCAACGCACAAGACGTGACCGATTACACAGCACTAAGCCATCACACGATTGCCGACGACCGGGTTCCCGAGCCCTTGATCGGTGCGTTGTTCTCCTATCTGTTGGGCGTCAGGCTTCCTGGCAGGGGCGCGAACTACCTGAAGCAGAACACCCGTTTCCACCAGGCCGCCCGCATCGGTGACGCATTGACCGCCCGGGTTGAAATCACGCGGGTCAGGCCGGAAAAACAGCTGGTGGATTTATCGACGACGTGCACGGGTTCCGATGGACAACTCATCGCAAGCGGGAGGGCGCTGGTTTTGGTGCGCGATGTTGCAGCGCCGTTGGACGCACATGGCTGAACGCGGATACTGCGGGGGTCCGTCACAGATTGGAGGCCGAACGCAAAGCCTTTGTCCGACAGGTTCAGACACCTGAAGCCATCGCCGGTATTGCGAAATTTCTCGGCAAGAAAACACCTTGAGGAGACAAAATGAGAATTGAACGATCCACTTTCGCCATTACTGGCGCTGCTGGTGGCCTTGGTGCTGCCATGGCAAGACGGCTGGCGAGACAGGGCGGGCGTCTGGCACTGATTGACTCCAATGCGGACGCGCTCGATGAACTTAAGACCGACTTGTCTCTACCGGGTGAGGATTGCATGACAGTGCCGTGCGATGTCAGCAACGAGCAGCAGGTGGACGACGCTTTCGCAGCCATCGCCGGCCATTTCGGTGGTCTGGATGTGCTGATCAACAACGCGGGCATCACCCGCGATGCGCTGATGCTGAAGTTCAAGGACGGCGAGCGCCTGTCGAGAATGTCATTGGAAAACTGGCAGGCCGTCATCGACGTCAACCTGACCGGTGTCTTCCTGTGCACGCGCGCGGCTGCGGAGCAGATGGTCGCCGCCGAGCAAGGTGGGCTCATCATCAATATCTCCAGCATTTCCCGCGGCGGTAACATGGGCCAGAGCAACTACTCGGCGGCCAAGGCTGGCGTTGCGGCTATGACCGTAACCTGGGCCAAGGAGTTCGCCCGCTACGGCATACGGGTAAACACGATTTCACCGGGATTTATCGGCACGGAGATGGTGCGGTCAATGAAACCGGAAGCACTGTCCAAGCTGCAAGCCATGATTCCCGCAGGCCGCATCGGCGAGCCCGACGAAATCGCGCATAGCGTGCAATTCCTGGTGGAGAATGATTTCGTCAATGGACGAAATATCGAGATCGACGGCGGCATGCGGCTCTAGCCTGGGGACTCAGCCTGTAAGTCCAACAGGAGCTCTCATAGTTACGCGAGACGGTACGGACAACTTAACGGTATCTGAGTGACAATGTGTGATGAGTAAACGTTCATCGCTGTACA
>PVMK01184493.1_pt1 | contig 13543 bp, 13 predicted proteins | sample 1853481 | NCBI WGS metagenome assembly PVMK01 (sample SAMN08533507, study PRJNA380276) | Marine sediment metagenome, whole genome shotgun sequencing project. | reverse complement strand
GGTGCCAGGCTGGGTCCGGGGCAGGCAAGCTCCGGCGCTGCTTTATCGGCCGCAAATGCGCTACCCGGGAATGACATCAGGATAAGGCAAATGATCGAAAGTGGGATCGATGTTCGTATATTTATCGGGATCACAAATCGGCGCCGTATTTGAACAGGGATAGCGGCCGTATTGTACCAACGGATATGAACTTCTGTGTCATGGTTTTTTAGGCGCGCCAATACGATAGTTGCTAAAGTTGTCATAGTTTGGCTTAAGGCGCAATGGTTGGGCACATTTGTTTCAACCATTCCTGTCTTGCTTCTTTCTCAAGCCTGGATCTCTCTTCGGCCAATCGATGAAATTCCCGTGGATCTCCTTCGCTTTCAAGCCACAGGCGTTGGAATGCGCAATGACTGCCTTCATAAGTATCGTAGAGCGCCAGCCTGGCGTTATTGAGCGGTTTTTCAAACCAGCTTTGGTAGTATTGTTTGCCTTGCCACTTACCATTGCGTAGCTTTTCCAGCGATTGTAAGAACGAACGAAATATTTCCTGTTTGCGCTCCCGCATCCCGGCTTCCGGGGTATCGCTGTGGTATAGCCCGGACAGTTCGTGACGAATTTCCCCGATCAGGCTATTAAACTCCGTGCTGACGTTCTGAATATGTTTCCATTGTTCCAGGTCATCCTGTCTTTGATTGGCCTCCAGCCATTGCTTTAAGCCTGTTGCTTCAACAAAGCTGGCATAACCTTCATTGAATAAGCCATCGTCTTTGATATACAGACGTTGATGGGCGAGTTCATGGAAGAGATAGGCTGCCAGTCGGACATCAGTCCCGGACAACATGGTGCTCAACAGGGGGTCGCTGAACCAACCCAATGAGGAATATGCGGCGGAGGGTGAAACGTAAACATCCATGCCTTTGTTGCGCAAACGTTCAGCTGACTGCAAAGCTTTATTTTGATTGAAAAAGCCCCGATAGGGCACGCAGCCGGCTACCGGGAAACACCATTTTTTAGCTTGCAGTGAGAATTCTTCGGTCGCAACCACATTCCACACCAGTGCATCACCTTCGACCTCAACATAACTGGAGTAACTACCATTGGCCGGCAGGTCCAGGGAGTCTTGCGCGAAGGTCTTTATCTGGCCTGCAAGTTGCAACTGTTCGGTCAGCTCAGGGTCGGTGGCTGGATCACCCAGTATGGATTGGATATCCTGACGCGCATGCATGAGTTTCCATTGGCCGGAAATCGCCTGCATGTAATAACCGGGTCCTGAGCAGGCTGTCAGAAAGGAGAGAAAAACAAGATAGCGAAAGACCATCAGGAGTGATTTTTGCCTTCCACAAATTTCAGTGATACCGAATTGATGCAGTATCGCTGACCGGTCGGCGGAGGGCCGTCGGGAAAAATATGTCCCAGATGGGCTTCACAATGTGGACACAACAGCTCAATGCGGTGGATTCCACGGCTGGTATCCGGTCGTTGAACGACTTCCGCAGTATCCAATTCACCATGAAAACTAGGCCAACCACAACCGGAGTGGTACTTGCTTTGAGAACTGAACAAGGGATGATCGCAACAGGCACACAGATAATGACCATCCCCGGTAGAATCGCAATACTGTCCGCTGAAGGGCGGTTCGGTTCCCGCTTCACGGGTCACACGATATTGCTCGGCATCCAGTTGTTGTTTCCACTCTTGCGTGGTTTTAGTGATTTTTTTCATAGCATCCTCAACTCCTTCAGGCATTGTAATGTATCCTTTGCTGATCTGTATTACGACATAACCATGGGGTTCCATCATCATGATCAAGGTATATGAAGATTTTGATATAACACTGGTCGGACATTATCAGTCGGTACTGGAATCAAACGATATTGCGACATTCATGAAAAACCAGTTTGGCACTTCCGGTGCCGGGGAATTGCCGTTTGTTGAAGTGATTCCCCAATTATTTATCCTGAACGAGGCGGATGCAAAACGTGCCAAGGCACTAATCAAGCAACTGGATAATCCGGAAAACCGGGTCGAACAAAAGGCATGGCAATGCCCAGAGTGCCAGACACCACAGGAAGCAGCTTTCACCCACTGCTGGAAATGCTCAGCGGCACGTCCAACCATTGATGGATAATTTGTCATTCACAAAATGACACCGCACACCACGGTGATTAACGGTCTTCGCCTCTCAATTTGCGTATCTCGGCTTCTAAATGTTCCGCGGTCAAATCCTCGGGGGCGATCGGCTGACCGATACGTAACTCGATCAACGCCCGGAATTTATAAGGTCTGCGTTTATATAACGGGTCGCGTCGGCTGAACAATGAACCCCATAAATTGCACAAGGCCATCGGTACAACCACAACGGGTTGTTCGGTGATTATTTTCTCAACACCTTTTTTGAATGGGGCGATTTCTCCATCGGAGGTGATTTTGCCTTCCGGGAATATTCCCAATACGTTGCCTTCACCGATCTCTTCGTGGATAAGCTCATAGGCCCGCTCAAGAATTTCCGGATCCTCGTGGCGCCCCGCGATAGGTATCGCTTTACCTGTCTTAAAAATAAAATTGAGCACTGGCATCTGAAAAATCTTGTAATAGGTGACAAAACGAACCGGGCGTCTTATCACCCCACCGATGATCAGCGGATCGACAAAACTGACGTGGTTGGAAGCTACGATGGCCGCCCCGGTTTCGGGGATATTTTCCATGCCTTTGGCCTCAACCCGGTAAATGGTGTGTATCAATAGCCATACCAGGAAACGCATCAGGAATTCAGGCACGATACTGAATATATAGATCGCCACCACCAGGTTCAGAATGGCAGTGAACAGAAATAATTCCGGGATGGTGAAACCGACACTACCCAACAAAATCATGGCGACTGCTGCCGAGATCACCATGAAAAATGCATTGAGAATATTGTTGCCGGCGATGACCCTGGAGCGGTGAGCGGGTTCGGTGTTTTGCTGAACCAGTGCATACAGGGGAACGATATAAAAACCACTGAATATGCCGATCATCAACAGGTCGAGGATAATACGCCAATTGCTACCAACCGCAAAAAAACTGGCCAGACCGCTGTAGGCAACGGTTTGAGCAGAACTGGCAAAATACATGTCAATGCCGAAAAGGGTCAGACCTATGGAGCCGAATGGTACGAGGCCGATCTCGACCTGGCCGCCGGACAAACGTTCGCATAATAACGAACCGGTGCTGATGCCAATGATAAACATGGCCAGCAGGGTGGACATCAGTCTTTCATCGCCACCGAGCACGTTTTCAGAAAAACCGGGAATCTGAACCAGGAAGGTCGCACCAAAAAACCAGAACCACGAAATACCCAGCACGCTGTTGAGTACAACCCGGTTTCCCCTGATGAAGCCGATATTCCTGATGGTTTCGCCGATAAAATTCCAGTTGATCTTGAGATCCGGGGCGACCGCAGGTGCTTTGGGGATTTTCAGACTGGACAGGTAACCTGCTATGGCAACCAGCAAAGCCGTGCCACTGACCCAGACCGGCCAGTCCGCCTCGATACCCATCAACAATGGACCAGCGATCGTGCCGGCCAGAATGGCGACAAAAGTACCCATTTCCACCAGCGCATTACCACCGACCAACTCACTGCGATCAAGCACCTGTGGGATGATGCCGTACTTGATGGGGCCAAACATGGTGGACTGGAATCCCAACAAAAACAGCACACCGAGTAACAACGGTAAACTATTCAGCCAGAACCCCAGTGTTGCGGTGAGCATGATAAAAACTTCAAATAACTTGATCCAGCGTATCTGCATGGATTTTTCATATTTATCTGCAAACTGTCCGAACATCGCGGAAAACAGGAAAAACGGCAGGATAAAGACCATCGCACTTAAATTGACGATCTGATTGGTGTTCAGACCCGCCATCTGGGCACTGTGAAAGACCAGCATGGCGGCCAGTCCGTTTTTAAATATATTGTCGTTAAACGCACCCAAACCCTGGGTAATGAAGAACGGCATAAATCGCCGTTCTTTGAACAGACTGAATTGGGAATGTTGTTCCACTAAATCTCCGTCAAAGTGATATCCACCTGTCGCCTCAGCCTGCCATCGTGGTCAGGACACCTGCAATGGTAGCGGTCATCATCGTGGCGAGGGTTCCACCCAGCACCGCGCGCAAACCCAAACGGGCAATGTCGGGGCGTCGGTTGGGTGCCAGGCCACCGATACCACCCAACTGAATGGCAATTGATGAAAAATTGGCAAAACCACACAGGGCATAGGTCGAAATCAGAACGGAATGTTCTGAAAGCGTATCCTTGATCTCACCCAGGTGCATATAGGCGACGAACTCGTTGATAACGACTTTCTCGCCTATCAGTGCGCCTACGATGGTGGCCTCGGACCATGGAATACCGATGATCCATGCCAGCGGGGAAAGCAAATATCCGAGGATGACAGACAGGGTCAGGGCTTCACCGATCAGGGCTTCAATGCCGGTTATCTCACCGAACCATGTCAGCGGGAAGTTGATCATGGTGATCAGGGCGACAAATGCCAGCAGCATACCGCCGACATTCAGGGCAAGTCTGACACCGTCTGACGCGCCGTTGGCGGCGGCCTCGATGACGTTGGTGGCGGTCTTCTCGATCTCGAGGTGCACCGTTCCCCTGGTCAGGGATTCCTCTGTTTCCGGTCTCAGTAGCTTGGCAATGACAATGGTCGCCGGTGCAGCCATGACGCTGGCGGCCAGCAGGTGCCGGGCGTAAAACAGCCTCTGTACTTCATCTGTTCCACCGAGCATGGCGATATAGGCTGCAAGCACGGCCCCGGCAATGGTTGCCATGCCGCCGACCATCATCGTGAATAGCTCGGATTCAGTCATTTTTTCAATATAAGGACGCACCACCAACGGTGCTTCAGTCTGGCCTATAAATACGTTGGCAGCGACGGATAATGATTCAGAACCGCTGACCCGCAAAACTTTCAACATCACCCAGGCCATGCCCTGGACGATCTTCTGCATCAGGCCAATGTGATAGAGCACACCCATCAGGGCGGCAAAGAAAATAATCGTAGGAAGTACCTGGAAGGCAAATATGAACCCGAACTCAGTGGCCTTGGCCAGATCGCCAAAGACAAATTCTGAACCGACCATTGCAAAATCGATGACCTTGACGAACACTCGGCTGATCGCGTTAAAAAACTCCCGACCACCCGGTACCAGGATCACAATGACGGCGAAGACTATTTGCAGACCGACACCCGCGCCGATCTGTTTCCAGTCTATCGATTTTTTCTGGTTCGAAAACAAGTAGGCAACCGAGATCAGAACCGCCGCCCGAATAAACCAAACGCAATATTGCCAATCATTCAATTCTCCCCGGAATTATTCTTATAAGAGACGCAATGTATCGACTTTACAGGTGGCTGGCAAATTAAAGCTTGATACCCGCCCAATGCCGGCTTGACCATTGCTGTATACATGCGATGGCCTGACCCGAACGGTACAAGCCGTTGATGATCCAGATACCCAGTAAACCAAGACCCATTACCGGTCCAGCAATATAGGCGGCGGGCAGGAAAAATGCCCATTGCGCGATCACGCTGATCCACATGCTGCGCCGCGTATCACCGGCCCCGATCAAGGCATTCATCAGAACCATACCCGTGGTATCGAAGCTAATGGCCAGCGCCCAAAGAACCATCGGCAAGTACGCCAGTTGACGGGTTTCCGGATTGGTCAAAAACACACCCAGTAACGGATCAGCAAACGGTATCAATATAAGGCTGAGTACAACGCCGTAAACCAGGGCTATGGCAGCTGCATTCCAGCCCCACATCGCCGCATCTTCGGTATCCCCCTTGCCGAGTGCATTGCCCACCATCGTTGTGGCCGCCAACGCAATACCAAAGGCAGGCAGAATGGCGGTGATATGAAATGTCATCAGCACATTAACCGCCGCGACCTCGGCTGTGCCTATTTGACCGACAATCCAGACCAGTGTGACCAGCCCGGCCGAAAAGAATAATTGCTGCAGACTGGCAGGCAGGGACAATTTGAATTGCTGCCAGAGCGTGCTACGTGATGGAATCTTGTGGAGGAACCCCTTGTCACTGGCGTGGCGGATGGCAAAGAAGAAATACAGACCAGTACCGATGTACAGGGATATCGTTGTCGCCAGCCCGGCACCCACCACACCCATTTCCGGTGCGCCGAGGTTACCGAATATCAACACCCAGTTCAGGAAAATATTAAAGGCATGCATGATCAGTAAGGTTCGCAGATAGACACCGGTCATGTGAATGGCGCTCCAGTACCCACGGAACGAGAAATTCATACCCACTGCAACCATACTGAGGATTCTGACTTGCAAATAGGGCACACCCTGCTCGATGACAGCCGGGTCGTCACTGAGGATGGTGTAGGTTGCTGGTATGGCCAGGTACAGAATTGCACAAAGAGGTACGCCAATCATCAGGGCCAGTATCAGGCCACCGTTCAATGGCACGGCAGTTTCGCTATGCCTTTCTTCTCCCACTCGTCTGGCAGCCAATGCCTGCACACCGGCAGACAGACCGATAATGAAAGATATCGCGAGATAGTTGGTGTAACTGCCGATGCCAGTGGCTGCCAGTGCCGTGTCACCGAGATGACCGACCATACCAATATCGACCAGGTTCAGGATGTTTTGCGACATCATCCCACCCATGATAGGCAGGGCGATGGCCCAGATAGACTTACGTCTGTCCCGGTTGGGGAATAAGGACAGTAAGCGGGTAACTGCGCTGCTCAAGCTTTCAATCTGCGAACAGGAGTGTTTCGCGGGTAGCCGCAAACTTGATGTCCGGCCAGCGCTCTTCGGTCAACTGCAGGTTGACGCGTGTCGGTGCCAGGTAAACCAGTTGGTCTGCCGCATCGCGGCCTATATTGACCATCAATTGATTGGTGAAATCTTTCAGCATTTTCTCGTCTTCGCAACTGATCCAGCGCGCCGTTTGTACGTTGACATTCTCAAAAATCGCATCAACGTTGTATTCGCTTTTCAGCCGGTATGCTACCACGTCAAATTGCAGCACACCCACAGCACCCAGGACCAGTTCATTACCCATCATCGGTCGGAAAAACTGTGTTGCCCCCTCTTCAGATAACTGCACCAAGCCCTTTTGCAGGGCCTTGAGTTTCAGCGGGTCGCGTAATTGTGCCCGTCGGAAAAGCTCAGGGGCAAAATTGGGGATGCCGGTGAATTGCAACTTTTCGCCCTCGGTAAAACTGTCACCGATGGCTATAGTGCCATGATTGTGTACACCGATGATATCACCGGGCCAGGCCTCTTCAACATGGCCACGCTCCTGTGCCATGAATGTCACGGCATTGGCTATCTTGATGTCTTTCTTGAGCCGGACATGCCTGACTTTCATGGCCTGTTTGAAACGGCCTGAACAAATGCGCATGAAAGCTATACGGTCGCGATGTGCTGGATCCATGTTGGCCTGTATCTTGAAAACAAAGCCAGTCAGTGGAACCTCATCACTATGCACCTCGCGTGATGTCGTTGCACGGGATTTGGGGGCGGGTGCATGTTCCACGAATGCCTTGAGTAGCGGGGTGACGCCGAAATTATTGATTGCTGAACCGAAAAATACCGGTGTTTGTTCACCATCCAGGTATTGTTGGGGGTCAAATTCATGGCTGGCACCCTTGACCAGTTCGATCTCTTCGCGCAACTCCTCGCTGTCATACTTGCCGAGGCGCTCAACCAGTAATGGGTTATCGATCCCCTCGATGATTTCAGCATGCTAAGTGACGTAGTTCTTACCCGATTCATACAGGTGTACCTCGTCATCAAGCAAATGATAGACGCCCTTAAGCCGTTTACCCATTCCAATCGGCCAGGTGACGGGCGCACACTGGATGCCGAGTACGGACTCCACTTCATCGAGCAATTCGATCGGATCACGGCCCTCGCGATCCAGCTTGTTGATAAAGGTAAATATGGGGGTCTGGCGCAGACGGCAGACCTCCATCAACTTGATCGTCCTTTGCTCAACGCCCTTGGCGCAATCGATGACCATCAACGCGGAATCCACTGCCGTCAGCGTGCGGTAGGTGTCTTCGGAAAAGTCCGCATGGCCCGGGGTATCCAGCAGGTTGACGATGTAATCGTTGTAACTGAACTGCATGACCGAACTGGTGACTGAAATACCACGTTCCTGTTCCAGTTTCATCCAGTCCGAAGTCGCATGACGGGCCGCCCTTTTGGATTTGACCGCACCTGCCATCTTGATGGCTCCACCGAATAACAGCAGTTTTTCGGTCAGCGTGGTTTTACCCGCATCGGGATGCGAAATGATGGCAAATGTACGCCTGCGGGCGATTTGTTTTTGCAATTCTGACATGGGAGAAATTCAGGCCGGTTATTTAAGGTACAAATTTTAACAGAGTCGTCCTACCTGCATCATTTTTTTGGCAATACGCCGTCAATCATCATGCGCTCACCCGGTGTCATCGTGCTTTCGGCGGGCGCCACAAAACGAAAAGGTAATGATTCCAGTGACATACCGGCATTCAGCTGGACTACAAAATGCAAATGAGGGCCGCCGCTGTAACCTGTATTTCCGGAATTGGCGATCCAGTGTCCACTTGCAACTCTTGCCCCCCGTTGAACACGAACGCTGTTGCGTTGCAAATGTGCGTAGACCGCCATGGTGCCGTCATCATGCAGAATACGAACCTGGTTCGCGCGGGTAAGATAGCGTTTCTGTTTTCCCCCGCCTTGAAAGTTTTCCTGCAAATCCATAACCACTCCACCACGGGCAGCCAGTATTGGCGTGCCAACAGGCATTACGATATCCACTGCATACTGGTTTGGCGGTTTACTGTGTGTTTCGTCGTTGTCAAATCCCTGGGAGATTGGAAACTGTAAGCCAAGCGGAAACGGCGGGTAGTAATCAACCTCAGCGGTAACTGATCGAGCGGTGGACCGATCATTTGCGAAAATGAAAGGCGGTAGCTGAAACCTTCGCCAGGGTCTGTGGCTTTTATTTTCATCAGACGTTTCTCGGTCTGACCAGGCAATACAAAGCGGGCTGGAAGGGGCGGTTCGAGTGACGTTTTCGGCATCACTCAGTTTGAGCTCAAGCTCCACCGGCCCCCAAATATTATTGAAAAAAGCATATTCAGGTTCACGGTTAATTCCCAGTTTTCGCATGGTTACCATTGGCCTGGGATCAACCGGTAAATTGACAGTATCAAATTGCTCGGCAGATTTTGGTGGCGTGGAGCTGAAATGCCAGACGCCGTCCTCATCCTGCCATTTATACATCTCACCGGCAGACAGGCTAAAAGCCACCAGCAGGCTCACAGCGAAAAACAGGGCTTTCTCGATAACAGGGTTCAACATTCGATCACATTGACAGCCAGGCCGCCACGGGATGTTTCCTTGTAGTGATTTTTCATATCAGCACCGGTTTCCCGCATGGTTTTGATGACCTTGTCCAGTGATACCTTGTGTTTGCCTTCAGCCTGCAGAGCCAGGCGCTGTGCATTGATTGCTTTGACGGCACCCATGGCATTACGTTCAATGCAGGGAATCTGGACCAGTCCGCCGACCGGATCGCAGGTCAGCCCCAGGTTGTGTTCCATACCGATTTCCGCTGCATTTTCAACCTGGCTCATGGTCCCACCCATGACCGCTGTCAGACCACCTGCAGCCATTGAGCAGGCCACACCGACCTCTCCCTGGCAGCCGACTTCGGCCCCGGATATTGAAGCATTGAGCAGGTACAGAATACCGATCGCGCCCGCGGTCAGGAGAAACTCGACAACACCATCCTCGCTGCTGCCGGGAACAAACTTGAGATAGTAGCGCAGAACAGCGGGAACAATGCCGGCGGCGCCATTGGTCGGAGCCGTGACAACACGACCTCCGGCGGCGTTTTCCTCGTTGACCGCCAGCGCATACAGATTGACCCAGTCGATAATTTTAAGCGGATCCTGTCTGGCCTCCGGGTCAGAATATTTCAACTCGTGATACAGGGCCGGCGCACGCCGCTGAACGTCGAGCCCACCGGGGAGTACGCCGGATTGGGAAAATCCGCGTTCGATACAGCTTTGCATGGCATCAAATATTTTGAGCAGTCCCTGTCTGACCTCTTTTTCTTCCCGCCAGGTTTGTTCATTTCTGAGCATGATGTCGCAAATACGTAGCTCATGTTTGCTACACAACTGCAGTAATTCATCACCGCTGCTGAATACAAACGGCACCGGGGTTTCGTCTTTGACAATTCGGTCTGATGCCGCCTCATCCTGGTTGACCACAAACCCGCCACCGATGGAATAATAGTCACGTTCGAGTATACGCTCGCCATTTTTATTGAATGCGCAAAATCGCATACCGTTCGAATGGTGTGGCAGGTTTTCCTTTTTGTTGAACAAAAGGTCGGTTTTTTCGGAGAAAGAGATTGTATGTCCGCAGGACAGTTCGATCCGGGCTTCCTGCTGGATTTTAGCCAGTATCTCGTCAATAAGATCGGGATTAACCTGATCATGTAGTTGTCCTGCAAGCCCGAGTAAAACGGCTTTATCGGTACCATGACCTCTGCCGGTAAAGGCCAGTGAGCCAAATAAGGTTGTCTGCAAACGTGTGACCTGGCCGAGACACTCCTGCTCCTCGAGCGCCCTTACAAACCTGTGTGCGGCACACATGGGTCCAACGGTATGCGAGCTTGAAGGCCCGATTCCGATTTTAAATAATTCAAAAACACTGACAGCCATGTCATGCTTCCCCAAAGTGAATGTGGTGATTCTAACCTGAAATTTAGTAAGACAAGGACAATCTCAATGAGCAAGCTAATTTTATATTTCCAGCCGGATTGTCATCTGTGCGATGAAGCCGAAAGCCTGATGTACGCATCAGGGCTGGATGGGAATTATCATAAAGTGGATATCGAAACTGATCTTGAGCTGCTGAAACTCTATGCTATCCACGTGCCCGTGTTGAAAAGGGAGGACAACCAAAAGGAACTGTTCTGGCCGTTTGACCAGGCCGGTCTGTCGGCATTTGTGGGTGCCGAAGGGTGAAGGCTGCGGTTTTCGGGTGGCTGGTAGAACACCTCAGCAGGACTCAGCGTGCCTGCCGACCAGGCACGTCAGGTACCAATTCAGACGTTGCGGTCCCCGTTTCTGGAATCATTTCCACCGAAAATATCGCTGCAGCGGTCGCCTGCTTTATCGAGAAACTCTCGAAACCAGATACCCAGGCCTTCAAACAGGCTCTTGGTTCGGCTTGAGGTCTCTTCCATGAACAAACCCAGAAGTATGTAAGCTACAAGCGTGATAAAGGTGTAGAACACGCCCAGTATGATCGCGGCCAATCTGATCAACCAGACCTCCTGATTCAGACGTGCCGCCAGCGTTTTGCAGACACCCAGAACAATCGGCTGTCCGGGTTCACCATTAAGGTTTCTCTTGACGCTTTCAAAAAATGTATCGCTAGTCATCGTTTTCTCCTGTCATGTCAATATTGTAACGATGCAGGTTCCGTGCCAAATGTGCCATAAGGCCCGGTATGGGTTTTTAAGTCACCATTTATATGCCATTGGTGCATAATCGACCAAAACAAGGCAATTTTCGCCAAATCTTCAGTCTTTTATAAGCAGGTTTAAGATTTTGACCATAGCTATTTCTTATATTGACGCAACCCGGATGGTGAACGGTCTGACCGCTGCCATACAACGTCTTTTTCAGCGTCGGGAGTACATCGACAAGATAAACGTTTTCCCGGTGCCTGATGGTGATACCGGCACCAACATGGCTTTCAGCTTCAAAGTCATCTACGAGGCCGTTCATAACCTCGATAGTGTGTCGATTAAAGAACTGATGAGCAGGATAGCCAGTGCATCACTTGATGGCTCCCGGGGGAATTCCGGTGCCATCATGGCGCAGTATTTTCATGGGTTTAGCAAATCGCTTGCTACAAAAGCCTATATGAACGCGGCCGAGTTGGCAGCAGCAAGCGTCGCCGGGGCAAAAGCTGCCTGGACGGCCATGGCAGAACCGGTGGCCGGAACACTACCAACCGTATTGGAAGACTTTTCCATCGCCCTGCAACACAAATCCCAACAGGGTGTTGAGGATATCCACGAGTTGCTTGAGTACGGCCTGTCACAAGCGAGGGAATCACTCGCCCGCACACCGGATTTGTTACCTGTTTTAAAACAGGCTGGCGTTGTTGACGCGGGTGGTCAGGGCTTTGTGGATTTGCTGGAAGGTCTCTTTGAATTCATCGAAAGTGGAGAAATAGCCGGTGAGTTGACTGGTGTCGAAGAAGTCTTATCCGCAGCAGGCACGGAAATGGAAATCGATGTCGGTGCCCATCGTTTCTGTACGGAATGTGTCATAGAGGGTGATGAGCTGAAACGTTCCGTCATCATGACGCAACTGCAGCAACTGGATTGTAGTTCACTGATGGTTGCCGGTGGCCGTAAGCGCGTACGGGTACACATCCATGTTAACAATCCGGGTGAGGTTTACCTGGCGTGCGAACAGTTTGGCGAGCTCCACCAGCAAAAAGCAGATGATATGCAGCGCCAGGTCGGCCTGATGAATCAGACCGGAAAAGTCGCTATCGTGACGGATTCCGGGGCGGATATCCCGTTGGAAGAGCAGGAGCGACTGGCGATACACATGGTCTCAGCTCGTCTCAATTTTGGTACACAGGAATACATTGACTATGTTTCACTGCAACCTGCAGATTTGTACCGCATGTTGGAAGAACGTGAAGAAGTGCCAAAGACCTCCCAGCCACCCGTCGGGGATTTTGTTCGTCAGTATGACTTGCTGACAGGTCATGGGTACGAGGTTATGTCGGTGGGTCTTTCCGAAGTTCTTAGCGGTACAACCCAGGCAGCGCGAACAGCGGCAGAACGATTTGAGGGTCGGGTGCGCGTATTTGACACAAAAAGCGCAAGTTGTAGCGAGGGCCTGTTGGCTGTCATCGCCGCAGAGGCAGCGAAGAAAGGCATGTCGCTGGATGAAATTGAGCAACTTCTCAATGAGACTCAGCCTTTGAACCGTATATTCGGAATCACCGCTGATCTTTCGTATATTGTCCGGGGGGGTCGGGTTCCCGCCTGGGTCAAGAAGCTCACCAATTTTCTGCATATCAGCCCCTTACTGACCGAGAAAAACGGCCGTTTCACGCTGGGAGGTTTTACAACCGGGCTTGGCGCCAAGCCTTCAGCATTGGGAAAAGCGGCACTCAGGAAGATGGACAATGAAACGAGTTATCGTATTCTGATTGCGCACGGTGCAACCTTGAGGGTGCGCTGGAATTGCGCAGGTATATACTGGGCCGGCACACACTTGTACATTCCTGCCATATTTCAGAGGCGGGACCGGCACTGGGTGTACACTTAGGACCTGGTGGACTGGTTGTGGGCTTTTTACCGCAACCTGATCAATTGAACTAAAGCAGAGAGGACTGAACCAGAAAGCTAAATGGTTGCACTAATTACAAAAATCATCCTGTCTTACCTGTTGGGGTCTGTATCCGGCAGTTTACTGCTGGGCAAAC
>PVMK01121704.1_pt1 | contig 13543 bp, 13 predicted proteins | sample 1853481 | NCBI WGS metagenome assembly PVMK01 (sample SAMN08533507, study PRJNA380276) | Marine sediment metagenome, whole genome shotgun sequencing project. | reverse complement strand
CCTCCTCCTCCTCATTTATTGCATCAAAAATTGAACGTTTTTTTTCTTCTTCTGTTTTTGAAACATCTATTTCTTCATTATCGGAAATTTTCTTAGAGGGATCTATTTTATCATTTTTCTCTGTTGCCACGGCTTCTTTATCTGTAATATTTGAAATAGCCTTGTCTTTTTTGATGAGAGTTTCATTAATTCCCTTTTCCTCTTTGGTTGGCAGGTCTGAAGTTTTATCTCTTACTTCTTGGTTAGCAATAGCTTCATCTACTTTAGAAGTTTTATTTATTGGGTCTTTTTTAATGTTATTTTTACTCCTGTTATTATCTAAATCCCTTTTGATAACATCTTTATTAGCAACTACAGTCTCAAAATCTTTAGAAGAATTTTTTATAACACTTTTGTTGGGATCTGGTTTAATTTCATTTTCAGCAGAAGTTTCTTTAAGGGGGTCTTTAGTTAAATTTTTATCTTCTGGATCTTCTGAGGCTATTTCAATTTTATCAATTTCGTTTTCCTTTGGGAGTATATTATTTTCTGTGTTTGGGGATTTTGTATCTATTTTTTCCTCAGTAATTACAGGAGTGATATTATTGTTTGAAGTATTAATAACAAAATTTCCAACAGTGAGTATTATAGCTAGTAATGCTGCAACACCTCCTAGTTTAATCCAAAGAGGGATCACTTTTCTGTTTTCCTCCTCTTCCTTCATTTTTGCCTGGATCTTTTTCCAAATTTGTGAAGAGGGAGTCACTTCAAAATTTTTGAAACGTTCCTTAAAAAGCTTATCTATGTGCTTTTTGTCTTTCATTTATTACGCGTTTTCTGCGTTATTATAATTATCAATCTTTGTTTTTAATATCTTTCTAGCTCTTGCGAGATTCGATTTTGAGGTTCCTACTGATATTCCCATTTCTTCAGAGATCTCTTTATGAGGATAATCGTCCAAAACATACATTGTAAAAACTAATCGATATCTGTCCGGCAATTCCTGAACAATTTTTAATAAAAAATCCAACGGAATGGCATTATCCTCTATTTTAACTTCTGCTTCTTCCTCAATCTGCTCTTCATTAGACAGATTATACACACGTTGCTTACGGTATTTTTGAAGGACTGTATTTACAGTTATTCGTTTCATCCAACCTTCAAAAGAACCTTTTCCTTTAAACTGCTCAACACTTTTTAGAATTGTAATAAAAGCATCCTGCAAGTTATCCTCAGCCTCATGATAATTCCGAGAATATTTTAAACAAACAGAAAATAAGGTGCTTGAAAATTTCTTGTAAAGTTCTTCTTGTGCCTTTAAATCCTGCTTTTTACAATTTAATATGAGCTCTTCTAATGTCAAACGTAGTGCCGTAAATTATTATAAAATTGACGAAATGACTTACGATAAAGTAAGCAGGCAACCATAACAATTGAGGTCTCTACTTCTAGTAGATACCAAATAAGTAAATGAGTTGCGTAGAGATAAAAATTTATTGATTGCTAGCTGTTATAGATTCTTTAATCTTTTGTTCCAATTCCTCCATTAATTCTGGATTGTCTAAAAGAAGTGCTTTAACAGCTTCCCTACCTTGCCCCAACTTGGTATTATCATAACTAAACCAAGAACCACTTTTATTAATTATTTCAAAGTCAACTCCTAGATCTATTATTTCACCTACTTTGGAAATGCCTGTTCCATATATAATGTCGAATTCTACTAATTTAAATGGTGGTGCAACTTTATTTTTCACAACTTTAACACGAGTTTTATTACCTAAAACATCCCCATTAGCATTTTTAATTTGAGTAGAGCGTCTAATATCTAAACGAACTGAACAATAAAACTTTAATGCATTACCTCCTGTTGTAGTTTCAGGATTTCCAAACATAACTCCAATCTTTTCACGTAATTGATTGATAAATATAACCGTACATTTTGTTTTACTTATCGATCCAGTTAGTTTACGTAAAGCCTGAGACATTAATCGTGCATGGAGACCCATTTTAGAATCTCCCATTTCACCTTCAATCTCACTTCTTGGGGTCAATGCTGCAACAGAATCTATAACGATAATATCTAAAGCTCCACTTCTAATCAGGTTGTCCGTAATTTCAAGTGCTTGTTCCCCATTGTCAGGTTGTGAAATAATCAGATTTTCTATATCAATGCCCAAATTTTCGGCATAATACCTATCAAATGCGTGTTCTGCATCAATAAATGCGGCTATTCCTCCATTTTTTGAGCTTCAGCGATAGCATGTAAGGTAAGTGTAGTTTTACCAGAAGATTCTGGACCATATATTTCAACAACTCTCCCTCTGGGATATCCTCCTACACCTAAAGCGACATCTAGACCTATTGATCCTGTTGGGATAACTTCTACTTTTTCAACAGGAGCATCTCCCATTTTCATAACGGTTCCTTTTCCGTAGGTTTTGTCTAATTTATCTAAAGTTAGCTTTAGCGCCTTTAATTTTGCGTCTTTTTCGTTAGCCATATATATCAATCTTTTATTAAAAAATGTTAGTAGGCTAAGGTACTATTTCTTTGCTTGTAGCGCAAAGGGAATATAAGAAAAACTAATATTCAGGAACTAGGTTTATTTATAATTAATATCTTTACTCCTTATATAGTGTTTGAACAGAAACACATTATAAATCAAAAAAGTTTAATCTGCGACTCTTTTTTTATTAAAGGAGCTATATATAAGAGTTTATGGGCTGTACAAACTGTACAACGAGTACCCACAACCAACCAGATGGATGTAGGAATAATGGAACCTGTGGCGCTGATGGTTGTAATAAATTAACGGTATTTGATTGGCTTTCTAACATGTCACTTCCTGGAGATCAAGAACCTTTCAATGGAATGGAGGTTCGTTTTAAAAACGGAAGAAAACATTTTTACAAAAATTCTGAAAAACTTTCTCTTTGTATGGGTGATGTAGTTGCAACCCAAGCAACTTCCGGTCATGATATTGGTATTGTAACTCTAACCGGTGAATTAGTTAGAGTGCAAATGAAAAAGAAAAAGCAGTCCCTTGAAATCGAAGAACTTCCTAAAATTTATCGCAAAGCCACCCAAAAGGATATAGATTTATGGCAGAAAGTTAGATCTAAAGAACCAGAGATACAGAAGCGATCACGTGAAATAGCAATTCATCTAGGATTGAAAATGAAGATTTCGGATATCGAATATCAAGGAGATGGGTCCAAAACCACCTTTTATTATACTGCTGAAGAACGAGTAGATTTTAGGGAGCTTATCAAAGATTTTGCTAGAGCCTTTAGTACCCGTGTAGAAATGAAACAGGTTGGATTTCGGCAAGAAGCTGCTAGATTAGGAGGAATTGGATCTTGTGGAAGAGAATTATGTTGTTCTACTTGGCTAACAGATTTTAGATCGGTAAAAACTTCCGCTGCCCGATATCAGCAATTATCATTAAATCCACAGAAATTAGCGGGGCAATGTGGAAAATTAAAATGTTGTCTTAACTATGAGTTAGATACGTATTTAGATGCACTTAAAGAGTTTCCTAAAAACGATGTTAAACTAATTACAGAAAAAGGAATAGCTACTTGTCAGAAAATTGACATATTTAGGGGGTTGCTTTGGTATTCCTATGAAAATAACGCAATCCATTGGTTCAAAATCAGTGTTCAGAAAACAAATGAGATTATTACAATTAATAAAAAAGGGAGAAAAGTTGCCAGCTTGGAAGAGTATGTAGAAGAAGAACAAATATCAGAAAACAAGTTTTTTAGTAATGTAGTTGGACAAGATAGCCTTACTCGTTTTGACAAGCCTAAGAAACAAAATAATAATAGACGGAATAGTAATAAAACTCGCAACAGAACCCGAAACAAAAAAAGAAATGCTTAAAACAATTGCCTCATTAATTGTATTGGTACTATTTGTTTCTTGTGACTCCAATACTGTAGTAAGTAAATCCAAATCTTTATCGGGAAATTGGAATAAGGACGAAGCAATAAATTTTACTTTCCCTCAATTGGATTCCATAAAAGATTATAATCTTTTTATTAACGTTCGAAATACAAACGATTATAAATACAACAATATTTTTTTAATTGTATCCATTAATTTCCCTCATGGGAAAACCATTACAGATACGTTAGAATATAAAATGGCCAATCCAGATGGTTCATGGCTTGGGACAGGAATTGGTAGTATAAAAGAAAACAAATTGTGGTATAAAGAGAATGTTTCTTTTTTAGAGGAAGGCAATTATAGGATAAGTATTATGCACGCAGTGCGCAATAACAATAATATTGAAGGCGTTACAAATCTTGAAGGAATTACAGATATTGGTTTCAGTATAGAAGTAACCTCAGAAGAGTGATTTTATGGCTAAACGTAAAACAAAGAAAAAAACAAATCCTAAAAATAGCACTAAGAGGCATATTAAGACATTTTGGAAATTATTTGTATTGGTAATTTTCCTTGTTTTTTTAATTTTCTTTTTAGCATCTCGTGGAATATTTGGTGAATTGCCGGACGAAACCAGCCTTGAAAATCCTGAAAAAAACCTGGCTACTAAGATTATTGCATCAGATGGGATAATACTAGGAAAATTTTACAAAGAGAACCGAACTCCTGTTCAGTTCGAAGAACTCCCAGAACACCTAATAAACGCCCTAGTTGCTACAGAGGATGTTCGGTTTTATGAACATTCCGGGATTGATGCTCGTGGAACAGTGAGAGCCTTCGCTTATCTAGGAACCAAAGGAGGGGCAAGTACTATTACTCAACAATTGGCAAAATTATTTTTTACCGGGAATGCTTCAAGAAATAAATTGAGTCGTGGAACTCAAAAAATAAAAGAATGGATTATCGCCACCCGTTTAGAGCGCAGATATACTAAAGAAGAAATTCTTACCATGTATTTTAATGAATATGATTTCACAAATCAAGCAGTAGGAATTGAGTCTGCATCTAATATTTATTTCGATAAAAAACCTTCAGATTTAACAGTTATAGAATCTGCGATTTTAGTCGGAATGTTTAAGAATTCATCTTTATACAATCCAGTTCGCAACCCTGAGGGGGTCAGAAATAGAAGAAATGTTGTGCTAGGTCAAATGGCTAAATATGATTTCATATCAGAAAAATTAAAAGACTCGTTACAAACAACTGAACTTGAGATTAACTTTACACCTCAAGGTCACCTTGAAGGGATTGCCACTTATTTTAGAGAATACACCCGTAATTTTATGCATGGTTGGATCGATAAAAATCCGAAGACAGATGGTTCAAAATATAATATATATAGCGACGGACTTAAAATATTTACTACCATAGATTCTAAAATGCAACAATATGCTGAAGATGCGATAGATAAGCATATGGTTCGTCTTCAATTAGAATTTGACAAACAAAATAAATGGAATGAAATAGCCCCTTTTCGTGATGTCACAGAAGAAGAGATAACTACTATTATGAATTCGGCAATGCGCAGAAGTGATCGCTGGCGTGAAATGAAAAATCAAGGAAAAAGCGAAGAAGAAATTAAAAATAGTTTTTCTGTTGAAACACAAATGCGAATTTTTTCATGGGGAGGAGATATTGACACATTAATGACTCCCATGGATTCTATTCGATATCATAAATCCATTTTACAAGCCTCATTAATGTCTATGAACCCTCAAACTGGAGAAGTAAAAGCTTGGGTAGGCGGCATTAATTATAAACATTTTAAGTACGATATGGTAAAAAAAGGGAGACGACAAATAGGCTCTACTTTTAAACCGTTTGTATATGCAACTGTGATCGACCAAATGCACATGTCTCCTTGTGATACTTTACCAAACACCCCTTTTTGTATTCCTAAAGGTAAATACGGTATACCTAAAGAATGGTGTCCCAGAAATTCGGGTGATAAATATGGAGGGATGCTTACTTTAAAATCGGCACTTGCCCAATCGATTAATACCATTACCGCCAGATTAATTGACAGAGTGGGACCACAACCTGTCATAGATTTAATAGAAAAGATGGGGGTGGACACTGAAAATATTCTTGCAGCACCATCTATAGCATTGGGTACTGCCGATGTTTCTCTTTATGAAATGGTAGGTGCTTACAGTACTTTTGCGAATGAAGGCGTATATGTTAAACCTTCACTTATTACAAGAATAGAAGATAAAAACGGAACTATTTTATACCAAAATGTACCGGAGGCAAAAGACGTAATTAGTAAAGAAGTAGCTTTTGTAACAATAAGTTTATTGGAAGGGGTAACACAATATGGTTCTGGACAAAGATTACGAACAAAGTGGGCAATAGATGCTCCTGTATATAAAAGTATTATAACTGGATATCCATATGAATTTGAGAATCCCATAGCAGGGAAAACAGGTACCACACAAAACCAGAGTGATGGGTGGTTTATGGGTGTTGTCCCAAATCTTGTAACTGGTGTTTGGGTAGGGGGAGAAGATCGTTCTACACATTTTTCTTCTATCGGTTACGGACAAGGAGCTAGTATGGCATTACCTATTTGGGCAATTTATATGCGTGATTGTTATAATAATGAAGAATTAAATATTTCTAAAGAAGGGTTTATTGCTCCTGAAGAACTTTCAATTGTAACAGATTGTGAAAAATGGAAAGAAGAAAATGTAAATGGAGAAGAAATTCCAGATGAATTTTAACCCTCCTTGTTATCCACTACGGAGGACGAGATTTTTATATTTCCTCATTTTAAAAACTTTTTACATTAGTTCAGTATAAGTATTTTTTCTTCCATCTTCTGAAGCTATTGTGCTTCATTTTGAGTATTTTTATAAAAAATTAAAACGGATGATTGATAAGACAGTTTCTAGTGTTCAGGAAGCTTGCCAAGGTATAAAAGACAATATGACCTTTATGCTTGGGGGATTTGGACTTAGTGGAATACCTGAAAATTCCATCGCAGAATTAGTGCGTTCTAATGTAAAAAATGTCACTTGTATTTCAAACAATGCCGGTGTTGACGATTTTGGCTTGGGATTATTACTTCAAAAAAATCAAATTAAAAAAATGATTTCTTCTTATGTAGGAGAAAATGCAGAATTCGAAAGACAGATGCTTAGTGGAGAGTTGGAAGTAGAATTAATTCCGCAAGGAACATTAGCACAACGATGTCAAGCTGCTCAAAGTGGTATTCCCGCTTTTTATACCCCAGCTGGATATGGGACAGAAGTCGCCGAAGGAAAAGAATCTAGAGAATATAATGGAAAGATGCATATTTTGGAAAATGCTTTTAAGGCTGATTTTGCATTTGTAAAAGCCTGGAAAGGAGATGTAGCTGGAAATCTTGTGTTTAAAGGCAGTGCACGTAATTTCAATCCCAATATGTGTGGTGCGGCAAAAATAACGGTCGTTGAAGTGGAAGAGTTACTTCCGGTTGGTGTACTAGATCCCAATCATATACATATCCCAGGAATTTTTGTACAACGAATTTTTCAAGGAGAGAAATATGAAAAAAGAATTGAACAATTAACCATAAGAAAAAGAAGCTAATGGCACTGACAAAAGAACAAATAGCTCAACGAATAGCCAAAGAAGTAAAAGATGGCTTCTATGTAAATTTAGGAATTGGAATACCCACCTTAGTTGCCAATTTTGTACGAGACGATATAGATATAGATTTTCAAAGTGAAAATGGAGTATTGGGGATGGGACCCTTTCCTTTTGAAGGAGAAGAAGACCCGGATCTTATTAACGCAGGTAAACAAACGATCACTACTTTACCGGGAGCCTCTTTTTTCGATTCTGCAATGAGTTTTTCCATGATTCGTGGACAACATGTGGATCTAACTATATTAGGTGCTATGGAAGTTTCTCAGAATGGAGATATTGCCAATTGGAAGATTCCTGGGAAAATGGTAAAAGGGATGGGAGGTGCTATGGATTTAGTTGCCTCTGCTGAAAATATCATAGTTGCTATGATGCACACTAATAGAGCAGGGGAATCTAAATTATTGAAAGAATGCTCCTTGCCACTTACTGGAGTAAATTGTGTTAAAAAAATAGTTTCCAACCTTGCGGTGTTTGAAATTGTGGATGGTTCTTTTAAATTATTAGAACGTGCTCCTGGAGTAACGGTTGAGGAAATTCGAAAGGCCACAGCGGGAGACTTGATAGTAGAAGGCGAAATCCCTGAAATGCAGCTATAAACTCACTAAAATGTGTTTGAGAACCTTCTCCGTCTCAAGCAGACAGATCTTAACGACTGAATTATTGTCAAATTAAAAGACCAATATTCGTTGAAAAGGCATCAAAACGCATCTATAATTCAATTAAATGTTAAAATATAGCGCATTACATCGAATAAATATGCTTATAGCCGTTATCTTATAAATTTCTTTCACATATTAGCAGTCCCAAATCTAACGAGCTTAACCTAACTTATGAAAAATATAATAATGGCGATAAAAAATACATATACATTGATAAGAAGTGTTATGTATATAGCTAAAAAAGTTTTTCTTATAATGTAACAATTGTTTTGATAGTTAATTAAACCCCAAATCTGCAACGATACAGATAAAGGTAAACCCGTTCTTTGTGAGGTTAGAACGGGTTTTTTATTCTCTTTTTTTATCACAGGTTATTATCCTCTAGAAATATTTTTTACTGAGTGAGATAGAATATAATTATTTAGAAACTTTATCTATAGCTTTTTCCATTTCATCATAAAACCTTTCAATAAAACTATTAAATACAACATCAATGCCATCAAAATCTATACTTGTAATCTGTTCCTCATCAAATTCAATATTCTTGATGGGTTTTTTAAATATAAATGTACCACCCACATATAATTGACCATCGTAATAACCTGTTCCTGTCTTTTGTCCAAAATATTTTTTGTCAATTTTTGGATTTGGATTGGGGCCATTTAAGGACATTTTTACCGCTTTAGTATAAGCGTCTTTTTTAAAAGTTTGAATTAAAACTGCAACGCTAAGTACTGCATCTACACCCAATTTATTTGCTAATTCACTACCTAACGATATAGATCGCTTATAGTCAAATGAAGCTCCCACATCTAAATATCTGTAATTATCGGCACAAACTGAAATATCTGTTTTTCTACTTTCAAAGTCGCTTAAAAATTTACCCATTTTTGAGACCTCCGGGGCGAATTCATCATTGTAAAAAGCTATTTTCTCAGGTGTATCTAAAAATTCAGAAGGTGTTAATAAAACAGCTCCTCGTTTCTTAAATTCTTTTTTGAGGCCTTCAAGTGTTTGCTTTTGTATTTCATTTGCGATTTTATTTCCTCCAGCTTCTGATACTGAATAAGACTTAGTATAAGTAGTATAAGCAACGGTCCATGATTCGCTAAAACCTAAATCATTAAGATGAAATGTGATCAAAGCAATGGTATCCGGTAGTTGTTCTCTAGAAGAAAAATATGGGTTTTTTCCATGACCATCTTTAAAAGACTTATGTGTAGCAGGCACCGTAAATGCATCCATTCCAACACCTTTTTTAATTTTTTCAACTCCGTATTTTGTAACATATTCTTTAATTGTCTTTTGCGAAAAGACCATTTGACTACATAATATAAAAAGTAAAATGGAAAAAATTTTAAGGATTGAATTCATGAAGTTAGTTTTTTATGAAACAAATATCTTTGTAATGGTTTTATTACTCAACAATTAGCCAAATATAATAAAATACATTAAATCCCCTTAGGTATCGAATTTATCAACCGCTTTGTATATTCCTTAGTAGGGTTGGCATAAATTTCATCGGCATCACCTAGTTCTTCAATTTTTCCATCTTTCATCACCAATAACTGGTCTGCCATAAATTTAACCACAGCAAGATCGTGAGAGATAAATATATAGGTAAAGCCAAAATCGTCTTTCAGCTCGTTTAAAAGATTGAGCACTTGTGCCTGTACCGAAATATCCAAAGCAGATACCGATTCATCACAAACCACCAATTTGGGTTCCATGGCAATGGTACGCGCAATACCTACACGTTGCCGTTGTCCACCAGAAAGCTCATGCGGATAACGATGATAATAACTCTCGTCTAAATCAACACGTTTTAACAGGTCCAATACTTTGTTTTTTCTGGCTCTGTGGTTTTTTCCAATTCCATGAACTTTCATAGGCTCAGTAAGTGCCTCGCCAATAATTAATCTTGGATTTAATGAGGAGTAAGGGTCTTGAAATATAAGTTGGATCTCCTTACGTAGTTTTCTCATTTCTGAAGTGGAGAGTTTTGTGAGTTCCTTTCCTCTGTATTTTATACTTCCTGAAGTTGACTTTTCCAACTGTAAAATGGATTTCCCTAAAGTTGATTTTCCACAACCCGATTCGCCTACTAGGCCTAAAGTTTCCCCTTCAAAAACTTTAAAACTAACACCATCCACAGCTTTTATTGCATTCTTTTTTCTGAATAATCCAGCATTAGAATAATATTCTTTTTTCAGATTTAAAACTTCCAATAAAGGTGCTTTGGTATATATTTTTTTATGTTTAATGGCACGTTGTTGAGGTGTCACTTTTTTAGATTGAAAACTGTTATCAGCTAAGAAAGTTATGGTTGGCAATACTTCTAATCGTATATCTAAACTCGGACGAGATGCTAATAATGCCTTTGTATAATTATCTTTTGGGTTTTTAAATATTTGAGTTACACTACCTTCTTCCACAATATTTCCCTGATACATCACCGCTACTCGATCTGCAATTTCAGAAACCAACCCCAGATCATGAGAAATAAAAAGTAAACTCATATTGGTTTCCTTTTGAATTTCCTTTAACAGTTGCATAATTTCTTTCTGAACCGTAACATCCAGGGCCGTGGTTGGTTCGTCTGCAATCAATAATTTAGGCTTACAGGCTATCGCCATGGCGATCATAACCCGTTGCATTTGCCCTCCACTAATTTGATGTGGATAACTATTAAAAATCTCATGAGGACGAGGTAATTTTACTTTTTCGAATAGCGAAATGGTTTCTTTTTTTGCTTGAGAGGCAGAATATTTAAGATGAAGTTTTAGGGTTTCGGCAACCTGAAAACCACACTTTTGTGAAGGATTTAAAGCACTCATTGGTTCCTGAAAGATTATCGCGATATCCTTTCCTCGTAACTTTCTAATGAAATCGGGTTTTTCCTTTAAAAGATCTCTTCCTTCAAAAAGAATCTCCCCTTTTAGTTGTGAAGTTTTCTCAGGCAACAATCCCATAATTGACATAGCGGAAACCGATTTCCCTGAGCCAGATTCGCCAACAATTCCTAGAATTTCATTTTCAGAAATACTAAAAGAAATATTGTGAACGACCTCATCGCTTCTTTTTTTACTTCCGAAGGCAATGGAAAGGTTTTTAACATCGATTAATATTTCTTTTGTCATATTTCAAAGATAATAGTATTCTGTAAAAGGTGTAACTTTGTGTCGATAATTAGTATATTAATTACCAATAAAATAAAAAAATGGAAGAAGTCTCTAATGATGAAATATCTGAAACCCGAAGAGCCAAAACTTTTTGGAAATGGTTTGCCAAAGAAAAAAGTAATTACCTGTTTCTTGATCAAGTAAGTCAGGATGAAAAAGGAAGATTATTGGATATTTTTATTAAAGAATTACATAAATTCAATAAAAACTTATATTTCGAAATTGGAGGTCATCCAGATGATGAGAAAGTAGATTTGATTATCACTGCCGAGGGTGTAAGGGAATATTTTAATACCGTAGAATTTTTAGTGGACAAAGCACCAAAATTTAACGAATGGCAAATAATTGCTTTAAAGCCACCTATGGGGACTGGATTTAAAGTAAAACTAGGGCCGCATGAATTTGAACCCAGTAAAACCATTTTTATTCCATTAAACAGTGAAGAGGAACCGGATGGTATTGGAATTAAAGTTTGTTTTCCTGAATATAACGAAGAGGAACAAAACATTTTTACCAACGGAACTTTTTTTATGTTGGATGTTATTTTGGGTGAAAAATCGGTTGCTCTGGATATTGATTATATCGATGTAGTAAAAACACCAGTGGATATAGCCAAGCATCCCTTCATGAATTTAAGTGAGATAAAAGGATTTATCGATGCAAAAAAATCCGAAAGAAAAAAAAGCTAAATATTCATAATTTTAAATCGGGTAAATTTTCAGACAAAGGCAGATAAGTTAAAAAACTGTCAGATCTTCAAAAGCTTAAATAATCCTCGAGTTTTTTATATAATGGATCTCTCTTTCTTCTAAATATTTCATGATATAATGGAAACAATCTTCTTGCTTACCAACTAATTCTGGCGGGAAAATACCTTTTTCAGAGAATAATCCATCTAAAAACAAATTAGCTGCTGCTGTAGCAGTATACCCAGTTGTTCTGGCCATAGAAGAAGTCTGTGTTTTTTTGCAATATTCATCGTGGAGGTTATAAACGATTTCTTCTGTTTCCCCATTTTCGTTTTCTCCTTTTACAGTAACTCTCATCACTGTGAGTTCTTCTTCTGTTTCGCCTAGCTTCCATTCGTTAAATAGAATCTTACTGGTAAAATCTAATGGAGATACAGAATTACCTCCCACATCAATTTTATCGGTATTAAAAAATCCGATCTCCTTTAAAACTTTTATATATTCTACATGACCTGGATACCGCAAGGTTTTTTCTTTCATATTTGGAATATGTGGCATGGTAAATATAATAGATCGTAGCCCATCGGAGTTGAAAGACTCTAAAGTCCCTACTTTATCAAAGTCTATATATTCGCAATCGGTTAAGGGTTCTCTGGTAATTACCTCACCTTGTTCAACATATCTCGCAGGGCGTGTATATTCTTCGATCACATCGATTGGAGAAAAGGGAGCTTTATAGCAAAATGGCCACTTTTTTATTTTGGGTAAACCTCCTACCAAACATTCAAAATGAGTTACTTTCATTTTTTCATTGTGGTATCCTAAAATGATATTATCCATTCCAGGAGCGACGCCACAATCTACGATTGCTGTAACATTTTTCTCTTTTGCCAAGGCATCAAGATCTAGTGAATTTTCAGAAAAGAAGGATATATCTATTACATTCTTTTCGGCTTCAATAATAGCTTTTAATGTTTCAAATCCCAAAAAACCTGGGACTGCACAAACTACTAAATCATATTGTTTAATAACACTTTGCAATTGACCTTTATCGGTTACATCTAAAAATTGTGTAGTCAAGAACTCACACTTATCATTTGCTCTTTTTAACGCTTTTGGATTAAAATCGGTAAGGGTTACCTTGTGTTTTTTTGTTAGATCGATAGCGATGGTACTACCCACCATTCCAGCACCTAATACAATAATTGATTTCATAATAAAAATTTAAATTTTAAGAAATTGAAAAAAAGCTAAGGAATGAAATATGATTACAATCCGGGAATTAATACCCAAGGCATTTGTGAAAGATTGTATATTTTGTTTTTTAACACGGTTAAATTTACGAATAAATTTATTTACACAGAAAGGATCTCATCCATTCCCAACAACTCCTCATTTCGAAAGCGAAGAATAATCTGTGCTACCGCTATTGTATCTTTTTCGCAATATC
>PVMK01123590.1_pt1 | contig 13546 bp, 12 predicted proteins | sample 1853481 | NCBI WGS metagenome assembly PVMK01 (sample SAMN08533507, study PRJNA380276) | Marine sediment metagenome, whole genome shotgun sequencing project. | reverse complement strand
GGAAACGGCCCAGCCCCAACGCGAGTCGTATACGCCTTGACGATGCCGAGAATGTAATCAAGGTTGCGTGGCCCCCGGCCAGTACCGGTGCTGGCCGCCGCGGCTACCGTGTTCGACGACGTGACATACGGATACGTGCCTTGGTCGATGTCGAGGAAAGTCCCCTGGGCACCTTCGAACAGGATACTTTTTCCTGTGTCGGTCAAATCCTGGAGGACCTGCGTAACGTCGACTGTAATCGGCGCGACAATCTCCGCTGCTCGCAGAGCGTCATCAAGTGTCTTCGAGAAATCGACCGGCTCGGCGTGATAATAATTCTTCAGCAGGAAATTGTGATAATCGAGTATCTCGCCAAGTTTTGCCGCGAATTTTTCGCGCACGAATAGGTCCGAAACCTTGAGCGCACGGCGCGATACCTTGTCTTCGTACGCCGGCCCAATGCCGCGACCGGTCGTGCCGATTGCTGCTGCGCCACGTGCTCTTTCACGTGCCAGGTCCAATGCCGCATGCGACGGCAAAATTAACGGGCATCGGGGGCTGATCCGTAGTCTCTCAAAAACCGGGATTCCCTTTGCGACCAGTTCATTTGCCTCCTCAATCAGCGCCTCGAGAGACAGCACCACGCCGTTACCGATCAGGCAACTGACTCCCTCGCGCAATATTCCGGACGGGATCAGATGCAGGACAGTTTTGTTGCCGTCGATGACCAGCGTATGGCCGGCGTTGTGGCCACCTTGAAACCGCACGACGGCCGCCGCACGATCAGTTAGCAAGTCCACAATTTTTCCCTTGCCTTCGTCACCCCACTGGGTACCGATGACAACGACATTATTTCCCATGATCTTCCTGATCTCAGCTTCGGACAATGAACAGCAGGAGCAGTCCGGCGATCATTGCGGATAAGCCGAAAATGCGCAGCTGATTGTCACTGAGTCGAGTGACTTGCGCCACCCATTGTTTGTACCGTCCGGGCCGGACGAACGGCAACATTCCTTCGATGATCAGCAACAGCGCCACTGCGGTCAGTATTTCCGTCCAGTACACGTCGCTCTCTTGGTGCCCTTACTGTTGAACGCCGTCCGATTGATTCAGGTAACGGAAAAACTCGTTGTCAGGATCGAGGACCAGGATATCTCCGCTCCGGCCGATCGAATTCCGATAGGCGTCGATGCTTCGATAGAAAGCGTAAAATTCCGGGTCCTGGTTGTAGGCGTCGGCATAGACCTGCGCCGCTTTCGCATCGCCGGCGCCACGGATGATCTGGCCGTCGCGGTTGGCCGAGGCAAGAATAACCGTGCGATCTTTCTCCGCAGTCGATCTGATCAGCTCTGCAGTCTCGCGCCCTTCCGCCCGAATTTCAGCGGCAACTTGCGCACGCTCCTCACGCATCTGGTTGTACACTGAATTCCTGACATCCTCGACGAATTCGACCTGTTTGATACGGAAGTCGACTAGCTCAATGCCAAGACCCTTGGCCGTCGCCGCGGAAGTTGCGAGCATGTCGCTCATCAACTCAAGGCGCTCAACGGAAATGGCCTCTTGCACTGTGCGCTTGCCAAACTCCGTCACGATCGAGTTTTTGATTATTTCACGCAGGCGCTCCATCGCGATGAACTGCGATCCACCCGTCGACGTGTAAAACGGCACTTCATCGACAATGCGCCATTGCACGAAATAATCGACCTGCATCGCAGTTCGCTCGAGCGTGAAAACTCGTTGTGGCTCGTCGTCGATTTTCATGATTCGACTTGGGAATTTTCGAATCGTCTGGATGATCGGAATCTTGAAGTGAATGCCGGGTTCGTAGGCCGATTCTACAACCTCACCGACCTGCAGCTTAATTGCCAGCTCGCGTTCATTCACCGTAAACGCCGTCAAACCCAAGACCAGAAGGCCCAGGCCAAAAACGATAACTACCATGAAACGTCCGTTATTCATTCGCGCGTCCTCCGTTCACGGTCGGCATTTTCGTCATAAAGTGATTGCGCGTCCGTCACCGGCGCCGTTGCCGACCGCCCGGTGTTCGAGCCAGTGGATCTCGATTTGTTGATCAATTGATCAATGGGCAGGTACAGCAAGTTTCCGCTGCCATCCGTATCAATGATGACCTTGTTGGAATTGCTGTAAACCTCTTCGATCGCCTCAATATACAGGCGATCGCGCGTAACTCGCGGCGCACGCTGATATTCGGCCAGTAACGCCAGGAAGCGCGCCGACTGGCCATCTGCGTCTGCAATCGTTTTCTCGCGGTATGCTTCGGCGTCCTGCAATACACGCTGTGCTGTACCCCGGGCACGAGGAACAATGTCATTGGCGAATGTGGTTGCCTCCAGCGCATATCGCTCTTTGTCGTTCCGCGCTTTCTGCGTGTCGTCAACTGCCTGCCGTACTGATTGCGGATAGTCGACAACGTTCAGGTTAATCGAAGTCACCGTGAGACCGGCACCATAGGTATCGAGCGTTTCCTGCAATTCAATCCTGGTTTGGTCCGGAATCTGTTGACGCTCTTCACCGATCAATAATTCGAGCGACGTTGTACCAACAACGCCGCGCAATGCACTTTCTGTAACGTCGTGAAGCGTTTGCTCGGGATCTGCAATCTCAAACAGATAATTGACAGGGTCGGTACGACGGTACTGCACGACCATGTCGATATAAACGTACTGCTCATCGGCCGTCAGCATTTCGGTGCGGAACTGCGAGTCATTGATTGCCTCGATGTTTACGATGTCGACCGTTTCGATCGGGAACGGCAAGTGCCAGCGCAATCCCGGCAGCGTTGTTATCGTGTAAGCGCCAAATCGCTGTACAACGCCTCGCTCCGCCTGATCAACCCGGTACAGGCCGGTTGCGGCCCATGCGACCAGCAGCAGGATGGCCAGAACATAGCCACCACCCCTGCCCGATCGTGCGTTGCCCCCACCGCCGCCGAGGATTTTTCGGAGTCGTCGTTGCCAGTATTTCGCGATCTTATCCAGATCATTGAGTTCGCCACTCTCCCTTTTCCAGGGATCCTGACCATTTCCTGAATCGTTCCAAGCCATAATTGTCTGCTTATTCCAAGTTTGCTGCCGTTGCCGATTGAACCACCGGTAACGGTTCTAAAAGATCATCCGCGAGATTCTCGCGCTTCAAAAAGCGTTGCAAGTCTCTCTCGGCCATTTTCAATTCCAGTTTCCAGCCGCCATCTTCACATACCTCTTCACTGAGGACAGCGCCAATTTCAAAAAGTTGGGCTCGTTGCCGACCCTGCGCTGCCTGCAATCGCATGACGCCATGCCGCGTCTTGCGCCGCAGGCGATGGCCAACCGCGTCGAGCAACATCGGAATTCCCTCCTTTGTTGCTGCAGATATCCAGGCTGCCCGGCTCTCTCCGGCGCGATTATTCGTTACTCTGGGTGCGCGGTCTAGTTTATCGATCTTATTGTACACCCGTATTTGCGGCACCTTGTCTACGTCGAGCTGTTTCAACACCGAATTCACCTGGCGAACGCGTTGCCAACGATTGCCGTCACTGGCATCGATCAGATGCAGAATCAGGTCCGCCTCACGTGCCTCTTGCAGAGTTGACCGAAATGCAGCAATCAGTTCATGCGGTAGATCCCGTATGAATCCAACCGTGTCCGCAAGAACCACTTCGCGACCATTGGGTAACTTGAGCTGCCGTATTGTCGGATCCAGCGTTGCGAACAGCTGATCCTCGACATAAACGCCCGCATCAGTCAGCGCATTGAATAATGTCGACTTGCCGGCATTCGTATAGCCGACCAGCGCGACCGTGGGCACCTCCGCTCGCACCCGGTTTTGGCGGTTCATCGTGCGTCGAGCGTCCACTTGTTCGAGCCGCGAATTGAGCTGACGAATGCGCGCGCCAATGTAGCGGCGGTCCGATTCAAGCTGCGTCTCACCCGGACCACGCAGCCCGATGCCACCCTTTTGACGCTCAAGGTGAGTCCAGCCACGCACGAGGCGAGTGGACAGATGTCTGAGCTGTGCCAGCTCGACCTGCAACATGCCTTCAAAACTGCGCGCACGTTGTGCAAAGATATCGAGAATCAGACCCGCCCTGTCGAGCACCCGGCATTTGAGACGCTGCTCGAGGTTTCGTTCCTGGCTGGGTGATAACGCAGCCGAGGAAATAACCAGCTCAGCGCCGAAGCGGTCAATGCTGGCAGACACGTCGTCGACTTTACCCTTGCCTATGAAGGTTCGCGCGTCCGGACGGCGGCGTGCGCTGAAAATCTGATCGACAATAACAGCACCCGCCGAGCGAGCCAGCTCGATAAACTCCTCGCGTTCGGATTCGTCGGGTGCGCCCTCCGGGCCCGCATGGACGAGAATTGCACGTTCGCCGCTTTGCGGTCGTTCAAACAATCAAGTTACTCGTCTCCCGCCTCGTCTTCCGGCAATGGAAGCCGCACATTTCGCGATGGAACGACGGTCGAGATTGCATGTTTGTATACCATTTGATTAACGCTGTTCTTCAACAGGACAACGAATTGATCAAAAGAATCCACCTGGCCCTGCAACTTGATGCCATTGACGAGGTAAATCGAGACAGGGACTTTTTCTTTTCGCAGAATATTGAGGAACGGATCCTGCAATGATTGCCCTTTTGCCATGATTGGGTCTCCTTATTATTGTGTTTTCTGAAACTCGCATTCCGGTGGCACCGGTTGCCCATCGGCGAGTTTCGCCCAAGCGTCCGAAAATCTTACCACAAGCCAAGATCACTACGACTCATAAATGCCTGCGTTAGCAGCCAGATGCTCGGATATAGCGTCGATGCAAGCGGCTTCAAGGGGATCGACCGAGAATAAGTTTGATTCACTGCGAAGCCAGGTAATCTGGCGCTTGGCGAGCTGTCGCGTTGCGACGAGGGCACGGTATCGACCCTCCTCAAGGTCGTACTCTCCCGCAAGATGCGCCCAGATCTGTCGATATCCAACAGACCGCATTGCGGACGAGTCACGGGTAAGTTCGGGCCGCCGCATCAGTGTTTCGACCTCATCCAGGAATCCGTGGGCCAGCATCCAATCCAGCCGAATTTCAATGCGCTCATGCAGTTCTTGTCGCGCCGGAGGTTGCAGGGCAATCTTGATGAATTCGATATCGACTGCCGGTGCTTTCGCTGACGATGCTTGTTGCCAGTCAGTGAGTGATCGTCCGCTACTTTCAAAGACTTCCAACGCCCGTTGAATTCTCTGGCTGTCATTCTCATTGATTCGATCGGCCGCGATTGGGTCGCTAGTGCGTAACTGGGCATGCAACGCCGGCCAGCCCAATTTTGCGGCTCTGGCATCGATGGCGCTGCGAATGCTCGCATCCGCAGGCGGTAACTCGGCGATGCCCTCCGTCAGTGCCCGAAAATACATCATCGTGCCGCCCACGAGCAGCGGCACCCGGCCCGCCGCACCAATCGCGCCGATCTCTTGTCGTGCGTCGCGCACAAAATCGCCGGCAGAATAGCTCTCCTCCGGATCGCGAATGTCTATGAGTCGATGCGGCGCGCGTCGCAATGTCGCTGCATCGGGTTTTGCGGTTCCGATATCCATACCGCGGTAGACGAGTGCTGAGTCGACGCTGACGATGTCGAGCGGAAATCGCTCACACAAGCTGACTGCAACATCGGTCTTGCCGGCCGCCGTGGGCCCCATCAGACAAACTGCAGTCGTAGTCACGACAATCCGTTATCGGCCACGCAGGAACAAGCGATCGAGATCGGCCATTGTAATCGCCGTCCAGGTCGGGCGGCCATGATTGCATTGATCCGCACGCTTGGTCGTTTCCATCTCGCGCAGCAATGCATTCATCTCGTCGATCGTCAGCAATCGATTTGCGCGCACTGAATGGTGGCAAGCCATCGTCGCAAGAAAATCGTCGCACGCGTCTTCAACCCGGTTACTGTGACCGGCCTCAGCAAGATCGGCCAGAACATCGCGCAGCAGCGCTTCGGCGTCGGAATCCCGGAGCAAGGCCGGCACTTCGCGGACAGCCAGGGTGGTCGGTCCTGCCCTGTCGACAACAAGGCCTATTTTTTCAAAGACATCTGACGACTGTGCCACAAGATCGGCCTCACTCTCGGCCACCGATATCATTGTGGGCACCAGCAAAGGTTGGCGAACGACGGCATTGTCGTCGAAATTCTGCTTCAGTTTTTCGTAAAGGATTCGCTCGTGGGCCGCATGCATGTCGACAACGATGAGGCCGTCACTGTTCTCGGCAAGCACATATGTCCCTGCCAGCTGTGCGACCGCGAATCCGAGCGGCGGAATATCGGTTGCAGTGCCTGATGGCATCGACGCCGCCATTGTCCGGTATGCAGCCAGCGTTTCGCCAACGGCGGTTCTTGCGGGGTGGCCATTGCCTTGCAATCGCATCGTGCCTTGTTCAAAGGATGCGGATCGCGGCAATATCGCCGGCGGGGGGGCATGACCGCCAGGACGAGTCTCGCGAAGTGCCGCCTCAAGTACCTGGCTGACGATGCCGTGAACGCGCCTGCTGTCACGAAACCGCACTTCGTGCTTGGCCGGGTGAGCATTCGCATCCACGGCCGCCGGATCCATAGTCAAACTGAGTACGTAAGCCGGGTAGCGGCCGTGAAACAATACATCGCGATACGCATGCCGCGCGGCATGTGCCAAGGTCCTGTCCGTGATACTGCGGCCATTGACGAACCAGTACTGCATGTCCGGCTGGCTGCGGTTGAAAGTTGGCAACGCCAGCCACCCGGACAATGCCACGCCCTCTGTCTCATGCTCGATATAAATGGCCTGCTCGGCAAATGCCTCACCGAGGATCTTACCGACCCTATGCAGTCGCTGTTCATCGCTCTCGGCCGCCTGCAATTGCAGCACGGTACGACGATTATGCGTGACCGTGAATGCAACCTCCGGTCGCGACAACACCAGCCGTTTCATCCACTTGTCGATGTGGCCGAATTCCGTACGTTCGGTCCTGAGAAATCGCCGGCGCGCCGGCGTGTTGTAGAAAAGATCGTGGACTTCGACGGTCGTTCCAACCGGATGTGCCGCCGGTCGTGGTGCGCCGACCTCCCCGCCCTCTGCTTCAAGTTGCCAGGCAGTGTCCACCGCAGCGGACCGTGAACACAGCGTCAGCCGGGAAACAGATGCAATGCTGGGTAACGCTTCACCGCGAAAACCCAATGACACAACCGCCTCGAGGTCTTCAAGGCTTTCAATTTTGCTGGTCGCATGCCGGGACAATGCCAATGCAAGCTCGTCTTCCGGAATACCGCCGCCGCTATCGCGAACTCGAATCAGTTTGTGCCCGCCCGCGACGATATCGACATGCACGCTGCTGGCACCTGCGTCCAGGCTGTTTTCAACAAGCTCTTTGACGACTGATGCTGGCCGCTCAACCACTTCGCCGGCGGCAATCTGGTTAACCAGGTGACTGGGCAATTGTTGAATCGGCATGCAGAAGACCGCGGGACGTAGCGACGGCCCGCCATTTTTTCAAAATAGCGCGCAAAAGTCTTGTTGTATGGGTTCAGATTCCGGAAAGAACCGGAATCGATAGAGTCTGACCGATACGAATGGCGTCACTATTCAACTGGTTGGCCGCACGAATTGCCGCCGGACTCACGTTGTAGCGTTCCGCGATTTCCGACAGCGTATCGCCGCGCGCGATCTTGTGCCGCACTTGTTCTGCGTTGGATCGGTTCGTTTCCATTGCTATTCGCGTGTCGGGTGGTGGATTGGTGTAGAAGTAATTGCGAATGCCGGCCAGGATAGCGTCGGCCAGCTTGCCTTGATGACGCCGATCGTTAAGCAGTTTTTCCTCCGCAGGATTCGAGATGTAGGCCGTTTCAACCAGGATCGAGGGCATGTCTGGCGACTTCAATACGATCAGGCCGGCCTGTTGTACGTTGCTTCGGTGTACTTTGCCGATCCTCGACAGTTCGCGAATCACCTGCTCGCCAACTTCCAGGCTTGCGCTCAACGACGCGTTTTGTGACAGATCCAGCAGAACCGACGCCAGTACTTCATCCTTGTCTTCCAGCGATACTCCGCCAACCCGCACAGACGCGTTCTCTCGTTGCGCCAGCAAACGCGATTCCTCATCGCTGGCGCCTTTGAGGGACAACGCATAGACAGTGGCCCCGTATGCGCGCCGGTCATTGACAGCATCGGCATGGATTGAAACGAACAGGTCTGCGCCGTTCTGCCTCGCCATCGACGTACGCTCGCGATGATCAACAAAGTAATCACCATTACGGATCAAGATCGCTTTCATGCCACGCACGGCATTGATCCGCTTTGCCAGCTCGCGCGATACAGCGAGCGCCACATCCTTTTCGCGGGTTTTCGCCCTGCCAACCGCACCTGGATCATGACCGCCATGACCCGGATCAACGGCGATGACAATGTCGCGGCCCGGCCGATACTCCTCGGACGCCCGCTTGACCGTTTGCAGGCTGCCCGTCCGCTGCAAATCGACAACGAGCCGGTCTCCGTATTGAGCATTCGGGCCAGCCGTGAAACTCCGTGAGCGAACATTTTCGTTGAGGTCAAGCACGACCCGAAGCTGACCGTTCGCACGAACTCCCGTTCGAATCGTTTTGACCGAACCAACAGCGGCCGGCAACCCGTCGAAAGTGGGGCCAAGTCGACCGCCTTTTAGATCAATCACCAGCCGATCCGGGCTGCGCAGGGTGAATATACTGTGCTCGGCAGGCCGGCTGAGATCCAGAACGATCCGCGTTTTACCGTTTTCAGACCAGATTCGGATTCCTTCCACGGTAGTCGCGGAATGCGCCGCAGCTGCGAGCAACAGCATTGTCGGGATCAACATCAATCGGTCGTAACGCATCGGGGGCGGATCACCTGAGTTATGTCGGGTTGAGTATACGACGTTGCCCGGAAAAACCAATATTTTCTTGCAATATTATAGAGATAACCGACTTACTTAATCCTCTCGCTAAACCTTGGGGTCGGCCAGTGCCGCCGTCAATTGACGGCCTTTTTCGCTCAGCGCAAGGAAACGGGCCGTACGCCCTGCCCCGCTGTAGGCCAACGTCAGCTGCAAATCGGCTTGTTCAGCGAGTCCGGGCGCTCGTTCCGGCCACTCCACCAGCCGCAAGCCGTCATCGATTTCGTTCCAGCCGAGGTATCTGAGCTCGTCATCGCTAGCCACTCTATATAAATCAACATGATAGATAGGCCCGCGCGGCACCTGGTAGGGCTCAACCAGGGTGTATGTGGGGCTCGGCACAGGCCCCGAATGACCCAGCGTTTGGATCAAGGCGCGAGCGAACGTCGACTTACCGGCGCCGAGCTCCCCAGCCAGCAATACGGTCCAGCCGGCCAGTGAATCCGGCAACGCCGCGGCAAAGCGGCCAGCAAGCTCGATCGTCGCTCGTTCGTCCGGCAGAAATTCGCTCATGAGTTAACAACGCCGCGCAATTCAGCCAGCAGGTCGGAGGCCATCAGGCCACGTTCTCCGCGTTTCGCGGCGCGATCGCCCGCTCGCGCATGCAACTCGACGCCGGCCACTGCAGCATCCTCGGTCGACAGACCCTGCGCCAGCAATGCCGCGATAATGCCCGTCAAGACATCGCCCATGCCGGGCGCCGCCATGCCCGGATTGCCGGACGTGCACAACCACGACTCGTCCGTCGTGCTGGATACCAGCGACCGAGCGCCCTTCAATACCGCAACTCCGCCATAGCGCTGCTGCAATTGGCCAAGCGCCGCTTGCCGATCACCCTGTATTTCGGCCGTCGTCATCCCCAGTAAGGTCGATGCCTCGCCAGGATGCGGTGTAATAATTCTGTGGTCGGCGCGATCCGGCGATTCCGCGAGCCAGTTCAAGGCATCTGCATCCCAGACAGCAGGCCGATCATCTTTTTGCAGCGCTTCCACCAGTTCGCCGGCCCACTCGGATCGGCCGAGGCCGGGGCCGAATGCGATGACATCCGCCGTGGCCAGCAACGGCTCAAGATCGGCGGCACCTGAAATTGCGTGAGACATTAGTTCGGGCCGGGACTTTATGATGACAGCCGAGTGCGATGGATCGGTGGCAACGCTCACGCGCCCGGCCCCGGCACGCAGTGCCGCCTCTCCGCAAAGTAGAACAGCCCCGGGCATGCCCTTGCCGCCACCGATTACCAGTACATGGCCGAAGTCACCCTTATGCGCGGTCCGTTTTCGACGCGGTAACAAGGAATCAATCCTGCAACTGGCGATGCGACGAAATTCGACGCGGCGCCCTGCGTAGCACTCCGCAGCAATGTCCAGATCGGAGAATCGAATGTCGCCGCAATGGTCAGCACCGTCGGCGAGAAACTGTCCTTGCTTCAGTCCGACAAACGTCATGGTTGTTTCTGCCTGAACCGCGCATCCGAGTACCTTGCCGGTATCCCCGTGTAGCCCGGTCGGAATGTCCAGCGCCAAAACCCTTCGCATCGGCCGCATTGATGGCGGCGACTGCTTCGGCATAGTCGCCGTCCACATCGCGAGTCAGTCCGCTACCCAGCAGCGCGTCTACGAGCAATTCGGTGTCCGGGTCGATTGCACCGGTCCAGGGCATGGCCCTCCCGCCTTCAGCCGTGAAATCCCCGTAGGCGGTTGCCGCGTCACCCGCGAGTGACTCAGGGTCCGCCACCGATAGCACCGACACGACGATTCCCTGACTTGCGGCAAGCCGCGCGACCACGTATCCATCGCCAGCATTGTTCCCGGCACCGCAGACGATCTGCCATCGCCGCGCATTCGGATAGCTGGCAAGCGCTTCACGCACCGCAGCCCCTGCCGCTCGCTCCATCAAAGCGTACCCGGGCACTCCCGTTTGCTCGATTGCCGCACGATCGATTTCTCGCACAGTAGCGACAGAGTAGACGTTAATGGGCAGGTCGTTCATCGCCGTGATTATACTGTGACCAGACCAGGAAACCGCATTGCCAAATCAACCAGCAACATCCACCGAAGATCTATCCGCATTGAAGGCGGACATCCTTCGTTGGGGCACAGAACTAGGCTTTCAGCAGCTTGGTGTCAGTGATATCAAACTTGACGAAGCCGAAGCACAACTCTTGCAATGGCTGGCTGATGGTATGCACGGCGAGATGGGTTACATGAGTCGTCATGGCACGAAACGCAGTCGGCCAGAACAGCTTGTGCCAGATACCGTTCGGGTCATATCCGCACGCATGGACTATCTGCCCCACGATCAGGAAGGGGCAAAGAAACTGCTCGATCATGACTCGCGTGCCTACGTTTCCCGCTATGCCCTGGGGCGCGATTATCACAAGGTCTTGCGTGGACGGCTGAAAAAGCTGGCCGAAAAAATACAACAGCACATTGGTCCATTTGGCTATCGCGTATTTGTCGACAGCGCGCCGGTTCTGGAAAAGGCAATAGCGCAAAAAGCCGGCGTCGGCTGGATCGGCAAACACACGAACATTATTGATGACAAAGCCGGATCGTTTTTTTTCCTGGGCGAGCTTTACACTGACTTGCCTCTGCCCATCGACAAGCCCTCCGAGTCCCATTGCGGAACCTGTAGCGCATGTATCGACGTCTGCCCGACAGGCGCCATCGTCGCACCTTACAAACTCGACGCCCGACGCTGTATTTCCTACCTGACCATCGAGCTGCGCAAATCGATACCTCTCGAATTTCGCAAAGCGATCGGCAACCGGATATATGGCTGCGATGATTGCCAGTTGTTTTGTCCGTGGAATAAGTTCGCAGAGCCAACCGCCGAGGGCGACTTTGCGCCGAGAAACAATCTGGAAAACGCGGAGCTCGTCGAGTTATTCGCCTGGAGTGAACAGACCTGGCTCGAGAAAACTGAAGGCAGTGCCATACGCCGCATCGGGTACGAATGCTGGTTGCGTAACATCGCCGTTGCACTTGGGAATGCTGCGACCACGCCGGGTGTCATCGCAGCACTTGAAGCACGCGTCGATTCAGAGCTTCATCTCGTTGCTGAACACGCACATTGGGCCCTCAAACAACACCAGTAAATGCCGCATTTGTGCCACAGTCGATGTTAATGGGCGTCAAATGCAGCAAGAATTACCGAATGTCTCAATTGCACGCAATAAACTCGGATTACAAGCGCTCATTGTTGCAGGGGCTCGAGTTGTTTCGCGGCGTCAATGCCGATGACGTGCAGGAATTGCTGCAGAACTGCAGTCGCCGTGATATCGGGGAAGGCGAATTATTGCTGTCGCCGGGCGAGAAAAACGAGCACGTTTTCGTTGTATTGTCGGGTTCGTTAAACATTCATGTCGGTTCGGCAGATGCGCCGGTTCTCGCAACAATGGAAGCGGGTGATTGCGTTGGCGAAATGTCGATCATTGAAGACCGCGATCCGTCAGCCTACGTCATTGGTGCCGAAGAGACCCATCTACTGGTCATTCACCAGATCGTTCTTTGGGATATGGTCGACGCATCGCACGAATTCGCGAAGAACCTGCTCGTTGTTCTGTCTGAGCGAGTCCGCAGCCACAACCGCACCATCGCCGAGAGCTACGGCGAACTTAAGAAAATCGAACGTCATGCAAAGACGGATGCATTAACGGGTCTGAGCAATCGCCATGCAATGGAAGAATCATTTCTGCGTGAGATCAACCGATGCGTAAAGGACGAGCGTCCAATTTCACTGATCATGATCGACGTCGATAATTTCAGGGAATTCAACGATAAGTTTGGTCACATCGCGGGGGATCGTGTGCTGTCGGCAGTAGCCGCCATATTGCAGAGACATTTTCGGCCTCGCGACTTGTTAGCTCGTTACGGTGGCGATGAATTCGCAGTCATGTTGCCCGAGGTCGATGCTGAACTCGCGTTGACGATCGCGGAGCGGGTACGTCAGGCGGTATCCGGCGACACGGAAGAGACCGAAGATTCCCTAATTCAGATTCCCGTCAATATATCGATGGGCGTTGCAGAGCTCCAAAAAGACAGCACGCTCCCAACACTCATTCGCGAGGCCGACGCGGCCCTCTACCGCGCCAAGCACGCTGGCAGAAACGTCGTTTCGACCTAGGTCGTTTTCTCCATTACTTTTTCAGGCCAGCGCTGCAGCTACAGGGTTATAGAAGTGTCGTCCGCCTGTCGTGCGTTCGATTTGCCGAAACAACTGTTCATAGTCTGCATCGCTGCTTATCGGGTCGATCTGTGACGCGTTGACGATTAGCAGGGGACCATCGTCATAGGCGTGAAAATAGCGGGCATAAGCGTCGGTCAATTGTTCCAGGTATCGGCGACTGATAGCCCGCTCAAAACCGATACCGCGTCTGACGATGCGATCGAGCAAGGAATCCACCGATGCCTGTAGATAGATCACCAGGTCGGGCACCGGCGGATCAACCCGCAGTGAATCCACGACTTGGTCGTACAGCGCCAACTCATCCGGGCTCAGATTTAGTTCGGCGAATAGCCGGTCTTTGGCAAACAGGTAGTCGGACACTCTGACGGTTGCAAAAAGGTCGGACTGGCGCAGGCCTTCGATCTGACGTGCACGTGCAAACAGGAAAAACATCTGTGCTGGCAACGCCGCTGACTCGCCATCC
>PVMK01120995.1_pt1 | contig 13546 bp, 11 predicted proteins | sample 1853481 | NCBI WGS metagenome assembly PVMK01 (sample SAMN08533507, study PRJNA380276) | Marine sediment metagenome, whole genome shotgun sequencing project. | reverse complement strand
CGGGGGCGTCGCCGGCGGTGACGATCAGGGGGATTACCGGAGGAGCTGCTGCATTGCCCGAAGACGTGCCGGACTATCTGGATCGAGTGAAATCCATCGCGACGCTCCCGGTTTGTGCCGGTTTTGGGGTAAGAGAGGCAGCGCAGGTTAAGTTGCTGGGCGGGCATGCCGATGGTGTGATTGTCGGTTCGGCGTTGGTTGAGCAGCTTGAGGCAGGCAATGATCCTGGTCAATTCCTGGCTTCGTTGCGGACTGGGTAAGCTGTAATAACTCAGACAAGGCCGAATGTCTGGCAAACGGCGTCGGCTGGTGAATATTTGATTTTCCAGATATGCACCAGAGCTCGCGGCAGTTCGCCGGAGACTCTTTCCTTGGGATGGCTCCCTGCGGTCCGCTTTATTCCCGCGGAAAGAGTATCCGGCGAACTGCCTCCAACTGTGGATTTGCGAAGCCCATCTTTTGCATGATCGGACACTGTCTGTCCGATAAGATCTGAGTTTTAACAGGTAAGCTTTATGAATATCAGTCTTTATATCGCTTTTTTTGGCGGCAGCCGGGTTACTGATCGCTGTTCCTGGGCCAAATATCATGCTGATCGTGTCGAACAGCCTTGAGCAGGGCAAGCGACTCGGTTTTTATACGGTGCTCGGAACAAGTCTCGCCATGCTGATTCAGCTGGTTATTGCCGTTGCCGGATTAACCACGGTAATGTTGCTCATGTCGGCCTGGTTTGAATGGCTGCGTTGGATCGGTGTCGCCTATCTTCTGTATCTTGGTTGCCGGCAATGGATAGGGTTGGCCAATGATGCCGGACAGGCGAAGCCCCCGGTCAATGCGAAGCTCGGCTTCTGGCAGGGATTCTTCGTGTCATTGACGAATCCGAAGACAATGCTGTTCTTTGCTGCTTTTCTTCCGCAATTTGCGGACGCGGGCTTGCCGATCACGAAGCAGCTGATTTTTCTGGCGACAACTTTCTGGTGCATGGCTGTCGTCATAGACAGCGGTTATATGTTACTCGCGAGTCGCCTGAAGCCGTTATTGGATGCCGAAAAAAGCGCAAAGCTGCGGGGCCGGATCACAGGTTTCTTTCTGTTAGCGGCGGGCGCGGGTCTTGCTTTAATCCGGCGTCACTAACAAGTGTCGTAAAAAAGCAACACCGCCAATTGATGCCCCGGAACGGCATTTTGTGCACCCAGATCGCACTTAAATGCTGGTCAGTACTGGATTTTAGGAAGTTTCCCTCCGTCCTTACCCGATCTGCCTTGAATCCGGAATTAATCTGGCGGAAAATGTTGCGTTTACACAACCACTGCGTTAAGTTCAATCACCGGGGAGGGGGGTAATTCAAACCCACTCAAATACTTGTATCGCAAAAGACTTTTTTGTTGCGGAAAGTTTTACACGAGCGAAGGCCTCATCAGGCCGTCGATTATTATTTGAGGTAGGACATTATGAATTTTTCAGCGAGATTGTTTCTAGTGGTCGTTGTTATAGCAATGGCTTCCGTGGTTGCGCCTGCTGCGATAGCAGCAGAAGGTGACGCTCAGATGGAAGAAATGATTGTGATGACGGGCACACGCGCGAAGCCGCGGACGCAAACCGAGTCAGCCGTGCCGATCGATGCATTCGGTCCGATACAGCTCGAACAGCAGGCGCACGGTGATATGACCGAAACGCTGCGAAATCTTGTGCCCTCCTACAATGCCACGGCATTAACGGGTGACGGCAGCGCGTTCATACGCTCCACCTCGCTGCGCGGTCTTCCGCCGGATGAGATGTTGGTCCTGGTGAACTCGAAACGCCGCCATCGTTCCGCGCTGATCCAGCATCTCGGCGCGGCGATGAGCAAAGGTTCTCAAGCCGTCGATGTCGGCATGATTCCGTCGATTTCCTTGCAAACTCTTGAAGTCTTGCGCGATGGCGCGTCGGCTCAATATGGATCGGATGCGATTGCCGGCGTATTGAATTTTATATTAAAGGACGATGCCGAAGGCGGTCAGATCCAGGCGCAGTATGGCCAGTTTTATGACGACGAAAACTCGTACAAGATTGCCGGTAATCTTGGCCTGCCGTTTACGAGTGATGGTTTTCTGAACCTCAGCGCTGAATATACGGACAATGATCAACTCGACCGCGGTTTTCAGCGCGCAAACGCACAGGAAAATATAGATAATGGAATTGAGAATGTTCGTGTCCCGGCGCAGGATTGGGGACGTCCCGAAAACAGCGGCCTCCGGACGGCCTGGAATATGGGCCTGGCATTGAATGACTCAACCGAGTTTTATTTTTTCGGCAACTATGCCAACACGACCGGCAAATACAGTTTTTTCTATCGTGATGTCGGTCAGGATGGCACCTTGACGCCGATTCCGGTGAATCCGCAGGATCCTAATGACGGGCAAGGCAACTACTGCTGGTGCGATGAGAAAACCGGCGGGTTTACGCCGATACTCACCGGCGATGGCCGAGATCTGAGCACGATCCTCGGGGTCAAGGGTGAATGGGCGAATGGGTTGCTTTATGACTTCAGCGGTACTTACGGTTATCACCGGCTTAACTATACGCTGAATGAATCAATCAACCTTTCGTGGGGTCCCGAAGGGCAGCGAGGGTTCGATACCGGTGACCTGAAGCAACACGAGACGAATGCGAATGCGGATTTTTCTTATCCGGTTTCAGATGCGGTTAACGTCGCGTTCGGCGCCGAATGGCGTGAAGAAACCTACACGATGTTTGTTGCCGACCTGCAATCGTTTGAGCGTGGCCCCTGGGCTGATGTGAATCAGTTGACTGATCCTGTGACCGGAGAGCCGTATGTCAGACCAGGTGGTGCGGTCAGTGGCATGCGGGGAACGGATGTGAGGGCATCGGGTGAGTTCAGTCGGGATAACTGGGCCGGCTACGTAGACGTCGAGTGGGATATCACCGACCGAATATTGCTGGCCGCAGCGGTCCGCTACGAAGATTTCTCGGATTTTGGCGACACGACCAACGGCAAACTTGCAGGCCGATGGACCCTGGTCGACAACTTCACGCTACGCGGTTCCGTGTCCACAGGGTTCCGGGCGCCGACACCGGGTCAGCAGAACTTCACGGGTGTGATAACAACCTTTGATGCCATGGACCCCCTGATACAAACGCTGTCGGGGACCGTAGCCCCGGACTCAGATTTTGCCCGGCCGTTTGGCGGCAAGGAACTCGATGCGGAAGAGTCGACGAACTATACGCTCGGTTTTACGGCAAACCTGCTTGAATCCCTGACCTTGACCTTTGACCTGTACCGGATCGAGGTCGATGATCGCATCTCAAAAACGGGCTCTATTGCGGTGACCGATCCGACCGTGCCTTTCACCGTACTGGAGTTTTATACCAACGCGCTTAACACGGAAACGGATGGCTTCGATATCGTGGCGATCTATGATGTGGATTGGGGATCCAGCGGTCAGAGCACTAACTTCAGTCTGGCCTATAACCACAATGAAACTGACGTGGTTAGCCAGAACACCATTCTGGACGCGGACGGCAACCCGGTACAACCCGTGTCCGACTTTGATATCTTTAATATTGAGAATAACCTGGCCGAAGATAAGGTCAGCCTGACCATACGGCATGCAATGGAAAAGTTCTCCGCGCAGTTACGCGGAAACTGGTATGGCGATACGGTCGACGAGATATTGAACGCGAGTGGGGAAAGGCAGAAAATCGGTTCGGCATTTGTCCTTGATCTCGAATTAGCCTACGATTTCAACGAGAGCTTCTCGTTGATTGGTGGCGCGATGAATCTTTTGGATGAGTATCCGGATAAGGTCGATTCGCGCGTGCCGCAGGGGATGTCGTATCCACGACGTTCACCGATCAACTATCATGGTGGAATGTTCTATCTGAAAGGAATATATAACTTTTAGGTTGTAGTTGGCCGATTTTTGCCGGGCGTGATGCGGGCTTTTAGCGCGCATCGCGCCCGGCATTTTAGTTTCCAGATTGCGGGTTTGCCAGAACCCGAATAGCCGTCTCCCGTTGGATTGCGATTCACTGTCTCGGCTACACTGTCCAACTCTGAAGCTATTTACGTTTGTTCAGCCGGAAATTTCGACGTGCATACGACTTTGATTTGTGCTGCCTGCGGACAGTCGCACGATATTGAGCGATTACAGAACCTCTGCCTGAAATGTCATCAACCACTGTTGGTTGGCTACGATCTGGAGGCCATAAAATCCGAATTCCTGCCGGATGTTGTCCGCCGGCGATCAATTCGATCTATCTGGCGTTTCTGGGAAGTCTTGCCTGTCGCCGATCCAGGCGAGGCTGTGTCGCTCGGCGAAGGTCAGACACCGCTGATACGTTGCCGGAGACGCGGACCATTCGCAGGTTTTGCACACCTGTTTATTAAGGACGAGGCGTTCAATCCGACCGGCAGTTTCAAAGCCCGCGGAATGTCGGCGGCAGTCACCCGGGCCGTAGCCTTGGGCACCGAGGCCGTGGCGCTTCCATCAGCCGGTAATGCGGCCGGGGCCGCGACCTACTATGCGGCGCAAGCCGGCATCCCCTGCCATTTGTTCATGCCGGAAGACACGCCGCCGGCGAACATCATCGAGTCAGTGGTCGGTGGCGCCAATACTTATCTCGTCAATGGATTGATCAGTGATTGTGGAAAGCTCGTCGCACAGGCCTGCGAGCGTTTCGGCTGGTTTGATTTGTCCACGCTGAAGGAACCCTTTCGCATAGAGGGCAAAAAGACGATGGGCTATGAACTGGCCTTCGACCTGGCGGACGCCAGTGGCACCGAGCAACTGCAACTACCTGACGTGATTTTCTATCCGACCGGCGGTGGGACGGGATTGATCGGCATGTGGAAAGCTTTCGACGAGATGGAACAGCTGGGCTGGATTGGCGAGGAGCGACCTCGAATGGTCGTCGTGCAGGCTGCCGGGTGTGCGCCTATCGTCGCCGCGTTCGAAGCCGGAGCCGAGCATGCCGAAATGGTGCCTGATGCGTTCACCGTTGCCGCGGGATTACGCGTACCGAAGGCGATCGGCGATTTTTTGATGCTGAAAGTTTTGCAGGAAAGCAATGGCACGGCCGTGGCAGTGTCAGACGAGGAACTGCTCGAGGGCGTCGGCGAACTGGCCCGGCAACAGGGAATTTACGCCTGCCCGGAATCTGGCGCCGTCTGGAAAGCCGCTCAGCAACTGGCGGACCAGGGGTGGCTGGACAGAAACGAACGAATCGTCTTGTTCAATACCGGCAGCGGTCTGAAATATAACCACCTGTTTCCGGTACCGCACATGCCGGTCCTGGATCACGATGATCCGAATGTCCTGGATCAGTTGGGCTAATAACGATTCCGCTTCACGGGCGGTCTTGGCCGCCCGAGAAAAAGGGCGACTAATCCGACCGCACCAACCAGCCAGCCCACCCAGGCAGGTTCGGCTGCCAGGCCGATCATCAGGGCCGCGGCAATTAGTGCTGCAGCACCGCCGATCAGTTGATACTGCCGCAGATCGCGGCGATACAGTGTCTGCCGGTCCGGGATAGGTAACTGTCCTGCCGTGTCCAGGACCTGATCTACGAGCTTGCGGGCCACTGATGGCAGGCGCTCCAGCGTATAACGAATTTCCGGCAGATCTTGCAGAATATGCTTGATGGTCCTCTTCGGACTGGTTTCCTGCTTCATCCATTTCTTCAATACCGGCTGTCCGGTCTCCCATAAATCCAGTTCCGGATAAAGCTGCCGTCCCAGGCCCTCGATCTGCACAAGCGTTTTCTGTAGCAGGATCAGCTGTGGCTGAATTTCCATATCGAAACGGCGAGCGACCTGGAAAAGATGCAGTAGCACCTGGCCGAACGAAATGTCCTTCAATGGCTTGTTGAAGATGGGTTCGCAGACGGTGCGGATTGCCGATTCAAGTTCATCGACGCGGGTGCCGGCGGGAACCCAACCCGAGTTCACGTGCAACTGCGCAACCCGGCGATAATCGTGCTCAAAGAACGCAAGAAAATTTTCCGCCAGGTACCTGCGGTCGCGATCTTCCAGTGTACCGACAATGCCAAAATCCACGGCCGCATAACGCGGATTTTCAGGATCGTTGACTTCAACGAAGATATTTCCGGGATGCATGTCGGCATGGAAAAAATTGTCGCGGAATACCTGCGTAAAAAATATCTCGACGCCATTTGCACCGAGCTTGGCGAAATTCACACCATGGCTCCGCAGGCTTTCAATATCGTTCACGGGAATACCGTGAATGCGTTCCATGACCATGACCTGCGGCCGGCAATAATCCCAATATACGCGGGGTACATAGATCTGTGATGAGTCCGGAAAGTTACGCCGCAATTGCGCGGCATTAGCCGCCTCGCGCAGTAAATCCAGTTCGTTTAGCACAGTTTTTTCATATTCAGCGACAACTTCCACCGGGCGCAACCTGCGTCCGTCCACCCAGTAACGCTGGGCCAAACGGGCAATGGCCAGCAAAACCTCAAGATCACGTTCAACATCCGCCTGAACATTCGGCCGTAGAATTTTTACGATAACTTCCTGTCCATCGGGTAACTGGGCCACGTGGACTTGAGCGATCGAGGCCGCGGCCAGTGCCTCGGTATCGAATGAAGCGAAAATCGAGGCGGCCGGTTCGCCGAACGCCGACTCGATTGCCGCCAGTGCCTCGTCGCCAGAAAATGGCGGCACTTGGTCCTGAAGTTTTGCGAGCTCCGATCGCGATGTCCGGTGGCAATAAATCGGACGCGTCGAGACGGACTGGCCGAACTTCACATAAATCGGCCCCAATTCTTCGAGCGCCTTACGAATGCGTACACCGCGAGGCTCCGTTGGCTTACGGGCGATCCAGACGGAAGGTGATAGATAAAATAGAAAGCGGAGCGGCCGGAACAAATGCGCAGAGGTGATGAAATCCTCCAGACTGTGGCGGACCAAGACTCGTTGAATGTCGATTAGCCGCAATAACAGACGAAAACGCATCACGATCGACTAATCTCATCCTGATCATTTTTTTCCAGTTTCTCCCTGATGCGGGAAAGTCGCGCTTCAATGCGGGCAAAATCGTTGGATAGTTCATCGACATCGCCGAAAAACCGCTCGGTCTCGGTCGGTGTAGGAAGATGATTCCCGTCCTCTTTCAAATAGCCGGAAAGTTGCTCGGCGACATCTTGCAGCGTATCAGCTGCGAAGTTGCGAATATTCCTGAAAGCCCTGGTGATCTGGGGTGCTGCTTCATCACCCACCAGTTCGGCCAAATCTTCCTCGAGATTTGGTCGCGCCAGAAGAAATAACGTGCGGAACTGCTCCGCGATGTCGGCGTCACCATGAACTCTGACCCGGCCCTCGCGCAGCGGCATCTGGGACTCTGAAAACATCATGCGGTTCAGTTCCAGGATGGTCCCGGCTATTTCGACATCAGCGCGGTCATCACCACCGGCGGATATGTAGATCTGACCATCGCTCGCGGCAGTTCTCAGATTCAACGGGATTCTCAATGGCTGTATGTCTGCGACGACGCTTATGCTTCTCCCGTCCAATTCCGCGCACAGTTTCGCGGCTTCAGTGGATTGTGCGATGCCCCGGTTAATGAGGTTTTCAACCGGCTTGAGAAGTAATTCTGAAAACAAGGAGTCGCCTAACTATTTGATATTATTATAATAAGTAATTTTTTTCGAGTACAAGAAAGCTAATATTTGTAACCGATATGCAGCGCCACAATGCCGGCCGCCAGGTTGTAGTAGTGGCTGTCTTCCAGTCCGGCGCGCCCCATCATCTTAAGCAATTCATCCTGGTTCGGGTGCATTCGAATGGATTCGGCGAGATATTTATAGCTCGGCGCGTCGCCTGCCACGATCTCGCCCAGGCAGGGAGAATTTTAAAAGAATAGAAATCGTACAGCGGCTCGACAAACTTTAATGCCGGATGCGAGAACTCCAGGATCAACAGTCGTCCACCCGGCTTCAGAACTCTTGCCATCGACTTCAATGCGGCCGCCTTATCGGTGACGTTACGCAGCCCGAATCCGATTGTTATGCAATGGAAGCTATCGTCCCTGAAAGGTAACTTCTCGGCATTCGCCTGTGCAAAAGTCACCGTTTTTATAATGCCTTGATCGACCAGGCGACATCGGCCCTGGTCCAGCATGCTCGCATTGATATCAGTCAACCAGACCATACCTGTTCGACCAACCTGCCTGCTGAGTCCGGCGGCCAGATCCCCTGTACCCCCGGCCAGATCCAGGGCGCAGTTACCCACGTGCAGGCCGGTCTTTTTTAGCGCAAAGCGCTTCCATAATCTATGCAAACCTCCGGACATCAGGTCGTTCATGAGATCGTACCTGGGCGCCACCGAATCGAATACGCCACGCACGCGGTCTGCTTTTTCGTCAGCGGCTACCGTCTCGAATCCGAAGTGGGTTTTTTCAGTTGTCCGATCAATCATTATTATCTAGTGAATCGGCGTCGTTACGAGGGTGCATGATACCGAATTACAGGATATAACGACTCAGGTCTTCGTCTTCAACCAGTTTTCCCAGGTGCTCGTCTACGTAGGCCGCATCGACCGTTAAGGATTGCCCGGCACGGTCTGCGGCCTCGAACGAGATTACCTCGAGCAGGCGTTCCAGGACGGTATGTAGCCGCCGCGCCCCAATGTTCTCGGTTTGCTCGTTGACCCGGAACGCGACTTCGGCAGCGCGGCGTACGCCTGATTCGTCAAAGCTGAGCTCTACTCCTTCGGTTTGCATTAGCGCCACATATTGCTCTGTCAGCGAGGCATCCGGCTCGGTCAGGATTCGCGTAAAATCCTCGCTACTCAGCGCGCTAAGCTCGACGCGTATCGGGAATCGCCCCTGCAACTCCGGAATCAGATCCGATGGTTTGCAGCTGGTGAAAGCGCCGGACGCAATAAACAAGATGTGATCCGTTTTGACCATCCCATACTTGGTATTGACTGTGCAGCCTTCGACTAATGGCAATAAATCACGCTGTACACCTTCCCTCGAAACATCGGCGCCGAGCGTTTCGGAGCGACGGGCGACCTTATCGATTTCATCGACAAACACGATGCCGTTCTGTTCGACGTTGTGCAGCGCCTGCGCTTTGATGTCATCTTCGTTAATCAGTCGAGAGGCCTCTTCTTCCGTCAGCAACTTGAAGGCTTCTTTAATCCTCAGTTTGCGTGACCTCTTTTTCGGGCCGGCCATGTTCTGGAAAAGACCCTGAAGCTGGTTCGTCATTTCCTCCATGCCTGGTGGCGCCATAATTTCGACCCCAAAACTCGCGACCTGTATCTCCAATTCGATTTCCTTATCGTCCAATTTGCGTTCGCGGAGCATTTTGCGAAATTTTTGACGCGTGTCGGCGCCTGATTGTTCGTACGTTTGTGCATCGCCGGAGCTTGGCATCGGTAGTAATGCATCGAGAATGCGATCCTCGGCGGCATCTTCTGCGCGGTGGCGGACTTTCTCCATTTCTGTTTCGCGGGTCAGCTTGACGGAGACGTCCATGAGATCGCGGATAATGCTGTCGACTTCCCGGCCAACATAACCGACTTCGGTGAACTTGGTTGCCTCTACCTTAATGAATGGCGCCCTGGCCAGGGTGGACAAGCGTCTGGCAATTTCCGTCTTACCGACACCGGTCGGGCCCATCATCAAAATGTTTTTCGGCGTGATTTCATTACGCAGCGATTCGTCTACCTGGGTACGTCGCCAACGGTTGCGTAGGGCTATGGCAACGGCTCGCTTGGCGTGGTCCTGGCCGATGATATGCTTGTCGAGCTCCTGAACGATTTCGCGGGGCGTCATCTGGGTCATCAGGTTGACTCCGCAGCGAGGGTTTCAATAACGATATTGGTGTTGGTAAACACGCAGATTGAAGCCGAGATTTCGAGTGCTTTCTGTACGATTTGCTGCGCCTCGAGCTCTGTATTTTCCAGCAAAGCTCGGGCTGCCGCCTGAGCAAAAGGTCCACCGGAACCGATGGCCATCAGATCGTCCTCCGGTTCGATAACATCACCGTTGCCGGAAATGATCAGCGAGCTTTCCGTGTCAGCAACGCAGAGCAATGCTTCCAAACGCCGAAGGCGTCGGTCAGTTCGCCAGTCCTTGGCAAGTTCAATCGCTGCCCGGGTCAGGTTTCCGTACTGTTCCAGCTTCCCTTCGAATAGTTCAAATAACGTGAAGGCATCGGCCGTGCCGCCGGCGAACCCGGCAATAACCCTGTTGTCGGCAAGGCGGCGAACTTTTCGGGCGTTGCCCTTCATGACTGTGTTGCCCATGCTGACCTGGCCGTCACCGCCGATCGCCACGATGTCGTTTCGCCTGACCGAAACGATGGTGGTGCCCCTGTATTGTTCCATTCCGTAATTCCTTAATTGCGTAAACCGCAGCGTTTCTTGGCCGCCTGTGACGAAATGCGGGCCGGACCCGATTCCATCTGCATCCTTTCAGGCGCAGGCGCTATTTGTTTTGTCGGCGCGCCCGCGGATGCGCTTTATCGTATATCTGGGCAAGATGCTGAAAATCAAGATGCGTATAGATCTGGGTTGTACTGATATCCGCATGGCCCATTAATTCCTGAACGGCGCGCAGGTCCTGACTTGATTCAAGCATATGTGTCGCGAAGCTGTGGCGAAACAGGTGTGGATAGACACGCTGGGGTATTCCGGCCTTTATTCCCCAGTGACGAACCCGGCTTTGTATGCTCCGATGACTTATCCGGCGTCCCCGAACACCAACAAACAAGGCTGTTTCATCCTGCTGAGCCATTTCCGAGCGGTGTTGCAACCATTCTTTGATGGCTGCCAGGGCCTTTCGGCCGACCGGTATCAGGCGGGTTTTTTCACCTTTGCCGATCACCCGGACAACCGCGTCATCCAGATTAACGTCCCCAGGGTCCAATTCGACAAGTTCCGCCAGGCGCAGTCCGGACGAGTACAGTAGCTCCAGAATGGCCCGGTCGCGGATAGTCACCGGGTCATTACCCTTGATCTCCAGTAGCGCGGCCATCTGATCTACATCCAGCGTATTGGGCAGGGTTCTGGGCGTTTGTGGTGCCGAAATTTCGGTAGCCGGATTTTGCTTTAAATGACCCTCACGAATCAGGTATTTCATGAAGCTGCGTACACCAGACAAGCGGCGTTGAATACTGCGAGGATTGAGGCCGCGGGCATGCGCTATCGACGCGAAGCCGCGCAGATGGTGCGATCGGAGATCCTGCCAACGCGCTATATTTTCCCGGTCGCAAAATTCAGCCAGACAGTTCAGATCGCGCCGGTAACTGGTGATCGTGTGCCCGGACAAACGTCGAACAAAATGCAGATGCTCTAAGAACTGCTCAGCCAGTTGCCATTCCTTTTCGTGCATTGATCGTCGCTACAAGCCGGACCGAGCCGAGATTTTTCCTAACGGTTTTTTAGCGCACAGCTGATAAGCTCGCCGAGGCGGGTCAGAAAATCAATGCTCTTGCCGGGATGAAAATGAGTGGCGCTGTGACTGCCAATCGCCAGAAAGCCGAGCTCCGATTTCTTCCCTAACGGGATCAATGCCACAGACCCGATTTCGATGTTATCGGTGCCGAACAGGAAGTCACGCTGTGCATCTCTTACCGTACCGCATCGAGCAGTATTGGCCTGCAAGAATGTCTTAAATGAGCCAATGCCGTCATCATTGCGCCGGATTTTACGCAAAAATGGACCCGCATGATCAATGTCGTCACCAGTGAACAACACCAACACTGATTGATCTGCGTTAAACCTGGTGCGAAGCTGTTCCTCCAGAGTCGTGACGACTTCATTACGGTTTTTCGCGCCAAGCAATGCCATAGCGAGTGCATGTATCTTGGACCCCAGTTCATCGTTACCGCGCGCAACTTCAACAAGCTCTCGTAAACTGTCTTCCAGTTTTTTGCTTCGTTGACGAAGCACAGAAACCTGTCGTTCGACCAGGGAAATGACCGCGCCACCGGTAGTGTGTGGAATTTCGAGAGTGTTTAGCAGGCTACTATAGCGATCAAAAAAATCCGGATTTTCCTGTAGATAATCCGCGACGGCATCTTCATTGATTTCAAATGGCCCGGCTTCCTGTTGTTCGACAGTGCTCATATCTCGACCGTGCCTTCAAATACGGTTACAGCCTCCCCAGTCAACCAAACCGGCGACCCGGGGCCCTCCCAGCAGATGGTGACCTCACCGCCGGGAAGTTCGACTACGACCCTGTCGGCGAGGTTACCGGCACTGCGGCCCACTACCACGGCAGCGCAGGCACCGGTACCGCAAGCTTGAGTTTCACCAACACCACGTTCGAAAACTCTTAGTCTGATGCGATCATTAGTGACCACCTGCATGAATCCGATGTTAGCATGGTTTGGAAAACGATCGTGGCTTTCCAGTAGCGGTCCCAGGCGTTCAACCGGAGCGGTAACTACCGCATCGACGTTGATAACAGCATGTGGGTTGCCGATTGAAACGACGCAAAGTTGTACCAGTTCGCCGTCTGCTTCCAGTTCGTACATATCTTGTTGCGCATCGGTCGTAAAAGGGATCAGTTCCGGCTTAAACTCGGGTACGCCCATTTCCACTGTCACGTTGCCGTCAGCCTCCACGCGTGCCCGGGCAATGCCGCCACAGTGCTCGAGTATTATTTCCCGAGGCCCGGGTCCAGCCTGGTGTCGTGCGATACAACGGGCTCCATTACCACATTGCTCTGCTTCGTAGCCGTCTCGGTTGAAGATACGATAAAAAACGTCCGCACCCTCGCTTCGGCCCGGTTCCAGGCAAAGTAATTGATCAAAACCGATGCCAGTCTTACGATCTGCAAGCCGCCGGATCATCTCGCTATCAAGGGGCGGAGCATCAGCTGTACGGATGATCAGAAAGTCATTTCCCAGTCCATGCATTTTGGTGAACGGTGTTTGCATCGGCATTGTCCTGAGTCGATGTGAAAAAGGAACGGATTATATCGTCAGGGTCAGTTCACAACTTGTCTTTTGTTACATGCAACGTTAAGTTTACGCAACGGCTACACAGTAGGGGATAATAAATGCGTCACATAATGCTCCTGAATTCCAAGGGTGGCTGCGGCAAAAGCACGATAGCGACGAATCTCGCCAGTTACTATGCTGTGGAGGGAAAAAAAGTCGCGTTGGTGGACTATGATCCGCAGGTCTCCAGCCTGGATTGGCTGGCACGACGGCCGCAAAAGTCAGCGCCAATTGCCGGAGTTGAAGGGCATAAGGAGGGCATGACCCATTTGGCCCGAAATACCGAAATCGCCATTGTGGACGCGCCGGCGCGATCTCACGGCAAAGAGCTTACTTATCTGGTACGTCATGCGGAAACCATTATCGTGCCGGTTCTGCCGTCGAGCATCGATATGCTGGCCGCATCCAGATTTCTGGCCGAACTGAAGAAAGTCGGGAGAGTGGCGCGTAAGGAAGTCAAAGTTGCCGTGGTCGCGAATCGGGTGCGCGAGCATACTCTTATTTTCGAGCAACTCGATGAATATCTCGACGGGATGCGGATACCCTATGTCGCCGCATTTCGGGA
>PVMK01179050.1_pt1 | contig 13547 bp, 12 predicted proteins | sample 1853481 | NCBI WGS metagenome assembly PVMK01 (sample SAMN08533507, study PRJNA380276) | Marine sediment metagenome, whole genome shotgun sequencing project. | reverse complement strand
CGGTACCCTCACAACTTTGGAGCGTTTGCTTAATAACAGGACATTGCTCGATGGGATGTGCCGATCTTTGAGGAATTTTTTAGCATGTTTAGCGTAATAGTCAACAGCCATAATGGCTGGCAAAACTTCGGTAGACATGGCATCGACCCGTGTTTTGCCATTATCTTTCCAAATAATTTCTGCAATTTCATCGGCACTTTTTACCAAGTAATCACGAACCCGAAACAGGTATTCCGCACGTTGTTGCACCGACAATCGAGACCAGTGTTTCTGAGCAGTCCTTGCTGTTTCAATGATATGTTTAAACTCACTGACAGGAATCACCGGAGAATATCCGAAAATTTCTCCTGTTGCAGGATTACGGCAAACCGTATTTTCAAATGTTTGATCGGGTTGAAATTGGGGCATGAATAAGCTCCTTTACAAAAAAAGAATCCTCTGGCATCAGTATATCAATAAGTAAAGTAGAAAATTAGCACCCTTTTCAAACGATTGTAAAGAGGATAACATGAAATGGAACGTATATAGCCGAGATAAATGTATTGAAATAAATTATCTTGACTTTTCTTAAGTTTTTTAATTACTTGAACGACTTAAAGTATCAGAAAATAAAATCGTTTAGATACGAGATCTTTAAAAACAAGCACAAAGAATCATGAAGCATGGGTATAGCCTTTTTTTTTTATGGATAGTCACAGGCCTTCTATCCTTTACATGGACTACACCGGCGTCCGCTGTAACGGTTATTGACCAAATGGGTCGAAAGGTTCATGTTCCGGATGATCCACAGCGGGTCATTGCGCTTGCACCAAACATCACGGAAATTGTGTTTGCTCTTAAACAGGAGCGTCGCTTGGTAGGGGTTACTCGATACAGCGACTTTCCCCTCGAAGCCGCAAAACTTCCTAAAGTCGGATCATACGTACACCTTGACCTTGAAAGAATTGTCGCATTAAAGCCGGACCTTTGCATTGCGATTAAAGATGGAAACCCCAAGACGATTGTCCAAAAAATAACATCATTAAACATACCCGTCTTTGCCGTAAATCCGACGAGTCTCGATACCGTGATAGAAACCATTAGCGAAATGGGAAAACTTCTGGATGCCAGCCAAAATGCAAAAAATCTCGTGGACAACATGCGTTCACGAATCTATCGGGTAAAGGCACGGGTTGAAAAAACCGTTCATCGGCCCGGCGTATTTTTTCAAATCGGTATCTCACCGATTGTTTCCGTGGGAACACCAACATTTATCCATGAGCTTATCGTTCTTGCCGGTGGGACAAACCTCGCGGCAGGACCTGTTCCCTATCCGAGATTTAACAAGGAACAGGTTATTGCGATTTCTCCGGAAATCATTATTATTACATCCATGTCTCGAGCTGCGGTATTCGAACAGGTTAAGGCAGAGTGGAACCAATGGCCCCATCTGCCGGCAGTAAAAAATCAACGTATTTTCCTCGAAGATTCTAATCTTTTTGATCGACCGACGCCTCGCCTGGTGGACGGTCTCGAATTGTTGGTGAGGCTAATTCATCCTGAATGTTTTGGAGAAACGAATTGAATGTGAATTCGCCATCGATTATCAGACGTCTTTTTACGGTTTCCGTTCCGCTGCTGTTTTTTCTTGGCATCGTCATGCTTTTTGGAATTTCTTTTGGATCAACCGAGGGAGGATTAAAGGCTGTCTTAAAACATTTACTAGGGTCAAAAGAACCGGACGCCATTTTGGATACGATTGTCTGGAAAATTCGCTTCCCGCGGGTCCTCTTGGCCACACTGGTTGGCGCGACTCTTTCTTTAGGCGGTCTTGTTTTCCAGGCCCTACTCCGCAACCCACTGGCCGAACCATATATTTTAGGAATTTCCGGAGGATCCGCCATAGGTGCCATCATCGGTATTTTGATGGGATTTTCTCGTTTTCCGGGTGTGAGTACCACCGCTTTTGTTGGGAGCATCGGTACGCTTCTGCTTATTCTGGCCATGTCTTCAGGGAAAACGATTCTGAAAAAAGATTCACTCCTTCTTTCCGGCGTCATGGTCAATGCGTTCTGTTCGGCGATCATCATGTTTCTTATTTCACTGACCCAGGATTCCCGGCTCCACAATATTATTTTTTGGCTGATGGGAGACCTTTCCATGGGAGAAATGCGTCACATCGGTATACTTGCCGCCATGCTTCTGCCTTGCTTTTTGGTCATTTTCTGGTTTTCCAATACAATGAACTTGTTCCTTTTGGGCAAGGAGATGGCACAAAGTATGGGGGTTAACATCAAGGCGGCAACCATTATTCTTCTTGTAACAACGTCGTTCATGGTGAGTGTTACTGTCTCTTATTGTGGGCTCCTGGGTTTTGTTGGGTTGGTAATGCCGCATTTGTTGAGACTTCTTTTTGGCCCGGACCATCGCGTCCTTGTGCCGGCATGTATACTCGGTGGAGGCGCTTACATGGTTTTTTGTGATTTGCTGGCCAGGGTACTTCCAGAGCAAGGTGAGATGCCTGCCGGTGTCATTACCGCCATGATCGGCGCACCGATATTTATCTTTTTATTAAAACGATCGAAACGATGAACCCAGCGATAAACGTCTATAACCTGTCTCATTCCTTTGGAAACAATCCGGTGTTGAGGGATTTATCCTTTACCATCCCAAAGGGCGGTTTTTTCATTATCATCGGCCCAAATGGTTCAGGAAAAACGACACTCATGAAAGTGATTTCCGGTCTTTTAAAGCGCCAGCACGGTCAACTTGAGATTTTTGACCGCTTGGTTGAAGGTTATTCACGAAAGGCATTGGCCCAAACCATCGCCTTTGTTTCTCAGATGGCTTATGTCGATTTCCCTTTTACCGTCAGCGAAATTGTTCTGATGGGACGTTCGCCGTACATGGGGGTGCTTGGCATTGAAAATGAAAAGGATTTGGAAATTGCAAAAGAGGCGATTCGTTTCACCGGCCTAGAGCATATTGCTCATCGCAAGATGGATCAGCTCAGTGGTGGAGAACAACAACGCGTGTTTATTGCGAGGGCGGTCTGCCAGGAACCTGACATCATCCTTCTCGATGAGCCGACAGCGTCTTTGGATCTTTCTCATCAGGTTCGGGTGATGGATCTTATGGAAAATCTAAAAAAGGAAAAAGGGGTCACCGTTGTTATGGTATCCCACGATGTGAACCTGGCGGCCATGTACGGCGATCAACTGTTGCTTCTCAACGAAGGCCGGATCGAGTGTCAAGGACGCCCTGACAAAGTGCTGACGTTTCAGATGCTGGAAGACGTTTACAAATGTACGCTTTTGGTGGATCAAAGCCCTTTGGGGAACATTCCACGTGTAACGCTGGTCCCCAAAAAGTTTTACCCTAATCGTTCGTAAGCTCTAGCCTTCCTCTTTTTTTAGAATCTCTTCGGTCATTTTCTTTAAATCATCCACCTGAGATTCTGATAATAAAAACGGATACTGATTTTCTGAGGAAACCGCCGGATACGTTGTTGCATTCTTATCTGTTTTTGAGAATACGGAAAGGGTATATTCTTTTGCTTCCCCTGTTAATTTGGCAACGAAAACGGGATCTTCGAAATCTTCTTTTTTCCCGCTGTTGATATAGTTTTCACAATCCAGTCTTGATAGAAATGAGAGTAGACCCTTTACAGCGGATGCTTTCAACGGATGACCATCGCCTGTTTGCCATATAATATCTGGTTCTTTGGCGGGCGACGGTTCGGTCTCATTTTCTTTTATTTCATCTTTTGTTTCGGGTCGTTTGTTTCGCTTCATGACAATGGTCTTTTTATCCTTGGAAATCTGCACTATATTGATATGGTCTTGCTCAAATGACAGTACGTTTTTGTCACGAAGTTTGGCGAGAGTTAGGTCAAATTTATGCCTAAAATCGCCTCTGGCATGATATACATGCGGATCTTGATCTAATTTAACAAATGTGTGTCGATAGGTTGTGGCTGATTTACCAATATCAAACTGGCGTTTTAGGGTGGTTCCATCCCAGGCTTTGATGGTTATCTTTTTGTCGTCGTTCAAATCGTATCGCACATAGTTTTTTGATTCAGACACAAGCGCCGTTATGGTCATCTTTTCAATGACATCAAGCATGGTTTTAACTTTGTCTGGATCTGCCGGGTATTTTTCAGGACCGATAGTCCATGTCTTATCTTTTCTATTTAGAACGATGTCGTCTTTTGATGTATTGATTTCAATCTGTGTGGTTCGATTTTTGGCAATCTCGGGAACTACCGGAAGTTGATAGTGTGTTCGATCTTTTTTGTGTAATAGAAGATACGAAATTAAAACCGCTATAATGACAAAAAGTGTAATAAATTCCTTTTTCAGTTTCATATTTTCCTCGCAAAACAGCTGTTCCTGAATCGAGTGTTATCCATTCGGTTGTTTTTGAAACATCAGCCGAATCCTCTTTCGTCTTGAATGCCGGCGCATCCAGACCATCACGCCAAAAAGAACAACCAGAACCGGCAAGCCGGCAATATTGAATGTTTTGGTAAAAGTTTTCGTTAACGCACCGCTTTCATATAGTGGATTGAATTGCTGCACTTTGCTTCTCATGGTGGCAACGTCTTCCCGATCATTGAGTGCATCGAGAACATTCATGACAAACATGGCATTCGGGCTTTCACCACTGGCATCCATGACACTGTCTTTAAGCATTTCCGATGAAGCGATCAGAAATATTTTGCTTGGCTTTCCTTTGGATAAAAAAGCACCCTTGCTCTCAATCTTGGACAAATCGACAGTCGCCTTTTCTTTCTGCCCCTTTCCCGGTGTGGTCTTATCGCTTTTTTCGCCTGTTTCAATTGGCTCCGTGACTTTTTCCGGCATGGGTTTATCAGCAAAATAGCTGGGGAACTCACCTTCGATAAGATACGCAAGCGGCAAGCTGCCCATTTCTTCATCTGACGATGGCGGCGTGATAAACATCGGATTGAGGTTGATCCGCTCACTCATTTCCCAAGATTTTTCTGAGGATGAAAACAATTTGTGGGCCGTTAGTTTGTTTTCTGAAATGCGTTTTTCGTCCAATTCCAAAGGAGATATTTTTACCGTGATTAATCCCTTGATGTTTCTCATGAAATCGAGTTTTTTATTGATGAATTCATTTCTGATGACGGGAACAAAATAAAACGGCTGTTCACCACCGCCAAACTGTCGAGAAAGTCTTTGCCTATGACAGTTTTCATCCATGACAAATGATGTTTTAACTCGAACCCCATAATGTTCCAACAACTTTTCCAGGCCGGTATTTATCGGTACGAATGTGGGGCCCTGGTTAAATCCGAGAGATTGCTGGTTTCTCGGGGTAATTTCATTAAAGGCATCTAAAAATATCGCCAGGTTTTTCCCTTGCATCAGCGCCTGATCAATCTGGTATAAATCGTAATTGCTAAATGGTTCTGTTGGCCGTGCAATGACGAGGCATTTGATGCTGTCCGGAATTGTTTCTTTTTTGAGATTCACTTGTTTTAGGGTGTAATTCTGCGAAACGAGGGCGTTAAAGCTTGACATCGATTCTTGATTCTGCTGCCCCATTGATGGCATGGTCAATGTTTTTAGTGTTCCGTGATCTGCCAGATAGCCTAAATCTTCGTTAATATCGACAAGCGTTTCGATATTGTCGTTGATCATCTCCTCTACTTGATCGATATCCGCCAAATTATACTGTGTTCCGATAATTGGGATGCGAAGAACGGTTAACAGCGGCATGACCCTTGCCTTGTTCCGGTATTCCATGACCAAACCGATGACGCCTTCACCGGCCTGAATGTCGCCGTTGGATAGTGCCGGCCATTTTAAATCCATCAGATTATATTTTTCCCATGTGTCTTTTTGACTTTGCAGCATCGACGGATCTGTATAGGTATATTCCAGTTTCCCGTAATTTTTATCATTGAGGGTCTTTACGATTTCCTTTATCTTGTCCGGATATTCCGGGAGTTCATTGAGTCCCATAAACGGCGCCACACGTTTCAAAGAAGAAGAGAGAAACAGTTTAACCTGTATGTTATCGGGCAGGCTCAGAAGCGCACTGACCTTGTTGCTCAGTTTTTTAATTGCTGTTGTCATTTTATATTCCAAACCATTTAGGGTTGTAATGGTAGGAATCCGCTCGATCAAATCACCATGAATGAGAACAAGTCCCATATAGGCAGTCTTGAATTTAACCTCGTCTTTCTCAAACGCTTGGATCTGAACCGGGCGTATCCCATAATTGTTGGCCAGCTCCCTGTTATGTTCAGATTCCTTTTTGATTTTACCAGACTCAGGACTAACATCGTAAAACCTGTAGTTAAAATATTGATTGGCGTGGATAGCATATTCCTCAAGCAGGTCATGGAGATAGCGCTCGGTATTGTTATGTGGCGCCGGAAGATTCTTGGTAAAAAAAACATTGATGGTTAAAGGCTCCGACAAGTTGGATACGACCTTTTTGCTGGCTTTGGATAGAGAATAGGTCTTGTTTTTCGTGAGATCTATTCTGAAGAATAAGGTCATGCCAACCCCGTTGACAAGAACAATGACAGTAAGATAAATTAATAATTTTAATACTTAGAAAATTTACTCTTCGCGCCCATGGGCTTCTCCTTACTCCTTTTCCTGCATTGCGATATGCGCACCGTATAGACCCAAAAAAATGATACTTAAAAAATAGAGGATATCCCTCGAATCGATGATGCCTTTTGCAATATTATTAAAATGAAAATCAGCCCCAAGATATCCAATGATGCCAAGCATGGATTCAGGAAAGAAAAAGAGCATTTTATCAATTAATGTGAGAAAAAAGCAGATCCCCATGCCAACGATAAAGGCAATGATCTGATTACGTGTTAATGATGAAGCAAACAACCCAACCGCAGTGAAGGCCGCGCCCAAAAACACAGCGCCGATATACCCTCCCATCACCGGACCCCAATCGAGTTGCCCGAGAAAAGTAATGAAAATAGGATAGGAGAGCGTTGGAATCAACGCAACAGAAATGAAAATAACCCCGGCCAAAAATTTACCTATGATAATATCCGTGAATGTGACCGGCAGCGTAAGCAATATTTCGTAAGATCCAACATTTAATTCTTCGGAAAATAACCGCATGGTGATGGCCGGTATGACAAATGAAAAGATGATAGGAAGCAGACTGAAAAAGTTTCTCAAATCCGCCTGATTATAAAGGAAAAAGGTTGTAAAGAAAAACCATCCTGTGACCAGAAGAAAAATAGATATCACAATGTATGCGATGGGAGAGATGAAATAATCTTTGAATTCCTTGTTCAGTATGTGGACGATCTGCCTCATGTCATGTCTCCTTGGTTAATTCACGGAATATCGCTTCGAGGGTTTTCGTCTCCTGATAAAATTCGACCATAACCCAATCCGTCTGTTTAATGGCTTGATACACATCCCCCCGAAGGTCGGTATCCGACTTGCTGATCAGCCTGATGTTTAACTTGCCGTCTTTTTCATCATTGAGTTGCTCAATACCCACAATGCCGTCGATTGAGTCCAATTGTGTCTTTACAGACATAAAGTCTGCATTCAAAAGAGAGATGTGAATTAAGTGCTCCTTGCCGACCGATTGTTTTAAATTGTCCGTACGATCGTCAACGATAATCTTCCCCTTGTTAATAATCACCACCCGGTCACAAACGGCTCGACTTCGCTGAGGATATGGGTGGAAAGGATGACGGTTTTTTCTTGACCAATCTGCCGAATGATATCTCGAATTTCAACGATTTGATTCGGATCAAGCCCTGATGTGGGTTCGTCAAGGATCAGGATTTCCGGGTCACTCATCATGGCATGGGCGATGCCGACCCGCTGCTTTAATCCTCTGGACAGCTCATTAATGGTGTTATGCATAATGCCGTTTAAGCCACAGATATCAGCTAAAAATTCGATCCTAACATTTTTTTCATCTTTCTCAAACCCTCTCACCTTGGCGATATAATCAAGGTAATCATATACCAGCATATTGTGGTAAAGTGGTGCGGATTCAGGCAGGTAACCAATCAGTTTTTTGATTTCGACCACATCTTCATAAATCGAATAGTCCTTGATTCGAATCGTTCCTGATGTAGGCATAAAATAACCGGTGAGCATCCGAAGGATGGTTGTTTTTCCCGCACCGTTGGGTCCCAACAGCCCTAAGATTTCACCCCTTTGGACATCGAGATTGATTCGATCAACCGCACATAGACCATCATAATACTTGGTTAGGTTTTGGACATGAATCATGTTTTTTCTCCTAAGGCTTTTCCTCCGGAAATATCTCCATCTTGGCTTTGCCTTCTGAATAGTGAATACTCCATTTACACCTGGGGTTTTGAAATACCTCTCCTTTCCGATATTTGCAAGAATTTTTGTAGCTTCTTATGGATGGAAACTAAATAAGGAGATACGGGAATGTCTCTCGCGGGTATCAAGTTGAAACAAGAGCTTAGGGTTCGCGCAAAAATAACTTCGCAGAATTGGCGCTCAGATTTGGTTCAGGTTTGGCTGATCCGAGAGAGCAAAACCACAGGAATAGCTGGCTATTTCGCGGGTTTTGCGATTGAGGTATCAGCCAAAGATGGGCTGAAGCTGAGATGTAAAAATGTGAAGTTATTGTTGCGCGAGCCCTTAGGAAATTTAGCCTTTCAGCCCTTAGTGCTCTGATTCGTAAGTTCGATGACGTATTTTTATCAATACAACTATCCCGTATAAGCTGAAGGCCAAAAGTTTGAAGTTTGAAGTGCCTAAAGTGAGCTAAAGTTGAGGAATGCGCTTTCAGCGCAATCAATTATAATTAAAATTGGTAGAATACCTTAACTTTAGGCACTTTAGTTCACTTTAGGCACTTTACACTTTTGCATACATAGAATGAATAAACCAAGTTATAAATACGTCACCGTATTTAAGAATACATGCACTTAGCGACAACGTCGCCCGCCCGCGTTGCGGGCAGGCGATATATAAAATCGTGACACGATTTTATTCTAACGTTTAAATTTTAAAACAAGTGCTTTGGTAGCTTTGGAATGGTCACTTCCGGAGTTGTCAAAGACAGCCATCGCAAAACTGTATCGCTTCATAGGGTTAAAGATCACGTCATCTTCGTGACCAGTGTCCAACTTCCGGGTAAGCATTAAAGTCCACCCGCCATCTGCATATCGGCTTTCCGCTTTGACATCGAACCTTGAACCGGAAGGTCTAATCGGGAGCCGGTAAGGTACCGTGTCTCCGGCTTTAAAGATCGAATAATCGTTAATTCTGACGGCTTCTTCCATTAGTAGAAAGTCGGACCGGCTTGGTTTTAAGGCAGGGTTTTGCATATATAACGGCCGGGTGCCGTCAATCGTTTCATTTTTGACATCACCACCATTTCCCTTGTCTTTTGTTCGTCCGGTTTCCCGATATGATCCTGTTGGGTTACCCGCAATGGTCAACCAGGCGTCATCGGCGTATCCGTACGGATCAGAGCGGGCGGCCTTCCAATGCCAAAGATCACCTTTTTCAATAGCGCTTTTGGTGGCAAATTTCCACTTATCACGATGAAGATCCGGTGGACTGTGACACGTGACTGCGCAACCACGAGAAGCAAATTTATCAATCCGGGTGGTCTCAAAAAGCATGGCCAATCTGTCTTCGTTTCCTGGCAGGTGGACCCATTTTTCACCATCAAATTTCCAGGACTGTTTGATAATACTTCTACTTGGGTCTTTCCATTTGAACCAAAAAAAGATTTGTTCATCCGTATAGATCGCTCTAGTCCAAACAAGCCCCTTTTGATCGGGTAGTTTGTCACGCCCCTGTATAGGTATGCCGGTTGCCTTGACTTGATTCCACAACGGATCATCCACGCCGGCAGGTGCATTCTGTGCATAAGGTGCTGTAATAGTAATTATAGCCTCAGCAGCAGATAAGTCGCTTCTCATTCCGACAAGAATTAATCCCATTACCAAAACGGTTAATATGAATACAGTTGTGGTTTTATGCATCATGCACCTCTATATGTTATATATACCAATCTTCAGTAAGTAAGCAGTTGATAGGTTTAAGGTAACTTCTCAAAAAGCTCGGGTTTATTTCATATGTGCGGGCTTCAGGCTTTTTCTTCCAGTCGATATCAATCTTGTCTTAGCTGTGTAACCCAATATTTATGATTTGGGTTTCTTTTCTGCAAAACCAAATCGGTTTTAAAAAAATCATAAATATTGGGCCACTGGGTAACGTTGTGGTAAACGAAAAAGATATCTCCTTCCAGAAAAAACCTGAAGCCCTTTCGCCCTAAGTTTTTGAGAGCTTACGGCTTAAGCACCTAAATGTTCAATATAACCGCTTATTGAGAATCCTATTATAGTAGCGACGATGATGGCACCTGCTATGATGAGCTTCATACGTTTTTTCGGAGCTCTTTCCCTTGTTCGGTCAAGATATGGTAATAACAGTAAAATGCCCGCCAGCCCACCGGGAATAATGACGGTTCCAACAATACTCAATGGTCCTTTGAAAATTGATACCAATTGGTTTAGGAACAGCACCCACCATTCTGGTTTGGGAACATACGTCGAATCCGTCGGATCAGCCGGATCACCAAAAGGCGGTGGCCAAAACCAAGAGACTATGACAAGTATCACCGTAGTTAAAATGAAAAGAAACAACCAGCGATTGATTAAACTAGGAAAAAACGGAATCCTTTTGGCGTCAGAACGATTTTTAGACAGCGGTTCAGCAATTCCATGATGATTTAATAAATGAAAATGAATGACGATTAGCATTGCTAACAGGCTAGGCAGAAAGAGAATGTGGAGCACATAAAAGCGTGTCAGGGCGACAATCCCGGTTAAGGGTCCACCTTGGAGAAGCCTTACGAAAAAATCCCCTAACACGGGAACCGATCCAATAATACTCAAGCGCACCTTCGTAGACCAAAAACCGCGTTGGTCCCATGGTAGTAGGTCCCCAGTGATGATAAACAAAGGTATCACCAGCAAAATTAGTACACCTGCCACCCAAACCAGTTGACGGGGTGGCTTGTAGGTGCCCAGAATGAAACTTCTGATCAGATGGACACCCATAACAAGCAATAGAAAATTCCAAGAGTAATGATGTATGCCTTTGATGGTTTCACCAAATGGCAGATCGAACATGGCAAAGTCCACACTATCATATGAAACACCGGGAACCGGCGTGTAGTAAAAGGCCATGAAAGCGCCTGATAGAAAAAGCAGAACAACCAAAACCATTGCCAGAAATCCTGTAAAATTCTTTAAAGAAAGGGCATTGGCATGAACCTCTATATTTCTTATGCGATCGACCAATCCTTCTATACATAACAGCTCGATCAGCATTTCCGATATTTTTTGCTTTTTCATTTCCACAGCCGGGTTCCCGGATAAGCTGTTATCGACTAAAATCTAAAGTCAATACTTCTGAATCATATGAGTTTTCATCTCCGGAGTCATCGAATAGCGCCAAAGCAAGATTATATTTTTTTCTGGATTGAATGCCACATCATCATCATGCCCCGTGTCGAGTTGACGATACAGCATGACCGTCCATCCACCATCAGCATATCGACTTTGGGCCTTGATATCTGACCGAGAGCCTTCGGGTGTTTTGGGCATACGGTAGGTAACAGTATCTCCAGCCTTAAACTGACCGTAATCCGTGATTTCTACTGTTTGAGATGCCAGTAAAATACCATGGTTGCCAAGTTTTTTCCCCGGTGCCAACATATATTTGGGTTTGGATTTGTCTTCCGTCATGTTTTTCAGGTCGCCACCTTTACCGGCATCACTTTTTCGTCCACCTTTTTCCGCACTAATTTTAGTAAGCCATGTGTCGTCTGCATATCCTGCCGGATCCGAACGGGCGGCTTTCCAATGCCAAAGATCACCTTTTTCAGCCATTGTTGAAGTTCCGAATTTACCATCTTTGGCATTGGCTGCTCCTGGTGGTACATGGCAAGCGATGGCGCAGCCTTTGGTAGCAAAATTCTTGATGCGGTTTATTTCGAACAAAAGCGAAATTCGATCCTCGTTGCCGCCTTGATGGGCCCATTTTTCGCCGTCATACTTCCAGGCGCCTTTGGTCACACTGAGCGTTGGATCCTTCCATTTGAACAGAAAGTAAATGCTATCTTTAACATAGACGGCCTTAGCCGCCACAGTGGTTTTCTTTTCAGCAAACTTTTCCTTTCCTTCGAAGGGAATCATTTCGGCTTTAGCTTTGCTCCAGATCGGGTCATCCAGATCTGAAGGTGCAGCTTTAACCTTGGCGACAGTTAACGTCTGTTTTGATACGCCGGCAACTTCACTAGAAGTAAAAAACATACCACTTGCAAAAACAATCAAGCACGCTATTACGATTAGGCCTTTTGATGATTTTCCTTGCATATTAGCTCTCCTTTATACGGTTTAGGGTTTATGGTTAAAAAGCCAGATAGACCAGCAAATTATCGTCTTCCTTTTTATGTTCTAATACATTTAAAGGTCTTGTAGGTGGTCCGGCAATAGGATTTCCATCTGCATCAAATCTGCCGGAATGGCAGGGACATTCAAAAACCCGTTTTTCTTCCTGCCAAATGACATTGCAGGCCAGGTGGGTACAAGTAGACGAAAACACCTTGACTTGGCCTTTGGTGTTGACACTTGCCCACACAAATCCTCGTTGTGGTAGCACCTGCCAACCGTCTTTAACCATGAATTCGTATGAAAGCATGGTATAATTGTTATGCTGCAAATCTTCGACGGAACCGAAGTCAAACCATTTACCGGTAGCCTTTTTCAAAGCAGGAGACACGACATAGACGGCCAGCGGTATTCCGGTTAAAATCGCTGCTCCGCAGGTTAAAGCACCAGCTTTTAGAAGTGACCTGCGATCCGAGTCTATTTTCTCACTTTGTTTTTCTAAGCTCAGATATTGCTTGGTTTCTTTTTTCATTGACCCTATCTTGTTTGCTCCTCAATGGATGGACAGGTTTCGAAGACCCTTTTTCTCTTAAAAACGATGATTATCACTTGAGAAGTGAAAAAAATGTGAAATCGAAGTGAAAAGTTCGTCAAATCGACATTAAACGCAAGAGAAACAAGGGACAAAAAGCATGGGAGGGGTTCAAAGAGATAAATCAAATAAATCGACTATTCAAATCGCAGCCTTACCACCGTACCACGATCAATTTCACTTTCTATTTCTAGTCGCCATTCAAATCGATCACAGAATCTCTTAACGATCGCAAGTCCCAAACCATGTCCGGAGCTTTTAGTGCCACGAATATGAGGTTTTGAAAGCGTGTCTAAATCGCACGAAGCAATCCCTTCACCGGTGTCGGTTATTACAATTTGATCAGAACAAATATCGACAACAATCTCTCCTTGAGAGGTGTGACGAAATGCGTTCTGAATAAGATTAAGAAATGTCATTCGAAAGATTGGTGCTGGTGCATTCAGAACAGGTTCGGCTTGTGCTCTGACTTTAATGGTTACCGGTTTTGCATCCAAAACCTGGCCCAATTGGTCGATGGCTTCGTTGATAACAGTTGTTACATTG
>PVMK01168665.1_pt1 | contig 13547 bp, 14 predicted proteins | sample 1853481 | NCBI WGS metagenome assembly PVMK01 (sample SAMN08533507, study PRJNA380276) | Marine sediment metagenome, whole genome shotgun sequencing project. | reverse complement strand
CGATACGGCGCGAGAACTGGAACCTGGCTTCCATGTCTTCCATGTTGGCCCGCGAGGTGCCCAGATTGTCCAGTTTCTGCGCGCCGAGGGAATGGCCGGTGAAGGTGAAGCCGATGCCGGCCCTGTACTGGGTGAGAACGGCACAGTAGCCGCCGTCGGCATAGTGCGCCGTGGCGAAGTCAGGTAGGCCGTCGCCAAAGAACGCCAGCAAGTTATCGACGAATTCGCCCATATGTGGCCACAGGCGCTCCTTGTCCAGGAACCCCGGTCCGCCGCAGGGAAAGCGGAGGATACGGAGATTGTCCTCGAAGCCCGGATAGGCATCGACGTCGGCGGCGAACTCGGGCCAGGCCGGGTCCTCGATCCGGCGGGTGACGATATCCACCCTGTGCCCGAGCCCGGCCATGGCCTGGGCGACCTCCTTGACGTAGACCAGTTGGCCGCCAAAGTCCGGGTGCTCGGCCAGGTGCGAGTCGGCGGCGTCGAAGTTCCCTTGCGGGTTCAGGAAGGTGATGTGCATGGGCGGGCGGGGGCGGCGGGTCAACCCTGCGCCGTGACCGAGTAATCGGCGTTGATGACGATGTCGGCGCGGGTGCGGTGTTCGGAGATGATGGCGTGCTCGATCTTCAGCACCTCGTCGATGAAGGGGTCGAGCTCGGCGGCGTCGCGCTTGCGCTTTTCCCTGTGGGCGCGGGTCTCCGCGTAATCCCGGGCAATGAAGACGCGGGTATCGACATTCTCCAGGAGCGACGTATAGGTGCCCTCGGCGATGGCGACGCGGGCCTCGGTGGTGGGCATATCCTCCGCGGTGACGCTGTCGGTCTCATAGACCACCAGCGGCTTGTCGATGCTTGCGGCGCCGTCGCGGAACGCGTTCAGGTGTTCGTCTAGGAGGTCAAGCCTGACTTCCTGGGGACCGACCCAGGTGATGTCGTCACGCCGCGCGCGGTCGTTGGACTTGGGCGGATAGACGAAGTAGTCGTCCTGCTGGAAGATAACGCTGTCGATCCCCTCTTCCGCGAGGGCGTCGGCGATGGCTGTCGCCGTCTCGGACTTGCCGCTTCCCGATTCGCCGGCCACGGAGATGGTGTGCTTCCTCCTTGATTCGCGGATTCTTAGCAGCAGCGCCGGGACGATCTCGGCCGCCGCTCGGCGGTGGTGTTCCTCGACGATGATGGTGTCGCCCCGCATGGTTGCTCCCTGTTGTTCGGTTTGCGCTATGGCGGAACCTTATCAAAGGCGGGCCGGGAATATCATTGCCAATTGACCTTCTTTGAAAATTCGTTAAAGCAATATTCAGGTTGCCTGGGTTCTATTTAATCCGGGCTTTCCTGGGCACGATACCAAAGCGAACCGCCAAGATATCCCCAGGGCAGAACGGGTAACAAGATGGAATACGATCTCGCTTGGTCGGACCTTAATACGCGCCTCCGTGAGACGGAAACGGGGACCGGTGGGCTGACCGCCGTGCTCGCCGAGCTCGAGGTCCATCAACGCGAGACCGGTTTCATCAAGGACGACCTCGCCAGCGTCGCGCGTCATGTTTTCCGCCATCCCGATGACCCCGACCGGTTCTTCCGCGTCCAGTACAATCCGAATCGGGCGCTGCGCTTCGACGGCTCGGTCATTTCCACGCCGCCTGCCGGCGTCGCCCACGTCAACGGAGGTTGTTTCCTGTGCCGGGAGAATGTTCGCTGGCAGCAGCAGCACGCCCAGGTTGGCTTTGAGATCACGTTGACCGGCGACAAATACCACGCCTGGATGAACCCGTTTCCGCTGTTGCCCAACCACGTGGTCGTCGCCGCCCACGAGCACGTCAGCCAGGAATGGGACATGCGTGGTGCTGGTGGCGTGGACCTTGCGCGCCTCCTGATGGACCTTTGCGGGACGGCGATGCGCATACCCGGGCACGTTGGTTTCTACAATGGCGTTGATGCGGGCGCCTCGATCCCGGGACACCTGCACTTTCAGTTTTTCCGCCGCCCCGAGGATGACCCGGTGTTTCCTCTCGAGAGCTGGGCATTCGAAGCGCCCTCTATCGACGACATGCCGGCGTGGGCGCGGGACTTTCCGCTTCCGGTGGCGCGTTGGCAAGGCGGTGTTGGCGAGGTAGTCGGCAAGGCGACGGCCTGGGTACGACGCTGGGCCGACGCAAATCGGAATCGCATTGACAGCCTGTCCTCCAACTTCATTGCCGCCGCCGACGGGCATGAGGGCGCGGTGTCGCTCTATTTCGCTCCCCGCGACCGGGCCAAGCCGAGATGGAACGGGGTGGACGGGCTCGTCGGCGGCTTGGAGATCCTGGGCGAGCTCGTGCTTTCCAGCGACGACAACCGAAAGCTCTTGGACTCCGGCGCCATTGACTACTTCTACGTCGAAAATGCACTGGCCAGCGTTCGCGCCCCCTTCCTTGTTGATTAGGTAATCCCTCGGCAACCTTACTTCGGGCCGTCCGGCTGGCATGGGACCTGCGGAAGGACGCCCGGCATATATCGCTCCCCTTGGCCGAGCAGCTTGCGGTTGACGACGACCACGCCGTTCTCAGTGACGTGATAGGCCTGCCGGTCGCTGTCCGGGTTGGCGCCGATCACCGTGCCTTCCGGAATCTCGCATCGGTTGTCGAGGACCACGTTCGTGAGCTTCGAGCCAGCGCCGATCTCGCACCCCGGAAGCGCCAGCACGCTGTCGAGTTCGCATCCTTGGTGGACCTTGACGTTGGAGAACAGGATCGAATGGCGGAGCCGGGATGCCTGTATGACGCAGCCGCCGCTGACCATGGAATCATCGATACTGTGAGATTGGCCGCCGTCGGTGAAGTGGGCTGGCGGCAGTTGCGGCTGATAAGTGAGGGTCGGCCATGACGGATCGTAAAGATCCAGGGGCGGTTTCGGCGACAGCAGTTCGAGGTTGGCCTGGTAATAGGCGTCGAGGGTGCCGACGTCGCGCCAGTAAGGTGGACTATCGGCAGCCGGGTTGCTGAACCGGTGCGCCTGTAGATGGTAGCCGCCGTCGAGGGTCTTGGGGATGATGTCCTTGCCGAAGTCGTGGCTGGAGGAGGTGTCGGCGGCATCCTCGCGCAGAACGTTGCTCAGGTATTTCAGGGACGCGATATAGATGCCCATGCTGGCCAGCGCGTGGGTGGGGTCGTCGGGCAAGGACTTGGGCGTGGCCGGCTTTTCCTCGAAACCGACGATGCGGCCGGTTTCGTCCACTTCCATGACCCCGAACTGGTTGGCAGCGTCGGCGACGGGAACGGAGACGCAGGCGACGGTGAAGTCGGCGCCCGTGTTGACGTGCTCTGCCAGCATCTCCCCGTAATCCATGTTGTAAACGTGGTCGCCGGCGAGGATCAGGACGTGCTCGACGCCGTATCCTTCGACGATGTCGAGGGATTGGTAGACGGCGTCCGCCGTGCCCTGAAACCAGGTTTCGTCATCGGTCCACTGCTGCGCCGGGACGATGTCGAGAAAATCGCCGCGCTCGGTGTTCAGGTAGGTCCAGCCCCGCATGACGTGTTGGATCAGCGAGTGGGACTTGTACTGTGTCAGCACGCAGACTTTGCGGACGCCCGAATGAAGGCAGTTGGAAAGCGTGAAGTCGATGATACGGAACTTGCCGCCGAACGGCACGGCGGGCTTGGTCCGCCAGTCGGTCAACGCGCCGAGGCGTTCGCCCCGGCCCCCTGCGAGCACCAGGGCCAGAGTGTTGGTGGTTAGGCGGCTGACGAAACGGGCGGCTGATCCGTACATGGTGGTACTCTCCCAAACGCGCTGCGCGCTCCCTCCATGCGGTGCGCGCCTCCTCCCGAGACGATGCATCTTCGAGTAAGATGTTGACGCACAAGTACTGTTTTTGCTATGACTTAAATCAATTGGTGGCATGCAAGAGGTCAGACAGAGCCATTTGAGGGTAATGCTTGCCGGTAGGCCTCGTGATTGGTGGTGGGTTTCCCTAATGTCGGAGAAGCCGGGCAGGACTGAGGCCCAAAACTCGTAAGCGCAGCTGTTTGATGGTGTGCCTGACCACGACAACAGCGGCGAGATGTCCTCACCTTCGCACGTGTATTTCTTCGGGACTTTCCCCCGTTCTGTGAATGCAGGAGAAGTAAGCATGAGTTGCATGGTCTCCATTCCACATTCTAAGCGATACGCTCCCATAGAGCCGTTTCATCATCGAGCCTTGCTTTCTCAACACCGTGGAAGTCACGGCGGGATACGAGGCCTAAGACGCGACCGCCATCTGAGATCGGCAAATGTCGATAATCACCGTCGTGCATGAGACGTAGTGCGTCGATGGCTGTGGTATCGGAGCTAACCGTGTCCGGGTTGGGAGTCATGATCTCCCCCAACAATGTCTTTTCCGGATCTAGCCCCTCGGCAATCACGCGGTACGTCATGTCATTTACCGTGATAATGCCCATCAGGGCCATTTCGTCTATGATCAGCACTGCGCCAACATTGTGCTTTCGCATTAGTTCTGCAGCCTGTCGCGCGGTGGACTGTCCGCCTAGGTGCACCACCTGCCGTCTGCCTATTACATCCGGAATAATCCTGCGGAGCATTCCTCTTTCTCCTTTATGGACAATTATTCTTCGTCCGCTGCACATCCTCGCCACCCTGGCATGTCGTTCATTCAATTACATTGGAAATGCTGGGGCTGCATTGATTCATGACAAGCTAGTGGACGCTACCTTGAACGACCGGAAATTGCCATGAGCAGTCTGGCTGACGCATTGTTGATCTAGCGCATAGACGCTGTCATCGATTGCGTTTACACGACGTTGCTCAATACCCCATATAGGCGCAAACACCGAAATCGCTATTGGAGGGAGGCCTCGCGGACCCCCATGATCAAGGCCATAGTTGTTCCCATTGACATTGCGGAAAAAGAGGCGGGCATCGCCGCTTTAGAATTGGCGCGGGATCTGGCTAAGACGCTCGGAGGGAAGCTCATACTTCTAAACGTCGTCGAGCGAGTGCCGGGGTATGTTGCGGCGCAGTTACCGACAGGCTTTCATGAGGAGGTGCTATCGGACGCTGCCGCCAGGCTCAACGAGATTGCGGGCAAGCATGGCCTTGCCGAGACAGCCGAGGTTATCGTACGGGAGGGCCGTCCATCCACGGAGATTCTCGAGTATGCGAAAGAAATCGGCGCTGACATGATCGTCATCGCTTCGCATGATCCCGCTCTGGTTGACTACTTCCTAGGTTCTGTTGCAGCGCGTGTCGTCCGCCACGCCCATTGCTCGGTGCTGGTCGCTCGCAATTTGGAGAGCTGAGTTGAGCTAACGCGTTCGTCATAAAGAATTTTCCCGTCAGTGCCGATCACGGGGGCTATCGTGCACGAGATTGATCGGTTCTCACGATCTCCCGCCCGGGGGCCCAGGCCGGATCGGCAACGGCATCAGTTCAGGCCATATACCTACCGCGGGGTCAGGCAGTCGGGGAAACGGTCGATCAGGGCGCGCCGCACCAGAAAGCATAGATGGCAAGCGGATACGCGCTGGGCGTTTTGATCGAGGTCGAGACGAGTGAGCAGATATGGTCATCTCCAGCGATCTCTTGTTTGCAGGAAATCAAATCCGTAACGCCAATGGCCCTTCGCGTGTCGCGCGCCGACGAATATTGGCATACTAACTGTCATGATCGTGAAGGCCGTGCACGCCATGTTTCGCCGCCTCGGGCGCCTCGCGGGGCTCACCTGCGCCGGCTGGCTTGTCGCCTGCGCGCCGACCCCTCAGCCGTTGCTGGTCGACGAGGGCGAGCCGGTGCACACTATCTACGTGTTCAGCAACGGCTGGCACACGAGCATCGTCCTTTCGCGCGACGCGCTGCCACCGGGGTCGATCCCCGAAGCCGCAGATTTTCCAGAGGCCGCGTTTCTTGAGTTCGGCTGGGGTGACCGCGAGTACTATCCGTCGCCTCGCCCCACCGTAGTCATGGCGCTGGCAGCCGCCCTGACGCCGACGCCAGCGGTGATGCACCTCGCTGGCCTCCCTCGGCCTCCGCAGGAGCTTTACCGCAAGGCGGAAGTGCTGGCCATGCGCTTGAGCGCGGAGGCACTCGAGCGCTTGATCGCACAGATTGACACCAGCTTTGACCGTCCCGAAGGCGGCCGCGGCGAGACCGTAGCCCGCGGCCTCTATCAGGACAGTTGGTTTTATCCCGCGCACGGCCGGTTTCATCTGTTCAATACCTGCAACACCTGGACCGCACGTATGTTGACCGCCGCTGGGGTGGGCGTATCGCCGTCCGGCGTGAAGACGGCTGAAGACCTGATGACGCAGCTGCGCGATCTACCGAATGTGAGGCAACTGAACACCTACTCGCCTTCTATTGTCTGCCAGGTCATGTCGATCGAACCCCCCGGTCCTTGACCCAGATCAATGCTCTTGGCGCACGGAGGCACATCATGTTCCGATGCGGAAGTCGGAGGAATTTCCATGTTGAGAATCGTTCACGGCCTTGCCCCCGCCGGGCTCTTGTTCGGAACCCTGGCCCTCACGAATGCTGCGTTCGCGGACCCGGATGAGGGCCTGCGGCTGGCGCGGCAATGGTGCACCTCCTGCCACATTGTGGCGCCGAGCACAGCTGGTAGCGATGCTGCGCCGCCCTTCGAGACGATCGCCAACGATCCCCTGGTCACGGAAGAGGGTCTGCGCGCCTGGCTCGCCGATTCCCACCCACTGATGCCCAAGTTCGACCTGACCCGCACAGAGATCGACGACATCAACGCCTACATCAATTCGCTCAAGCGCGAGTAAAGTCTTTAGAGCGCGTGACCGAAAATAACTTGGGACAAAGCATGGCAAACCCAATCCTGCGATGTTAGGTCTGTCTCACACTCATGTGACTCTAGGTTGGCATGACCTTAGCCAGCACGGTCCGCCCAAGAAGCCGAGGGCATCATGAATCTCTCTGAATACAAAGGCTATTTGACCGAGGCCATTGCTGCGGAAGCCGCTGAAACTTCTGACGAAGCGGCGCGTAGAGCATTTGAGGCCTTGGAAGAGCGTCTCCGCGAGATGGATATGAACGACCAATACATGCAGGACGCTTGGCGCGAGCATGGCGAACTACCAGATGACGCTCAACGCAAGGACGCACTAAGAACGGCGTTGGCGGAGTATCGTTCCTATGACAAAGCCGAGCAGCTATCGACTGTGTTCCTGATCGATTTGGTCCGTACCGCTCGGCCACAGGCGGGGTTTGGTTGACGCAAGTCAATGCGCGGCGAGCCTCGATCTGAGATAAGAAGTTGTCTTTATCCCAGATCAACCCCAATTTCGGGGGATATCGAAGCAGGAGGCGGCTGTTGAAATCTCAGAAAGAGGCGTGGTTCAAGGGCGAGCCAACGATCGATGACGTTCTATCTGATCCTATCGTGCAATCCGTGATGCGCAGCGACGGGCTGTCTTATGAAAACGTGCATGCGGAATTGACGATGGCGTTGGCGCGGTTACGGAATTTGCCGAAAGAATCTCCGAGGGCTGCCTAACGCAGGTTTTGTAAGGCGCGGTGACAATCTATGCCTCTGAGGCGGTCGAAGGGCACTGTCAGCGTAAGCCGGGACTCCCCAGATGGCTCCTTCCGGTTGTCAGCACTGGTAGCACAATAGGCGACCGGCGACAATTCCAGCCGTAACCTGCCTCCACTCGGCACCGTGTAACCCGGCAAGGTGGCCCGCCTGGGCGCCGCGCGCGCATTATTGTGCCGAATGCCCGGCTACCGGGGCCATAGCGTATTATGTTTCCTTCTCCGGACACAAAAGGGGGTGCTGCTGCGAGCGAACCAAGTTCGTTCGACATGGCATGGATTGACCCACAGCAATGTCGGAGATTTGGACATGGCGTAGCCTGTGATCTCGATCCCGCCCACGGGAAGCAAGGAGGATGCTCATGCACGAGCTCGACAGGCGCTTGGGCGGCTATCGGCTACTATGGCCGGCCGCGATTGCGGCGCTGGCGTTGGCGGTCATAATGGTTGACGACCCGAACATCGTGGCCGCCCAGGGCGTCGATGACCGACTCTACGAGGACAAGGGCTTCTATCAGAGCTACGTCTTCGGCGCGCCGGACATGCCGAGCGAGCCTTGGCTGCTGGCTTATGGTGGCCGGCTCTACGACACTTGGTGGGCGGTGCTGTCCCAGGACCCACCCGAGATCGATCATCCCGCCTACCCGGCCCGTGGCGGCCGTGGCGGCTCCGACACCTGGCGCTGCGTCGAATGCCATGGCTGGGACTACAGGGGCCGGGACGGGCGCTACGCCCAAGGTCCGCACGCGACCGGCATCAAGGGGGTGGACTCGATGGCCGGTGCCGTGCCCGCCGAGATCGCTAAGATCTTGCGCGACGATACCCACCGCTATACCCCGAAGATGATCCCCGACCAGGCGCTCGAGGCGCTGGCGCTGTTCGTCAGCAAGGGCCAGATCGACTCGGGCGCGGTCATCGATCCGGCGACCGGGGTGGTGCGCGGCAATGCCGCGCGCGGGCGCGAGATATATCAGAACGTCTGCGCGATCTGCCACGACTACGACGGCATGGCCTGGATCACCGGAGACGAGGACGGACTGATCACCCTAGGTGCCATCGCCAGCAAAGATCCCTGGCGCGGCCTACACAAGATGATGAACGGCCAGACCTATGCCGACATGCCGGCCATGCGCGTCTTCGGCCTCCAGACCGTGCTCGACGTACTCGCCTACGCCCAGAGCCTGCCGGTCGAACCGTAATCGCTGCCCCAAAGATGCTCGCCTTCGTGCTGTTGCTGACTTCCAAATCAGGTTAACTACGGACTCCGGCGGCTACTCTCAGTTTCGTCCGCTTTGGGGCCACCGGGGCAAAGCAGACCTCCAATTCAGGCGGCAAGACTTCCGGGTTTAGCCACAACCGGACCTTAGCCGATCAAACGGCCCCGTCTTGGATATCTTAAATTTGGGTCAGTTCCTGTCCAGCTGCTTGACTTAGATCAATGGTGCGACAAGTGATATATTCTATTTGAGTGGGGCTTTAGTCAAAGTCTTAGTTCGGCCCGGTTCTCCATTTTGGGTCATTGAGTTCAGATATTGATGCCGAGCACTTCCGAGATGGAAACGAAACCCGACATCACTGCCGCGCTAACGCTTCACGTTAGCTATGAACACGCCATAGTGGCTAGCGGGCTTGTCGACGATGTCGCAGATATTATGGCTTTGGACCCCAAACCCCATCGATATTTGGAGGGTGACTATATTTGCCGCCACGGCGACGCAGCGGAATGTTTATGGGTCACTGTTTCAGGTTCAGTCTCGGTACGGGATAATGACCGAACACTTTTCGTTCGCGGACGTAACGAGGTCGTCGGAGAGCAGAATCTCTTAGGGAACGGATTCCGGCGCATGTACGATCTCGTTGCGAGCGAAAGCCAAGTTGAACTCCTGGAGATTGATAAGGCAAATATCGAAAGCCATCCCCAGGCAGGTATAATCTGGCGAAATATCGCAAAAATCATTTCTCTAAAATTGAAAGATGCTAGCGTCAAAACCTCAGCCTTAAGCCGGCAGCTTGAGGACGACACCCGCATCCTGAAAGCTTATACGAACGAATATGCGCTGAGCAGACGCCTCCAGTCCGGCGGGGGGCACTTTATGGATTACAAGGTCGATCGAGCAATCATTTGGTTTTCCGATGTTGTAGATTTCAGTCGCCATGTGCTGGAATTGGCACCGCCTCGGACGGCTGACATAGTTCAAAGGTTCTTTAATGCACAATCCAATCCGATCGCTGCCCACGGCGGCCATATCGACAAATTTATTGGGGACGGCCTAATGGCATTCTGGGTGTTATTGGAAAAAGAGGTGGCCGCTGTGAAGTGTCTGGAAGCGCTCAGGGCAGCGGAAGAGGCAGTCAAGGCCGTGTCGAAGATCCGCATTGGGAATAGCCCACTCCACCTCCGCATTGGATTGCACGTTGGCTTAGTCTTAAGTGGTGATTTCGGTTCAGTTACCCGCCATCAATTCACATTGATTGGCCCTGAAGTAAACAAGGCCGCACGTCTGGAGCAGGTCCATACTGAGGACGTTGTGGATGGGGCGAGCGACATTGGAGCTATACGCCTGAGTGCGGCTTTTAGGAATGAACTAACCGATCCAATAAAACGGAAATATCATCGTTGCAACAAGGCCCGAGCAAAGAACATCGGGGAGATCGAGTTCTATAGCTAAGGCCCGGACCGGCAGTGGCATTGTCTACCATAGTTTCCGAGGCTTGGTGGGTATCGCTCAGATGGATGAGCATATCGGCTTCAGGGCGAGTGGAGAGGCTTTTCTACGCGGCAGGGAATGTCCGAGTCGGGTCAACAGCAGTCCTTCGGCGGCGCCACCAAGAAGGTCCGTTCCCGGGGGTAGAGCCGACGAAATCAGGGTAAAAGCGGACTTCGGCGCTCGAATGTCGGTTGCTGGGGATGAGCGGTCGTACCTCGGGCATAGCTGGAACCGCCGCTTGTAGCCAAAAGACATTCATTTCGCGTCGATGATGTTTGCGTGTTGTTTCGGGGTGCCAAAATCCCACACTGCAAGGCCATTTTGCCGCTGGAACTCCTGCGGGAGAGATATTGACGATTAGGGCACAATCTGGGGACCCTTGATCGCGTTGTCCGTTACGTGGTTTCATCGTGGCCTCGTGCGTAGCCGCGTCATCGCTGAAGTCGCGGGTTGCGGCCCTCAAAGTGGGAGAACAGGGAAATGGCCGAGAGCGTCTACAAAGTCGTCGAGCTCGTGGGCACCAGCACCGAATCTTGGGAGAAAGCTGCGGCTGCCGCTGTTGCCAGAGCGAGCGAAAGTCTGCGAGACCTGAGGATCGCCGAGGTTGTGGATCTCGACATGCAGATCAAGGACGGAAGTGTCGAGAGCTACCGCGCGAAAGTGAAAGTTTCCTTCAAGTATGAAGGCGGCGAGTAAATCCAGCGCGCCCACGCGACCGAAAAGGCCCCCGCCTCCTGCTTGACCGCCTCGAATGCCTCGGGGTGGTTATGCCTCACCAGTCGCGCCCCAAGATCCATGAGCTGACACACAGAGCGGATTCTCGTCCGAGGCATATCGTCCAACCTGCATGGTGCCTGCGTAGAACCTCCCCTCGAACTCGCGGAACCGCTCCTGCCAGGGTGGGAATGATGCTCAAATTGATGAGGATCAATGACCCTGAACGAGATTCGTCACAGCGTGGCGCCTGGAGATTTGTTAACTGGGAAAGGTCGGTTCAATGTCAAACGATGTCGAAGCTGCACTACTCGATCGCGACACCGCCCATCTCATTCACCCTCTTCACAGTCGTTCCGCGCACGCGGGAGGTAAAGTGTGGGTCGGCGGGGAGGGGGCCTTCCTCATCGATGCGAATGGGGACCGGTTCATCGACTGTCTGTCGGGCCTGTGGAACAACACCGCAGGCAATGGACGCCGCGAGCTCATCGAGGCGGCCACCCGGCAAATGCAAGAGCTGGCATACGCATCCGGCTATGCCGGGAGCTCGAATCCGCGCGCGATCGAGCTCGCCGAGCGGCTCACCAAGATCACTTATCCGAACATCAACCACTTCTATTTTACGTCCGGCGGAGGCGAGGCCACCGACAGCAATATCAAGATGGCTCGCTACTATTGGAAGCTCAAAGGTAAGCCGGAGAAGACCAAGGTTATTTCTCGTATTTGGGGTTACCACGGCCAAACGTTTGCTGCCATGAGCTGCACCGGCATTAGTTCCTACTGGCCGATGTTCGAGCCGCTCATGCCTGGAATAAGCCATATTCCGAGCCCGTACCCCTACCGCTATGAGGCTCCTGAAGGTGCGGTGAGCCAGGGGATTGCGGCGGCCGATGAGCTCGAGAAGGCGATCCTCGCGGAGGGGCCGGACACAGTCGCCATGTTCATTGCGGAGCCCGTGCAGGGGGCAGGCGGTGTGATCGCTCCGCAGGACGACTACTTCCCAAGGATCCGAGAGATCTGCAACGAGTACGAGGTGCTGTTCGTATCCGACGAGGTCATCACCGGCTTCGGGCGATTGGGCAAGATGTTCGGCCTAGAGCACTGGGGCGTGCAGCCGGACCTGATTCAGTACGCCAAAGCCATCACTTCGGGCTATTTCCCGCTCGGGGGCATCGGTGTGAGTGACGAGATCGCCAGCGTCATGCTCGATAGCGGTGAGCCTTGGATGCACGCCTATACCTACAGCGCGCACCCTACCGGTTGTGCAATCGCACTCGCCATGCTCGACCTGATCGACAAGGAGGACTTCCCGGCACAGGCGGCAGCCAAGGGAGAACGCTTGGCAAAGGGGCTGGAGGACGCGCTCGGCGACCACCCGCATGTCGGCGACATCCGAGGCCTCGGGCTCATGCGCGGGGTCGAATACGTCAAGGAGCGCGGCACCAAAGAACCCTTCGATCCCAACGATAACATCGGGCCGAAGATTCATGCAGCGACGGTGGAACGCGGGATGTTCAGTCGGGTACGTGGCGATGTCTACTGCATCGCGCCGCCAATTGTCACGTCCGAACAAGACATCGATCGCATTGTGGAGATCCTCGCGGATGCGACCAGGGCCGTGCTCGGCTGAGGAGCGACATTAGCGTCTAATCCGCGCGGCGCCTTCACCATTTCTCAGAACAAGTCGGCGCAAGTGCCGCCGCGATCCCGGATAAAGAATGGGGCAGGTCGCCATGTCAAACGGCCGCCGGTTCGCGGAAGGGCGCCGCCAGGAAGTTGCCACACAAATGACCCCCACCGAAATCGCCGAGGCCGAGCGTTTCGTCAGGGAATGGAAGCCCGATCCCGCTAGCTGTGAAGCGGAATTCAAACGGGCGGGCGAAAGCTAGTTCTCCGCCAACCTGCAAATGACCGCTCTGGGTCACGAACGGAAGTCCAGCGTGGGCCTCGGAATGTCTGGTGTTGGGGGAGGAGCGGAAGTCGATTTCGGACGGCTGGAGGTCCGTTCATAGCCATGTGTGGACGGCTCCCTGTTGGCAAGGGATTTATTGGCGGTAATGCAGAGCTGGTCGGAGCTGCCATGTGTTCGGCCTGTTTATGCGGCGCTGATCTTTGTCCGCTGGCCATAATGCTCTCCGCAGATCAGGTTCCGGTCAAACTCACGCAGTCAAAGAGCTGCACTGGCTAAGATGGAGTGTCCTGATCTTCGGGTCGACCGGCTGGGTGCATTATTCGTCCGTTGCCCTTTCCAACCTCGTGAGCGCGAGGGTTGCTCGCGCCTATCTCATGCAGCCTGCGATACAGGCTCTTGGTAACATGTGCCATGCGCCATCATCGCCCAGGCCGTGCGAGCGTTCTTGTTGGCCAGGGCGATGGCGGCGATCTTCGTCGATCGGCGTTCCAGAAGCTTGGTAAGCCACGGTCTGCGCGTGTAACCCACTTGCTTGGCCCGCCGGATCACAGAGAGAGCCCCGACCACCAGCATCATGCGCAGATAACGGTTACCCGCCTTGGAGATATGCCCGAGGCGCTCCTTGCCGCCGGTCGAGTTCTGCCTTGGCACCAAGCCAATCCAGGCCGCCAGATCACG
>PVMK01121184.1_pt1 | contig 13547 bp, 11 predicted proteins | sample 1853481 | NCBI WGS metagenome assembly PVMK01 (sample SAMN08533507, study PRJNA380276) | Marine sediment metagenome, whole genome shotgun sequencing project. | reverse complement strand
ACCGTCACCCGCGGCCAGATCAACAACCTCGCGGTGATCAAGATCAACCAGAAGAAGTACGACGAGGCGGAGCGGCTGCTGCGGCAAGCCATCGCCATGAGCCCGCAGTACGCCTCACCGCATTTCAATCTCCGCCAAATTTTCATGGAGACAAAGCAGTACGACCGTGCCGATGAGGAGCTGTGGATCGCCGTCGACAAGGGACTCCGTGACCCCGAGCGGACCCTCGACCGGGCGGCGGCGGACGACGAGTCGATGAGGGAGCCCGATCGCGCCGACGCCATCTTGGTGCGCGCGATCCAACGCTTCCCCGAGCACGAGCCCTACTATGTCCATCTGATGGTGGTCCGGGTGCGTGAGGGCCGTTTCACCGAAGCCCTGCCGATCGGGGCGGTGGCGACCGAGAAGTTCCCGGAGAGCGGGCCGGTACACGCGTTCTATGGGCTTGCTGCGGCCAGCGCGGGCCAGGTGACGATCGCCCGGCGCGAGCTCGAGCTCTCGCTCGCCATCAATCCTGAGCAGCCAATGCTACGGCAAGCGCTGGAGCAGCTAGGAGCAGCTGTTAGCGATTAGCTGATAGCTCAGAGCCAGAGGGGGCAGAGATGAACCCCGCCCCTTCGAAAATAGCGTAGGGGAGGGGTTTATCCCCTCCCCACCGAGTCGCTGCTTCGTCGACGAAACGCCTATGCTTGAGAAGTCCCGCCCCCAGGCTGTGATAGGTTGGCTCAAATGTTCAAATGTCGCCGACTCAAGGGACCGTCAACATCGCCAACCCTGGCACCTGACCGCCGTCTCCGGCACCGATCTGACCCTGACTTTGCTTTGTGAGGGTGAAACTCATGAATGAATCAAAAGAGAGTTTGAGAACCGGCTGGAGTTCCGGCCTCGCACGAGTGGGCATGTGGGCGCTCCTCTTCGAGGCGATCACGGGTCTGGCGGTGACGCTGGCTCCCTTCCACACGACGGTTGAATGGGGGCTCCTGGTCCATACCGCGATCGGTCTCCTGGTCCTGGTGCCCTTGACGATCTACATGATTCTCCACTGGGCCGATTACCGGCCCTTCTCGATGTCGGATGTGGTTCTGTTAGGTTATGTCGCCGCCGTCAGTCTTCTGGTGTGTTCCGTTTCGGGGTTGGTGGTGACTTTCCAGGGGCTGTTTGACCTGCGGATGGCGCCTTTTTGGCGCCAGACCCACCTCATCTCCACCATCGTCCTGCTGGTGACGGTGGTTCCGCACCTGTTGCTGATCGTCGTCCGCCCACAGGGGCGGGAATCGCGAGGACCGGCCTTGCGGCTTATCGGCCTGTCTCTTGCCGGCACGTTCGTGGGCCTTCTCATCTGCGTTCTCTTCGCCGTGGCGTATCCCGGTCCCACGTATGTCAACGAGTTTCCCGAGGATTACAGCTACATCTACGGTGAGGATCGTCCGTTCGCCCCCAGCCTAGCCGTCACAGCCAGTGGCGGCGCCTACGCAGCCGAGAGCCTCGCCAACTCCGAAAGCTGCGGCACCGCCGGGTGCCATTCGGAGATCCTGGCCGAGTGGAAACCAAGTGCTCACCGCTACTCCGCCATGGACCCGCTCTTTCAAAAGGTCCAGTCGGTGATGGCGGAACAGAACGGCCCCGAGTCGACCCGCTATTGCGGCGGCTGCCACGACCCGATCTCTCTCTTCTCCGGTAGAAAGAACATCTACTCCGAGGAGCTCACCGGCGAACATGGATACCAGGAGGGCGTATCCTGCTTAGCGTGTCACGGAGTCCGCGAGACGGACCTCCAGGGCAACGCCAACTACGTCATCACCCAGACCCCTGCCTATCTCTGGCAATGGAAGATGGAGGGCCTGGGCAAGCGGGCAGCTGATTTTCTCATTCGAACCTACCCCGACCAGCACAAGCTCCTGAGCAAACGGATGTACAAGACGCCGGAGTACTGCGCGGCCTGCCACAAGCAGTTCATCGACGAGGAGGTCAATCGCGTCGGTTGGGTGCAGCTGCAGAACCAGTATGACAACTGGAAGGCCAGCCACTGGTACACAGAGGGGGATCCGGAGCGCACCGTCGAGTGCCGCGAGTGCCACATGCCCCTTGTCGAGTCCAATGACCCCGCAGCCGGAGACACGGCGGATTACAACCGTTCTGCCGACGATGGTCGCCACCGCAGCCACCGCTTTCTGGCTGCCAACACCATGGTGCCGAAAATGCTCGAGCTCGACGGTTGGCAGGAGCACGTGCGTCTGACCGAGCAGTGGCTGCAAGGTAACTTCGAGATCGAGGAGATCGCTGAGAAGTGGACATCGGGCGCGGTCGTACAGCTTGCCCTGGAGGTCCCCGAAGCCGTGATGCCTGGCGAGACCATCCCGGTGCGGGTGGTGATGACCGCCAACAAGGTCGGACACGATTTTCCCACCGGGCCGCTGGACATCATCCAAGGTTGGGTGGAGATCCACGTCGTGGACCAGGCGGGTCGGGAGATCTTTTCTTCGGGCACCCGGGACGAAAAGCACTTCATCGAGCCGGGGAGCTTTATCTTCAAGGCGGAGGCCGTCGACCAGTACGGCAACCTGATCGATCGTCACAACCTGTGGGAGATGGTCGGAGTTCGTTACCGGAGAGCTATCTTCCCGGGGTACTCCGACACCGTCGAATATCTGGTGGATTGCCCGACGACCATGGCTCCCGGTCAGGAGCGTCCGCAGGCGAAGGCAGGCATCGATGTCCAGGAGTTCGAGGTACCGTCGGGCGCCGACGGCGAGTTGACGATCACCGCGATCCTCCAGTATCGGAAGGTGGATCAGTTCCTCATCAACTTCCTTCTCGGTGAGGACTCCGGTCTCACCGCGCCTGTAGTGGAGATGAACAGGGTCACGGCAAGCATCAGTGTCCAGCCGGCGACGTCAGCCGACCGCCCGCTTTGATGAAGGCGAAACCTTCCGGCCGCCGCCGTCGCCGGCTGCGAGCGACTCTTCTGAGTCTCGGGACTCTGGCCCTCGCTGGAGTAATGGCGGGGTTCTCCTCCATCGCGCACTGCGGCCCGCCACCTACAAGCCCGGAGAGGCGAGCGACGAGATCACTCGAAAGCTGAGTCGATCTCTGCCCGAAGACGCACCGGATCCACTGTTTACAGACGTCACCGCGAGCGCGGGTTTGGCCGCTTTTCGAAGCTTCGCCGGCGACCGTTCGTCGCAGCTACCCGAGGACATGGGGTCAGGTTTGGCGTGGGGCGACTTCGACAGGGATGGAGACGACGATCTTTTTCTGGTCGCCGCAGGCGGCGCTCTGACCGCCGATCCGTCCGAGTGGGCACCCTGCATCCTGTATGAAAACCTGGGAAACGGCACCTTCGCACCGGTCACGGGGTTCCCGGACCTTCGCATCGTGGGCATGGGCGCGGCCTGGGGCGACGCCGACGGCGACGGCTGGCTCGATCTGGCGGTCACGGGTTACAGAACCCTCCTCCTGCTCAGGAATCGAGACGGCATTTTCCAGATCGATGAAGCCCTGCCGAGGCCCGACGGATACTGGGCGGCGCCCTCGTGGGCGGACTTCGACCAGGATGGCGATCTCGATCTCTACGTGACCGGATACGTCAGGTATGAGGAACCGACGCCGGGTGAGACGCTAAAATCGTCCGAGCAGTATGGCGCGGCCGTTCCCTATACGTTGAACCCGGCATCGTTCGAACCCGAGCGAAACCTGCTCTTCAGGAATGACGGAAGCGGCCGTTTCGAGGAGATCGCGGCGGAGCTCGGTGTCGACAACCCCGCCGGGCGAAGCTTGTCGGCCCTCTGGCATGATTGGGACGACGACGGCCGGCTCGATCTCTACATAGCGAACGACATTTCGGACAACGTTTTTTTCGTCAACCGGGAGGACGGCTTCGTGGACTCCAGCCTCGAGTCTTGGGTCGCAGATTACCGCGGCGCCATGGGTTTGGCGGCCGGCGACTGGAACCGCGACGGCGACGACGATCTCTTTGTCACTCATTGGGTGGCACAGGAGAACGCCCTCTACGACTCTCTCCTGGCGGACACGGCGGGAGAAGGCAAGCCGCCGCTGCTCGTGTTCAGCGACAAGGGCGTTCCCCTGGGCCTCGGGCAGATCGCGCTGCCCATGGTGGGTTGGGGTGTGGCGTTCGCTGATTTTGACGGCGACGGGTGGTTGGATCTGGTAGTGGCCAACGGCAGCACCCTTGAAAACGAGGATGTTCCCAGGAGGCTCAAGCCTCAGAAACTCCTGTTGATGTGGAATCAACAGGGCCGCTACTTTCATGATCTGGCGCCCTCTTCGGAGCTTCTGTCACGTGCAGATGTCCGGCGAGGTCTCGCCGTGTCCGATTACGATCTGGACGGCGACCTGGACATCGCAACGCTCTCGCTTGACGGAGGAGTTCAGCTCTTACGCAACGACATGCAGACCGGTCACTGGCTCGAGCTGCGTCTGCGAGACTGGAGCGGCGGCGAAGCCTACGGGGCTCGGGTGGTGGTCCGCGCCGGCCAGGTCGAGCACCGGCGTTCGGTGACCTTCGGCTCGTACCTTTCCCAGAGCAGCGCGACTCTCCATTTCGGGCTCGGCGCGGCGCCTGTGGTGGATTCCATCGAGGTTCGCTGGCCGGACGGAGAGATCGAAAGTTTCCCAGGAGTAGGCGTCGATGCCCTCTACGAGTTGGTCCGAAGCAGCGGGGCAGCCCGCCGGGCGGAGATTTCGGCCGGGCTTTCCGAGCGAGAGCGAAAGACCCGCTTTTGGGAGCTTCAACGCGCGGCGATGGATGCCGTGAAGCGGGATAATGATCCGCAGAGGGCGATTCCCCTTTTTCGAGAGGCCCTGGCCCTCAATCCTCGACACGAGGATGCGCGGTATTACCTGGCGAACTGCCTCGCCACCCAGTCCCGGGTCAAAGAGGCGGTCGAGGAGCTCGAGACCCTGCAGCGCCTGCAGCCGCAGAGCCATCGCGCCTTCAAACGGGCCGGAACACTTCGAGCCCTCACCGCCACGAAGCCGGACGAGTTGGCGACTGCCGAAGAGGAGATCAGGCGAGCGCTGGAGCTCAATCCCGTGGCCACAGGCGCCCTGCTGATGCTTGGAGAGATCGAACTCCTGCGGGGCAGATTAAGAGCTGCCGACGAGAGTTTTGCCAAGGCTTGCCGGACCAACCCGAGGGCGGTGGGAGGTTTCTTCCTGCGCGGCTACATCGCCTGGAAAGACGGCGAAGACGAGGCCGGCCACGAGCTCTTGAAAAGCGCTCAGAAGGCCCGCGGGGAGATTTGGAAACCGGAGGGCGCGATGGCCGAGGGTGATGTGGCGAATCGGATGCACAGCGACGAAACGCCGCTTTCCCAATTCTGGGAGTCCTGGGGCGGCGAGCTTGATCCAGAGACGGCCTTCGGTCCTTTACACGGGTTCCTCGAGGGCTGGCGTCGATAGCACTTTAGATGAGTGGTTCTCAAGAACCGCTCATATCAGGTGACAGCTATTTCTTCGGATGCACCGCGGCGGCGGTGGTCTGATAGGAATCTTGCCGGGTCAGGGGATCGAGGAGCGCGACCGCGATCTTGTAGCGGCCCGACTCCAGCAGCAGCTGGGTGTCGATGGCCCAGCGCTGTCGTTGGGCCTGCTCGTAGTCGGCGGACGGGACCCTGATTTCATGCTCTTGTCGAACCAGGTCCGACTGCTTGCCGTCGACGCCCCGCACGGCGATGAACATCACGACCCGCCCGACGTAGTCGTCGCCTTCGGGCAGCAGGGCCACCTTGCGAATCGGAAAAGAGATGTGGGCGGGCAGCAGCCACCGCTTTTCGCTCGCGGTCGCCGGCGTCCCCGTTTCCACCTCGAGCTCCATCGGGTTGTTGTCGACCTCGAAGACCAGGCTCGACACCACGGTGTCCTGAACCCTGGTTTCTAGCGACTTCTCGACAAATCGTGAACGGTACCGGAGCTGGTATCCCTTGAAGTCCGGATCGTCGCGCAGCTTGACCTTGACCCGGTGGACCTTGTCCCTGCCGCTCGCCTGCAGCGGGTACCCGATCGAGTAATAGGTGTACATGTCCTGGGTGATGAGCTCGAGCCTCGGCCCGACGTCATTGGTGTTGACGATGGCGATACCGCCGGTCTCGTCGGCAAGAAACCGAAGGGAGTCGGTGTAATTGTGCTGACCTACCGAAGCCGCGAGGGGATCCTGAGAGCTCGAGAACTCAGCGGAGCCCATTCCGCCCATCTGGAGACCGCCGGCATCGATCGCGTAGAAGGTCACATCTTGAGAGTTGGCGGTTGCCGCCAGCTGCTGGTAGAGCCGCGAGCGGTCGAAGTCGTACATCTTGCTGAGGACGGTCGAGTCCATGCTGACCCTGCTGAGCTCGTAGAAAAGTCCCATGCCCGGAATCATGGGCAGGCCGTTAGAGACGTATATGATGCCCTTCTTTCCGGGCAGCCCGGACAGGCTGGTCATGATCTGGCGCAGGCTGTCGAGGGTGAAGAGGAGGTTGTTGGCCGTCTCCCTGGCGTAGTTGTCGATCTCCTGGTGGACCTGGTTCCACTCGCGGCCGAGGCCCTGGCCGGCTGAGCTCGCGCCGCCCGACCGATTCTCCTCCTTGATTCTATTGATCCTGTCGATGATGTCCCTGCGGGTGCTTTCGCGTTCGGAGCGTCCGCCGGTGTACCTGCGAACGCTGCGCATGGCCTTCAGCACCAGGTCGGGGTCCGAGGTGAACTCCTGTAGCACCTCGAAGGAGCGTTGATACGCTACCACCATCATCTGTGCCGGCGGATGAAGGCTCGTACGGACGAACTCGCGGGTCTGAGAGAGCACACGATTGCGGTCGAGAGGGTCGAGGTTCTCGTTGTCGATGTAGAGAACGAGGTGAACCGGAATCGGTCCCGCCGGCGCCTCGGCGGAGGGCGTCGGCGTCGCGCCCGGCGCGAAGGCCTCGTCGGCCGTGGCGAACTGATGGCGGATGACCTCGTCGGTGTAGAGCTTGAAGTTGCTGATCTGCTTGCGGTCGCCGTCCTGAAAGACCTCGAAATCGTCCTCGGTGAGATCGGTGATGGCGCGCCCCTTCTTATCTGTGACGTAGACCACCAGATTCGCAACCGTGACCTCGATCCGGTCGATAAAGGCAAGGCCGCCGATGCGTTCGAGTTTTTGCTCCCGATCCCCGCCCTCCTCATCGGCGGCGATCGGCGCCACCGGCAGCACCAAAGCCAGGACCAACATCCAGACAGTCAACCGCCGTTTTCCCACCAGCACACCTCCGGAGCGAGTTTAGCAAACCACGGCCCGGCCGGCAGGCCGGCCGGGCCGATGCAAGATACAAGATACAAGATTCAAGATCCAAGATTCAAGATCCAAGATGCAAGATTCAAAGCCTCCCTCTCGCCCATGGATCGGGCACCATGTGCCTGTTTCTTGCGTCTTGAATCCTGCGCCTTGTGCATCTTGTATCTTGTATCTTGCATCTTGTATCTTGCATCTCTCGCCGCCACGGTATGATCATTGGCCGTGACGGAAGAGACCCCTCCGCTGACCGACGAACGGCTCGTCGAGCTTGCCCTCGACGGTGACGAGGAGGCCTTCGGCCTCCTGGTGCGGCGCTATCAGCGCCGTCTGACAGCCTTTCTCAGTCAACTCGTGGGAGATTTGGAGCTGGCGCGCGAGCTGTCGCAGGAGGCGTTCGTTCGTGCCTGGTCTGCGCTCGCCAGATTCGACCCCAAGTACCGATTTTCGACCTGGTTATTCCGGATCGCCCACAACCTCGGGATCGACCAACTTCGCCGTCGCCGGCTGAAGACGGTGTCTCTGTATCGCACAGACGCCGAAGGAGACGAGGTGGAAGTGGTCATGCCCGACGCGGGAAAGGACCCCCTCGGCCATCTCGAAAACCATGCCCTCGCCTCGGAGCTGCGGGAGGTGATCGACGAGCTGCGGCCGGAGTATCGAGAGCTGGTGTTGTTAAGGCATTTCGCAGGCCTCAGCTATCAGGATATCGCGGACTTCAAGGAAATGCCGCTCGGAACGGTCAAGAACAAACTTTTCCGCGCCCACTCCGTATTAAGAAAAGCGCTGGCCGACTTTTTGTAATGGCTGGTATGATTCGACGGGAGGCAGAGGTGGCTACGAACTGTCAGGCGACTCAGGAGATGCTCACCGAACTCGGCGGCGAGATCGGGCGCCTCGATCAGGTGGCGCAGCGTCATCTCGAGGTGTGCCCGGGCTGCCGTGAGGTTGCCGCCGCCGAGCTCGCTCTTGGACGGATATTCTGCGAGGCGATTCCACCCGCCGATCCCGCGATCGAGAAAAGCGTGCTCGCGCGTTTAGGTCCCACACGGATACGTCGCCGGTTCGTCGCGTTCCTTCCGGTGGCGGCGTCGCTTCTGGTGGCCCTGTTCGGTGCGGCCCTGGTGGGCGGCGTGCCCGGTGGAGGAATCGTCGCGTTCCTGCCCGGGTGGTCCGCTCAGGGCTGGATGGCCCTTGTCACCAGCGCATCCGACTGGAGCGTCGCCGTCGCTGCCGGCGCCCGCGCAACAGCCGCCACTCTCGACCCCGCGATGCTTGCCGGCGCCGGTTTGTTGAGCCTCCTCAGCCTGGTTGCGGTGGCCGTCACCGCCCTGCGTTGGCGGAGGGTCTCGCCGTGGCGCAACGACGGCTGAGCCGGCTCGCCGCGCTCTTCTTTTTGCTGACTGCCACGAGCGTGGCTGATGCAGCGCCCGGGCGGACAGCGGTCCTCACCGACCTCGAGGTCAACGAATCCATCGAAGGCGATGTCGTGGTGTTCGGCGCCGATCTTGTCCTGGGTGCCCAGGCCCGGGTCACTGGCGACGCGGTCGCGGTCGGTGGCAACGTCCGGATCGTTCCGGGCGCCGAGATCGGTCGCCATGTCGTGGCCGTGTTCGGTGTGGTGGAGATAGACGGCGATGCCGAAATCGGTGGCCGGGTACTTTCCCTCTCATCCCTCGCCAGCTTCGCGACAGGCGGCGCGGTGGCGGAGCGGCCGTATCGGGTGAGCTTCGCGATGCGGCTGCTGGCTTCGGGCGGTTGGCTGCTGGTGACCACGGGCATCGCCTTTCTCTTTCCGATCAGGATGCGTTTTGCAGCGTGGTCGGTGCCTGCCTTCGGAGTCAGGATTCCGGTCCTCGGACTGATGATCGTTCTCACCGCGGCCGCCTCTCTGCTGGCAGCCCTCGGTCTCGGGCCGGCCATTGGTGTGCCGTTGATCGCCGCCCTGATGGCGCTGTTCTTCATCGCCAAATCGCTCGGCCTCACGGTTCTCGGATGCGTGGTGGGCACCTGGGTGCTGCGACGGTGGGTCCGCCACCCACTGCCGATCAGCCTCGAGGTCTTCGTCGGCGTCCTGGTCCTGCTCGCGCTCCGCTTCACGCCGGTCCTCGGCGAAACCCTGTGGGCCCTGATCTCCATCACCGCGCTGGGCGCGAGCATCGCAGTCATCAGTGTGACCGGAGATCCCGCGCAGGCCGAAGCCTGAGCGGGCAAGATGCAGGATACAAGATGCAGGATACAAGATGCAGGATACAAGATGCAGGATACAAGATACAAGATGCAAGATGCAGGATGTACTTGCCTCGCCACCCGCCCGGATGCCAGATGGTAGGTCCTTTCAGGGATCCTGTACGCTGGCGGGTATGAGCTACAAGCGACTCGAAATCTGGCAGAAGGCGCGGTCACTTGTCATAGACATTCACCGGATGACGTTGACAGAGCTCCCGAAATTCGAGATGTTCGAGGAAGGCACGCAGATTCGTCGCTCGATCAAGTCGGTCAAGACAAACATAGTGGAGGGCTACGGTCGACGACGCTACCGTCAGGACTTCCTCCGGTTCCTGGTCGTGGCGCATGCGTCGTGTGACGAGACGAAAGACCACCTGGAAACACTCCACGAAACAGGCTCCCTCTCTAACGACGAGTTGTATAGAAATCTCCATGCACGCGTCACGGAACTGAGCCGAGCGCTCAACGGATTCATCAAAGGTGTCGAGCGCCAACATATGTCAGTGAGGGAGGAACTCCCGGGCTACGATTTCGAGGCGTGAAACAGGTTACAACCGGGCTCGCCTTGATGTAACGACCGCCGCAAATCCTGAAATCCGATTCTTATGTCTGGGAGGGTTGGTGGGTGCATCTTGTATCTTGCATCTTGGATCCCGGTTGGGGGGTGCATCTTGAATCTTGCAGCCCGGCAGGCGGGCCGGTCGATCCTGCATCTTGCATCTTGTATCTTGTATCCTGCGGGGTGGCTGGTCGCCTGGGTGCATCCTGCAAGCCCTGGAGTCAACAGAAGGTAAATGCTATACTCCCCGTTCCCTTCGGGGAGAGGTGTGTGCGTGAAGATAGATGTGTCCAAGCTCGGGCAGGAGCCGCGGCGGTTCAACGAGGAGTTCAGCGTGGAACCGGATCGGCTCGACTGCGACCAGGTGACTAGTCCCATGAGGGTTTGTCTCGAGGGCGAGGTGCGCCCGAACAACGGGTTCTTCACCGTGGCGGGCGACTGTCGGGTGGAGGGTTCGGTGGCCTGTTCCCGGTGTCTCGAGCCGGTGTCCTGGGGAGTTGACGAAGGTTTCTCCGTGGACTATCGGGCGCCGGCGGCTACCCCCCTCGATGCGGAGCTCGGTCTCGACCAGGACGAGCTCGATGTCGCGTTTCTGGAGAGTGACACACTCGACCTCGCGGATCTGGCCGCCGAGCAGATCCTTCTCGCGCTGCCAATGCGGGTCGTGTGCGATGAGAGCTGTGCAGGCCTGTGCCCACGGTGCGGCGCGAACCGCAACCGGGACGGCGCATGCACCTGTGAACCGGAGGTCGACCCGCGGTGGCAAGCGCTCGCGGGCCTCGCCGGCGAAGATCATTCATCTTAGGTTGAACTCAAAGCCGAATGGAGTCTGAAGATGGCCAATCCAAAACATAAAATCTCGAGGACGCGCCGCGACATGCGCCGCTCCCACCATGCGCTGAAAACCCCCGGCAGGAGCCTGTGCACCTCGTGCTTCGAACCCAAGCCGCCGCACCAGGTTTGTCCGCACTGCGGAAGCTACAAGGGCCGTGAGGTGATCCGGGTCGAAGAGCTCGATTGATATTTCGATATTTGATGGCATGGCACGTGGTGGGCAGTGCGGGATAAGCGACCGATCGCGGTAGACGCGATGGGCGGTGACGGCGCGCCCCAGGTTGCCGTACGGGGGGCGCTCGAGGCGGTCACGGAATTCGACACACCGATCCTCCTTGTCGGTCCGCAAAAGAGGCTACGGCGCGAGCTCGGACGTTTTCGCTTCTTGCCATCCGGCCTCGAGCTGATTGACGCTCCCGACGTGGTGGGAATGCGGGATCCGCCGATCAGCGTCCTCCGAGGGAAGCGCCGTTCGTCGCTCAACGTGTGTGCCGAGCTGGTGAGCGATGGGCGGGCGGTTGCCATGGTGACCGCTGGCAACACGGGCGCCGCGTGGGTCGCCGCCAAGTCAGCGCTCGGGATGATCGACGGAGTTGACCGTCCGGCTCTGGCCGCGGTGGTGCCGAAGGATGAAGGCCACACCCTGGTTCTCGATATCGGCGCCAACATGGAGTGCAAGCCGCATCAGCTCGTGCAATTCGCGGTCATGGGCTCGTTTTACGCCGAGGAGGTTCTCGGGGTTAGCTCGCCCAGGGTCGGTCTGATGTCGGTGGGCGAGGAGGATAGCAAGGGCGGGCCGCGGGCGCGGGAGCGCAACCGGGTTCTCAAGGCGGCCGGCATCAACTTCATCGGCAACGTCGAGGGCGGCCACGTGTTCAGCCCCGACGTGGATGTCATCGTGTGCGACGGGTTCACCGGCAACGTAATCCTCAAGGTGGCCGAGGGTTTCGGCGAGATGGTGGTTGCCATGCTGATGGATGAAGCGCGCCAATCGCCGATGTACGGGGCCGGTCTGCTGATGGCCAAGGGTGCGTTCCGAAACCTCCGCAAAAAGGTCGACTACTCCGAGTACGGCGGCGCCCCGCTTCTCGGGGTGGGCGGTGCCTGTTTGATCGGCCATGGAAAATCGTCGGCCAAGGCGATTCGCAACGCCATTCGTTTTGCGGACTCCTACGCCGCTTCCGGCGTCATCGAAAAGATCGGCGACAAGATCCTCGAGGTGTTGGCCGGCTCATCGGGAGAAGGGACCGGCTGATATGGGAATGATCGCGGCATTGTTTCCAGGCCAGGGATCCCAGGCCGTTGGCATGGGTCGGGATCTCGCCCAACGGTGGCCCGCCGCGGCGGGGGTCTTTACGACGGTGGACGGCGGCCTCGGCACCCCCCTCTCCGAGCTGTGCTGGAACGGTCCCGAGGACGATCTGCGGTTGACCGAGAACACCCAGCCAGCGTTGCTCGCCCATTCCATCGCCGCCTGGGAGGTGCTCTCCGCGGCCGGGCTCGAGGTGGGCGCAGTGGCCGGCCACAGCCTCGGCGAGTACTCGGCGGTGGTGGCTGCCGGCGGCCTCAGTCTGGCCGACGCCGCGCGCACGGTGCGGTTGCGCGGTCGGCTGATGCAGGAGGCGGTGCCGGTCGGCGAGGGGGCGATGGCGGCGGTGATCGGTCTCGACGATGACCAGGTCGAGGCGGCCTGCCGCGATGAGGAAATCGAGGGCGGCAGCCCGGTGGCGGCGGTCAACTTCAACTCTCCGGGCCAGGTGGTGATCGCCGGCAGCGCCGCGGCGGTGGCGGGCGCCGGTGAGAGGTGCATCGAGCGCGGTGCGAGGCGCGTGCTGCCCCTGCCGGTGTCGGCGCCATTTCACTCAGTTCTGATGGCGCCGGCGCGCGAAGGACTGGCGCCGACCCTGCGCGAGCTCGATTTTCAGCCACTCACGGTGCCTCTCTATCGAAACGTCGATGCCGCTGCTGTGAGCTTGCCCGACGAGGTTCGTGACGGTCTCATCCGGCAGGTGGATGCTCCGGTCCTGTGGTCGGAAACCATCCGCCGGATGCGCGCCGACGGCTTCGACACCTTTGTCGAGGTGGGGACCGGCAAGGTCCTCTCCGGACTCGTGCGCCGCATTGACCGTGACGCGGTCTGCTACCAGGCCGGCACGGTCGAGACCGTCGAGAGAGTCATCGCCGAACTGGTAGGCTGATTTTCACCACCAAGGCACCAAGAACACCAAGGATGATTATGTTTGAGGTGCGAAGACTGCGGGTTCGGGTACGGTCCCATTCGGGTCTGGCCGATCGGAATTCAAAAAAACCTTGGTGAGCCCTTGGTGTCCTTGGTGTCTTTGTGGTTCAATACGACGATTCAATGAACGAGCGCAAAGATGGGAGTGAGGTCGATGAAAGAGCTTGACGGGCAGGTGGCGGTGGTGACCGGAGGGGCGCGCGGGATCGGCGCCGAGATCGCGCGGCGGCTGGCGCGCGGCGGGGCGAGGGTCGTATGCGCCGATGTGCTGGACACGACGGACATCGTTGCCGAGATCAACGATGCCGGAGGTGCGGCGGAGGGCCGGGAGCTGAACGTGACCGATTTGCAGGCCGCTGCGGAGAGTATCAGGCCATCCACGAGGCTCACGGCCGCCTCGACATCCTGGTTAACAATGC
>PVMK01132795.1_pt1 | contig 13548 bp, 13 predicted proteins | sample 1853481 | NCBI WGS metagenome assembly PVMK01 (sample SAMN08533507, study PRJNA380276) | Marine sediment metagenome, whole genome shotgun sequencing project. | reverse complement strand
GTGAACAACGGTTCCGGTTTCGGCAACTCCAAATCGAGCGCCACTCGCCGAGAGTGAAATGCGGGCTAGATGGCTTCGCTCAACGGGTTTCGAATTCAGGATGATCGGGAATCGAACCTGGTGGCGAAAATGGAAACTGTAAAGCAGGCTACCTTTGGCAAAGGCTTCAGGGTCACGTAAGGTAAAGGAAATGCCGTGCCTTTGAAACAATTCCTCACCCTCCCAGTAAATTTCTGTCGAATCGCTCTCTTTCAGCACGAAGCCCAGGGCGCCTGCCAACTCTTCGGAACTTCGCCCGTCCAAAAAGACTCCTCCCGCCCTTTCCAACTCCTGGTGAAACTTCTCTACCGGATCTGAATAGTGAGGAAAGTCGGGCATTTCAACGGGCAGTTCGACAGGGTCAGAACCGGCACAGGCCTGACGGATTTTATGCAACATGACGGATCGGCTCAAGAGACCTCCTTAGTGCACTTAAATAAAGAATAAAGTTCGCGAAAACTCTGGGGAGGAAGGGCGGGCAGATCTCGATGCTTCATCCAACGACTGAAGAGCGGTATGGGGAGTCTTCCCATTCCACTCTTCCCAAAGATGTTTTGCAGCATTCGAGCCCCGCGTCCCAAGCGAGCATAAAGGCTTGGAGAGCACATGACCCGGGCCCATACCTGAATGGCCAGCTTCTCCAAGGAGAAGCTGGCCGCTTGTTGGTTCTTTTCACTCTGGAACCTCTCCCGAAGCTTCAGCAGTATTTGAGGAATGGGGATTCCTACGGGACAGATATCGTGACAGGCTCCGCACAGGGACGAGGCAAGCGCATGCTCAGGGGCTTCGCCAACAGACGACAACAGTGGAGTCAACATGGCGCCAAGAGGTCCCTGGTAAGTCGACCCATAGGCATGCCCGCCAATCGTCTGATAGACAGGACACACATTCAGGCAGGCCCCACAGCGAATGCAGGACAGACTCTGACGCATAAAGTCATCGGCCAGGATCTTACTGCGCCCGTTATCAATGAGTATCAGATAAAACTCCTGTGGACCATCCAACTCGTCGTTGCGGCGAGGCCCGTTCAGGCAATTGACATAACTGGTCATTTTTTGTCCCGTTGCGCTGCGGGTGAGAAGTTTCAGGAAAACTGCCAGGTCTCGGCTGCGAGGGATGACTTTTTCTATTCCCATGAGGGCAATATGAATTTCGGGGCCCGAAGTCGACAATCCCACATTTCCCTCATTTTCCACAATCACGATGGTGCCGGTCTCGGCCACAGCGAAGTTGACTCCGGTAATTCCCATACGGGCCGTCAGAAAGTGGCGGCGCAAGAGCTTTCGGGCAGTGGCGGTAATCTCGAGCACATCCTCGGTAGGAGCCATACCCAATTCTTGAACGAAAAGATCGGCAATCTCCTTCCTCGACTTGTGGAGGGCCGGAGCGATCAGGTGGGATGGCTTTTCCCCGGCCAGTTGAATCACGTACTCACCCAGGTCCGTTTCCACAGGCTTAATCTGTGCACGTTCCAGTGCTGGGTTCAGGTGGATCTCCTCGCCCAGCATACTCTTGCCCTTGACCACCTCGCGGACCCCCCTTCGGTGGCTCAAATCCACAATGAACTGAACCGCCTCTTGTCCGGTTTCAGCCCAGATCACCTTCCCGCCCTGTTCCAAGACCTTCTCTTCCAGCAGTTGCAGGTATTCGGGCAATCGAGACAGGGTGTGGGCCTTGACGTCCCGAGCATAGTGGCGCAGTTCTTCCCAGTTGGGGACCTCCGAGACCGACTGATTGCGGGAGTGGAGAGTGTCCACAAAGGCACGGCGGAGATTCCCCTGCAAGGTCTCATCGGCTAATGCGCTCTGAATATTGGAACTAATTTTAATCATCAAACTTGGCCAGTAATTCAGCCAGATGCATGGTCTGAACGGGAACCCGGTTACGCTCGAGCAAACCCCTGAGATGCATTAAACAGCCCACATCACTGGCGATGACATAGCGGGCCCCGGAGCTTTGGATCCACCCCAGCTTGTCTTCACCCATGGCGGCCGAAATATCCGGAAATTTCACAGAAAAGGCACCTCCAAAGCCACAGCAGCGATCACAGTGCTCCATCTCCCGAAAATCGATTTCCTCGACAGCACGAATCAGTTGGCGCGGTTGGCTGGAGATGCCCAGTTCACGAAGGAGATGACAGGAATCGTGATAGGTCACCACCTCCGGGAAACGGGCTCCCGTACTTTCCACCTCCAGGACTGAACTCAAAGAAACTCCGACAACTCGAAGGTCCGTCGTCCTATCTCTTCAGCAAGACTCCTTTGTGAGGAATCCTCGGCAAAAAGCTTTGGGGAGAGAAGCCTTGATCATGGTGCTGCAGGAACCCGAGGGGACCACAATATGATCCGAATCCCCATACACTTCCAGGAAATGACGGGCTACTTGCCGGGCTTCTTCCACATAACCGGTGTTGAATGCCGGCTGTCCACAGCAGGTTTGGCGGCTGTCGAACTCCACTTCTACGCCCAGCTTTCTGAGAATCTTCATGGTGCTGATGCCGATTTGAGGGAAAAATTGATCCACCAGGCAAGTGACGAAGAGAGAAACTTTCATGAAAGAGCGCTGACCTCCTGAGCAGCTGACCGCCCTGACCGCCTGACCGCCGGACACGACAACGGACAACGTCGACAACAGACAATAAACCACAGACCACAAACACTGACAACTGGCAACTTGGAACTTGGAGTCGTCAAAGTTATAAAATCGAGCCTGGTCAAGATGCCCCGGAAACCGAAGAAGAGAATCTGTGTGCTCAACGGTGGAGGCGATTGCCCCGGATTGAACGCCGTTATCCGGTCGGTCGTCAAGACGGCGATCCTTCGCTACGATTGGAGAGTCTGGGGAAGCGAGGACAGTTTCGACGGTTTCCTGAAATCCGACAAAATGGTGCCCCTGACCCTGGACTCGGTTCGAGGCATTCTTCCCCTGGGCGGTACCATTCTGGGTACGACCAACAAAGGGAACCCTTTCCGCTATCCGGTTAAAAATAAAGAAGGGAAGACAGAATTCAAGGACTATTCCCAGAAGGTCTTCGACACGGCCCGGGCTATGAAATTGGATGGGGTGATCGTGATCGGGGGTGACGGAACGCTCTCCATCGCTCATCAGTTGTTCGAGGCAGGATTGCCGGTGATCGGGGTGCCCAAGACCATCGACAAAGACCTGTTGGCCACCGAAATGACCTTCGGCTTTGACACGGCCTTGCATACCGCTACTGAAGCGATCGACAAAGTCCACACCACCGCTGAAAGTCACGAGCGAGTCATGGTGGTGGAATTGATGGGTCGAAATGCGGGATGGATTGCTTTGGAAGCCGGAATTTCGGGTGGAGCCGATGTGATCCTGATTCCTGAGATCCCCTTTGATATTGAAAAGGTTTGCCAGAAAATTCGGCAGCGTGCTAAAGGAGGGCTTCCTTTTAGCGTGGTTGTCGTGGCCGAAGCCGCCGCTTCCACCGGTGGAAGCCCGGTTTACCGCCAACCTCACGAGGGAGATCATCGGGGTGACCTGGGAGGTATCGGATTCGTGGTGGGGGAGATGATCCAGAAACGACTTGATGTCGAGACCCGAGTTCTGGTTCTGGGACACTTGCAAAGGGGTGGCAGTCCAAGCCCATTTGACCGTCTTTTAGGAACCCGCTTTGGCCTGGTGGCCGTCGAACTCGTAGCCCAGGAGCGGTTCGGACTGATGGTTGCTCTAAAATGTGGCCAGGTTGAATCGGTGCCCATCAAGACTGCAATCGCTGGTCAGCGCCTGGTCGATCCTGAAGGGGAATACGTGCGTACCGCCAAGGCCATCGGAATTTCCTTCGGAGACGTCTGATGATAAACAGAACCCGAGAAACAACTATGCTAGAATCGGATCGGAACGAATCACACCATGACCAATGAAAGTGGGGTTTTTACGAAGGATAGCACCACTGATCCTGGGAGTTCTGCTCATACTGGGATGTGCCCAACCCCCGGAACTTCCAGCATTTGAGAGGGAGTGGGTGGCGGTGGAGGAGCGTGAACCCATCGACCTGTCGGGCACCTTCAAGACCCTTGACGGAGAAGATGTTCCTCTCATCGATTCCGACCTTGAATCCGAGGTCCTTTTTCTCAACCTGTGGGCGACGTGGTGTTTGCCTTGCCTTGAGGAAATGCCTGCGATGGCCTCTCTGTACCAGGAATTCTCGGACCAGGGGCTTGCCATGGTGGCCGTCTCGAGCGAAGACCCGGAAGTGGTTCGTGGTTTTCTAGAGGAGCACCCTTACCCCTCCAAGATGTTGCTGGACCCTGAGGACACTCATTCCCTGCAATGGAACATCATGGCCCTCCCCACCACCTTCATTATCGACCGTCAGGGGGCGCATTGCCCTCCAGCAGCTTGGATCCTACGCTTGGGATTCTCCGGCGATGATCGAAAAATTTCGGCAGCTTCTAGCTGATGACTAAGCCCCCAAGATCCGGCCTGCCCGATCAACTCTTCTTTTTTCGCTGCATCAACGAATCGTGCCGAAGTGAATTCGATATCGGCAGGAAGCTCTACCAGTGTCCTGACTGCTCTGATCTGTTGGACATCGTCAAGAATCATTCCAATCTTGACGTTGAAAAGCTCAAAAAGGTGTTTCGGCAGCGACGTGCTTCCAACGATCCACTCGACATCAGTGGAGTCTGGCGCTATCGAGAATTGCTGCCTTTTCTCGAGGAAGACCTGACCCACGTTGTGACCCTTGGAGAGGGAAACAGTCCCGTTCTGGAGACACCCCGCTGCGCTGAATATGCTGGCCTCAAGCGCCTGCGGGTCAAGCACCTCGGCTGGAATCCGACAGGCTCTTTTAAAGACTACGGCATGACGGTAGCGGTTACCCAAGCCAAGAAACTGGGATCGCGTGTCGTGGGCTGCGCCTCCACCGGCAATACTTCCGCCTCAATGGCGGCCTTCTGCGCCCGGGCCAATCTTCGTGCCGTTGTCTTCATCCCTGAAGGTCAAATCGCTTTCGGGAAATTATCCCAAACCATGGACTTTGGTGCGCTCACCCTGCAGATCCAGGGAGATTTTGACGTCGCAATGAGCCTGGTTCAGGAACTTTCCAAAGAAACGGACCTTTATCTGATGAATTCCATCAATCCGTTTCGACTCGAAGGCCAGCAAACCGTGATGCTCGAGCTCTTTGATCAGCTGGACTGGAAGATCCCGGATCGAATTGTGGTGCCTGGCGGCAATCTGGGCAACAGCTCTTCCTATGGAAAAATCCTGATGGAATTGAAGGAACTGGGCTTTATCGACAAGGTCCCGCGGATCACCATCATCCAGGCCAGCGGTGCCGCCCCTCTCCATCGCACTTTGGTCACCAGTTCCGGGCAACTGGTCCCCGTCCAGGATGCCTGGACCCTTGCCAGTGCCATCAAGATCGGGAGACCCATCAGTTGGAAAAAGGCTTTGCGTGCTCTGGATTTCACGGATGGCTGGTGTGATGTGGTGAGCGAGCAGGAAATTGCCGACGCCAAAGCCGTTTTGGGAAGCGATGGAGTTGGGTGTGAGCCGGCCTCGGCGACCACAGTCGCCGGCCTCAAGAAGCTTCTGCAACTCAGCCAGAGCCAGGAGCACGCAGTCGATATGGACCCCGACGAAGACGTGGTGGCTATTTTAACCGGTCATCAACTGAAGGATCCGGAGTATACCGTCAACTACCATCTCGACAACCTTTACCAACATGCAACTTACGAGAACCGTGTTGTGAAGAAATCGGGAAAGCTGAACTCCACCTTCGCCAACAAACCCATCGTGGTTGAACCCGACAAGGAGAAAATTATCCGCTTGCTGAAACTTTAGCCGGAATTATTTATGGGGAGTTCGGGGACAGGCCCCGAATTCGGAGAATTCTTGGGCCTGTCCCCGAACTCCCTCCTTCAACATAATTCCCGGCTGTATGCTATCCTTCTTCACCCTGCACATGAAACCGACCACACTCGGAGAATTAAAGCGACAGAACGGCGAGCCGTCCCGCTATCGATCGGTAAGAGAAGAGATCCGCCACAATCTGACTCAGAAACTCAGCGCCAAGGAACCCCTCTTCCCGGGCATCATTGGGTACGAGGATTCAGTCATTCCAGCCATCATCAATGCCCTGCTTTCCAAGCATAATCTCATCATCCTGGGATTACGCGGCCAGGCGAAGAGCCGGATGCTGCGCGCCCTGACCGACTTCCTGGACGAAGAGATCGCCTGTGTTGCGGACTGTGAAATCAATGATGATCCCTTCTTTCCGATTTGTGGAGTATGCAGCAAACGCATTCAGGAAGAAGGTGATGATCTGCCCATCACTTATCTTTCACGAGAGCAACGTTATATAGAAAAACTGGCCACACCGGACGTCACCATCGCCGACATCATTGGAGACCTGGATCCCATCAAAGCCGCCAAACAGGGTCGAGAGCTTTCCGCTCACGAGAATATTCATTTCGGCCTTTTGCCTCGAGCACACCGGGGGATCTTCGCCATGAACGAACTTCCCGATCTGGCCCCCAAGATTCAAGTGGGTCTTTTCAACATCATGCAAGAGGGCGATGTACAGATCAAAGGCTTTCCCATCCGATTGCCCCTGGATACCCTCCTGGTCTTTTCAGCCAACCCGGAGGATTACACCGCAAGGGGAAAGATCATCACCCCCTTGAAGGATCGCATCGGATCAGAGGTGAAAACCCATTATCCTGACCGCATCGAAGATGGAATTCGTATTACTCTTCAGGAATCCTGGATCGACCGAAATTCCCCAAACACGATCGTGACTCCCGAGTTCATTACCGAGATCATCGAGGGAGTCGCTTTTCTGGGTCGCCAGGATCAGCGGATTGACAACCGTTCCGGTGTCAGCCAGCGTTTGCCGATTTCCTGTCTTGAAAATACCGTCAGTAACGCCGAACAAAGAGCGCTAAAGGCTCAGGAGGAGAGGGTCGTACCCCGTATTTCTGACATCTATGCGTCCATTCCAGCCATCACCGGAAAACTGGAACTGGAGTACGAGGGAGAACTCAAGGGTGCCGTCAACATCGCCAAACAATTGATCCGGGCCGCCATTCTGAAGTCCTTTGAGCGACATTTTCCGAACCAGCAATTCGATCAGATTGTGCAGTGGTTCGATCTGGGAGGCGAAGTCCAGGTCAGCGACAAAACCCCGGCTCAGGAATACTTTCAAAAGGTGCAGTCGATTCAGGGACTGGAAGAAACCTTGGAAAATATGGGAGTTTCCCCACAAGACGACCTGCCCGCCGCTGTTTCACTCATCGAATTTATACTGGAAGGCCTTTACGCAGGAAAGAAACTCAGTCGCAACGAGGAACGCGGCTACTACAAAGAAGCCGTGCAATCGGAAGAAGAGTTTTCGGGAGATCCTGCTCTCTCTAAAAGGTCGTTCAATTAGTCCGAGGAGTTAGGCGAGAACGATGAGTCGAGTTCGCTACACCAAATATATCCCCCGCCCCCTGGAAGAGATCGACCTGGAAGAGCTGGTCAACCAGCTCAAGGACTTTTTTCTGGAAAGCGGTTTTTATTCTCCCTTTTATCGCGGCACTCCTTTCGATCAGACCTTGGAAAGCCTCTATCAGGCCCTTGCGGAAATTCTCTCCACGGATGAGCGCCTGCCTTCAGAATGGCGTGAAGCCCTTGACCGCTACGTGGACGATTTCCCGGAGGGCCAGTTGCCCACCGATGTTCAGGACCTCCTGGATCGATTGATCCAGCGTTTGATGGACGCAAACTATATCCGTGCCGCGGAGGAGGGTTGGGAAGAGGCTCCCCGGGAAGGAGAGGGAAGTGAAGCTGACCCAGTCAGACACATCCGCTTCGAACTCACAGACAAGAGTCTGGATTTCCTGGGCTACAAGACCTTACGCGAATTGATGAGCTCCCTGGGCCAAAGCAGCTTTGGTCGTCATGAAACGCACCAGCTTTCCACAGGGATCCAATCCGACTCTCCGAGTCGACCCTACGAATTTGGCGATACCCTGAACCTGGATATCAGTGCCACTTTTTTGAATGCGGTCAAACGGGAAGGACTCAAGCTGCCCCTCAATTTGGAATATAAGGACTTGATGGTTTACCAAACCGACTATCACAGCTCTTGTGCAACGGTTCTCATGCTGGACTGTAGTCACAGCATGATCCTTTATGGCGAGGACCGCTTCACTCCTGCAAAGAAAGTGGCCTTGGCACTGGCCCACCTCATCCGCAGCCAGTTTCCCGGAGACTCTCTCCAAGTGGTTCTCTTCCATGACTCGGCAGAGGAAATACCACTTGCCAAGCTGGCCTCGGTCAAAGTAGGCCCCTACCACACCAATACCTGCGAGGGCCTACGCCTGGCGCGTCGTATCCTGTTGAACCAGAAGAAGGACCTGCGCCAGATCATCATGATCACCGACGGCAAACCCTCTGCAATCACCCTCCCCAATGGCCGGATTTACAAGAATCCGTATGGTTTGGATCCCATGATCTTGCGGGAGACCTACCAGGAGGTCACCCAGTGTCGGAAAGCAGGCATTCTCATCAATACCTTTATGTTGGCGAACGACTACTATCTGGTGGATTTCGTCAAAAAAGTCTCCCAGATTTGTCGCGGGAAGGCCTACTTCGCCACCACCTTGAACCTTGCCAACTATATCTTTATGGATTTCATGACCAAGAAGACCAAGACCGTTCACTAATGAGCAGGACGAGCAAGAAACAGTCCAAGAAAAAGGTGAAACCCGGCGAAGAGACCGAAGAGACCATCGAATCCCTGGTTGAGCCGAAAAGCGAGGAACTCTCACCGCAAGAACCGTCCTCCGAGTCACAGGTCAAGCTGGCCAAGCTGGATCCACTACCCAAATATCTGCTTGAGATCGGCCGATTTGAACCCCTCACGGCCGAGGAGGAAGAGCGATTGGCGCTGCTTTACCGCGAGCACGATGACCAGGAAGCGGCCTACCGCCTCATCACCTCTAACCTTCGAGTGGTGGTCCAAATCGCCAGACTCTACAACCGAGTCTATACCAACATTATGGACCTCATACAGGAGGGCAACATCGGTCTGATGGAAGCCGTCAAGCGCTTTGATCCTTATCATGGTGCGCGCTTGCCGACCTATGCCAGTTGGTGGATCAAGGCCTATATCATCAAGTACATCCTGGATAATTTCCGAATCGTACGTGTGGGCACCACCAACGAAAGGCGCAAGCTGCTGTTCAATTTACGCAAGGAGAAAGAGAAGCTTCGCTTACAGGGAATCGAACCGACTCCCGCTTTGATTGCTCAACGATTGAAAGTCCGCCCCGAAGAGGTGGTCGCGGTAGAACAGGCCATTGAATCCAGCGACTTGAGTCTGAACGCCTATGTCGATGACAGTCAGTCTGTTCAATTCATCGACACGTTAAAGGCAAAGGAGGATGCGGTCGACGAGCAACTGGCTCGAAAGGAATTGAAAAACCTGTTCAATCGAGAGATCGAAGAATTCTCTCGAACCTTGCGGGAACGGGAAAAGATCATCCTGCACGAACGCCTCATCGCTGATACGCCGAGAACCCTACAGGACATCGCAGAACAGTTCGAGGTCAGCCGGGAGGCCATCCGGTTGAGTGAAAAAGCATTGATCACAAAGATCAAAGAACATATGCAGGAGACCTTCAAGGACGTTACCGACTTCGAATTAGCAACTTCTCTTTAAAGAATCAACATCGCATCTCCATAGCTGTAAAAGCGATATTCCCGCTCGACTGCCTCTCGGTAGCACTTCTGGATCAGATCTTTTCCCGCAAAGGCCGAGACCAGGAGCAGAAGGGTCGATCTGGGGAGATGAAAGTTGGTGATCAGTCCCTGGATCAGGCCAAAATCAAATCCCGGGCGAATAAAGAGATCGGTCCAGCCCTCACCCGGTACAATTCGACGATGCTCGAAAAAGACATGTTCCAGGACACGCGTCGTGGTTGTTCCAACCGCGATCAGGCAGCCGCCACTGCTCTGCTGCTCTGCTATTCGGGTGGCCGCCTCTGAATCGATCTCATAGTATTCAGCGTCTATCTGGTGTTCTTCCACGGTTTCCACCGAAACCGGTCTGAAGGTTCCATAACCCACGCGCAGGGTAATCTTGCAGTGGGAGAGCTGGTCCAGCAATTCCGGTGTAAAGTGTAATCCCGCCGTTGGAGCTGCCACCGACCCGGGAACTGAGGCGAAGACGGTTTGATAACGCTCCCGATCCTCTGGGGTGGAGGGACGAGCAATATAAGGGGGAAGCGGGGTCTGGCCTACTTTTTCGATCCAGTGCCAGAAATCCCCGGAATATTCGAAGCGGAGCCGGCGTACCGCTGAAGGGGAACTCTCGAGCACGCTGGCTTCGAATTGATTCGGTCGGAACACCAGGCGAGTGCCAGGCTTCGCCTTTTTACCTGGCCTCACCAACACTTCCCACACATCCCCTTCAACAGGACCCAGCAAAAACACTTCGATCTTCTCCTGACGGTCTACCCGATGAGCATGGAGCCGAGCCGGAATCACTCGGGTGTTGTTCAGGACGAGCAGATCACTGGATGAAAGGAAGCGCGGCAGATCTCGAAACCGATGGTGCTCGAAGCTTTGGGTTGCCCGATCGACGACCATCAACCGAGACTGATCGCGATGCACACTCGGATACTGGGCGATCAACTCAGGGGGTAGAGGATAGTCAAAATCAGAGATTTTCACAGAAGCATTCTATCTTATGGGAGTGGGAGCAGCCCCAGCGCAACCCGTATGGGCCAGCCGGTGGTGAATGGTACCAAGACATCCCTTACACCACCTGCCCCCTACGAAGATCTTTCGGGAAGCAGCAGCAATATGTGACAATACTTCTTTTTTGCCGCAATGAAGGTGCACAAATCCATTCTGACTCTTGCTGCTGGCCATTTTCTCATTGACGCCTACGCAGGCATGTTGGGCGCTTTTCTCCCCTTTCTTCGCGACGAACTCAATCTCTCATTGACTCAGGCAGGCATCCTGGGTGGGGCCCTGGTCTTTTCCAGCTCTCTCATGCAACCTCTGTATGGTTATCTGGCAGACCGCCTTCGCCACAAGGTGTTTGCCGCAATGGGGCCGGCAGTGGCCGGTGTTTTTATCTGTTCCCTGGGAATCGCTCCCGGCTTCATTACCCTGTTGTTCCTGGTCGTCCTGGGAGGCGTTGGAATCGCCGCTTTTCATCCCCAGGGGGCGGCCGTTACGGCTGAAGTGGGAGTCCAGCGTCGTGGCTATCAGATGGCGGTGTTCATTACCGGTGGAATGATCGGGTATGCGATGGGTCCCATTTACATTACCAGTGTCATTACCCTGGCGGGTCTCAACAACAGCTACTGGGCGGCCCTGCCCGGGGTGTTGATGAGTGCCTACCTTTTAAAATATGGACCCTCACCGCAAGAAGTGGAAAAGAAGATCAGGGGAACTCACCTCAGAGAACGCCTCAAGGAAAACCGTCGGCTGCTTTTGATCCACTATTCTCTGGTGGTCGTTCGCTCGATCAACCACATCGTGTTTGTGGCCTTTATTCCCTTGTACCTGACCCAGCGAGGCCACAGTGCAATGGAGGCAGCTCTGGGCCTGACCCTTTTTCTGTTGGCCGGGGCCATCTCGGGACTCTGGGGTGGAATTCTGGCGGATCGCTACGGAGGTAAGCGGGTTCTGATTGTGTCCATGATCGGATATGCTCCACTTGCACTGGCGTTCCTGTTGACTACCGGTCCGATTTCAACGCTCCTGTGCACCCTGGCAGGAGCCTTTCTTCTCCTCTCCAATCCGGTCAATGTGGTGATGGCCCAGAGGCTGATTCCAGAGGCTGCCAGTACCGTGGCTTCACTGATGATGGGTTTCGCCTGGGGGGTTTCGGGATTTATTCTCCCCTCGGTGGGAATCCTCAGCGACGTCTTTGGGCTTCAGACCATACTATTGTGTGTCGTTCTTCTGACCTCACCCGGGGTCTTGCCCGCTTTTTTGTTGCCCTCACCGGAAGAACCGAGCGCGCTACCCGGGAATCTGCCCTCCGTGAGTACTTAGTGCCTCGCTCCGGGCGCGTTCCAGATTCCAGGTCAGGTTTGGGATTTTGAATTTGGAATTTGGAATTTCCGCTGACGGTTGTAAGCCCGTCAGCGGTCTGTTCTTCAAAAGTGGAACATTACACCACCGGAGATCTCATGGGTTTTGGCGTTCTCGTCCACAACGCCATAGATGATCATGCGCCTATAATCGATACGTACACCCATAGGACCCAGAAGACCGCGTAGTTTCAACCCTGCTCCCCAATTGAATGTAAATCTGCTCCCGACATCAGGAAAGGAAGTTCCAAACCTGTGCAACACCCCGAGTCCCAAGGTGAAATAGGGAAGTGTTCGCCTCACGGGCAGGTTGATGACCAGATTACCCGTGTAGTTCAGGCCTCCATTATCTTCGCCAGCAGTGGCCAGGACGGAACCCGATGAGAAACTGAGGGTGTTCTCAAAACCCAATACAACAAGGAAATCCTTTTCCCAGCGGACTCCAAAAACATTGAAGTTGCTCAGATCGACCTGACCTACAACGGTTTCGAGTGATCCCACGCCCGTCCAACCCGCAAACAGGGAAAGGTCGGATGCCTGGGCTGTGAGACTGGAGAGGAAAAACACGCACATCAAGATGAACTTATTCATATCTGCTTCCTTTCTAGACTAACTTATCCCAGTGTCTCATTCTTGGTTGCCCGTCTGGGGTTGCTGAGGCGCGTTTGCGCCATTTTAGGTCAGACCGTTATACTGAAGTAGGAAATTCAAGGAGCCTTGGATGAGAAAAACAGATCTGATCACGTTAGATTATCTTGAGTTCTTCTGCCAACGGAACCACCTCGTCGTAGGCTGCAAACGTGGAGAAGAAGAAATCTGGATTTCTCCATTGGGACCCCACCCCTCAGACCTGACTTCAAAAGAAGTGCAGGACATTCTCAGGGGAAGTGCCAGCTTTGAAATACGCACGACTTTGGACGAAGAGCTGGAGTTGACGAGCTCGCATATTATGAGTCGGGCTGAGCTTGAACAACAAATCCGCCGTCTGGTGAATTGACCTTCCCTGAATCACTTTCACAGGTCAAGAGTTTCTGCCTTCAACTCCGTACAAGGCGATCAAATCGATAAACTCCTCATCCTCGAAGAACTTTTCAAATGCGGTGTCGCCCATGAGCCGGCGCCCATCTGAGAAACCCGCTGAAAGTGCTTTTCCTAGATATTCCAGACAAGATTCCTTATTCCCCAATTCTGCAAAGACTCGAGCCATCTGATACAGCCTTTCCTCCGTCACCACCTCGGTGGAGTGTGGTGTAAGCTCAATGACATCCGCGTTGTCCAGGATGTCAGGGTCAAGTTCCAGTGCCTTCCGATAAGTACGCAGGCCCTCCTGATACTTTTCCTCCCTGAGATAAGCTTGTCCCAGATTAACGTAGAAATTTGCTTCTTCCGGCATTAATCGGATGGCCTCCTGAAAGGAACGGATGGCCCGCTTGTTCGA
>PVMK01126415.1_pt1 | contig 13548 bp, 14 predicted proteins | sample 1853481 | NCBI WGS metagenome assembly PVMK01 (sample SAMN08533507, study PRJNA380276) | Marine sediment metagenome, whole genome shotgun sequencing project. | reverse complement strand
GCAATGGCCGGGTTATTCATCAGTGGAGTTTTTCTGACCGGGTATACGAATAACGTGTTCGCACAGATCGGCCTCGTCATGCTGATCGGGCTCGCAGCGAAAAATGCGATATTGATCGTCGAGTTTGCCAACGCTAGGTCTGCCGAAGGAATGGCCCCGGTCGAAGCAGCATTAGCAGCTGCCCGAGACCGTTTCCGGCCGATCCTGATGACCGCCTTCTCTTTCATCCTCGGTGTCATTCCCCTGCTAATCGCCACTGGCGCCGGAGCCGAGGCACGCAAAGTCATGGGCATGACGGTTTTTTCCGGTATGTTGGCGGCGACGGTCATCGGCGTCATCCTCGTGCCGGCGATGTACGTGCTGGTCCAGGGCTTCGGCAAGCGTAAATCTGCAACAACGATTCCTGCACCGGTAGACAGCGAACGGAGTTGATCATGCGACTTCGATTCGTGACTTTACTGACGCCATTGTTTGTGTGCGGCTGTGCCCTCGGACCAGACTACGAGCGCCCCGACGTCGGCGCCCCATCGGCCTACGAACAGGAACTCGACTCCGGAGAAACGATCGCGAACCTGCAATGGTGGGAACTGTTCCAAGACGAGGAGCTGCAGCGCCTGATCACGATCGCACTCGAGGAAAGCCAAAGCGTTGCGATTGCCGCCGCGCGGGTTGAAGAGGCCCGGGCCCGATACGGTTTCGTGCGGGCCGATTTGTTCCCACGGGTCGACGGCCGCGCCGGCGCGCAACGGGGCAATCTGGCGGAGCAAATTCTGCCGGGTGTCAGCGGGATCGGGATTCAGGAAGGCTATACGCTGGCCGCCGATCTGTCCTGGGAGGTCGACATCTTTGGCAAGCTGCGGCGTTCAACGCAAGCCGCACGGTCCGAGCTGCTTGCGACCCAGTACGGAGAGAACGCGGTCATCATCTCGCTGGTCGCCGATGTCGCGAGCGCCTACTTGCTGTTGCGGGATCTCGATGCCCAGCGCGAGATCTCGATACGCACGCAACGAGGCCGGCTCGATTCGCTCGAAATCATCCAGGCGCGTTTCGACATGGGCACGGTGCCGCTACTCGACGTCAATCAGGCAGAAATCGAAGAGGTCGACGCCACCGTCCGAATCGTGGAGACCGAGCGCGCGATAATCCAGACAGAGAATTTGATCAGCGTGCTGCTCGGCGGGAACCCCGGTCGTATCAAGCGCGGGGTCAGTCTCGAAGACCAGCCTTTTTCGCCCGACGTGCCGGCGGGCCTGCCGTCGGAGTTGCTGCAACGACGGCCCGACGTGCTTGCCGCCGAACAGCAGCTGGCGGCCCAAACCGCCCGCATCGGAGTCGCCAAGGCACTACGCTGGCCCTCACTGAGCCTGACCGGCAGTCTCGGTCTCGCGAGCAACGACATCTCCGATCTGCTCGACAGCGATTCGAAGATCTGGAGCGTCGGCGCAGATTTCTTCGCCCCGATCTTCAATTCGGGCAAACTGAAGCGCCAGGTCGAGATCGAAGTTGCGCGCACCGAGCAATTGTTGAACCAGTACGAACTCACCGTTCTCCAGTCGCTGCGCGAAGTCGACGACGCGCTCGCTGGAATCCGCACTTATAGAGATGAAAGTATGGCGCGAAGAAGGCAAGTCGCCGCCGCGCGCAGCGCCTCCGATCTATCGTGGGCCCGATATAACGGCGGCGTCGCGAGTTATCTCGAGGTGCTGGAGACGCAACGTGCACTGTTCCGCTCTGAACTCGAGTCATCGATAACCTACCGCCGGCAGCTGGTCTCGATTGTCCAACTCTACAAAGCGCTCGGAGGTGGCTGGGACTATGCGGGCACCACGCCGGGAAAGCCGCCGGCTCCGGGCGGTGTCCCTGTGTCACCATCGGGTAGCACACCGGCCACCGGGACCCAGCAAGATTCCGGCGCAACGCCGTGATGCTTGACTAGTCCGAACCGAAATACTTCGACCAATCCTTGTCCACGGCGGCGAAAGATTCCGGCGCCTGTTCTTCGAGCATGGTGCGTGCCACCGGCGGCCAGCTTTTTGGACCGCCCTCGCCCGGCAACTGCTGGGTCGCGTCGATGACCATTTTGCTCGTGATGCCTCGCTGTACCAGACTCGGGTCCGGGGCACGCTGCCAGGTTTGCGGGATGAAAATATGCGCGCTCGGTTGCCAGCGCGCACCCATCGCATGAAATACCCGCTGTGGGTCGAGAATATTGATGTCCTTGTCGACGACGATGACAACCTTGGCCCCGCCAGGATTCGCGGACACCGTCTGGCCCGCCTGCATGCCTTGCCCGGGCATGGTCTTGTCGATGGAGATGACCGTCAGGCCATTGGCGCCCGGCAGTATGTAGTAGCCGGTCAGGTGCGGGATCAGCTTTTTGAACTGGAAAAAACCGCCCGCGATAAACGGTGACTTCGGCATGTCATTCGTCACGCCGGTAAATGAATTGATGAACCACGGGTCCCTGCGATGCGTAATCGCCTGGATCTCGAGGAAAAAATTGTCCGGCTTTTTCGGCCCCATGTAGCCGTACATTTCCCCGTAGGGCCCTTCATCCATGCCCTGGTCCAGCGGGATAATCCCCTCGATGATCATCTCCGCGTGCGCCGGCACCAGCAGGTCATTGGTCTCCGATTTGACCATCTCCACAGGTTTGCCGCGCAAACCGCCGGCAATCAGAATCTCGTCTTCCCCGAATGCTGCCATTTTGTTACTGCTAACGGCGAAAGTGATGGGATCGGGACCGACGGCAATCGAGCAGTGCGCAAACTTTTCACCCCGGCGCCGTTTGGCGTTCAGCAACAACCAGCCGTGCTGGCCTGGTTCGGGATTGACCCCGATCCGGTTCTTGCCATGCACCATGCTGCGATAGGTGCCCACGTTGGGGCCTAATTCTTCATCGTAGAGAAACACCGATCCCATGTTGATATATCGACTGGCATCGGCGGGATTGTTCTTGAACCACGGGTACTGTGTGATATCGATCGCATCACCGGTCACGATGACTTCCTTGCACGGGGCGCTGGCGGCATCCAGCGTCACCGGTTCGATACGCTTCCACTGCCCGCCGCTGTCGAGCCGCGTGCCGAGTTCTTCAAGCACGGCACGATAAAGGACCTGCTCGTCTTCAGACGCGATTTCGGTGCCGAAGGTCAAGGCTTCATCGCTCCAGCTGCCGTACGGATTACAGATGATGGGTCCTTCGCGCCATTCGCCGCCAATCTTGACCCGCTCGATCAGCAGAGCCGGAGCGCTGTCGGTGCCGAAGCGATCGACCATGCGATAAGCCAGAGCAGTGGCTTCATACTTGTCCTGATCGATTTCCGGAATGCGCTTCAGCCGACCCCTGGATTCCAGCGCCTGAACGTAGTCGCGCATCGCGTCGAAGGGCCCAATATCAGGGGTGCTCATGGACTCTTTCGCTACCGCCATTGTCGGTCTCCTGTGTCTGGGCCAATGTTGTAGTTCGCGCGTTTAATGATCGTGGCCATGCGGCCGAATTGAATACTCGGCGACACGGCCGTCGAGTTCAGCCGGCGCGCAGAAATTCTTTTTCGCCAGCAGCTTTTCGAAAGCCGCCGCCCAATGCTCGTAATAGTTCCAATCTTCTTCCGGATGATTTTCAGCGTCCCACACACCGATCTCCTCGATCAGCAAGCTGCGGAATTCTTCCCAGTCGAACTGACCGGCCTCGTAGAGCGACATCGTCAAGCCGAAAATGCGACTTTCCCACGGCGATTCAAACACCAGTTCACCGTTGGTTCGCGGCGGTGCGGCCTGCCCCTCCTGATCGAGGATGTCTGACGGGTTCTTGTTGTCCATGACTTTCGCCGCTGCTATTTCGCGTTTGGAACTGTTGCCTGCGCCACACCGATCATGGAATCGCGCGAGACCAGGGCCTCAAGTTCGTTTTCAGTCATCGACTCCGTCCCGTCCGGTCGCTCGGGCACTACCATGTAACGAATCTCGGAGCTGCTGTCCCACACGCGTATTGCCGTACTTTCCGACAGCTCCAACCCCATCTCTGCGAGCACCTTGCGCGGCTCACGAACCACCCGCGACCTGTATGCCGGAGCCTTATACCAGGTTGGCGGCAGACCAAGCACCGACCAGGGATAACAGGAACACAAGGTACATACGACGACATTGTGTTCCTCTGCCGTGTTTTCGACCGCGATGACATTGTCGCGAACAGTGATGCCAAGTTCAGCGAAGGCGCCGCTTGAATCTTCAAGAAGTCGAGTTTTGTAGTCGGGATCCAGCCATGCGCGGGCGACCGCCTTTGCACCGTTCAGCGGTCCAACGTCTTGTTCAAAATAATTGATGACCGCATCGACCGCAGCGGGATTGACCAGGCCCTTTTCTATAAGCAGAGACTCTAGTGCTTCCACGCGAAGCTCGATCTCCGGTGTCCCGTGTTCATGAATTGCCGTCACGATGTTTCCTCCGGCGACATTATCTTAAGCTGCGGTGAGGTAACTCTCCCACAGGTCCAGCCGCACAAATGTTCCTGGCTCTGCCGAATCGCCCCACAGTTCTTCGCCGGCAAATTCAACAGTGTAAACGTACTGTGGATTTTCGCCTTTTCCATGGGCATTGGTATCGGGAAATACCATTGCGGCGTGTACGCGGGAGATGACTCCACGACGACACCTCGCGTAGGCCGGAAGTCGGGTATGGCCGGCAGGCTGATGGTTGCGGGTCTGAATTGCCTGCCCTTCTGCGTATGCCGGCGGTTCGTCGATATCCCGAATCACATGCAGCCCGCGTAACGGGTTGCCTTCCGGTGGTGGGGGCGGCTCGGATTCACTGGCCGCGGATTCGAGTTTGCCGGCTAGCCTCTGATCGAGTTCGCCGTCCGCCAGCAGACCTTCTTCGGTGAGCTTCCATTCCAACGCGGCCAGCCACCGGCCATAGTAGCCATTTTGAAAATAGCTGACCGGGTCCAGTTGCTCGCCCCGGTAGCGCGTGGCATCTAGGTTGATCCCTTCGCTGCTGCTCGTAGCCAGCGACATGCCAAACACCCGGCCTTCCCAGCGCTCGTGAAACACCGGTTCGTCCGGCTCCAAATCGATCGGGCCAAAACCGTGCTGACCGCCCAGGTCGTGGAATCTGTTCATGGATTAGTGCTTTATGTTTGGACTGTCAAGTATCGCACAATCCGAATTGTGTCGTGACGGCAGCGGAATCACGAAGAAGAAAAACATGAAATACCTGGTTGGCATTGCATCTTCTGCATAAAGGAAATCGCCACCTAAAGCAGAAACTGTGAACTCTGCCGAATAATTATGCTTGACGTAACTAGTTACGCGATGCATAATCATCCGGTGATAAAGGGGTTCGGCAACGATGTTGCAGAAGATATCTACCGCGGTATCCCGAATCGCAAGCTGCCTCGCACACTGCAGCGGATTGCCATGCGCAAGCTGCGATACCTGGACAATGCTGCTGACCTGCGCGACCTGAAGGCGCCGCCCGGCAACCGCCTGGAAAAACTTACCGGGAATCGCAAAGGACAACACAGTATTCGTATCAATGAGCAGTACCGTATCTGTTTCAGATGGAAAAATGGCAATGCCTACCGAGTCGAGATCGTCGATTATCACTAGGCCGCTGCAGCAGGACGGGCAAGAGTAACAGAGATACAGATATGACCAAGATGAAGCCATTACACCCCGGCGAGGTACTGCTCGAGGAATTTCTTAAACCCATGGGCATCACACCGTACAGACTGGCCAAGGACATTGGCGTGCCGACCAATCGGATCACCGGCATCGTCAACGGCGAGCGATCTCTCAGCGCCGATACCGCCCTGCGCCTGAGCCAGTACTTCGGCACATCGGCGAAGGTGTGGGTCGGACTACAAGCGGACTATGACCTGAGCATTGCGGCAGCGAACAGCAACTCCGCGATACGGCGCATCGAACCTGTGGACCGACAGGCGATGCAAAGCTGATTAGCGCGCACCCGAATACTGCGGCAGGTAAGTGGTGGTGATGGGTGGATTTGAACCACGCTTGTATACGCGGCTAGCGGCCAGGTTTCTGCTGTGATCCAAAATGGGTCGGGGTCGAAACCTGGAATAGGATGCGGCAGGTAAGTGGTGGTGATGGGTGGATTTGAACCACCGACCTGCGGGTTATGAGTCCGCCGCTCTAACCAACTGAGCTACATCACCACGGATCAGAGGGAGGCGCATTTTCTGCCCCACCCCAGACCATGTCAAGAAACTCTAAATTACTGCTGGGGTGACAGGATCCGCGGTCGTGCTCATGGCTTTGTCCCGATCGATCGCGGCAAGTATTTTCCCTTCGGTCCCGCCGCTCCGAAGCAGGTTGAACACCACATCACCCAGATCGACCCGATTGATGTGGCCGGTGACATGGGGCGTCTCAAACAGCTCACCCTTACCGGTTGGGCGGCGCACCATCGGGCCGCCCGGGCGCACAATCGTCCAGTCCAGATTGCTGCCGCGGAGATGTTCTTCGGCCCAGGTCTTGGCCCTTAGCGCCTTCCCGATAAATGCCTCGGTAAACGGATCGATGGCGCCTCGGCTGTCACCACAGCCGATAGAAGTAATCAAAACAAAGCGACTGATCCCGGCCGACCGGGCCGAGTTGATGACATTGATGTTGCCCTGGGAATTCACAGTCGGGCTACCGCCAAGATAGGCTACGGCGGTCGTGTTGCTCGTCGGCAAGTCCGCGAACGCCGCGTCAACTTCCGCCGGGTCGGTAACATCTACGCCGATGAACCGGACACCCAGTTTCACCAGCGGTTTGGAGTGACTGCCAACCCAATCGACACCGATGACCGTATGACCCGACTTGACCAGCCGGTCGGCAAGCCGGTACCCACTATCAGCGGTAGCACCAAAAATCACAACGCACTTTGGATCTTTCATGTTAACGCAACAACCAACGTTAGCCTGACCCGTAACGCGTACTCTACCAGCCTTTATACATTAAAGCGGAAGAGTATGACGTCACCTTCCTGGACAATATATTCCTTGCCTTCGGCCCGCAAAATGCCGGCCTCTTTGGCGCCCGATTCGCCGCCGCTGCTGATGAAGTCATTGTAGGAGATCACCTCTGCCCGTATGAATCCCCGCTGAAAATCGGTGTGGATTCCGCCCGCCGCTTCCAGCGCGGTGGCGCCGGCCTTTGCGGTCCAGGCGCGTATTTCCTTGGGTGCGGCCGTAAAGAACGTCTGGAGTCCCAGCAACCGATAACCGGCCCGGATGACCCGATCGAGACCCGGCTCTTCCAGTCCGAGATCAAGCAGGAAAACCTGTTTGTGTTCTTCGTCCAGCTGCACCAGCTCCGATTCCAGCGCGGCGCAGATCACGACCAGTTCCGCAGCCTCTGCCTCGGCAATGCTTCGCACTGCCGCCACGTACTGATTCGCGGACCCGTCAGCGGTCACGCACAGTTCATCGATATTGGCTATGTACATGATCGGTTTGGCCGTTAGCAAATGCAGCTGGCGCAGTGCTACCTGTTCTTCTGCGCTGGCGGCGAATTTACGCACCGGGAGCCCGGTATCAAGGTGATCGCGTAGCCGGATCAACTGGTCCCGCCAGACGATATCCTCTTTCTTCGCGGTTTTTGCCTGGCGCTCGGCCTTCTCCAGGCCCCGTTCCACCGTCTCCAGGTCGGCCAGCAGGAGTTCGATATTAATGATCTCGATGTCGTGGACGGGATCTATTGTCTTCGTCACATGGGCGATGTCATCGTTCTCAAAACATCGCACGACGTGTGCTATGGCATGGGTGTCGCGGATGTTGGCCAGGAACTTGTTGCCCAGGCCCTCGCCCTGTGAGGCTCCCTGTACCAATCCGGCGATGTCGACAAACTCGACCGTCGCAGGTACCAGCTTTTTCGGTTGCACGATCTCGGCAAGCTGCTGCAGGCGCGAGTCGGGTACCTCGACCACGCCGATATTCGGGTCGATCGTGCAAAACGGATAATTTTCGGCGGCGATGCCTGCCGCTGTTAAAGCATTGAACAACGTAGACTTGCCTACGTTGGGCAGTCCGACAATTCCGCAGCGAACAGCCATTCCCTGGACTTTCCCTCTGGTACCGCGCGGCCATATTAACCCGGATCATACGGACACGCTCGGGGCGCCTGCACGCTGGCACTCGGCCGCTCTGATACGATGCGGAAGCCAAAAGAAAACACTTGCGGAGGTAACACGTGTTCGAAACCACGATCGCCGGCAGCCTGCCGAGGCCGGAGTGGCTGGCGGAGCCGGAGACTCTCAAAGGTGCCTGGAAATTGAGCGGTGCCAAGCTCGAGGACGGCAAGCGCCGCGCTGCTGCCGAATGGTTGCGTTTAGAAGAAGAAGCCGGGATCGACATCGTCACTGATGGTGAGCAATTCCCGCGCACATTTCGTGCATGGCTTCCTGGAAAAAATTGACGGCATTGACTGGAACAAGAAAACCGTCATGGGTATCCGCGATAATCGCTACGATCTCGAGGTCCCTACCGTTACCGGCCAGTTGTCGCGGCCGTCTCCAGTACATCTCGAGGAAGTCAGGTTCACCCGCGCCCAGACCAAGCATCGCCTGAAGTTCACGCTACCCGGACCGATGACGATTTGCGACACGATCGCGGATGAACACTACGGCAGTCGCCCGGAAATGGCCATGGCGTTTGCGGAGATTCTCAATGCGGAGGCAAAAGACCTCCTAGCAGCCGGCGTGGATGTAATCCAGTTCGACGAACCAGCCTTCAACGTTTTTATCGATGACGTCAACGAATGGGGTGTTGCAACGCTGAATCGCGCGGTCGAAGGGCTCGAATGCACGACCGCTGTGCATATTTGCTACGGCTACGGTATCGAGGAGAACCTCCGGTGGAAGGAAACGCTGGGCGGCGAGTGGCGTCAGTACGATGCCATCTTTCCGGCGATCAATGCAAGCGCGGTGGACCAGGTGTCACTGGAATGCGCGGACTCCCACGTACCGATGTCGCTGATTGCCCATCTCAAAGACAAGGAAGTCATGGTCGGAACGGTCGCGGTAACCCCCGATCGGGTTGAATCCCCGGAAGAGGTCGCCGCCACGATCAGGGAAGCAATGCAATATGTCGATGCGGAGCGCATCCTGCCGTGCACCAATTGTGGCATGGCGCCAATTCCCTATGACGTTGCGGCAAACAAACTTCGGGCGCTGGCCGCCGGGGCGGAACTGGCGCGGCAATCCGTCTAGGCAATAGTCGCTGACAGCGACGATCGATCGTTACGAATCATCGCTAGCGCTAGCAGGCTGTTGAAAAAGACTTAGGCGAGTGCAAGACAAGGCAAGAATCGGCGAAAAAGCGCAGTGTACACGCCAGTACATGAGCATTTTGAGTCGATTTTTAACGCAGTGGTGTGCCGTCTGAGGGTTTTTCAACAACCTGCTACTCGGATTTTTCCCCCTGCAAGGCTTTCTGCACTTCATCGGAGGCCGTACGCAAATGCAGGTCTCGCTGCGGAAACGGAATAGTGATGCCTGCCGCTTCAAATTCTGCGTTGATTTGCATGGCGACGTCGCTGAACGTCATCAAGCGCTCCTCGGCATCCGGCGTCCAAAAGCGGAGCTCAAATTCCAGTCCGTCGTTGCCGAACTCGCGGAACAACACCCACGGTTCCGGGTCTTCCATCGCTTTGGGATGCTCAGCGGCTGCTTTAATGAGTATTTCCCGAACCTGCTGCATGTCGCTGCCATAAGCGACGTTTACCGAAATATCGATGCGCCGCTTGCGATCCGATAGAGTCCAATTAATAAGTTCACCGGAAATCAGATTGGCATTCGGCACGATGAGTTCCGCGCCATCATAGGTTCGTATAGTGCTGGCACGTAGCCCGATCGTCCGGACCCGGCCCATTAGGGGCCCTACCTCGATCATGTCACCGACCTGGAACGGGCGCTCAAATGCGACGACGAGACCCGATACAAAATTGTTGACAATGCCCTGCAGGCCAAAGCCGATACCTATACCCAGCGCACTGATCAGCAGCGTCAACTGCGACAACTCGAATCCCGCAGATGCCAGCGCAAACAAAAAGCCGAGCACCAACAACGCGTAATAGATCAGCCGCGATGCTGCGCCGGCCTTGCCTGAAGCAACCTTCAGACGCGGAAATATGTCTTCGTCCAGCGCAAAGCGGATAAAGCGCGCTACCCATAACGCTATGAATATACCAATCGCGAATGCGATCAGATTGCCCACACTCATATTGACGCTACCGAACCCCCACTCGACGTTCGATGCATCGACGATCACCTTCCATATACTGTCCAGGATTGGAAAAAGCCGGGGTAAAACCGCTATCAGCAGCAGCAGCACAATGATCCGGACAATGACAATCCCACGCCGGCGCACCACCGCCGGGTATCTCCGCACCCCGTTCAGTCTTCGACCGGCGTCACTCTCGATAAAAATATCTATGCCGTTCCTGAGGACCTGCTCCAGGCTGGCGATTACTGCAGCGACCAGGACTATGCCTAGCGCGGTGTCGAGCGCCCGTTCCGCAATATCCGCGGCACCGTAAGTGTTAAAAATAATGGTCAGCACAAAGCCAAAACCGGCAAACCAGGCAAACCAGATCGTCGGCAGCACAAAGCGAGGCTGTTCCTCATCCGAAAGCGTGCGAATTGCCTGTATATAGCGGCGCACCAACAGTATCCCGGCCAGTGCGAGAGCAACATTAGTTAATCTGCCTGTTGGCGTGCCCTCGATGAAGACCGTGCGGACCGATTCCAGTGCCGCCAGTAGCAATATCCCCTGCAAGGCGCGTACCGCTGCTATCGGTCGCTCCGTGGCCAGTACCGGGTAGATTCGGAGCAAAGCCAGTGCCAGCACGAAGCCCCGCAAACTGCCGAGCGCCGAAGGCAACAGCGGCATCGTGATCTCTGGTCCAAGTGATAACCAGATCAACAGCGTCACGGCAACCGGCCACCGGACAAACACGCTGCGTTCCAGCGGGATTTCGGTATCAACGCCTTTGCTCAGGACCGCCTGCCGCAGGCCGAACACCGCCAGGCCAAGCGGGAAAAACAGCAGCGCAAACAGCGTCGCCCCTTCACGGTTGGCCTCCAGAAAATCTTCCGCGGCGATCACGGCCAAGCGCCAGGCGACTGCCAATGTTTCGCCGAAGGGTTCCCATTCGCCGACAAGTTCCGTCCACAGCGGCGGACTGTCGGGATCGAGAAAGCTTGCCGCGCGCACTTCATTTGCCTGCGCAATCCTCCGCCGCGCGCTGGTGATCCGGTTCCGTTGTTCAGATATGTGGCCTCGGAATGCCACAACCTCGTTCAGCCGGTCTAGAACACGGTTACGAACTTCGGCCATCGTGGCAAGAATCTCATTGGCACGGTCGAGCATCGCGGGCGGCAAATCCGCCGATATGTCTTGTGCCAGAAGCGCGTCCCAGAAGTCGGCTTCGGCTTTGAGCGCGTTCCGCTGGCCATCGAGTTCCGCTGCTTCCTGCTCGACGAGTTCTGTGCCAGAGATCAGTTGCGACTCGAGACGGGCTACCGCCTGATCAATTAACTCCAATTCCCGCGAGCTCTTTTCATCGAGCAGCTCGCCTTCAATGCCGTCCAGTACGTCAGATATTTCCGACTCCAAACCACCCAATGATGCGTTGATCTCGGCCAGATCCAGCTCGCCGGTTGCAAGAAAATCATTGGCCGTCTGAATTGTCGCAACGGAGCGGTCAGCGCGATTGATCAATTCCGAAACCGAGACCTCGGGCTCCGGCTCGACTATCGGAGGTGGCGCAGGCTCTGTTTCCTGGCCTAGCGCGGTCGAAAAGGGCACAACCCACGCGAACACGGACAGGGTCATGAACAATGCACCCAGGTACTGTGATGCTCCGCGATTGCTGATTGAGGCCGACCTGTTCCGGGCGGTTGTGAGTGCAGCGTCCGCCAGTCTGTTCTTATTCTTCATATTCTCGCTTCGGGCTGAGCCAACCTGCGTTGCTATCGGTCCGCGCCGCAACTATACCGCAATCCGGCCTTCAATCAGACCGCTCCAGCATGCCGCGGGCGACGGCGGCGGATGAAGCCTGCTGCTATAGACATGTCGAAGCAGCTACAATATCGAGAAGACCAGCTGTTGATGACAATGTCTCGAGACGGAACTGGCAAATGAAAAAGACTATTACCAATGTCGTTGCGATAATCAGTCTCGTGATGATGACCGTTCCACTACAGGCCCAGAATACCTGGTTCTGGAGCAGCGCCCCGGTGGCTTCCCTGTCCGACGAGGACGTGGAGATTCTGTTATCGACGTTACAGACTGCGATGAACGAACTACCCGACGGTGAGACGGTAACGTGGACGAATTCTGAAACCGGACACTCCGGCGTCATCAACATCACGAATACGCATCCCGATTACGACACCACTTGCCGTCAAGTAGAGATGGCCAACCAGGCGGCCGGTCGAACTGGCCGCGGTACCTTTCGCATGTGCAAGGCCGATGACGGCAAGTGGAAATTCGCACCGTCTCAACAGGCAAAATAGCTAATAACGACTCTGTCTGATGGAAACCAATTCCGAACAGGAACGCGAAGTCAATTTCAGCGCTCTGCTGACTGGCCTGCTGCTGATCTTGATCGGCTGGCCTGCAGCGCATGAAATTTTCGGCCACGTCGAAGGACTCTATGTGCAGATCGCGTTTACCGGACTACTGGTCGTCGGACTATGGAGCTTTCACAGATCACGCCGCTGGTTCATCGCAGGGATCATTCTGGCCAGCGCTTCAGCAATTACCACCGTGGTCAACGCGTTCACGCCCGACGACTTGCTGCTGTTTGCAACGATGGCAATCCTGATTGCGTTTTGTCTGATGAGCTTATTGATCGCGTTGCGGCAGGTCTTGCTGGACGACGACATTGATCTAAATCGCCTGACCGGAGCGATCTGCGTCTATCTGTTGTTCGGCTTTATGTTCGGGCTGATACATATATTGGTCGCGTGGCTGTTGCCCGGTTCATACGCTGGTATCGGGTCGCCCGAGGCGGAAGATCAAGTAGTTAATTACATGTACTACAGCTTCGTTACGCTGACGACGCTCGGCTACGGAGATATATCACCGCTTCGCCCACTGGCCCGAGCCGTGGCGTACATCGAAGCCGTTATCGGTGTTTTCTATGTCGCAATTCTCGTCGGAGCGCTGGTTGGCTTGATGCTGAGCCGGGCACCGAAAAAGAACTAGCATCGTCGCGGCAACCATACGAGCAGCTACTCGGAAACGCGGCCACTTTTTTTCAATGTCGACTCATTTATATAGTGCTGTTCGATTGCAGATCCGATGCTACAATGTCCGGACATTCGGCGACCAATAAAATCTGAAGCCGAAAAATACCCACTAACGATTAAAACCTTATCTATATAAACATCAGGAGAGAATCAATGCGCTATATGATGACACTGGCGATGGCTGCCTTGTTGCTTGGGGTTCTGCCCGGCATGAGCTCGGCCCAGATTAACGAGAAATTCGCCGACATGAGCCCGTATGTAGACGAGGCGAGAGAGGTCATGCGG